>Ga0163147_10002805_pt1 | contig 24155 bp, 19 predicted proteins | sample OliLakLV19MP6G1_FD_148597 | JGI IMG/M metagenome (GOLD analysis project Ga0163147, IMG submission 148597) | Freshwater microbial mat bacterial communities from Lake Vanda, McMurdo Dry Valleys, Antarctica- Oligotrophic Lake LV.19.MP6.G1 | ecosystem: Environmental > Aquatic > Freshwater > Lake >...
CCGCTCTTACTGCACGACGTACACCGCGTCGAGCGCCTTCTTGACTCGCTTCTGCATGTCCGAGAGATGCGCGAGAGAGTAGGTATCAACGTTGTCGAGCTTCGCGCTCTTCATCATGGTCTCGAGCTTGGTGTTGAGCTGCTCAAGATGCCACAGCGCGAGCTGGCGCACGGTCCGCTGAACCGCCGCCTTGCCGTTAGCGATCGCGATCAGGCGATCCGTCAGATCCGCCTGCGCATTGCGGCGGAATGGCGAGATCATCTGCTTCCGGTCACTCCACCCCTTGCCGAGGTTTGACGCATCCACCTCGCGGTAGATCTCGTCGGTGAGCGCCTTCATCAACTCGGGAATCGTGAACGCGTCTTCGCCCGTCTTGGCCCGGAGCTCGTTGTCGGCGATGCGTCCGAGCGTGACCGGGTTGAGCAGCAGCGTGAGCGCCAAGTTCTGCGTCGCGGCGATCTGATCGTTGATCGGCCAGTCGGACGACTGCGCGAAGAGCGACGGGCCGTCGCCCCACTTCTCGACGGAGAGCTTGTTCACTAGTTCAGGCGTGATGCCGTACGCGTCGTCGAGGAACGCGTTGTCCATGATGAACTTCATGGCATCGCGCTGCTTATTCACAGCGACCGGAACGAGCGGGTCACCGGTGTTCGCATCGCCCTTCCGCACGCGGTTGACGTGAGTTCCGCCAACCCATGAGCCCATGACGTCGATCATCTGACGCTGCTTATTCAACGTCTTCTGGTAGCCCTTACGCGCCTTCTCCCAGCTATCGCCGTTCTTCACGTACTTCTCGAGCAGCGTGGATCGCAGATTCTTCACGAGCGCGATCTGCGACAGCGCCCACTGGTGCGGGTCACTGGAGAAGTCGTAACGCCGCGCGAGGGGATCGGGGCCCATCGTGTCCTCGTCGGTGAGGTACATGTGTCCCGGTTCGCCGACGCGGGCCGCCACCTTCGCAGGATCGTCAAACGTGTAGCCGTACTCGATCGCCCAGAGGTCATACGGTCCGATGCCGATCATCGAGTAGTCGCCCTGTACGCCCTTCTTGTCGAGATTGAAATTCGTGCCGATGTAATCCATCACCGACGCGGCATACGGCTTCTTGCCCTTGTACTCGGGGCTATTGATGTCATCGAGACTGATCATGCTCGATGCCTTGAAGTTGTGGCGAAGTCCCAACGTGTGCCCAACTTCGTGCGCGACGAGGTGCGCGAGCTGCACAGCGACGAAACTCTCCGGCACGCCGTCGAGCATTTCTTCCTTCGGCGGACCATCCTTCGGGGCATCAGGCTTCGGGGCATCAGGCTTCGGAGTGCCGTCCTTGGGTGCATCGGGCTTGGGGGCGTCAGGGTTGGGAGCGTCTTGGGGATTGAGACTAATTTCTCCGTACGCATCCAAGATCATGGACGCGAAAGCCATGTCCATCGCGAGGCCCTGCGCGGCGAAGCACGACGCTCCGCAGTTGTGGCCGGCCTGAGCGTGCGGAGCGTTCGGTGTCGCGTCGCCGCCCGAACTCAATCGCGCTGCCTCTTCGAACTCCGGACGCCCAGCGATCAGCGGATCCTTGCGGCTATCCGCGGGGTCGGTATCGCCCATCGCCGCCCGCGCAACCCGCGCTTTCAACGCCGCGTCGCGTTGAACCGGTGGCAATAGTTGCAGCCGCGGATCCCATTCTGGGTGTGACTCAAGCCAGACAAGCGACTCAGGCGCAAGGCTCATCGCCATGTCCATGGGACGGTCTTCGTACCAGTTGTAGAACGCGCGAATCCAGCCATCGGTCAGCACGATGTCAGCGTCGAGAATCTGACCCGTGAGCGGATTTGCGCGGCTCGGCCCGATCGCGGTTGCGACATCGTTGTTGAGCCAGCGGATGAAGTTGAAGCGGACATCTTCGGCGTCTTTCTCCATGTGAGCGCCGGTCACTTCATCCTGCTGATAGACCTCGACGGCGTTGTCGATGCCGACCTTCTTGAATGCCTCGTTCCACTGCAAGATGCCGTCGCGCACATAGCGGCGATAGCGCACCGGAACCGTGTGCTCGATGTAGAACACGATTGGTTCTTTCGCGGGCGAGAGCGACAGCTTCGGATCGCGCTTCTGCAAGTCCCATCGGTTGATGTAGCGGACCCAATTCGTATCGGTGCCGTAGAGGCCGAGATCGCGGTAGTCGGTGACGAAGTAACCCACGCGGTCGTCGGCCACGCGCGGCTTGTACGCGGCGCTCTCTGGAATGGTGGAGATTGAATAGTGAATTGTCTTGAACGCACCACTCTGATCGGGCGCTTCGACCGCGACTTCAAGATTCTGCGGGAAGGACTTGGCCTTCGCGATCTTCACAAGTTTGGCGTTCAGGTTTTGACCCGTGAGCTGCGCCGCGTTGCCCACGAGAAGATTGTCAAGATCGATCACTGGCTGGCCGGTGGGTCCGGTCGCGGCGATTGGCACTTCAAGCAACACCTTGTCGGTGAAGATGCGTCGCACTGAATCTTTGCTGACTTGTTCACCGTTCGAACGCACGTCGAGCTGCGGCTCGATCAGCGCGAGGCGATTGCCGTATTGACGCCAGAAGACATATCGCGCCGGTCCTTGAAGCCCCGAGAAGATCACACCACCTGCAGGGGTCGCGGCGACTAGGAACTTCATGCGCTCCCAACCCTTGGGAAACTCAGCGAGCAACTGATCGTCCTTCTTGTTGCTGTAGAGCCCAAACAGACTCTGCCCGTCAGGGCTCGATGTGACCTTCTCGTAACCCTTCGACACTTCGGCGAAGGGAGGAAGATCGCCCGGCTGCGGTCGGGCTGGCGGCGCGCCTTCACCACCAGGCGGCGCGGGCGGCGGCGTCTGCTGCGGCGATGCGACAGCAATCACCGAGGCGACGAGTGATAGGGAAAGGAAGGTGCCGACGAGCGTTCTCTTGTGCATGGCTGTTCCGGTGTTCATGGTGATTCCGGTCTTTGATGGCGGTGCCAGTTGGGCGAATCTCAAGCCAACGAGCGCGACTTTGTACGAATCGGGGCGCAAGACCGCAGCGAGGATTACACACCGCGTACGGCGCGGTTGCGGCATCGTCGCAGGAACGCGACGACAGTTGGGGGCAAGAGCCCGGACGGTGAGCCGATTCAACGTCGATTGCGGGCGACCGATGTGGCGTGACCGGGGACAGGTGGGACGGAGTGCATTTCTGGGCGTCCGCAGGACTCGCGCTAGGAATGCGGACGGCCCGCAGCACATGCCGCGGGCCGTCAGTTCTCAAACGATCGCTTCCTAATAAAGCCGCCGCTAGCGTCAGGGGCAAGCGCCCCACCCACCGAGCAGGAGCGCGAGGTCAGACGCGTCGGTCGTACCGTTGCCATCAAGGTCGCCGCTGGCGTTGCCCCAGCCACCGAGCAGGAAGGCGAGATCCTCGGCATCCACCGTACCGTTACCCGTCAGATCGCCGACGCAGGACCCGCCGCCGCCGCCTGGGATAACGAAGTACTGAAGCCCGGGAACTGCATCGAAGTTCACCAAGCGCGGCTCGCCAAGGTTGCCGATGCCGCCACCGACTCCGCCAAGAATCTGGTTCGAGAGGAAGTCGTGGCCGCCAGCATTCACCGCGACGCACACCTTGATGTCGCCACCGGCATAGTCGCCTATCAGGGAGAGCGGCAACGCGATCTCGATCCCCGTAAGGACGCCCTCGCCACTACCGAAATCAGTACCGCCGAGCACGCCCGCGACGTTCGAGTTGTCGAGGGCGATGAGCGTACCGTTGCTGCCATTGAGCACCGCACCAGCGCCAGCGCCACCCGAGCCGATGTACTCGCCGGTGCCGCCGCCCTTGGTCAGAATTTGCGCGGTGTTAGCGTACGTGGAAAAGCTGTCTCCACCACACGTTGTGGTGATGTAGTAGTCCGCGGCGAAGCCCCGGTCGAACGTCAAACCAATGCCGGTGCCATCGTCGCCCATGCGATTTAGTCCGTTGAAGTCGACGTCGGGATTGTCGCCGCGAAGTCGGTTCTGGCCGCCTTCTTTGTAATCAATGAAAACTTCGAGCTTGTTGAAGTTGCTCTCGAGGTTGCCGGTGATAAGCAGCCGGAGGAAACCGTCGTTGTCGACGAACCCGTAGCCGACATCGAGCTCGCTGCCATTCGCGCGATCGATGAGCCCGAGGTTCGAGTCACCAAACTGCGTCTGGTTGTCTTGCGTCGACAAGGGTGCCCCATAGGCCTTGTCGTTAGGCGCCGTCCATGACGACGCTACCGGCGAGCGAGAACGAGGAGACGGCGGAAGCCGCAACAGCGGCGACGATGAGGGAGGTCTTCATGATGTGCGTTACCTGGAAACTGAGAGACGGTGCGTGAACGAACCGGCGCGTGCCGAACGCTGCTCCACTACGTCGAGCGCCGCTGCAACTCTCCGAGTGAAGCTGAGAAGAAAAAGCGCAGACCAGCATCTGGTCCAGCCGGGAATTCTGATCCGAGAAAAGCCCGCCGCACACAGAGAAGGCGCATTCAAGCGAAATTTGTGCAGAAGCGGCGAATGCATTATCGGGCGCCGAAGACGACACGAACGAACTCGACCGGGTTCGCTTACCCCCAAGCGCCGAGGACGACCGCGAGATCCGCACCGTTCACCGTGCCGTCGCCGTTCACGTCACCCGGGCCAGCCGTGCCCCACGCGCCGAGGAGAATCGCGAGGTCGGCACCATTCACCGCGCCGTCGCAATTGAGGTCGGCAGCCGCGCACGGCGGCGCGACCTCACCCTGCGAGTAGACGAGTCCGGTGTACGGACCGACTGAAAACACCGCGCTGTACGGCATGCCGTCCCACGGCGTGCTCTCGGCCGTCACCTCGTTGGCAGGCCACGTTCCGAAGCCAGAGTCGTAACCGTTCCAGTCGCTGTTGAAGCGGCACTTCCACTGTCCAAGTCGCGGAAGTCCTACGCGGTAATTCGAACGCCCCGTCGACGAGAAGTTAGAGATCGCGACGACATCATCTTTCTCGCCACCGTTCATCCAGCGATGCCATGCGAGCAGCTTCCATGAATCGTTGACGTGGTGAACGTTGGTGTTCTCTCCCGACAGTCCTCGCGTCACGCCAGCTGTATTGCGGCGCAGCGCGATCATGTCCTTGTACATCGCACGAATACCGGCATACGTCGTGCGCTTCGTCCAGTCGAGCGGATCGTCGGCGTCGAAGTATCCGTTCTCCAGAAACTCTTGCCCCATGAACAGCATCGGAATCCCTGGCGAGCAGAAGGTGACAAAGGCACCGAGCGTCGATCGCTTCTTCGAGAACCACGAGGAGCTGTTGCCGGGCCAGATCTCCTCCGGGACGCGCTGCTTGCCGTTGGCGACCTCATCGTGGCTCTCGGTGTAGACCACGCGTTGAAACGCGCTGTTGTTGTAGTTACTCGTGATCGCGTTCTCCACCGACCACATGTTGCGATCGGAATCATTGGATGTGATCACTGCGGTGCGGATGTCGTGCACAAAACCATCCCACTGACTATCGAATCCCGCGCCACCTTCGCCAGTAGACTTCGTGATCCACGAGTTGCCGTCGAGGTCTTCCGCGATCTGCATCTTCCCCGGCTGCGCCGCATTCACTTCGTCGTTGATCCATTGCATCAACGACCAACCCTCAGGAATGTCGGGGCCCTGTTGATCAACCTTGCGGATGTACTTTGTTCCATCCCAGCGATTGCCGTCCATGCGGAACTCTTGGAGCCATAGGAGCGCGTTGTCACGGATATACGAACGCACCTCGCCACGGCCAAAGTCAGGACGCGTGTCGCCCCACGGCGTCACAGCACGAGCGTCGTTGAAAAAGAAAATCCCGCCGAGGTTGTTCACGCTCCAACCGTCGAACTGCCACATGTCGAGATCGCTCGGGCCCCAATGCGAATACACGAGATCATGGAAGACCGCGATGCCGCGCGCGTGCGCGGCGTCGACAAATTCCTTGAGGTCGTCGGGCGTGCCGTACGAACTCTCCACCGAGAACGGATACGCCGGGTTGTAGCCCCACGAGATGTCACCCGCGAACTCACACACCGGCATCAGTTCGATCGCGTTGATGCCAAGATCCTTCAGGTCATCGAGTCGCGCGCGGCATTCATCGAAGGTCGACGGCGGTGTGTCGCCCGCTGCGACGTTGAAGGCACCGATGTGCAGTTCGTAAATCACCGTCTCGTTGAAGTTCGGCGTCGTGTAATTCTGCGTCGTCCAGACGTACGAGCTTGGGTTGTAAACGATCGAATTGCCGACCGAGTTCGTGAGGCGCCGCGCGCGCGGGTCGTTCTTCCAAAGCGTCTGCCCGCCGCTCTTCGTGACAACGAACTTGTATTGAACCCCAGGAAATATGCCGGGTACGTCCACCGACCAATAGCCGTTACCTTCATTGAAGAGCGGCTTGTTCGTGCTATTCCAGCCGTTAAAACTGCCCGCGACATGCATACCCGTCGCGAACGGCGCGAAGGTGCGAAACGTGACACCGAAGCCTTGCCCCGCAATCGAGTAAGGGATCGCCCCGACGCCGGGCTTCGACGACGGTCCAGATTGCGCGATCGCGAAAGATGTCGCAAGAACGGGAAGAGCAGCAGCGAAGATGAGTGAAACCGTTCGTCCAAACATGATCCGATCGTAACTCACGGCTCGCAGACTGCTCGGGAAACGTTGAGATTCCAGTGAAACCAAAGTAGTCATCGCCGACGGGCACGGTCCCGACGCGCCGTGAACGCTTGTCGAACGGAACATCAAAGGGGTTCAGGCACTCAGGAGACTGGCCAGCACCGAGCGACCAAAAGCCAATTGCCTGTCCTTTGCGTCCTCTACGCCCCTCTGGTGAGTCCTTCTCGACCTTGGCAGCAACGTTTCGCGGTTTCAGGTGCCGTCAGATGGCACGAGCTCCGGCCATAACGCCCGCCACTTCGTTGTTAGTTCGGCCGCCGCTACCGGGTCGGCCGCCCGCACGTCTGCGAGCGTGCGACGAATTTGATCCGCAGCCGCAACATCGCGCTTCGTCGCGACGAGCGACGTCACGAGGTACTTCGTCACAGCGACTGTTTCACCGTGTGCACGACCGCGATAGACTCGATACTCGTCGAGCGCTGACTCAAGCATTCCTATCGCCTCGGCGTGGCGCGCTTGCAGTTGAAGCATGAAACCGAAGCTTGCGACCGCGTTGAGAGTGCGCCAGTGACCACTGCCGAACGACTGCCGCATCAATGCGAGTATTTCGCGATAGACTCGCTCCGCATCAGCGAGGAGTAAGGCCCGCTCGGTCCCTTCCGGCTTGAGCGTTGCGAGGCGGAGGTACCCGACGGCCACCTCTGACGCTGGCGCCAGTGCGTCGCGGTCGGTAGCACCAAGCGCCGCGGCTGCGTCCTTCCAAACCTGTTGCTCCGTGTCGATCGCAGCACGGAGCCGCTTCTCCGCGCCGATAGGATCAGTTTTCGACTCTGCCTTGGCTCGCTCCACCTCGACGAGGGCCAGATTGTGACGTAGCACTAACTTCTCACGTGTCTTTGGAGGCGACTCCGACTCACGAATCGCGAGCGATTCACGATAGACCGCTTCAGCCTCGTCACGCTGACCAGAGTGTTTCAGCGCCCCGCCAAGGATGTTAAGTGCGGCAGCGAGTTCCGAACGTTGCGCCCCGCTTCGTCGCAGCTCATCGACTGCGGATCGCGCCAGCGCGAACGCTTCGTCCGACTTGTCATCTCGCCAGAGCGCCTCCGCTTCCAGCAAGTTGATCGATGCGAGCGACGTACTCCCGTCGCCAGCAAGCGTCGTCGCTTTCCGCGCGCCTTCGAGCACGCGGGTTGCCGCCTCGACGGCACCGACTCGTACGAGCACACCCCCCAGCGCCGTCAGCATTCGTGCTTGAAGCGCCGGCCGATCGGTGAACTGCGAGCGAGCCGACTCTCCCGCTTGAGCAAACACACTGCCGATATCACCGACCGCTTTGCCATCTTCGTCGACGATTCCCTCCGCGAGGAACTCAACGACCGACGTCGTTTCTCCGGCCGCACGATCAGCAGCGGCACGACCAAGCTGCGCTTGGCGCAGTCCGATCAGCGTCCCTACGAATCCGAGCACGATCGCCACTAGCAGCGCCGCTGCCACCGACACCGGTATCCAGTGGCGCCTCGTACCGCGCAGCGTCCGATCCCACCACGGATCTTTGCGTGCTTCGGAGAAATCTTCGCCGCGAATGAAACGGCGAATATCGGCGGCCATGGCCGCAGCCGAACTGAATCGTCGCCGCCGGTCGATGTGCATCGCCGTCAGCGGCAGATAACGCACGCGACCCTCGAGCCGACGTGCGAGCGATTCGGGATCCGTTTCGCCGCGAAGCTGCGCGAGTTCGCGCTTGGTCTTCTCTTCGAGCGTGCGCCAACGGGTTGCGGGCTCGGGTCGCGGCGTATGAATCAAGATGTCAATTGCCTCGCGCACAGCGCGATTCGCGATCGCGGCGCCGTCGAGCGGCAACACACCAGCGAGAAGTTGGTAGAGCGTGACGCCGAGCGCGTAAATGTCGGACCTCGCGTCGATGCCAGCAACCCCACCCTCCGCCTGCTCCGGACTCATGTACAACCACTTGCCGACCGCGACGCCAATTTCGAGTGACATCGTGCGCTCGCTCAACCGAAGAGCTGGATGCAGCGGTTTCGCTACGCCAAAATCAATGATCTTCGGTTCCGGCTCACCGCGACCGCCGTCCTCGGCGACGTCGACAACCAGGATGTTGTCCGGACTCAGGTCGCGATGGAGCAGGCCTTGCAAGTGAATGTAATGAACCGCGTCGCAGACCTTCGCAAACAGATTGAGCCGCTCCGTGAACGAGAGATGGACGCGATCGCAATACGTCGTGAGCGGCTGGCCGCGCACGTACTCCATCGCCAAGAATGGACGTCCGTCCGGCGCGAATCCAGCGTCGAGAATCTTCGCGACATTCGGATGCGCGAGCAGACGGAGACTCTCGCGCTCGACCTCGAATCGCTTGATGGTTCGCTCGTCAAGCCTGTCAGCGCGAATCAGTTTCAGCGCCACCGCGCGATCGAACCGTTCGTCGACGGCAAGCCACACTTCGCCGAAGCCGCCTCGACCAAGTGTGTGCTTCAGTCGGTACGGTCCAATGCGCTCAGGCGCCGGCTCGTTGGGAAGAACGGACTGCGCGGTGTCGGCACCCGCACCGCTCGACAGGCGCGACGCCGCGTAGTCCGACGTTTCGGCATCAAAGTTTGGCACGAGTTTGGAGCGAAGTCGTCGCGCCTCGGGACGATGAGCGTCGGGAAGCTCGGTGATGACGCCCTCGACGCGCTCGGCGCCACCTTCGGCGGAGGCATGCGTGATCTCTTCTGCGATCAGCCACTGCGCCAGCGGCGAACTCGGCGCAATCAGACCCAGTGCTTCCTCGCATAAGCGAATGCCCGCAGGCAATCGCAACTTCCGACGCTCCAGCGTGTCGATGCGAACGAGTACGAGGACGGTCGACGCGCCGAGTCCGCTGAGCGATAGCGGCTTCGGCAAAAAATCAGCGAGGCGCGGCTGCTCTCCGGTACCCCACGCGGCCTTCAGTCGTTCCGCGGCTTCACTCTCTGGTTGATTCGATTCGTTGGCCACAGGACCCTCGCGAGCACGGCTCGATATGGATTCACGACGGAAGTGGCAGTCGAGTCCGAGGAAAAGCGACGGTGAGAGTGCCACGTGACGGATCAAGTGGCAACATCGCGCCCGAATCTAAATCCTGCGCCGCCCCATCACGCGCGGCAGCCAACTGACGATGTCCGGCCCGTACACCGCGACGAGGCCAGCAACGATTCCATCGCCGGTGTGCTGTTCAACCTCGTCGTCGGACCATCCAAGGATCTGCCCCGCCTCGGCGATACCGCGGCGCGAGGCGACAATCTCTTGACACAAACGCCACTCATCTGCTGCAAGAAATGTTCGAAGCGGTTCGATAACCGCACGAAGCAGCGCTGGCCGCGCCCGAGTAAGCATCGCGCGAAGTGCTTCCTCGGTCGATGCGTTCGCTCGCGCTACCTCCGCACACGTGAGTCCCTCGATGAGGATAGCTTCGAGGATTTTCCGCCGCGCAGGTTCGCTGGCTACCGATGCGATGACGTCGCCGAGAGTTGCACGCGGGAGACCGTCGGGTGAATCAGCGGCGGCGTAAACGCGCGCCGCGACGTCCTCGAGCGGTGACATTGCGTGCCGCTGCGCCGCGCGTCGGCGATCAATGATTTTGTGATCGACGGCTTGGCGGAGCCGCGCCCACAGATGATGGTCGTCGGTGGCAGCCTCGACAGCTCGCGCTGATTCACGAGCGATCACGCTCTGCACAATGCTCTCCGGATCGAGATCTACGCGCGCTGCGGCAGCGCCGAGTTGCCGCCTCGCCCACCACACGAGTTCGCGATGCAGCTCAACGATTGCCCCAGCGCGGGCAGACTCATCAGTACCGCGCAGTGCGGTCAGTCGATCGACCTCCGTCGACTCAACTCCATCGGGCCGATCTGTAGTCGCGTCTTTGGGCACGTCGTGAGGGTCCTTATACCTTAGGTCGCAGCGGAGATACTGCCACACGCGGTATCTTGACGATCATGGGCCGGTATGTCTCGACGATTCTGCCGTTCGTTCTCGTTGGAAGCTCGCTACTTGCCAGTTGTGGCAACGATCCGCCAGCAGCAGTGCCACTCCCGGCAGTACCGCCGCAGTTGATTGCCGATCCGGCGACGACGGGGGCGATGAAAGACCCCAAGTTTGCCGACTATCGCGCCCGTGTGCGCGCGCTTCGCGCGGCGTCGAAGGCGATGTCGGAATATCTTTCGTCCATCGGCGGAAAGCCGAAGGACGACGCGCAGCGCTCGCGCTACACGGCCCTTGATGAAGCGATCGCGAATAAGAAGGAAGCAGTCGGCGAGGTGATGGCTGATCCGGCGTGGACCGAAGCTGACCGCAAAGTGCTGCGTGTGCTGTTCGCAGCGCCCGAGTCTGTGCTGAATGACTAACACCACAGCCGTAGAAGGAGCGATTCTCGCTCCTAGAACTCCCGACTCACTGTGCGCTCCGCAAGCTCGTGCAGTAAATCGCGCACTGGGCTGGGCGGAAGGCATGCCAGCTCGCCGCGCGCGCTGGCGACGATCGCCGCTGCGCGTTCACGGGCCCTGACGATCGCGCCGCTGCGCTCGGCCATCGTTCTGAGTGCCGAGTCGTCGCGCCGCTCGATCGCTTCGAGCACGAACGCTCGCTCTGCGCCGCTCGCCTGCGCCAAGAGCAGAATCAACGGCAGCGTCATTTTGCCCTTGTCGAGATCGCGACCGAGGCTCTTGCCAACGACATCTTCTTTGCCAGCGAGGTCGAGCAGATCGTCTTGAATTTGGAATGCGGTGCCGACTGCCATGCCGAATCGGTCGAGCGCCTGGACGACGTTTGGTGCCGCACCGGACAGCATCGCGCCGAAGCGGCAGCACGCACCGACGAGCACCGCAGTCTTTCTGCGGATAATCTCGAAGTAGGTTGGTTCGTCGAGACTCATGTCATCGCGATGCGACAGTTGCGCGAGTTCGCCTTCACACAGCGTGTTCGTCACCTCGCCGAACTGCAAGTTCAGGGCCGGATTCCCCGCCCGCGAACACAAATGAAAGGCGTTCGAGATCAGATAATCACCGAGCATCACCGCGGTCTCGTTGCCGCGGAGCGCGCTGACCGTCTCGCCCTTGCGCCGCGTTGTCGCGTCGTCGAGGACGTCGTCATGGACCAGCGTCGCCATGTGAATCATCTCGGCAACGCTGGCAACGACGAGATGCTGTTCCGTAATCGTCGAGCGCGCGAGCGGATCGCGGCCCGCGGCAAGACCCGTCAAAATCACGAGCGTTGGGCGAAGCATTTTGCCGCGATAGCGCTCGACATGACGGCAGAGCGTGTTGACGGCGGGGAAGTCGCTCGCGAGCTGCCGCTCGAAGATCACTTCCGTCTCGGCGAGGCATTCGCGGAGAACGGCAGCGATGGACGGCTGATGAACGCTTTCGAGCATGTCGTCATCATAAGGTGACCGGGGGTTTGTTCGAAGCGGCCGTCACACTTCGGCAACGAGGTATGCAATCCAGCCTTCGCACGCCTCACCGCGCCGGGTCGGTCGAAAAACGCCGTTGCCGCCGCCGGTCTTCGTATCGGTGCCTTCCCAGTAGACGGTCACCGCGCGGAAGCCAGCTTCCTTCAGGCACTCCTGAAGTTCAGGGAGGGTCCACAATCGCCAGTCGTACGTAAACGCACGCTTCAGCATCGTGCCATCGGGGAAACGAAAGTGAATGTAGTTCATCACTTCGCCAGTGATTGGGTTGTACGTGTGTTGATCCCAGACGTAGGTGAACCCATCAAGATGCCGCTCTTCTTCCACTTCCGCGAACGCGTCGCTTCCACCATAGGCGTCAATGATGAACAGTCCGTCTTTCACCAGCGCCGACTTCGCGCGACGAAAGTACGCAATGAGTCGCTCGCGCGTCTTGAAGAGAAAGTAGGAGAAGTTCCAGGCCGCGACGACATCGACTTCGGGTGTCCGCACCGTCATGACGTCGGCCTGTCGCACATCGAGTCGCTTCCGCGCCGCCGCGTCGAGCTTTGGAAGATTCCGTTTCGCCCCCCAGGCCAGCACCTTCGGATCGAGGTCGACCGCGATCGCGCGATTGACCTTGCGATGCAGCACCCACGCGACGCTCGCCGCATACGTGCCGCAAAAGTCTTCGCGCAGCGACGAGGCGAGTCTTCCGCGATGCGCTTTCATCGCGCGATCGACGAACGCGCACTCAGAGTCGACGTTCTGGACAGCAAGTTCGTAGAGATCGTGCGGATCGCTGGTCGCTGCGGTGCGCCAGCCGCGCTTCGCGCGTGGTGTTTTTCGGGGCATAGACGCCTGTGGCGAACGTGCTTTGGAGAGCGAGGATGAACAGCCCAAATGACTTTCGCCACCGGCTGATGGGGGTGCGGAGTGTAGTGAAACACCCCTACCCCGTTGTCCACGCTGAGAGCAGGATCGCCAAGTCAGCCGCATCGACACTTCCGCTCAGATCGAGGTCGCTGCCAATCCCGGACCCAGTCGCACCCCACGACGCGAGGAGCTTCGCAAGATCGGCGCCATTGACCGCTCCGTCGCCGTCGAGGTCGGCGCTCGGCGGCGCGGCACACGCGTTCATGGCTTCGGCGACGCACAGCGCGTCCCACGCGACGAGGCAGCACACCGGATCGGGAATACAGACAGCCGTACAGCACGTCGGGTCGTCGCAACTGGGTGCGAGGTGCGCGACGAAGCACGACTGAGCACCGGGTCCGCACGAACTGGCGGCGCAGACGCCCGCTGCTTCGACGGCACAGGTTGCGTCCCAGGCAGTCGCGCAACAGTAGAGGTCGAGCGAACACACCGACGAACAACATGCTGCATCGGCGCAGAACGGCGATGGGTGCGCAACGAGGCAGTCGCCTGCGTCGGGCGCGCCACACACGAGAACACCCGTGCATCCGGCCGCGCAGGTCGTGGTCGCCAACGAGACACACGCGGCGTCCCACGCGGTGACGCAACAGTAGGGGTCGGCGGCACAAACGCACGAGGCAACCGACGCGACCGTGCACGACGGTCCACCAATCGTGCAGCAGTCGTGCGGCGGCTGACCCGGATCGAGCAGGATGTCGTCGATCGTCGCGCCGTTCGAGACGCTCGAGCCAGACACGAAGCGGAACCGCACTTCCGCTCCGCCAGAGAGCGGAGCGAGGTCAATGACGGTCTCTATACAGTTCGTGGTCCCCTGCCCTGTCGTCGGCTGCCACGCGAGCGTCCACGCTCCATCAGCGAGGCGATAGTCGAGCCGCGGCCCGAGCGAACCCTGATTCCTCGACCACTTGAACCGAAGCGTTGGCGCAGGCATCGCTGTGAGATCGAGGCAGCGCGTAATCGCCGATGAGTACGGAAAGCCAACACCGAATCGCATCGCTGGATCGGCGCTCGACGCACACAACCCTGAAATCGTCAACGTCGGTGCGGCCCCTTCGCAGCTCTCAAAGATCTCAGGAAAGAGCGAGCAGACTGACGCTGTCGAGTAGAGCGTGCCGAAGTTCGTCTGGAGCGCGTCGGCGCAGTTGGGGGTGCCGCCGCCAGTTCCACAGTCGCCACAGCCAAGCGCTTCGACTTCGCCGACGCATTGCGCGTCCCACTGTGTCTCGCAACAAAATGGATCGACCGCGCACACGCACGCCGAAATCACATCGTCGGCGCAACCCGCTGGTCCGGTCTCGCAGCACGTGTGGGTCTCGAAGCAGCAACCTGTGACACTCACCGTGAGATCGTCGATCGTGATCGCCGTCGCGCCGGTATTGCCGTGATCGAAGCGGAAGAGCACGCCTTGACTGCCGCTGACGAGCGCAGTCAGCGTTACTTGCGTGCAGATGCCTCCGGTCGTCGAGAGAACGCCGAGCGTCGTCGGCGTCGAACCGGTGCAACTTACCGTCGTCGCGTTTGTTAGTCCGGCTTTGAGCGTCGTCCCGGTCGCAGCGAACTGCGCGTAGATGAAAGTGATAGTGACCGACGAGCAGCCAGCGTTCCCCACGCGAACGAGCACCACCGGATCGTCGGTTGACGAATCCAGTTTCAGAGCGTTTCCAGTTGGACAAAAGTTCGATCCGGTGACACTCGCGCCGTTCAAGCACCACTGCACACTGAACTGTCCCTGCGTAAAGTCGGGTGGCCCGCTGAAGGCGTCGAAGCCGGTCGCGTAGATCGGACAGGAACTCTGCGGCCACGCTGCGCTCGACATCGCGAGCAAAGCACACAGATTGACTATGGCGGTCGGGTGGAGAACTCGCATCCTCGTGCTACGAGTGTGCCGCGTGCGACACCGGGTGCGCGGCCGCGAACCGGACCAGCGGTCGATTCCGGTAGCACAGACCAATCTTTTAAGCCTCTCGCGTCCGAAAACCAACCGCTCGCTCGCGTTAGCAGCCCGTTAGCTCCACGCTCCTAACAACACCGCAAGATCACTGGCGTTCACCTGGCCGTCGCCGTCAAGATCGGCGGGCCCACCGTTCGCGCCCCAGGCACCGAGCAGAACTGCAAGATCCGACGCATCGACAGCACCGTCGCCGTTCAGGTCGCCCAGCAGCGGCGGGCAGGTGCTCACGGTGACCTTGACTTCATCAACCCCCGCTTCGACGAGTGATCCTGCACCGAAGTCACTCGCGATGAAGCGGATGCGCGTGTTGGCGCTAGGCGGCACGAAGTCCGCGACACGGAATGTCTTCGTCACCCAAGCATTCGCGTTTTCCGAGACGAGTTCGAGTTGCGTCCACGTCGCGCCGCCGTTACTTGAGATCTCGATCGGCATCGAGTCTTGGCTTGGATTTCCGCCGAGATTGTTCGAGTACCAGCGGTCGTAGCTGATGAAGGAATCGAGATTCGAGCAATCGAGCACCGGTGAGGTCAGCGTGGTTTGTCCGCCATCAACATCGGCGGCGCCAGCACCACCACCGAGCGGTCCTTGGCCGGTGACGAAACAAATCGTGCCCACGATCGAACTGTCGTCCTCCGGCTGCGCGCCCGTACCGTTCGGATCGGCCCGCACCCACTGACCGCTCGTGGCGTTGTCGGCCGGACCGCCGACAGTCCAGCCGAGGTTCGTCTCAAACGAATCAGTGAAGGTCACCGTCGTCACGATCGCTGGCGCGGAGAAGAACGAGCTCGGTGCGTTATTCGGTAGCGTCACAACACCGAGGTTCGTGCTCACTTCGATGTACCACTGCAGCGTGCGGCCACATGGCGTCGCCGGAAGGTTCGCAGTCCATTGACTCGGTCCCTCGGGCGTCAGCGCGACCGACGAGAACGCCGCGCTCGGCAGGTCACGTGCGAAGAGCTTCGCCCCACTCGGTAAGAGCTCTCCGCTCAACTCGCGAATGCGCACGGAGACCGGTACGGTCTGACCGGCAGGCAATGGTGTTGGCGCGCCGCTCGGCAACGAGATCGCCGCCGGCGCCGAGAGGTCGGTGAGGAACGAACTCACAGCCGCAAAGTTCTCTTGCCCCGTCGGGATGATCTGGTCCGGCGGCAGGATGAATCCAAACGTGCCCGTGTCGCGGAGCTCAATGGTGTACGCGAGCGCGTCGCGGGCTCCGTATGCCCAATCCACCGCGTTGCCAGCAGCGAGATACAGCGTCGGTCCGATCGGTCCCGCCGTGTAGCTCGTTCCCGAGGCGCTCAAGATCGCGCTGCGCATCCCGTTGCCCATGGACTGGAAGAGGGCTGCGTCTGGCGCGAGGCCGAGCGTCCAACCCCACGGCGACAGAATGAGCTGTGAATACGAATGGAAATCGATGCTCGCGAGAATGTTCGGGTGCGCGATGTAGAAGTCGCGGAGTATCTGAGTCTCAGGCTCGGAGAATGGAAATGGTCCGCGATAGGTGTCGGAACTCGGATCACCGCTCGAGCCAGAACCGCCCCACGCGAATTCCCAGTTGCGATTGAGGTCGACGCCAAAGGTGCCGTCGCCGTTATTGCGGCGATTCTTCCGCCACAAGCGATTGACGTCCCAGGTGAACTGGTAACCGTCAGCGTTGACCACCGGGATGATGAACACTTCGAAGTGCGAGAGCATGTTTGCGATCGCCGGATCCGTCGACGCGTTGTCGACGAGCTTGTTCGCGATGTACATGACCGTCATCGGGCCGATCCACTCGCGCGCGTGCTGACAAGCGTTGAAGAGGATCGCTGGGGCGCCGGGCGGCGCTGACGAGATGCGGACGCCGCGAATGGTCCGGTTCTCAAGCGTCGTGCCAAGAACCACCGTCGAGACGAGGTCAGGGCGCTGCACCACAAAATCGTCGAGCTTCGCGTCGAGCTGCGCGAACGTCTTGTAGTCGGCGAACCATGCATCGTTTCCCGCAACACCGCCCTCTGGTGGCGGGCTCGCGCCACCTGCCGCGAGGCGCGACTTCTCATTCGCGATCGCTGCGCCGAGATCTTCAATCAGCACCTTTGGCGCAAGGCCGGCCCGCCGAAGCGTCGAAAGTCCGGCGTCATCGACACGCAGATCAAGCTCGCGTCCGACCGCCGCGCCGTGCGACCAAACGTCAGTCGTGACGGCGAGCGCGATTCGCAACTGACGCAGGTCAGCGGGCACCACACGCACGACGCGATCGCCCACGTAATCGGGGGTGCCAGCGAAGACGGAGGTTGCCAAAACGAGCGGCGCGACGAGAACGGAGAAACAGTGGCTCATTGTGTTGGAATCTCAAAAGCGGTTCGAGGCGGACACCGGGCGTTGACGCCCGCGGCCCGCCCCGCGATCCTCGCAGTATGGCACAGCCTTCAGCCCACCCGAAACGGGACGTCCCAAGGTTCGGAGAAACTTTCCGGCTTCTGTCCGCCGCTCGGACCTTGAGATCGCTGACGGCGTGGGTCGTTCTCCTCGGTGGAGGGATCGGCGGCGGCATCGCTGGCTGCGCCAACGATCACTACTACCTGCATCGGCCCCAATCGGACGCGCCGTCCGACGCGGTGCTGCCCTGGGTATCCGCAGCACCGCGCACTCTCGCGATGTTTGAGGGCGACACCGGTCGCATCGCTACGTGGTTTGACTTGATGCAGGGCGTGACGTGGGCCGACGTCGTCCTCATCGGTGAGACGCACGACGATCTCGCGGCCCATCAATTCGAGGCAGCGTTGGTCGAAGACGCTCTTGCGAGCGCACCCGGCGCAGTCGTATCGATGGAGATGTTCGAGCGCAATCACCAAGCGGTGCTCGACGATTACCTCGCCAGCCGCATCGATGTCGCGGCCCTCATCGAGCGCGCGAAGACTCGTCGCTGGGAGTTCAAATCCGATCCGGCGCTCGTGTGGGAGATCACTTACCAACCGATCGTCGATGCAGCCAAGGCGCGCGGCACGCTGGTCATTGCCGCGAACGCACCGCGCGAATACACGCGCATCGCGCGGAACGACGGTTACGACGCACTGCGGGCGCTGCCCGTCGAAGAGCAAGTGCTTTTCAGCATTCCAGCGCATCTCGATCAGGGCGACTACCGCAAACGCTTCAACGATGTCATGGCAGGCAACAGCGGTACGGAGAATCCGTCACCAAATGAATACGACGCGATCTTTCGCTCGCAGCAACTCTGGGATGCGACGATGGCCGCGTCGATTGCGAAAGCGTTGGACGACGGTGCGACCAAAGTGCTCCACGTCGTCGGCGGCTTTCACGTCGAGTGGCGCGGCGGAATCTTCGGCCAGCTCCGCGATCTCAAGCCATTCGCGAAAATTCTCGTCGTCACCGTGATACGAGACGACGCCACCGCGCTGCCCGACGGCGATCGCGGTCGCGCTGACATCGTGGCGTACAGCGGCAAGCGCCAGCCACCGAGAGACGCAGCGCCGGAAGGGCCGACAGCGACAACGGCGGAGGCGGGATCGCCGGTCGAAGTTCCCGGTGAGACGGCGCAGCCGAACTAGCAAAACGCTGGTGGAACGATTCATCAGGTCGATCTATCGTCGGACCGCCGCACGAGCGTGGCTTCCCGAAGGCGAGATCGCGATCTCGCCGAGCTACAACGCGCGGTCAATGGCGATGAGTGGCAATCGCATCGCGATCGGACGAACGAGCGTGGGCATTCCGATGTTCGTCCGCGCCGCCAACGGCGCGTGGGTTCAGACCGCGGAGATCGATGAAGGCGTCTACGGATGGGCTTTCGGGAGCTCCGTGACGTTCCCCGCGAACGGAACCTTGGCCAGCTTGGCGCACAAACTCAATCCGCAGTCGAGCACCGATGAACTGTGGTTGCTCGATCCTTACAACGACTGCAACGCCAACGCGATCGACGACAGCACGGAGATCGCCGAAGGACTCGCCGACGAAAACTCGAACGGCATTCCGGATGGGTGCGAACAACCGGGCGATCTGAACCTCGACGGTACCGTGAACGCAACCGATCTCGACCTCTTCCTCGGTCGCTACGACCAAGGTCCCGGACTCGGCGATCTCAACGACGACGGCACCGTCGATGCGTCGGACCTCTCGATCCTGTTCGCTGGTTGGGGGGCGTAACCGCCGCCTCGGCTGCGAGACCAACGCATCCAATTGTCGACACCGTTCACCGCGGAGGCGCTGAGGGCGCGGAGATGACCCAGAGCGTCGGCAGGAAGGCCCTAACACTGATACCACTTCCACCGTGGAGGCTCGCTCCGCGAAGCGAAGCCCTTGCGACGAAGGTAAGAACGCTGCAGTGCTAGTCCCGCTGGCCGGGCACCCATCGAGAACAACGAAGGCCGCTCTCGGTCGAGCGTTGGGTTCCGTGTGACATGGAGCTCGTTTTGCTCGGCGCCCGGCGCTCAAACACGATCGGCGGGAGCGGCACCGCGTTGCCCAGAAAAATTTGTTTCGCTGAATCGCGCCGACGGCGGGCTCCGATGCGGTCGCGGGATGGACGGGAAGGCGTCGTTCCGTTCGTCACTGGCAACTCTATTTGGAGAAGAACAATGTCACCTCTACGCGCGACTGCCGTCGCGTTGCTGTCCACTGGACTTTTGTCAGCCGCTTCGAACGCCGAGCAGATATATGGCGTTACACAGACCGGCTTTCTCACGAGTTGGGATTCCACAACGCCAGGCACACTGGCAGCAGGCGTCGCGATCCAAGGGCTCGCTCAGAATGAACAAATCGTTGGCCTCGACTTGCGGCCAGCAACCGGCGAGCTGTACGGAATGGGGAGCTTCAGTCGCCTCTACAAGATCAACCCTGCGACCGGCGTTGCTACGGCGGTCGGCGCGAATTTCTCCCCGGCGTTGAATGGGAGTTCGTTCGGATTCGACTTCAATCCGACCGTTGATCGCATTCGGCTCGTGAGCGATGCAGACCAGAACTTGCGATTGAATCCCACATCTGGGCGAGTTGCCTTTGTGGATGGAAACTTGCAATTCGCTGGTGGCGATCCGTTCGCGGGGACGAATCCAAACGTCGTGCACGCCGCGTATACCAACAACTTCGCTGGGGCGCTGACGACCACGCTTTATGGCATCGACGCGGCACTCGACACGCTCGTCATCCAGTCGCCGCCTAACAACGGAACCCTCATGACGGTGGGATCGATCGGCGCAGACATGACGGATATCGGTGGTTTCGATATCTCCGGCGCGACTGGACTCGCGTACGCCGTCATCTTGGATGCACAGTCCGCCAAGAGCACGTTCTGGTCGATCAACCTTCAGACTGGCCTCGGGACGCTGCTCGGCGAGATCGGTGGCGGTGCGGTGATCACAGCGCTCACGGTGCCAGCCCCGTCCGCGGCGGCACTGATCGCACTCGTCGGTCTGCGCGGCCGACGGCGTCGCGCGTAACCGACTTCACGTTCACTCTCAGCGGGGAACCTCAGAGGGGATGCGGCGGCGGGCTTCGGTCCGTCGCCGCTTCTTCATGAGTACGGCTCGCAGAGCACGCCACCTGCCCTGCTCACGAATTTAGCGCTCACGAATTCAGCAGCGTTCGCAATTCGTCCTCAGACTTAGCGATCGTGTACAGCTTCTCGATCTTCATCATCGCCAGAAGCTGGAGCAAATCCTTGCTCGCCCCATAGAGCACCGACTTCGCCCCGTTCGCCGCCGCTTGATTGCGAAAGGCGATGCACATTCCAAGGCCCATACTCGACATGAACGTGACGTCGGAGAGGTCAAGCACCATCATCTTGAGGGTCTTGCCCGCAAGCTTGAGGAAGGGGTTGACCTCATCGGTAATGATCGGACTCTCGCGCTGCCCGACCTGAGGTCCGGCAGGCCGAACCGTTAGGAACGGCGTGGCCCATCTGACTTCCACCAGAGCGGTCTTTTTGTGATTCGGGTTCGTGTCTGCGCCGGTCGTCATCGATTACTCCGAAGAACGGCGAGTGTAGCAATCACGACGACTCAGCGGGACGCACGCCGGGCCGCAAAACGCGGCGGGACGAGCCAGCGGAGATGCGCGCGGCCCGCGGGCAATGCGAGCGCTGTCGGGTCGATTTCGAGCAGCAGCGCTGCGCCTTTCTTGAAGTCGACGGCGAGTCGCGCGGGGTCGCCCGTCAGCAGCCACGATGCTGTTTGCGAGAGCGATGGCTCGTGACCTACCCATACGATCGTGCCGCTCGAACCATGGGCGCTCCCTTCGGGAAGACTCCGCGGAAGTATCGAATCGTGCCGAAGCACAACTGTCGTATCGTCGGGCAAGAGCGCGTCCGATCTCTCTGGCGCGGGCCAGCCCGTTGTTTCGTGCAGCAATCGTGCGGTCTGCCACGTCCGAGTTGCGGGGCTCGCATAGACGCGAGCGACCTCGGGAAGCATTAGGCCCAATCGCTTCGCCAACCGGACGAACGCCGTACGTCCGGCCGCTGTCAGCGGCCTCCGCAGGTCGTCGGGCCAAGCGCTGGCGTCGCGCTCAAACGCTCTCGCGTGCCGTATGAGGAGAAGGTTCATGGTTCACCTTTCGTTACGACGCTACCACACATGTGGCTCTCCACGGTAGCCTCCCGAGCGCGATGCAAGGATTCACAGTCGCCAACGCTCGGATTCTCACGCTTGCACCGGCCGGCGCGGCGGCAGGTCCGCGGCGGGGACGCTGGCTCAGCGAGCTCGGCGTGATCGGGCGGGGCTGGGTCACGGTCGAGGGTGAGCGCATCGCGCGCATTGGCGTTGGCGACGCACCGCCCCACCTTGGCAACATGATCGACGCCCGTGGCCGGGCACTGTTACCGGGATTTGTCGATTGCCATACGCACGCGTGCTGGGCGGGCGATCGCTTCGACGAAGCCGACCTTCGACGCGCGGGCATTCCGTATCTCGAGATATTGAAACGCGGCGGCGGAATTATGTCGACCGTGCGCGCGACGCGCGCTGCGACCCGCGAAATACTCGCGGCGGCAACACTCGCCCGGTTTCGCGCGGCGGCTCGGCTGGGAACGACGTGCATCGAAGCGAAGAGCGGTTACGGGCTTTCGACCGACGCAGAGCTGCGCCTGCTCGACGCGATTGCCGACGCCGCGCGCGGTACGCGCCAGACTGTCGTGTCGACATTCCTCGGTGCCCACGCGAAAGATCCAGACAATCCCAAGTTCGTTGAAGAGACTATCAACGTCACGCTGCCGAACGCCGCGCGAGTGCGACCGGGCATCACCTGCGACGCGTACTGCGAGGAAGGCGCGTGGTCGCTGGACGAGTGCCGACGCTACTTCGTCGCCGCAGTCGCGCTTGGATGCCCGATACGCGTCCACGCCGATCAGTTTCATTCGCTCGGAATGGTCGGGCTGGCGATCGAACTTGGCACCCGAAGCGTCGATCACCTCGAAGCGACGACGGAGGGCGACGTTCAGCGTCTCGCGGCAAGCCGCGCCATCGGCGTCGCGCTGCCGGGCTGCGGCTTTCATTTGGATGGTCGGTACGCGCCACTGCGAAAACTTATCGATCTCGGCGGTGCCGCAGCCATTGCGACCAATCTCAATCCGGGATCGAGTCCAACCCCATCGATGCCGTTCATCATTGCGCTGGCGGCACGGCATCTTGGTCTCTCGCCAGCCGAAGCCATCGCGTGCGCTACCGTGAACGCAGCGCACGTGCTAGCGCTCGAAGATGAGCTCGGGACGATCGAGGTCGGCAAGCGGGCAGACTTTCAACTTCTCGCGTCAGGTGACGAACGCACGCTCGCGTACGAGTACGCAGGACCCGAGCCCGACGAGGTATGGATCGGTGGCCAGCCGCTGAATGAGCTGCGGCGGGTGTGACTCGGCGACCGAACGGGGTGGCGATCGCGGAATGCCAGGGTCGGGTTGCAAGGAAGTACCGTCATGGGCTCGTCGCTGTCTCCTGCGACGATTTCGCGATACGCAACACGAAAAACGCGCCCCGCACGTCGTACCTGATCGAAGTCAAAGAGTCGTACTCTGGCGAATCGCGCAGGCGATTGCAACCCCGTCCGAGTGTTTGCACCATCTCACTCGCTGCGTCGACGACTGCGACCCAAGAGCGCGCTGGACGCGAGAACGACTAAGGCACTCGGCGCTGGCACGCCACCGAAGTGGACGTTGTCGACTTGGATACCGTCGAATATGAAGACCTGGTCGAACGGGGTATCTGAAATTATTCCCGTAAACGTCGGAAACGCGAATGCGCTTCCAATCACCGCTTCGCCAATGGAAATGGTGAATTGGGAGTCTCCGGATTGCTCAATCGCGAACCACTGCCGCGGAGTGTGAACTGAAGCGTTGCGTTGTAATCAGGGCTAGCACCGAAGAGCGCCCACCCATCACCACTCGGGCCATTCCCCTGCCCAGCGATAGCGTCACCCAACGGAAACAGCAGACCTACGTCTGCGTACTGGTCAGTTAAGAACGTTGATTGCGGTTGTACAGAGTCGACCGTGGTCCATGATCCGACCGCTTGCTCCCACGCTGCTTTGTCATAGAAAACTTGGATCGCTGCAAAACTTGAGCTCGCGGCGCTGAGAGCTGCGCTGAACGCGCCGACGAGCAACATCGCTGGATGATGGCGCATGAATAACCTCAATTAGAATTGCGGATCTTGAGCAGCTATAAACTGCTGCAAGTAGAGCACGATCCCTTCGACGTTTGTTTCTTCCGCGCTCTGAACCCACTCGGCGAAGCTTGCGACCGATGCAAAGCCAAGCGCGGCGAGCGCACCTTCAACATCCCAAGGAGCATCGGGCGGTGCAAACAAGCCAGCGCTTCCGCAGGCGCAGGTGGTGCCCGACGGCGCGAACGCGGGTCGCAGGATGTCGCTTCCCGACCACGACGTCACGAGCGTGCCAAGTACCGCGTCGGAGCAACCATCGTTTCCCGCAACGGGAATGCCCATCGCGGCGCGCGGCAGCCACAAGAAGGCGAACAGTCGTTCGTATGAGCCGTCGGGAAGCTGATGAGAGATCGAGCCGCAGGTCGATTCCGTCGGCGTAATCCAGCGCATCGTTCCCACAAGTTGGCCCTGGTCGTTGATGCCGAAGGTGTTATCCGCGCCGTACACGGCGTCGTTCCCTTCCGGAATCCCACAGACATCAGGGTTGGGAACCTCGCAGAGCCGGATCAGGCGATAGGTCTTGAGGCAGCCATTCGCCTGCGCATTCGCATGCGTCCCGATAACGGCGCTGAGCATGCCTGCCA
>Ga0163147_10002812_pt1 | contig 24138 bp, 20 predicted proteins | sample OliLakLV19MP6G1_FD_148597 | JGI IMG/M metagenome (GOLD analysis project Ga0163147, IMG submission 148597) | Freshwater microbial mat bacterial communities from Lake Vanda, McMurdo Dry Valleys, Antarctica- Oligotrophic Lake LV.19.MP6.G1 | ecosystem: Environmental > Aquatic > Freshwater > Lake >...
GCGACGCTTGCCGCTTCTCCGCTCGGGGCTGCGCCCCTTCGCTGCGAAGCGGCAAGCGTGGGATCATGCAACTGATGGAATTCAACCGACTCTCATAGCGGCTGGTCCAGAAGTTGGGGGCAGGTCACAACCGGCCAAGAAGTAGAGGGTTCGTGACACGTCGTGAAATGTCGCGCACGAGTTCCATCAAGGCTCCAACCCGAGGGATCGTGACAGCGGTCGAATCGATGTGTCCTGCTGGATATTCTGAAGTCGCGCTCGGATCCCATTCCGCATTGAGCAGATCGCACCAGCTCCTCACGGGAGCAATTGGTCCGCTGGGAGTCTAGAACCAACCATGATCGCCGATGCCGCCTGCGCTCCGTCCACCTCGAGGACGGCGACACCCAACAGCGCATACTCTTCGTCTGAGTGGCGCGAGAACGTGGTGGCAATTTCCCATTCCCCCGCGTCCGCGTCAGAAACGGGTGGCAGGTATCTAGCTCTGAGATTTGCAACAGTCACGCTCGGTGGCAAGCGCCAAGCTAATGCGGGAGGAGAGTCCTTAGGGCGACTCACCAACGCAACGATGCGGGCAGTCCCATCATTTGGCATCATCATGACCGCCGAGCTCAGCTTTGTTGAGCCTCGGTCGGGAACTCCACGAGCCCGCACGTTGACCACCTCGTGCGCTCCGTCGGAAAAGACGACCCCTAACGAAGCCCACTTTTCCCCGCTCCCAGACACGCTCAGCCTCACTGGCACTGTGACACGCTCGCCGGCTCGAATCACCTTGGTAGGGACTCGCGCCTTTAGACATCCGCACGAAGGAATGACCTCCTTGACCTCTCTGTCGTGGTCCGGGTTGCTCGTGAGTTGAATCGCTCCGTCGGCATATCCCGGACCGCCCGCGAGCAGCACGTCTCCCAGGTCGTAGACATTCGCAGGTCGCTGATCGAGGTCGCGAGCAACGAGCAGCCAAGCGCAACCACCAAACATCAGGGCAAGGCTGCAGAACGAAAGGGCCCGCAAGCGTCTGTTTCCGGTCGTGGCTATCGCGGGATGTGACGCGGCGATTTTAGTTGCACATGACCGACGCGAGAGAAGTCCGAACCAAAGCAGGATTCCTAGAATCAGCGCGCCCCAACCAGCGGCGGATCCCGGCGTGATCCCAAGTCCATTCGCTCGAGATGAATGGACCCCTGACTCGCTGGGCTGCCGACGCCCATTGCCAGCATCGATTTCCTCTCCTGCGCAATGCGCCGTGAGTGGCTCCTCGCCAAGTACCTCAGCGGGCGACAGGGGCTGGCGAAGCCGGTACTTCACGTTGTGCAGGGCGATCACGTCGCCACCGATTCTCCCCGAGGCACCGCGCGTGAGTTCGGCCCAGCCGCCGCGTCGATCCGTTCGGTCTTGGCGAGGGTCGCCTCGGCCTTGTCCGAGTCCCGTCGCTGCGTGGGATTGATGACCGCGACGAGAAGGTTCACCTGGCAGCCCGTGACGAAAGTCATTTGGGCTACTCATCCTCGCTTCCAAAGCACGTCGGCACAGGCTGCTATCGGACGACGTCTTTACAAAAACGGCGACTCTCACGAGCTGTTCGCTGTTCTATAACCGTCGCCTCGTTAGAGTGGACCCCGGAGATTCCACCATGCGATCACTCTTCGGCTGCATTCTCGCGAGCCTCGGCTCGACCACCTGCTTCGCCTCCAACGGCCCCGTCGGTCACTGGACCTTCAACGAGGGCCGGGGTAGCGTCGTCCACGATTCGGCCGGACGGAGCAACGGCGCGGTCATCGGTGCCCCGACATTTGTGCGGGGCGTGCAGGGCACGGCTCTCAGTTTCCAACGCTCGACGGGCGACTGCGTCGATGTCGGCAATATTCCGCTCTTCGATTTCGCTAACGATGCCGACTTCAGCGTCTCCCTCTGGGTGAAGTACACCGTCGATTCGACGGGCGATCACTACCCGGTCACGAATCACTACATCACCGTCGCGAACGGTTGGTTCTGCTTCACCGGCGTGTCCGGTGGCTGCTATGGAGATCCGAATCAGATGAGCTTCTATGTGAGCGACCCCTGCGGTTTGGAGGTGACGTCACCGATCAATGTGTTCGATGGCGCGTGGCATCACATCGTCTCGGTGTTCGATGGCGGTGCGTCGAAGGGGATCTTCGTGGACGGTGGCCCTGTTGACGCACACGGTTCGTCCGGATCGGTGGCGGTGCATCCGCTCTCGCGACTTCTGTTCGGCGGCGTGACCAACACGAACGGGCAAGCGCTCGCAGCCTTTGACGGGTTGCTCGACGATGTACAAATCTATGACCGCGTCCTCAACTGCGCGGAGGTCAACTACCTGCGTGACCATCCCGGGGCTGCTGTCGCGATCGTCGCCGACCTCGATGGAGATGGCGACGTCGATGGAGCCGATCTCGCGACGATGCTCGGCGCGTGGGGCCCCTGCGGAGCAAGCTGCGCCGCAGATCTCGATTGCAGCGGCGCCGTCGACGCCGCCGATCTTGCAGTGCTGCTCGGCGCGTGGACCGGTTGATCGGTGACGTTCCTCCCAACCGTTCTCGTTCGGCCACTTGATCCACTTCGAACGTGTCACACCGTGTCCTGAGCTTGCCTCACTTCCGTGGACAGGTGGATTATGCGGCCTCCCTGGCCGCTGTGTGTCGCAATTCGAACTCGATCGGACTTAAATAGTTGATGGTCGAATGCCGCCGGCTGATGTTGTAGAAGCCGTCAATGTAGTCCCCGATCGCGCGCCGCGCCTGCGCACGTGTCGCGAAGGTCACGCGGTCGAGCAGCTCGAAGGTGAGCGTGCTGAAGAAGCTCTCGCTCACCGCGTTGTCCCAGCAGTCGCCCTTGCGGCTCATGCTCGCGACGCTGCCCAGCCGTGCGAGCGCGGTCCGGTAGTCCTCGCTGGCGTACGGACTGCCGCGGTCGGAATGATGGAGCAGTCCCGCGACCGGACCGCGCAGCTTGGTCGCCGCCGAGAGCGCGTCGATCGCGAGCCTCGTGTCGTTGGTGTCGCTCATCGCCCAGCCGACCGCCCGACGGGAGAAGAGATCGATCATGACGGAGAGGTACGTCCATCCCTCGCCGGTCGGGACCGCAGTGACGTCCGTGACCCAGGCGACGTTCGGCGCAGTCGCCGAGAACATCCTGCCGAGGATGTTGCGCGCGACGGGGCTGCCGTGCGAGGAGTCGGTCGTCCGGCGCGAGCGGCGTCGCTTTCGGCCCTCGATTCCCCGCATCTTCATGAGCCGTGCGACGCGTCTGCGCGAGACGGGGATCTTCGCCGCGCGAAGATCGATGACGATCCGAGGGCTGCCGTAGGTCCTCCGGCTGCGCTCGTGCAGCGCAACGACGTGCGCGGCAAGCTTCGCGTCGTCGCGAGCATGCTTCGATGGCGCCCGCTTCACCCATGCATGAAAACCGCTGCGCGAGACGCCGAACACGCGGCAGAGGGAGACGATCGAGTGGCGGGCCTTCTCCGCGAGAATGAACGCGAACTTCACGTGCTCTCCCTCGCGAAGAAGGCCGCCGCTTTTTTTAAGATTGCCTGGTCCTCGCGAAGACGCCGGTTCTCGCGGCGGAGTCTCGCGAGCTCCTCGCGCTCGTCGCTCGCGAGAGCGCCGGGCGGTCCCTTGCCGTCGTCGATGTCCGCGCGGCGCATCCAGTTGCGCAGCGAGGTCTCGACGATGTCGAGATCCTTCGCGACCTGGCTGATGCCGCGGTCGCCGACTCGGCAGAGGCGCACGGCCTCGGCCCTGAACTCCTCGGAGAACGTGCGACGCTTCCGACGCTTCACCTTGAACTTGTCCATGGATCACTCCTGGCGAGCATTCTCGCTAAGTTGGGTGTCCACGGAAGTGAGGCAAGCTCACTCCGACCTATTTCGACCCCAGCGACAACGCGGGCTATCTCGCGATCGGATCGCGCGAAGATCTCGGACTCTTCGAGACGGGCGGGTCGGCAACCAAGATCAGACGAAACAGCTTCGCGATCAGCGAGGCGGCGGAGATGGCGGCAGCATTCATGGCGATCACCTCCCGCGAAGATGTCACCGTGAATGGGTTCGACCTCTATATCGTGTTGGGTGCGTGGTCCGGGACTGCTCCTTGCCGCGTGTTCCTCTGCACGTGCGAGGAGGACGAGTCGCTCATGAGCGGCGGCGCCGGCGCGATGTCGCCCGCAGCTGCGATGAGCGCTGCGCTGGCGACGCTCGGATTCTCACATGCCGACGCGTTCGCCGCCTGGGCTGCGGAAGCCCCTCAGACCGATGTCCTCGCCGCCTGCGACGGGCTCGCGGTACTCATGCAGGCATTGATGGAAAACGAAGGAGGCAACCAGTGATGCGGATTTCAACCCTCTCTGCCTTGGCGCTGACGCAAGGACTTTGTTCAACGGCGACGGCGAGTGTTGTGCTGACGGGGAATTATCTGAACTGGCAGAACGCGGCGGGAAACAGCACCAAGCTCGACTTCGTCTTCGACACGCCGCAAGTCATCACGGACCAGTACGCGGCGCTCGGGGTGCTCTTCCCGGACGGCAACGACTACGTCGCACCGGCGTCAGTTCCGCCACCGGGAAGCGACGGATGGTTCCTCCAAGACACGTGGGGCGACCTGCAGACGACGTTTCTCTTCGACGACTTTCAGACTGCGATCGGGTTCACCGCGCCCGGAGGTCATTTTTTCAAGCTCTACAGCGGCGACACGCTCGTGTATGCATCGCCGGAGTTTGGCAACAATCCGTTCATGGGCGCGATCTCGACCGTTCCGTTCGACCGCGTCGTGATGAGCCGTTCGGGCGGTGGACCTGCCGTCGACACATTCTGGTTCGGCGGGACCATCCCGGCGCCGGCGACGATTGCGGTGCTTGCGCTTGCGTTCGTCGGATCGCGGCGCAGACGGTGACAGAAATGACCGGCTGACGAGCAAACCGTCGCCCGCTGCGCTCGAACGCGGCGGGCGACGGCCGTTCAGCACCTTGGTCGCTCGCGACGGCACTTGCCCAGCCTTGGCTCTCTGTGTTTTCTCCCGCGCCCGTCTCACGCCATCCACTCGTCACGTCCCACCGGATCCTGCCGGTACCACTCCGCCATGACGCGATAGAGCTCGGCGTCCCATTCCTGCATCGCACCTGGACGTTCGAAAAACACTTCCGTCGCCACCGCGAAGAACTCGCCGGGGTTCGTCAGCGCGTACGGTCGCAGGGGAACGTTGAGTCCGATCTGCAGATCGTGCACGAGCCGCTGCCGCGCCGTGGTCATCGCCTCGTGCCACTCGCGCGCCTGCTTCGCTGAACTCATGCGCGGCGTGCCGTCGATCGCGCCGTTGGCCATGTCGAGCTTGTGCGCGAACTCGTGCAGCACGAGGTTGTTTCCATCCTGATCGTGAATCGCTCCGGCGAGCGTGTGACTCCATGACAGGATCACCGGTCCGCGTTCATGTGCCTGACCGAGCACGGGCATGCCCGCACCCGCCAGCACCTGCACGCGTCCGCCTGGAAGCGTGCTCGTCTGCGGTGGACCTGCGACGTACCCGCTCGGATACACCAAGATTGTCGACACGTTGCCGAAGCGATCTTCGGGACGACCGAGCAGCAGACGGCACGCCTGGGCCGCGATGATCGCCTGCATTGACTCAGTCAATACCAGCCCGTTGCATCCCTCCCAGTTCCGCTCGGCGATGAAGAAGCGAAGCTCATCTTCCATCCGCCCCTGTTCGTCGGCGGTGAGCGTCGACCAGAATCGCATGTGCCGATCGAGCAGCACGCGCCACCCGGGGGGGAATGGCGTGCGGTGAATGCGTCGACGGCGGAACCAGCGGAGCAGCATTGGTGCGAAGAGCGGAACAGCGACAGATTCAATGTGGGAAACCGAGGGACCCGATGCAAGCGGACGGTAGCGCGGATTGTTCCCGCTTACCGGGCCGGATGGATGGAAGAAGGAAGAAGGAAGAAGTAGGAAAGCACGGAAACGACCAGATGCGCGATCAGGACTTCTGCCTTCATCCTTCTGCCTTCACCCATCCCCCTCACGCCTCAGCATCAGAAAAGCCAAGGCTTTCGTAGAGGCGCTCCGCGCCGGTGTTGCCGCGCGTGACCACCAGACGAAGCTCGTCATGGCCGGTGTTCCGCAATGACTCCATACAGCGCCCGATCCCCGCACGAGCGAGCCCAGTTCGCTTGCACGCGGGATGCGTCATGGAGAATGCGAGAAGCGGCGTGCCCTTCCACATCGTGACGAGCGTCGCGGCCACGAGGTCGCTGCCGCGCACGACGATCTCGGAGCAGTCTGGAATCAGGTCGCCGTATTCCCCTTCGAACAGTCGAGCGACTTCCAGCCGTGCGTCGTCGATCGTCTCGCCCTGTTCATCACACGTGCCGCGATACGCGGCCAGCATCAAAGCGGCGAGCTGTTCCGCATCGGACGGCCGCGGCGTCCGCGCCCTCACATCAGCGACCGGACTCGCCGTCGCGTTCTGCGGGCGCAGGACGATCCGCATGAATCGTCGCTTGGTTTTCGTCATGTCGTCATGAATGAGCGGGCCGCGGCTGCTCGCGCATGGCGACGAGCGCAGCACGAGCGGCGGCGATCGTAGCATCGATCGCGGCGTCGTCGTGCGCGAGCGAGAGAAACCAGCTCTCGTATCCGCTCGGCGGAAGGTGCACGCCGCGCGACAGCATCGCCTGAAAGAAGCTGGCGAAACGCCCATGATCCGCGGCGCGGGCGTCTTCGATCGTGCGCACGCCGGTCGAGCCGAAGAACACGGTGAGCATGGAGCCCACGCGCTGCACCGTCGCCGGTTCGCCTGCATCGCTCAGCGCGCTGACGAGCCCGCGATGAAGGCGCGCCGCCGCCATCTCAAGCTGCACATAGGCGTGCCCGTTGAGAAGCTTGAACGCGGCGCGCCCTGCAGCCATCGTCACCGGATTGCCGGAGAACGTTCCCGCTGCGTACACCGGTCCGTCCGGCGCGAGCATGCGCATGAGCGCGGCGCCGCCCGCGAGCGCGCCGACGGGAAAGCCGCCGCCGATGATCTTGCCGAGGGTGACGAGATCCGGCGACACACAGTAGCGTTCGATCGCGCCGCCGCGCGCGACGCGAAAGCCGCTCATAACTTCGTCAAAAACCAAGAGTGCGCCGCGCTGCGCGGTCAGCGCGCGAAGTCCGCCGAGGAATCCGTCCGTCGGCGGCACGACTCCCATGTTGCCCGCGACGGGTTCGACAATGACGGCGGCGATCGCATCACCGTGCTCGCGAAAGACGGCTTCAGCGGTGGCCAGATCGTTGTATGGAATGACGAGCGTACTGCGCGCCGCGTCCTTCGAGACGCCGGGAGAATCGGGCAGGCCGAGCGTCGCGATACCCGAACCCGAGCGCACCAGTGTCGCGTCGGCGTGACCGTGATAGCAGCCATCGCACTTGACGATCAGGTGGCGTCCTGTCGCCGCGCGGGCAAGACGGACAGCGGTCATGACCGCCTCCGTGCCGGAGTTGGAGAATCGCACGAGCTCAAGACCGGGGACGCGACGCACGATCATCTCCGCGAGCTTCGCCTCACTGGCAGCACACGTGCCCCAGGCAGTTCCGCGCCGCACCGCGCGGATCACGGCTTCCTCGATCGACGGATGTGCGTGACCGGCGATCGCGGCGCCCCACGCGCCGATGTAGTCGATGTATCGCGTGCGATCGAGATCGACGAGCACGCATCCCTTCGCGCCTCGAATGACGCGGGGGGTTCCGCCGACGGCATGGAACGCGCGCACCGGTGAACTGACGCCGCCTGGCATGACGGCGCGGGCCCGCTCGAATGCGGAATCGCTTTTGCTCATACGCCCATTATCGGCTGGCCTCGGCCGTCGCGTCAGCCGATTCCCGCAGCCAGTGCGCCGCCTGCTCCGCAAAGTACGTGATCAGGATGTCGGCGCCAGCGCGGCGCATCGCGGTCAGAGTCTCGAGCGCGACCGACTGCAGATCGAGCCAGCCTCGCTCGCTCGCCGCGACGAGCGACGCATACTCGCCGCTCACCTGGTACGCGGCGATCGGAACACCTTCATAGCGCTCCCGCAATCGGCGAATGACATCGAGGTACGCGAGCGCCGGCTTGACCATGAGCACATCCGCGCCTTCGTCGAGATCAAGCCGCGCTTCTTCGATCGCTTCTGCGGCGTTCGCCGGGTCCATCTGGTGCGAACGACGATCGCCGAAACTCGGCGCGGAGCGCGCGGCGTCGCGGAACGGGCCGTAGAACGCGGACGCATACTTGACGGCGTACGAAAGAATGCCGGTGTCTGCGAACCCGTTCGCGTCGAGCGATCGTCGCACCGCGCGGACAGCACCGTCCATCATGCCGCTTGGCGCGACGAGGTCAGCACCCGCCGCGGCATGCGCCAATGCAGCGCGGCCAAGCATCTCGAACGACTCGTCGTTCAGAACGCGGCCGTTCGCGATCGGCGCGCAGTGGCCGTGATCCGTGTACGCACAGAGGCACAGGTCGGTGATGACGACCATGTCGTCGGCACCACGGCGCACCTCACGAACGGCGCGCGGCACAATCCCGTCCTCATCACCTGCCGAATGACCGCATGAATCCTTCGCTGCGGGAATGCCGAACAGCAGCACGCTCCGTACGCCGCAGCCGCGCAGTCGCGCGGCAATCGTCGCCACGTCGGCGAGCGCGAGGCGCGACACACCGGGCATCGAGTCGATGGCGCCCGCCGCCGAAGCGTCCTCCGTGACGAAGATCGGCTGCACGAAATGGCTCGCGGTCAACTCGGTTTCACGGCGCAGAGCGCGGCGAGCCGGGCTGCCGCGCATGCGGCGCATGCGCCGTGCGAGCGAGAATTGATCGTTGCCATCAGCAATCATGCTGCACGCTTCCCCGACGCGGGGTCGTGCACGGTGGAATCTGGAGCACGATCATCGGCCAAAAGGTGCTCGAGCAACTCCAGCACGCCGTCGTCGCCGTATCGGCGCGCAACATGCACGTTGGGAAAACCGAGATCATGTGCAGTCTGCGCAGTGGTCGGTCCGATGCACACGACCGGTGTCGCGCCGAGAGCACCGAGCGAGCTCGCGAGCGTTCGCGCCGCGGAAGGACTGTACAGCAGCACCGCATCGAGGCCGTGTCCGATCGCCCGCATCGCGCCCGCGGACGGTGGCTGCGGCAGTGTCGCATAGACGAGCAGCTCGCGGACCTGGGCGCACGACGCGCGCAGTCCTTCGATCACTTCATCGCGCGCCAGTGTTCCGCACGGAAACAGCACGGTTTCATTCGTGGCGATGGCCCCGAGCATCTCGGCGACGAGCGCCTTGGCGCGATACTCCTGCGGCACGAGGTCGGCGCGCACGGAGAGCACGCGCTCGAGCTCCTCGGCCGTCTTCGGCCCGACGGTGGCAATGCGGACACCGGCGAGCGCGCGGCTGTCGAGCCCGCTGGCGGTGAGCGCGCGTGCAAACCCGCGCACGCCGTGCAAGGAGGTCAGCACAATCCAGTCGATATCGGCGAACGATTCGATCGGCAACGACTCGAGGTATTCGATGCGGATGAGCGGCGCTTCAATCGGCACCGCGCCGCGCGCCCGCAATCCCGCGATGAGCTGGGCGCTCGCCGTCGTCGGACGCGTCACCAGAATCCGGCGACCGGACAGCGGACCGGCCTGTGCTGACGCTCCGCGTGCAGCGGTCGGTCCGACCACCAGCACCGCAGGCGACGCGATGGCGTGCTCATCCGCGCAGCGCGCGATCTCGGACAGCGCCGCGCGGAGCACGCGCTGATCGGGACACGTGGCGCGCTCGATCAGCGCGGCAGGCGTGGCCGGAGCGCGTCCGGCAGCGATGAGCTCGCGCGCGATTCGGTCGAGGTCGGCGCGGCCCATGAGGACAACAACGGTGTCCATTCCGGCGAGCGACGCGAACGGGACGTCGTACGCAGCGGTATCGTCGCCGCCACGCGCCGTCACGACGGCAAACGACCGGGCAATGCCGCGGGCTGTCACGGGGATGCCGGCAGCGAGAGGCGCCGCGAGAGCGCTGGAAATACCAGGGACAACTTCGCATGGGACACCCGCCTCAGCGCATGCGTCGAGCTCTTCGTTGCCGCGGCCGAAGACGAACGGGTCACCGCCCTTGAGGCGCACGACCGTCTGGCCGGCGCGGGCGTGCTCGATGAGCACGCGATGGATGTCCTCCTGCAGAGCCGAGGGTCCGCCCGGCGTTTTTCCAACGTCGATTCGCAGCGCACCGACCGGCGCGAGCGCGAGGATCTCGTCGCTGACGAGGCGGTCGTACACCACGACGTCGGCGCTGCGTAGAGCGGCGGCACCGCGCAGCGTGAGGAGATCGGCGCTGCCGGGACCGGCACCGACGAGAACGACGTGGCCGTGTGGGGGCGAGGGAATCATGCGAGCACTTCCGCCGGGCGCTTTGCGAGTGTGGCGCGCAGCGCTCTCGTTGCCGCGTCTTCGCTCGTGGCACCACGGCGCACGACATCAATCCAGGTCCCGTCGCGCGCGATGGAGCGCGTATGGAGCGTGACTTCGTCGCCGACGGTGGCGATCGCCGCAACGAGACCTTGAGCAGCTTCTTTCATGCAACGCGCAAACTCCCGTTCGGCGTCGACGGCCGCGCGTGTCGCAGCGTGATCGATGCGCCGGCAGAGCTCGATCGCTCGCGCATCATCGCGTCGCACCGTGAGCGCGATTGCGCCCTGACCGGCTTCCGGAACGAACTGCTCGAACGAAAAGCGTTCGCTGATGCGAGATGCCATGCCAAGTCGTTCGAGTCCGACTGCGGCCAGGATCAACGCGTCGAAGTGCCCAGCATCGAGCTGACGCACGCGGTCGTCCACGGCGCCGCGCACAGGCACGACGACAAGATCCGGGCGGAGGGCCAGCAACTGCACGCGACGCCGTTCGCTGCACGTCCCGACGCGGCTGCCTGCCGGAAGATCACGCAAGGTGCAGCCGTCGCGCGTGACGAGCGCCTCCTGGGCGCTGCCTCGGCGCAGTACGGCACCGATCGCCGCATCACGCGACGGTGCCAGCGGCAGGTCTTTCAAGCTGTGCACGGCGAAATCAATGGTGCCTTCGATGAGCGCCGCCTCGATCTCATCCGTAAACGGCCCGTCCGTGGGAAATCCATCGAGACGGGTTGCAAGATCACGATCGCCGCAGGGCGTGAACGGAACAATCGCTGTTGACGCACCGACTTCGGCGAGCGCGGCGCGGGCATACTCCGCCTGCACACGTGCGAGCCGGCTGGTGCGCGTTCCGATGCGGAACACGCGTTCGGGAGCGTTGTGGTCCGTGGCGCGCAGGATGGCGCCGATCAGATGAGGACTGTCAAGAAGGGCGGGCCGAATTGTTGCCGGTCGTCCGCCGAGGCGGGCGATGACATCGTGGCGTGCGTGCCCGCCACCTCCGATGAGCCATGGCACGACGAGCAATGCGCGCTCGGGATTCTGCAGGGCGGCGCGCTCGAGCCGCGGTTCGTCGTCGAGAAAGCACGCTGCGACGGCCGCACTCGGCTCGGCGCAGCGGATGGCGTCGACAATCGCGAGCGTGGTGCCTCCGCTCATCGCATGTCGCTGCGTTCCATGGCCGACGACGAGGATCGTGGCGCTGTCCTCATGCGGCGCGTGTTCGAGCGCATCGCGTGCGATCGCGCGCTGCAATGAGACGTCGGTGCCGATCGGCGCTGCGACTCGTATCCGATGCGTGTGCTGCTGTGCTTCGGCAACGATCGGTCGCAGCCAATGCGACATGAAATATCCGTCGCTCGTCATGATCGGGACGACGACGATTGCATCGTGCTGATCCGGTGCCGTCACCGCTGCACACACGTCGCTGAGCGTCGGCGTTCCAAGGCGGAATGCGCAGTGCACGCGAAGATCCGGCCGCGCTGCCGCGACCTGTCGCGCCAGCGCCTCGACGCCCTCATTCGCTGGGCTTCCGTTGCCGGCACCGTGTGCGGCGAGAATGACGACGAGCTGCGGACTCACGCGACCACTCCTTGTCGCCGCGCGCGGCTGGCGAGCATCCGGTCGAGTTCTGATTCGACGATGAGCTCCGCCGCCGCGATGACCGAGTCTGCATGGCGCGGGCCGGCGAGATCAGCGAGGGAAAGAACGCTGACGTTCCGCAGCGTGCGCACGTCCTCCGCGACGTTCGCGGGGACGCCGAGATCAACCAGCAGAAGCGGGTTCGACCGCGCGGCGATGTCCGTGGCGAAGATCACCGCGCGAGGCGACGACGTTGCGAGAATGACCGCGTCGAGCGTTGGCAACACTGATCTGAGCTCCGTGAGTGCGACGACCTTCGCCATGCTTCCGAGCATCTCGTCGGCGCGGGCGGCGTGGCGGGCCAGAACAATCACGTCGCGCACGTCTGCTGCGCAAAGTGCCAGAACCGTTTCACGCGCCATGGCGCCGCTTCCGATGACGGCAATCCTGGTGCCGGAAGCAGCGCGCACCGCGCTCTGCACATAGGAGCCGGACAGCCGCCCGAGCTCAGTCTCGGCGCGGACGCGGCGGCCCGCGCGCAACGCGTGGTGGGCCAGCCGTGCGAGATGCACATGGATCGAGCCGGCGCTCGCGGCCATCCGCGCCGCCGCCGCGACCTGGCCGAGGATGTGCGTCTCGCCAAGGATGCGCGACTCGAGACCCGCCGCGACGCGAAGCAGATGGCGCGCTGCATCCGTTCCGCTGAGGAAGTCACAGCACGGCACGTTCAGTGGAAGCGCCCGCGCCGCTTGGTCGGGGCGATCGGCGAGCACATACGCCTCGAACCGTTCACAGGTCGCGAGAAGCATTGCTTCATCGGCGTGTGCCGCGAGGGAGTGCAGAGTGCGCGCGTGCCAGAGTTCGTCTTTGGCAGCGGACCGCCGCAGCGCAATCAGCGCGTCTTGTCCCTGCGCACGCCAGAGACGCAGCGCGTCGATCACTGGCCGCCCCCTGAAGGCGAAGGCGGCGAAGCGAGAGGAGGCTGACCGGCCACTGAAAGCTGGATGAGATTCCTCGTCGGCGTCTCTTTCCCCGTGAGCACCTGCCGCGTCGTCGTGCTGCCGATCGCGCGCTGGTAGAAGTCACCGAGTACTTCGTCAGCACGACGCTCATTGCGGTATCGAAGGAGCAATGGCCGCAGCGTCGTTGCGAAGTCAGTCGACGGAACATCCGCGGCGTACAGATCCGCGAGTCGATCGCCGCGCAATCCGCCGCCGACATAGATGTGATAGACGCCCGGTTTCCGGCCGACAAACGCGAGGTCGGCGTTGTACGGACGCGCGCATCCGTTGGGGCACCCAGTCATGCGCACGGTCAGCGGGAGGTCACCGACGGCGAGATCGTCGAACTCGCGCTCCAGCTCGTCGATGATCGTCGGCATGACACGTTCCGACTCAGCGAGCGCGAGACCGCACGTTGGAAGCGCCGGGCACGCCATCGACCAGCGGCGCAGCTGGGACAGTTCGTCGACGCGGGCGATGCCGAATTCTTTCAGGATCGCGTGCAGCGCGGTGACGCCGCTCTCATCGAGATCCGCGAAGAGAATGCTCTGCATCGGTGTGAGCCGGATCGACGGCGCGAGGCGTTCCGCGATGGCGCGGAACGCGCTGCGGTAGCGCGCATGATCGCCGTCGCGCACGCGTCCGTTCTCGACGAAGACGCCGACGAAATACTTTCCGTCACCCTGCGCAAAGACGCCGAGGTGATCCAGCTGCTGAGGCTGCGGAACATCGATTGCGGGGGCGAGTGTCCAGTCGATCCGCTGGCGGAACTCGTCGACGAATTTGTCGACGCCCCAGGACTCGATGAGGTACTTGAGCCGTGAGTGGCGCCGATCGGCGCGGTTGCCATGATCGCGAAAGATCGCCGCAACGATGCGCACGGCGTCAATCTCACGGCCTGTGGGAATCGATCCGATGGTGGACGCGGCGCGCGCGATGGTGTCGCCTTTGTTGTGCGTCATGCCGAGCCCGCCACCGACCAGGAGATTCCACGCACGAATGCGCCGGTCGCCGTCGGTGATGCCGACAAGCCCGCAGTCGTAGGTGTAGATGTCGATGCTGTTGTCGATGTCGAGCCCTACACCCGTCTTGAACTTTCGCGGCAGGTACTGCTTGCCGTAGAAGCTCTCTTCCTCGCCGCTCTCGTCGACGCGCTCGCCGTCCAGCCAGATTTCGTGATAGGCGCCGGTCGCCGGCGCGAGCGCCAGCGCCAGTTCCGCCGCGACACGTTGCGAAGTCTGATGGGCCTCGTCTGCGAACGGTGCCGGCGACGCCATGACGTTGCGCTGCACGTCGCCGCAGGCCGAGAGCGTGCTCAGGAGCGAGTGATTGATCGTTGCGATGAGCGTCTTGAGATCGCCCTTCGCGACTCCGTGATACTGAATTCCCTGACGCGTGGTCAGGCGCAAAGTGCCATCCGCGCACACGTCGGCGAGCCGGTCAAGTTCGAGCCACTGCGCTGATGTGATCGCGCCGCCCGGGATGCGCACGCGCACCATCATGGAGTATGTTTTGCCCGAGCCCCCGTGCCGTGTGTCGCGATTGTCCTGCTGATAGATCCCGTGGAACTTCAGCAGCGTCTTGTCCGTCTCGTCGAAGCAAGATATCGCGTCGTCAGCGAGCGTCGGTGCGATCGATCCGCGCAGTGCATCGCTCTCCAGCTTTGCAAGCTCGACTTTGGACAGCTCGCGCGAAGCGTCAGGGTCAGCGCCATTGTCACTCACGGCTGAGCTCCCTCGGCCGCATCCGGTCCAATCGACCGGAGGTCGCGCTGCAAAGGACGTCGATGCAGGCCGCACTCCGTCTTGGTGGTGCCGGACCAGCGTCCGTCGCGTGAGTAGCCGCCGGCGGCAACTCCGTTCACCGGCTTGGTGCAGTGCGTGCATCCGAAGCTCGGATAGCCGCGGTCATGCAGTTCGCTGTAGGGGACCTGATTGTCTCGAACGTACGTCCATACGTCGTCGCGCGACCAGCCGGCGAGCGGGCAAATCTTGACCACCTCGAACATCCAGTCCCACTGCACCACATCGAGCGAGGCGCGGTCGGCCGACTGATCGCGCCGTACTGCCGTCATCCACGCCGTCGCGGTGTGCAGCAGCTCGCGCATCGGCTCGACCTTGCGGAGCTGACAGCACTGGTCAGGATCGGTGCGCCAGAGCTCTGGTCCAAAGAGCGTCGACTGTCGATCGGGCGTGATATCAGTTGCGTGGCGAATGAACGTCAAGTTCGGATATCGCGTCTTCAGCCGGTCCTTGAGTTCGAGCGTCTCGTCAAACAGGAATCCCGTGTCGATCCAGCGAATCGCCAGCGGAAGTTCAAGGCGAGCAATGATGTCGATCATCGCGCAGCCTTCCATGCCGAAGCCGGTCGTGACGACCAGTCCCCGGTTGAAGCGTGCCGTTGCCCAGGCAACGATCTCCGCGGGCGTGCCCAATGGGCCGCCTGGGCCCGCGGTCCGTTGATTCAGTGCGGTGATGAGTGGGAGTTGCACGGGAGAGGCTGTGAAGAAGAGGGTGAAAAACAAACGACCCGCAGGTGATTCTGCGAGTCGCTTCAGCTTTGATCAGCGGTCTTTCGGTCGGTCTCGACCGTGTGACGGAAGAAACCTACAAGACACTCAGCAGCGACACAGAACCACCACGAGCTGTGCTGGAACAACAACAACAACAACAGGAACAGTGGGGGTCGCGGCGTGAACGCGGGAGCGCGCACACAAGCATGTTTCCGTACGGAGCAGGCTGTGTGGGGCTTTGGCGGTCCATGACAGGTAGGAACCTAACTCGGGAACGAGAGCAACGCAAGCACTGAACCGAACTTCTCGATGTTTGCTTGCTGGCAGCCAGGGAGGCTGCACCGTGCCTCGGTCGCGTGGCGGGTCTCAGAACCCGTTGCCCAATGTCGGGGACTGGCGCTATTAAGTTAGGAGGGCGCCCTTACGGTCGCCACGGCCCCCGGCTATCGACCGTTCCACCGGCAGCATCGAGCAGAGGGGCGCTGCCAAGGCCGATTCAGTGGTTTCACGCCGAAGCCCGCCGGACGCGCACGATGATGCAATCGTCCTGCGCCACAGAGTCGCGATGTCGCCTCGTTCAGTCCGTCAGTGAAGAGGATGAGCGTTTCACCGCGATCAAGTGTCGCGTGCGCCAGGTCGGCATCGAAGCACTCCGCCGGACACGCTCCGAGTACGCACGTGGTCGATGCAAGTCGGCGCACGGAGCCATCGACCGCGCGGATCATGGCGTCGGGATGCGCTGCGCTCGCGAACGTGACCGCGCCCGTATCGGCATCGATGCGCACCACGAGCGCCGTCGCGAACAGCGAATCGTGACTCGTCGTCAGAAGGAGATAGTCATTCAAGAGTGACATCACGCGCACCGGCGTCGGATCATCTTGCGTGCCGAAAATCCTCAGCAGCTCACCGTGCAGCCGGTGGACAGCCAGTGCCGCCGTGATGCCGTGACCGGTCACATCGATGAGAGTGAGATGCACAGCCGTGACAGCGCTGTTCTTCAAACCGCTCTGATGAATGAACAGCATGTCACCGCCGATCTCGCGCATCGGCTCGTACGCGAGATCTACCAGCATTGGTCCCGTGTTCAGGGCATCCGGCATCAGTCGATCGTGGATGCGTCGTGCGGTCTCAAGATCCTCCCGCAGCTCGATGTAGCGAGCCTTGACCGCGCGGTCGATGACACCGCGGACAAAGCGGCTCTCACGCACGATGGAGATCAGAACGCCAGGCACTGCAACCAGTGCCGCGACGACAAGAATCGCGACGATGGCTTCGATCTTGTTCGGGTCGCGAGGAGAGATCAGCACCGCCACGACGGACACCACGCTGATCGGCACGAGCGGAAACAGCACTTCATAGAGCCGCAGCGGCAGCAGCAGCCAGCAGACAACGTAGATGCAGAGCGTCAGCAGGAACGGCGCGGCGCCGAAGCCGATTCCCTGTGGATGCATGCCGAACAGGGCCAGCAGCCGAAGCAAGCCGATCTGCAATTCTGGAAAGACGGGAAAGATCGCGAATGGATACAGCGCCATCATCGCGACGACGAGACGCCAGTCGCCGTTCCCTGACAGCTGCCGAGGCAGCGCGGGCCCGCTCGTGTGTGCGAACGCTATGGAGGCACACGCCGAAGATGGTGCCGAGCAGAGCGACAGCGAGAGCATCGCGCCACACCGCGCCAGGCCATTGCGATTCATCGCCCGCGAGGAAAATCGATCCTCCGAGCGCAGCCGCGGTCACGACCGCGGTGACGCCGAGACACCACCGCACCCGCCGCGCGGCACGCGCCCACGCCGCTCCGCGCAGCTGCTCATCGAAGTCAAGTCGGAGATCGGGCTCTGAGTACGAAGGCATATGCTCTCAGCAGCTTCACGCTGCGCATCACTTCAGCGCCCGGCGTTCTCATGATCATCAACGAGTGCGTAGAAGCCCGGGCCGGCGCGGCGCAGTTTGCCCGCATCGGCCAGCGCTTCCCACACGCCGATTGGATACTCGCGCGGTGGCGCGATCGCGTCGATGCCGTGCTGCTTGCCACCGGTCATGGGTCCGACACCAAGTTTTGATTGCGAATCGAGTCGCGCAAACTTCAGTCGATTGCGAAACGCACGCAGCGCGAGCCGCATGGTGTCGGCATCAACCGGTGGAGTCGTGGACGCGGGCGTCGCTGCGGCTGTCTCAGGGACTTCCTCGCCCCGCATGCGGCGCACGAGTGTCTGCAGACCAGTCACATCGCGCGCGGCAACGAGTTCAGCGATGGCATGCGGATCGACCTTGGCCTTCAGAAGCAGCTTGTGCATGGCCCCCCAGTGGGGACCAGCCGACGCAGGGTCGCGCCCAGCGAGTTCGCTCGCCTTCGCTGCGAGCTCGTCGAGGACACTCTGAGGCACGCTCCGTTTCATCGGATTTCCTGCATCGGACATTCCACTAGGCTACGGCCGCGGCCGACGATTGCAATCATGCCTGACCCCGCTTCGCCGCTTTCCACGACCCCTCTCGATGCCTCCGGGCTTTAGACTCTGGCATGGCCGTAAAGGAAGTCGCCCGCACCATCCGGAACGTCAAGCGATACTCCGAGATCCTCGACGTGCTCGTTCGGCACGGCTTTGCGGACGTGATCGCGCAGATCGGACTGGACCGGCTTGTTGAACGGGGACAGCGCCTGATCGGCGCCGGGCCCACGCACCCGGTGACGCCTCGGTCACGCCCCGAGCGGATGCGCCTGGTCATGGAGGAACTCGGTCCGACGTTCATGAAACTTGGACAGATGCTGTCCTGTCGCAAGGATCTGATCCCCGACGAGTGGGCCGACGAGTTTGCCAAGCTGCAGGCGGAAGGGCCGAAGCTCCCGTTCGCCCAGATCCAGGAGGCGCTCGCCCGCGAGTTCGGTGGACGCGAGGCCGAGCTGTTTCTCTCGATCGAACCCGTGCCGATTGCGGCGGCGTCGATGGCACAGGTGCATCGCGCGACCCTTGCTGACGGGACACCGGTCGTGCTGAAGATTCTGCGACCCGGAACCGAGGAACGGACGCAGGCTGATCTGGAGATTCTGCGCACACTCGCTGACTTCGCCGACGCGCATCTGACGAACACCGGCTTTAATCCGCGTGATGTCGTTCGCGAGTTCGCGCGCGAGCTCAAGCGCGAAGTCGATCTGACGTACGAGGGACGCAGCACTGACCGGCTCCGCGAAGCATTTGAAGACGACCCGAACGTCGAGTTTCCGCTCGTGCATTGGGACGCCACCACGCGCCGTGTCTTGGCGCTGGAAGAGTTCAAGGGCGTGCTCCTGTCGCGCCTGAAGGATGGGGATCTCACGCCGGAACAGCGCAGTGCGGTTGTCGGGCATGGGGCTGATGCGGTGGCACGGCAATGCCTTGAAATCGGCCTGTTTCACGCCGACCCGCATCCCGGCAACTTGTTCGCACTCATTCGCGAGGACGGCAGTGTCGCGGCAGGGTTCATCGACTGCGGCATGACGGGCCGCGTCGAGCCGCGCACCATGGAGCAGCTCGCACGGCTCGTGAAAGCCGTCGCTGAGGGAAGCATTGAAGAGGTCATTTCCGTCTGCGGAGCACTGGCCAGCATTCCGCAGAACAAGCTCGAAGATCCGGTGCTGCGCGCGGACCTTGCAGAGCTCGCGCGTTCATTCGAAGTGAAGTCGTTCGATCAGTTCAACTTGCCCGGCCTGCTTGACACCCTGTTCGAGACTTTGCGTGCGCACCGCATCCAGTTTCCGTCGGATCTGATTCTGCTCATCAAGGCGCTGACGACGATCGAGGCGGTCGGCCGCAGCCTCGACCCCTCGTTTGATCTGATCGCGCATCTGCGTCCCGCAATCACGCGGGTCGTGTCGCGCCGTTATGGATGGGCGGCGATCCGTAAGCGACTGCGCGCGGGCGTGGAGGATTACGTTTCGTTTGCCGAAGAACTGCCTCGAGAACTCAAGCTCATCATCGGTGCGGTGCGCCGCAACAGCTTCGCGGTGAATCTGCAGCATCACGGATTGACGCAGCTCACGCGCACCATCGAACACGCAAGCCGCAACATCGGCTTCGCGCTGATGGTGACCGGGCTGACTGTGAGTTCCGCCATCCTCGTTCACGCGAGTGATCGCGGCGGACGCTCGACACTGCAGTCGCTCGGCATCGGCGGCTTTGTGCTCGCGACGCTGCTGGCGCTGTCGTACGTGATCGCGAACCGCAAATGGATGGCTGCAAAGCGCGACAATCCCGACGAGCCGAACTGATGCGTATCAGGCGCCCGCGCGGCGCGTTTTCCCCGCGCTGCGCGTCCTTTTCGTGACCTTGGCCTTCTTGCGGAGCGGCGACGTCGTCTGCTGTCCGGCTTTGGCCTTGGAGCGTGTGCCGGCTTTCGCGCTCGACTTCTTCTTCTTCTTCTTCTTCGTGTTCGTGGCGGACGGAGCGCGTGACGTGGTTGTTCGCGTCGGTGTCGACGATCCGCGCAGGGCAGAACCGATTCCCGAGAACACTCCCGAGACGCCGAGGGCGAACTCGCTAGCCACGCCGGCGGCTGCGCGGCCGCCTGCTTTCACAGCTTCCCTGGCCAGCTCCGGCGCGTTCTTGGAGGCGCTGCGCACGGACTCGCGCGCGGCAGGGCCGAGCTTGGATCCCGCGGACTTGGCGCGTCGAACGAGCTGCTGGAGATAGGTGCTCGATTCGTCGGACATGCTGTGTGCGGCGTCGCTCACCGCTGCGAGGAAGTCCTTTTCGATCGACTTCATGCTGCCGGTGAACTCTTTGAGGTCGCTGTTCGTGAACCGGCGACCGGCCTGCTTCGCCTCATCCACCGCCCGTCGCGCCGAGCGAGCGCTTGCAGCGACGGCGTCTGACATGCCGTCGAACGTCTGATGCAGGATGTTGTCATGATCCGCAGGCACCGCCTTCGCGAGACCGGCTCGCACGCCGGTCAGCGCGTCGCCGATGGCGCGGCGAACGTCGACTGCGGCGATCTCGCCGGTCGAGATCGCGTCGCTTACGAGATCGTGCATGCGCCTGCGGACATCGACCCGCTCCTCGACGATGCGCGCCGCGCGGACTGCAGTGGCGTTGCGGCGCGTCGCACCTTGCTTGTTCGGGGACTTCTTGCTCGCAGGATTCTTGGCCATGGTCTTCTTTCAAGGATGCTGGCCGCGAACGCGTCGCTGCCGTGCGTGGCCGCATGGTACCTGTGACTCGTGGACGTCGGCAACGCAGCGCGCGTGACAGCGCTGCTCGCCGAGCCGTCAAATCGCTCAGGCCGAAGCAGCGCCGCGCACGTCAGCGATTGAGGACCGTCCAAGCCGGGACCATGGTGGTGATGTTGCCGCCGGAGGTCTTCACCAGACCGTTCATGATCCACCCATTGAGCTGACCGGTGTTCGTATTGCGCCACAGCAGATCGCCCTTGCCGTCGCCGTTGATATCAGCGGTGGCTTCCAGGTCCCAGACCGGGACGATGGCACCCATCGGACCACCGGCCTTGCGCGACAGTCCGGTCATCAGCCAGCCGCTCACGTCGCCGGTCGTGGTCTTGCGCCAGACAAGGTCAGCAAAGCCGTCGCCGTCAAGATCGCCGATGGCCTGGATCTGCCAAATGTTGGGGATAGCCGGCGCATTCGCGACGGCACCCTGCGTTGTGACGGTGAGTCCATCCAGCAGCCAGCCGAACACGACGCCAGCCGGCGTGCGCAGGAGGATGTCTGCCTTTCCGTCGCCGCTGATGTCTCCCACACCGATGGTCTGGAGGCCTGCGGCGCTCGCGATGGTTCCCCCTGAGTCGCGCGTCTCGCCATTCATGAGCCAGGCGTGAATGAGGTTCGTCATCGAGTTTCGAAACACGATGTCGGCCGTGCCGCTCCCGTCGATGTCGGCGATTCCGATGACGCTGAACGTGGACGCAACAGCGCCCGCGTTCACCACTGCACTGCTCTTCACGACAGTCTGGCCATTCATCAACCAAACGTGCATGACATTGCTGGGATCCCGCCACAGGATGTCGGCGAATCCGTCATTGTCGAAGTCGCCCATGCCCTGAGCGACCCAGCCCGCCGGCGGATCGATGCTCGTGACGCCTCCGCCGATCGGCGTGAGCCCGTCCAGGAACTTGATCGTGACGGCCTTCGTCGTCGGGTTGTGGAAGGCCACGTCCGACTTCATGTCGTCGTCGATGCGATCCTTGCTGATCATCGGGATCAGCGCGACATCGTCGATAAACCAGTCGTCGTTCGTTGCCGTTGCATCGTTGCGGAAGCGGAGGCGGGCGCCGGCATGCCGGCCGTCGGCCGGGAGCGCGTGTGTCCATTGCGTGAACGTGGTCTGGTCTGTTCCATCGGACGTGATCGTGTTCAGCACGTTCCAATCGCCTTCAGTCGACCAGTACTGGACGGACAGGGTCTTGTCCGCTTCAACTCCCGTGTGCTGTGTCCAGTAGCTGACGAGCACGGGTCCCGACTCGCTGAGCAGCAGATTGCTTGTGCGGATTTCGTCGAAGTCGAAGATGCTGCCGCCCGCTCCGGCGTCGAGGTTGAGCGAATGCGAAGCGCTCGGCTCGTTCGCCGCCGCAGTCGACGCAGTAGCGCCGGCGATGTAGTTCCACTTCGTGGTGTCGATCATCGCGCTCGGGAACGTGTCGAGAAACGGAACTGAAAGGGACGGCTGCTCCGTGACGTCGCAGGGGATGGAATCGCGGAACGCGATGATCTGTTCAGCCTCCACTTCGGCGAACTTCAGGTTCGGGCCGACCACGCCGTTGCAGCCACCGGCCGATGCACACATGATGTGGCAGTACTCCGCGCCATTGCAGTGCGCAGCCGACCAGTTGTGACCAAGTTCGTGTGCCGAGAGCGCCTGCCGCAGCGGAAGGAAAGTCGTGAACTTGCTCTGCACGACCGAATAGTGCCCGAAGCAGCCGTCGCCGACGGGTTCGCAGATCACGCTGAGCCAAGCGAGTCCGATCACGCCGCCGATGAGACTCTTTCCGGTGTGGAACTGGGCGACGTCGCGCGGAATCGCCGCTGCCGCGGTGTCGTTCCACTCGACGCCGAATTCGCACAACTGGGTTTCGATGTCCGCCAGCTCCACATACGGCGGTCCCGCTTCCGTGCGAATCACCATGACGGTGAACTCATATGCGATGTTCGTGTCGCGGTCATAGATGAAGTCAACACCGTTCATCACCGCCTCGATGTCGTTGACCGCCCCGGGGATGGAGCTGAAGTTCTTGACATAGAACTCCACGTCCGAATCGAACCCGATCTGGACGATCTGCGGCGCCGCGCCCGCAATCCCGCCATCGCCCGCGTCATCATTGCTGGAGCTGCCCCCGCCATCAGTTCCGATCCAGTCGGGAATCCCCATATCGAACAGGCCGTTGCCGCACAGGCCCTCAGGGGGAATGACATCGCGCGTGTCGTAGACGACATGCGTCACCGCTGCGCGATCGTGCAGAATCGAGGGAGCGAGTTCGCTGAGCGGCTGGATGAAGAACGTTCCCGATTCGCCGAGATCAATCAGGCCGCTGAGCTTGCCGTCGTGAAGCTGCAGCGCCACACCGTGTGCCTCGTTGCCGTCGACGATGCCGCGATAGGTGCGAACGGGAGGGGCTTCATGCGCCACGAGCTCGCCGCGGGCGTTCTGCACCAGAACCTGAAACAGCGGACTGCGCAGCGACCGTCGGACTGCTGAAATCATGCGGATCTGGCCATCGATCAGCAGCGCCAGCTCAAACCGTTCGGGATTGTCGGTCGGGAGAGCGAGGCCGAGCTTCGTGCCGACAGTGAGTCCAGGGATCGAGTAATCGACTTCTTGGGGGGCGGGAGCCATCGCAGAGAGGCTGCTCGCTGTGCACCCGGCAAGAAGGATCGCCACGACGCCGGAGCAGCGTGCCACGGCGTCGCCCGCACACGAACGTGTAAATAAACTGGCCATGGCTCGCCTCTCTCGCTGAGGAGTGGCTTCGAAGGAATTGCGCGGGCTTCGGGACCGGCAATTCTGAATTGAGTCCGCGTACGGACTCGACAGCTGACGTGAAGCAACTGGGTGCACGGGAGTGGCGGCGAGCCGCCTGCGCAACCGGCTGAGTCTCAGATAGTACAGCTTCGTTTCGGCCTGCCAATATCTCATCCGCAATATCCGGCTCGAGTCGAATCTTTGCAAAGACCAAGCAAGCGGCCCCGCGATAGTCGCGGGGCCGCCTGTGCTCACGGCATGTCCATCACCTGAGGATCGCAGGCATCAGTTCGCGGCACGATGCAGGCCGCAGTCCGTCCTGGCGGGTTGCTGAAACTTTCTCCGCTTCCAGCGAGGCCGCAAGTCCGCCTCTCGCCAACGGCATATAACGCAGAGTACAGCCCCGGTGTGACGTCCTCGTCCCGTCGAGCCACTGCAGACTTCACATAGATCAAAATATGGGCGCTTCCGGCTTTCGTGTGGGTAGCCGACCGGCCCGGATGCAGATCAAGCCCCGTCGGCGCTTGGCCCCGGCGGAAGAGACGCGGGCCAGATCTGGATCAGCTGTGACACCGGCCACCATCCGCACTCAGCGCTCGGGTGGAAGACGCCAGACGTGTTCCACACGCATCACACCGCGATCGTGCTGGTCGCTGTGCGATCCACTGAAAAAGAAGAAAGAG
>Ga0163147_10002818_pt1 | contig 24120 bp, 23 predicted proteins | sample OliLakLV19MP6G1_FD_148597 | JGI IMG/M metagenome (GOLD analysis project Ga0163147, IMG submission 148597) | Freshwater microbial mat bacterial communities from Lake Vanda, McMurdo Dry Valleys, Antarctica- Oligotrophic Lake LV.19.MP6.G1 | ecosystem: Environmental > Aquatic > Freshwater > Lake >...
CCAAAAAAAAAGGTTCAGAACCAAATAAAAAAATCTCAAACTCAGTCACTGGGAAAAACGACGCTCCAGATGATGATCTGAGAAGCGCCTTAGCCGCTATTTTGAAACAGGCTGAGAAGACATTGCCTGAGACTACAATCACTATTAAAGAGAGTGGGGGCGATAAGACTAATAGTGCGATGGTCAAACGAGAGAGTATTAATCCAACACCAACACCAGCACAAGTACGTACACCAAACGCTAGACCAGATGAACGCTTGGAGATAGAGCGTTTAGCCGCTGAGACGGAAGAAGCTTTCGCTTCACTTGAGCAAATTGATCGAGTCAACAGTCTGCCTTTGTCCGATGATCCTTTGGCGCCGAAAAAAATTGAACGCTTGTTTAGACAAGCGAAAGATGAAAGATCGCCCTTTGCCTCATAAAAAATATGCGATCTTATTGTTTGGGAGTTAGTTTATTTTTTCTACTCAATGCGGGTATTGTTCAAGCGTCTGTGAGTATTAGTGAGGTGGCCTGGATGGGCAGTGCTGCTTCAGCTAACTATGAGTGGATTGAACTTTATAATAACGGAGAAGCTCTCAGTATTGATGGTTGGATTTTGAGCGATGGCCAGAATCTCAATATTAATCTGACTGGAACTATTGGTGCAAACAATTATGCTGTTTTGGAACGCACTAGTGATGATTCAGTCACTGGAACGGCTTTTTTAATTTACACTGGGGCCTTAGTCAATACCGGAACGACCTTAACTTTGCAGGATAGTAGTGGGGGGATTATTGACCAGGTGGCCGGAGGCGAAAATTGGCAAAATATTGGTGGTGATAATGTTAGTAAAGAGACAGCACAGTATACGCCGAGTGGCTGGGTGACTGATGGCTCTACTCCAGGTGCCGCTAACGGTACTGGTCGAATCAGTCCACCACCAAGCAGTAGCACAACAACTTCTCCAGTTGTTAACAGTAGTGGTCGAAGTAGTTCAGCGAAGAAGGCCGAGTCAGTTAATCTAAAAAATCCAGAAACTAAACTGACCTTAAAAATTGAAGCGCAAAGCGTCGGTTATATAAACCAGGTCATTCCTTTTTATGTGACAGCTAGTGGTCTGGATGAGATTACACAACGCACTGTCTCTTATGAGTGGAATTTTGGCGATAGTTACCCTGAAAGTGGGCGGCGCGTTGTCCATCGCTATTCTTACCCAGGGGAATATCTGGTCACAGTTTTTGGTCACAAGAATAAAAATGAGCAAACGGAAAGTCATAAGATTATTATTCTGCCGGTGAATTTTTCTTTAAGCGTCAGCGCGACGGGTGACGTCCAAATACATAACGACTCTACTTATGATGTTGATATTTCGAACTATGTCTTAAAGGGTGCGCGCGAAGTAGTCTTTCCAGCAAGGTCCGTTGTCATGGCTAAGGCGACTGTGACTGTAGCGAGTAGCCGCCTCAGGGTGACCAGCCAAGATTTGGTGATGTTGTATGACAGTAGTAAAAATTTAGTCGCTTCGACCATCCCTAAGCTTTCTGATGCTCGTGAAGTTGTTTTGCCGTTAGCGGCAGTGGTGCAAAAGACTCCGTTGTTTGTACCGCTGCCGACTCCACCTGTTGGTAATTTTCACTTGAGTGTCGATGAGCCAGAAGCTGAAGTGATTTCAGATGACCCTGTGCAAGATGTTCTGATTGAAGCACCAACGACTAGTACAACCAATTCGAATAATGTGCGTTGGCCGTATTTAGCTTTAATCGGACTGATTTTAGTTACCTATCTAGCGGTCTTTTTTGGACGACAAAGTGACTCTGGTAACCGAAAGTAAACCAGAGTAGTTATAAGAATCATGCGAAAGAAAAAAGTCGTCGTCGTTGGCGGGGGAACTGGTACGCATACGGTCTTGCGTGGCCTGCGTCATTTTGCTAACACTTTAGATATTGCGGCAGTCGTTAGTATGGCTGATTCTGGAGGTTCTACTGGCCGCCTACGTGATGAATTTGGTTTCTTGCCAATCGGTGATGTGCGCAATGCCTTAACCGCTTTGGCCTCAGAGGGCGATAAATACGATGCCTTATTGCGGCAGCTTTTTCTCTATCGTTTTAGTCGAGGGACTGGCCTTGAAGGTCATAATTTTGGTAACTTATTTTTAACGGCTCTGAGGGATATTTTGGGGAGCGAAGCCGAAGCGATTGCGGCAGCCTCACATATTTTAAAAGTATCCGGCCGAGTCATTCCAGTGACTGTCGACGATACACAATTGGTGGCTGAGTACGATGATGGCTTAGTGATTGTTGGTGAAAATGAAATTGAAGAATCGCTTCAGACTCGTAATGAGTCGCGAATTGTTTCACTTTCGCTTTTACCCAAAGCAACTATCACAAGCGAAGCAAGACAAGCGATTATTGACGCTGACTTACTAGTCTTTGGTCCAGGAGATTTATATACCAGTATTTTAGCTAACTGTATTGTCGGTGGTTTTATAGAAGCGGTACAGCAGAGTCGAGCTAAAATTGTCTATGTCTGTAACTTGATGTCCAAGCGCGGTCAAACTGTCGGTATGCACGCTGCTGAGCATGTAGCTGAAATTAGTAAGCATATTGGTCGAGCACCTGACGTCGCTCTGGTTAATACTGTGACTTTTCAAACTGATTTATTAGATAAGTACGCAAAAGAAGGTGATCACCCCATTTTAAATAATTGTGTTGGTGATGTTTGTACTATTCAAGCGCTACCTTTAGCCTCCCAAGAAGAAGTGGTTTTGAGTACCGGTGATATCGTCAAGCGGAGTTTGATTCGCCATGATTCAGATTTTTTGGCAGAGACTTTGGTGTCTCTTATTCCAAACTAGCGACCAACTTTATCTTTTCTCATACCAACTACAAGGTATACTAGTGGTGATATGACCCGTAAAAATCTTTCCCATTTTGATGCTTCAGAATATGAACGCGCTGCTTTAGAGTATGTGCTGGAAAAAGAAACAAAGGCTAAAGACGATACTGTCTATGTGTCTGTGGAAGAAGCCATCAAAGATGCGCCTGTCTACGAACACCAATCTAATCGTGACGTGACACGCGTGCTGTTTATTTCACAAGACGAGTCATTGCTAAACCCAACCGAACAGTCATTAGATGGTTATACTAATCTAGCGGACTTATTTGATGAAGTGCATATTTTGATTTTGCGGCAGGGTATTCCAGCTAAAAATCCAGTTTTACGTTTAGCTGGCAACATGTGGTTGTATATTGCTAGTGATAGAAAATGGTGGGGGGTGACACTCCGGGGTAATGCTTTGGTTTCTGACCAACTAGTCTTTGCTGACGGTTTTAGACCTGACATTATTGTTGCTCGCGATCCATTTGAAAGCGCTGCTTTGGGCCTACATCTGAGCGTTACATACGAACGACCTTTACAAATACATGTACTGGAAGACTATACTACCACCGAATTTAAAAATGCTCATTTACACCACCGTTGGCGTCGTCATCTGCCAAACTTTACTCTCAAGCGCACTGCTAGTATCAGGACTAATACCAGAGCACTCCATGATTTTTTGGCTCATAAGTATGATCCTTTAGATTTGGCTATTTTGCCGCGCTTTAATAATTACGAGGCTTTAATGAAAGGCCCTGCGACCTTAGATTTACACAACAAGTATAAAACGTTTAAATTTGTTGTTCTCTATGTTGGTAAATTGGATTATCACAGCCTCTTATATCAAGTGATTGATGCAGCACGTTACGGTCTTAAAAGTCCGCATATCGGTCTAGTGGTCTTAGGCGACGGTCCAGTGAAGGCGGAGTTTATCAAACGTAGTCAGATTTTTGGCGTTAGTGAACAAGTGGTTTTTGTTCCAAGTACTGAGAGCGAGACTGTTTTTCTTAAAGGAGCAGACGTCCTTGCTGTGCCAGAAACTGATGATGTAAGTGAAGAATTAGTGTTGCGGGCTGCCGCTGCGGGGATTCCGCTCATCTTGGCCCGCACTGCCAAACGAGAAGATCTTTTTATTGATGGTGAGTCAGCTCTACTTTGTACCCCTGGTAACAGTGATGAGTTTAGTCTTAAGTTAAATATGTTAATGAACGACTCAATGTTACGTCGCCGGTTAGCAGCAGCAGGGAGAGAGATGATTAAGAGTCGCTTCCATGAAAATCCTGAAACCTACCGTCGCGCTTATCGCGCTAGTATCGAAAATGTACTCTTTTTAAACGACGTTGATAATGAGTCATCTACCTAATAATCTTTAGTATCATTAGCCTATGTGTGCTCAGAGAAAATTCGTCTCATTTTTTGGCCTAGGTAGCTTTTTTGCTGCTCCACTTTTCTATTCTTATCTAAAAGCCCACCCACAGATTTGTGTCCCGAAGAATGAAATTGATTTTTTTGGTCAAACTAAATTATATGTCCAAGGGATTGATTGGTATGAGAGTCAATTTGGAAAAGGTGTGACTGGTAAAGTTTACGGTGAGTTATCTGGTTATTACCTCCAAAACGCTCAGGCCGCTTCCTTAATTGCGCGGACATATCCGAATGCCAAGTTGCTTGCCGTGGTCGAAAATCCTTTAGTCAGTGTCAAAGTTGCTTATATTGAGGCTAAAAGAGATCGTCTAATTTCACCTAAAATTTCTTTAGCTTTATTTCTCAAGCAACATCCTGAAGTTTTGCAGTCAGCTCGCTATGGACAGCAACTGATTCAATATTTTGGTTATTATTCACCCACTGATTTTCTGGTCGTGACAGCAGGGGATGTTCGAGCCGATCCACTCACTATCATTAAAACTGCCTACGCTTATCTTGGTGTCAGTGATGATTTTGTACCTGCAGAACTCAAGCATCTGGTGCCGGAAGAGGAGATTGATCCAAAAAAACGACCTGGCCTAATCAAACGAAGTTTCAAAGCTCTCAAGCAGCATATTTCAAGCAAGTATCAATCCGTTAAAAACTACTTTCATCCAAAAATTGTACCGATTGAGACAGCTTCAGTAGCAGCGCGAGCGATGGTTATTTCACCCGAGCTCGAGACCTATTTGCACGATTATTACCAATCCGATGTAGCTTTATTATCACGGTTACTACATCGAGATTTAGGAGCTGAATGGGGAATAGAGTCTAAGGATAAGCAAACTCAATAAAAGTGCAAAATTGCCCAAGCGTCACCTTTTAGCAAAGCAGATAGTAATAAGTTGTATGAAAATATTAGTCACAGGCGGTGCAGGTTATATTGGTTCAGCGTGTGTTGATGCTCTGTGTCGTGTAGGTCACCACGTAGTTGTATTTGACGATCTTTCTACCGGTCAAGCAGACAAAATTAATAATGAAGCTAGCCTAGTTCAGGGGACACTCACTGACCTCGTGGCATTAGAGTCTCTCTGTCGCCAATATGATTTTGCTGCCGTTATTCATTTTGCAGCCAAAAAAGCAGTCGGTGAAAGTCAGCTTAATCCCGCTTTATATTTCGAAACAAATGTCACCGGCTCTCTCAATCTCCTAAAGGCCATGAGTGCCCACCAGATACCAAAAATTATTTTTTCATCCACTGCAGCTGTTTATCAACCACCACTAGACCTGAAGCCACTAACTGAAGTGTCACCCCTGGCTCCGCAAAATGTTTATGGCCAGACCAAGAAAATAGTTGAGGAGATGATTGTGGCTTTTACCAAAGCGCGATTAATTTCTACCTATTCTATCTTGCGTTACTTCAATGTCGCCGGGGACACTGGACTTAATTTTAAGGAAAGTAAACCGATGAATATTTTCCCGATAATCGGTACCCAAATTAAAGCAAATTTACCAATCAAAATATTTGGTACCGACTACGATACGGCTGATGGTACTTGTGTCCGGGACTACATTCATTTGCGTGATTTGGTCAAAGCTCACTTACTAGCTTTAGAGCAAGACGAAAGTCGTATTTATAATTTAGGTACAGGAAAAGGCTATTCTGTGAAAGAATTGTTAGACACTTTTAACCAAATTTCATCTAGAAAAATTGAGGTTGAGGCAGCTGACCGTCGCCTTGGGGACTCGCCATTTTTGGTAGCTGATGCCACACTCGCCAAGCAGAAGCTTGGTTGGCAACCAGAGTTTACTTTGGAAGATATTATCAATGATACCATCAAGGTTTTTGATATCAGTTAGTACCGCCTTGTATTCGTATATTCAAAACCACTCTCAAGTAGGGCTACCGAAAAAAGAGACTAACTTTTTTAGTCAGACAAAAGTTTATAGCAAAGGTATGGAGTGGTATGAGAGTCTGTTTCCTCAAGATGAGATCAAGACGGTGAGAGGGGAGTTGTCCAACAACTATCTAGCAAATTCTCAATCTGCCATTCTTATTGCACGCACCTACCCAAACGCTAAGCTTTTGGCGGTAGTAGCCAATCCTCTGCTATTAGTCCGGATTGCCTATATAGAAGCCCTACGCGCTAGGGAAATATCACCGAAGACCTCTTTGGCTGCTTATCTTATATCAAACAAAGCCCTGAAGCCTTGTCTAAAGGGCTCCAGGGCGCCTACCTGGCGTAATACTACAGCTATTACGCCACGATTGACTTACTAGTCCTGACCAACACCGAAATCAATGAAGCGCCTCTAGCTGCGATCAAAAAGGCCTACAATCACATCGGCGCCGATCCAGCCTTTGTCCCCAGGTCACTAACTCACCTGGTGGTTGTAGACGAGGATACTGTCAAGAAAAAGGGAATCATTAAGCGTTTCTTTTCTGCAATCAAAGCCATGATTAAGGGAGCCTATTTAAAAGTAGCGTATACCATTAGTCCCCCGGTATTATCGGAGGAGTCGTTACTGAGTGAAGCCAAGCGAATAAAGCTATCTCCAGAACTAAAGGCGTATTTAATTAAATACTATAGCGAAGACGCTGAACTACTCTCACGCTTGCTGAGCGAGAACATGCTATTTAAATGGGGTTTTGTTAAGGATGAGAATACTTAGTTTTAGTGGTAGTATAAATATATGAATACCGAGCCGGCGACCCAGATACCCAAAATCATCCACTACGTTTGGGTTGGAGGAAACAAACTAACTCCCCTGGCTTTAAAGTGTATTGCCAGTTGGAAAAAGTATTTACCCGATTACGAACTCAAACTCTGGAACGAAACCAATAGCCCCATGCAACACCACTACGTACAAGAAATGTACAAACAAAAAAAGTGGGCCTTTGTTTCTGACTATATTCGCTTTTGGGCCTTAGAAAAAGAAGGCGGAATTTACCTAGACACCGACACTGAAGTTTTAAAATCATTTGACTCGCTACTGGGACACGACGCTTTTTTTGGAAAAACTAAAGACGGAGTAACAGCCGCTGGGGTGATTGGAGCCACTCCACACCACTTAGTTATTAGAGATATATTAGCTGTTTATGATAAGGACAACACGTACTCTACTAAAAGAACTTCACCCGCAACAGTGACTCAGGTTTTAGAAGATAAAGACTTTGATGGTGTTTGTGTCTATGAATTTCCTTATTTTAACCCTTGTAATGATGGTGAGTCTTGCCCGGCGGCAAAGCTTTTACTGGCATATACAAACAATCACTGGGCTGAGTCTTGGGTACCGTTTAGGCGAGCTCGCAAACTCGCTCGACGTCTAGGAATTATCAAATTTTTGAAATTATTATATAAAAAAACCAATTCCCTAACTTCTTCTGATTTTTAATAAAGGTAATTTACCTAAAAATTTATTTTATAAACACACGAACAAATCTCATTCCAAAATAAATCCAAAAATTAATATTAAATAAAAGATTTCTAGCTCTGGCCTCAGCGTGAATATTGAATAAGTTATTTAATTGTTCTTTGAGAGGTCTTTTTCTTAAGTTAAGGCCATTGTGGCTATAACCATCAGTTAAAGTCGTTATTATTTGAACGTAGTTTATTTTTGAGTACGTGCCAAGGTCGAAATAAAATAGCCATTCATCAGCTTGTTTAATTTTAGTAGGGAAGCGAAGGGCAGCAATTTTACCGTTAATTAAATCTGTATTAATGCAGTGAGTGGCATCGCCAGAGATGCTTTTACTTATGAGATAGCTCCAAGCATAAGAATATTTTCCAGTGCCGCTTGGGGTTTTTGTGAGGCTATTATCTAAATTAGTACCTCTGGCTGTCACTAACCAAAAGCAGGTGCCGTCATGAATCTCCGAATCTATAGCTGAAAGTGCTTGTGGAGCTAAATAGTCATCGTCATCTAAGAAAATTGCATAATTAGAATCAGCCGCCAGGTTTTTCAGGCCAACATTACGGCTGATGTTGACTCCACTGTTTACGGTGTTCTCAAAATATTTTATGCGTAAGTCACTAAACTCTCGGACAAGTTCAGCTGTACCATCCTCAGGGTTATCGTTTATTATAATCATTTCCCAGGTTATTTGAGCTTGAGATAACACTGACTCTATCGCACGAGCTAAAGTCTCGGGTCTTTTAAAAGTAGGAGTAATAATGGAAAACTTCATAAGCAGACAAAGTCTTAATTATTTAAAAGTTTAAACAGTTGTTCTGTAGGGCTCATAATCATAATACCCTAATCTAGCAATCTGTAATTAGACGCAATCTTTTTCTGCAAAGAGCTATGGTTGACTCTGTTTAAACAGAGAAACATTCCGGCTTTATTTATTATTTTATCCATAGACCATTTTTCAAGAGTACTATCGTGTTTGATATAGTACATTTCATAATTTTTCTTACTCAGAAAAGCTATGGTTTCATTGTAGTATGGATTCACATAAGATTGACCTGAATCTTTTGGGGCAGTACATAATTTAATGAGAATAACTGGCTTTGATTCAAAAATTGTTTTTTCACCGCCTTTTAATACACTTAGTTCGTGACCTTCGACGTCAATTTTTATAAAGTCAGGTTTAATAAAGTTTTTTTCTTCATATATATTATCTAGAGTATCAGTTGGTATATTGATTTTCTCTAAATCTTTGTTGTCAATAAAATCTCCCTCGATTGAGGAGCCACTTCCAGACTTAGTAAAATTTACCATGCCTTTTTTATCACTCAGAGCTAAAGAATGAATACGTATATTCTGACTTACGTTATTTATTTCACTAGATTTTTTAATACAATTTGAATATTCTATTAAGGGTTCAAATAACTCCACTTTCGCATCGTAGATTTTTGCTACTAATAAACCATAGTAACCAATGTTTGCTCCAATATCGTAAAATGAAAAATTGTCAGAAGTTTGCTTCATTTCATTGATAATATCTTTTACTAAATTAGTTTCTTCGGATTCCACATCACCATTTTGAGCAATACTGTAAGTAAAATCACTTTTATCATAGACATTACCGACATACCAAACTCCAAGTTTGCCCTGCACAGCGGTTTTCCCCAACTCGTTATTTTTTGATGGAGTAATGTACAAGAAGAATTTATCTGTAGCAAATGACAGAAACGATAATAATTTATATATAAGTAATTGTTTCATATATGGCTAATATCACATTAAAGATTGTTAACTAATTTTGTTACAAAAGTTTGATATTTTTCTGATGAAAAATTCTGTTCGCCGGCAGTAGCAGCGGCACTCTTCATGGTAGACCACTTCTGACTAGCTTCTTTTTTCAACGCAATAAATTCTTCCATGGCGTTTGCGTATGCCTCTACGTCATCTATGTCGACGACTCTGGAAAAGTTATTATTTAGGTATTCTAAATGAGCATTCCAAATGCGAGATCTATGACTAAGTACCGGATTTCCGACTGTTAATGATTCAGCAATAGCTACACCACTAGTTTCACCATCAAAACGAAAATGAGCCATGGCGTCTATGGCTCCATGGAAAGCCCAAACATCTTCTTCTTTACTGCTTGGATCAATAAAATAAACTCGAGGGATTTTTTCCGCTTTAACTATCTTCACTAACACTGGCGGGGGAGACATGATCAAGAAATGTGCCTCTGGATAGGTATGGACAATCTTTTGCCAAGCTCTTATACCAATCAGATCAAATATTCCATCGTCATCTCTACCGATTCTACCAAAAACAAAGTCTGACGAGCTTATATGAAATGTTTTACGTAAGTTATGACCCAATTGTTCTGTGTTATCAGCAGGTTTCTTAAACAGAGGGGCATACATTACTTCTGCTCTGGCGTCTTTGCCAATCCATCGCCCCGCATACTTTCTGGTAGTTTCTGACATGTAGATGACTTTAATAATATTTTTCTGTAGCGTTGGAGCACCAAAAATATTGATCAAGATAATTGGTATGTCCAGCACCGTGTTCCAGGGATAGTGTGAGTACCCAGGACTGGCTGTAATTATAAGGTCTATATTTTTCTCTCGGATAACCGTCTTTAGGTGTGGATTCATACCGGTTAATTTATGTGGTACCGGTACTTCATTGTGTGTGTAGCTAAAGGGTATTAGGGTAATTTTTGGGTCTAGTTGTCTATATGAGGGAACGGAGTCTTTTTTTTGTCCGTACATAAAAAAGACCTGATTACTTTTACATAAACTATTAGCTATTAATTGCAGGTTTTTTTCTGTGCCACCATGAGTCATGCCGTAGACAGAATAGACTAAAATATTTTTTGTAATATTTTTTTCGGCAGTAGTTGTATAATTTAAAATCTCTGGATAGTGGCTTTTTTCCCATTGCTGCATTTTATTTCTCCAGTACCATTCGCGAAGTAAAACAACTAATCTTCTGCAAGGGATAGGTAGTATTAGAAAAGTATTTTTTAAAAAATTTCTCATTTTGTAAGATTTATTTTAATTCCGTTTACAGCGAGTATATTATAGTTAATTTACATAGTTTAACACGTAGTTTTTAAAGTTGTTTAACTTTAAAAATAAAAACGATGGTTTGCTAGGTATTGGATCACGTCCTATTTTAACGATAAATGTTTTTTTGAGTTCAAGAATACGCCAGATATCAAGTTTTTCAAAAAACACTATCCCATACTTATCGAAATATGCATTTATTAAATCAATGTGAATATTTGGCCGTTTATTTTCTGGTAATTTAATATCTTCTGTCCAGCGAATAGGAAATTGGTCTGTATGAAGTGAGTCATTATTCAGTGTTATGCTGTAAGTTACATTAATCCTAAACGCACTTCTGGTGCCTTCAATTAATTCTGTACAACGGTACCAGGCTTGTTTGTACTGGACAGCATTCCAGTCGGCATATGCCCAGTGCAGCACCACCCCTTGCTTTTCGTTTATTCTCATTTCAGGAACATTACTTATGCCTGGAGTTCTTTGTTCACACAAAAATTTGTTATCAAAATTTGTTTGTCCATCATCGAAAATAATAAATTCCTTCCAGATATAGCCATAAGGTGATTTTTTATCATTAAGATACGTATCCAAGCTTTTCCAAGCTTGTACCCAACGCATAGTCATCTTTTGTCCCGGTTTTAGTGCCGAGATGTTTTCTTTGGCAACTTTAATAAAGTCGCTCGAAAAAGTCTCATCTGCATCTAGCCATATAAAGTGCGTGCCGCCAGCTAACCTACCAACATCAAGTAAGGTCTGTCTACGTAAACTCATATTAACAAATTTCTCGCCACTAGTGTCTATGGTGATGATTTTAGCTCCAGCTTCTTTTAATATGGCCGTACCACTGTCAGTAGATCCATCATCAAGTGCAATTATTTCATCTGCCACTTGTGAAATAGAAGAAATGTAGGAATGCAAAGCCCAGGCTTCGTTTTTAAAGGGTAATAGAGCAATTATTTTCATGATTATTTAATATAGCTTACTTTTTCTACAATAAGAAATTTAATTATTAGATGATTGTCGTTATGTAAATCTCCTTTAATAATAAATTATACCCATAAGTAAGTTATTTAGATATTAATTAAAATACTTTACAAAATAACTGGCTTATCTACTCTAGGGGAGAAAGCAGCACGAGTACTTCTAAAAAGGAGGGGAATAAAGGGAAGTAGTGAAAAGGAGATGACTGTGGCCCAGGCAGCGCCCACAGCACCCATCTTTGGAATCAATATAATGTTAAGTACAACATTGAGTATGGTGGGAATTACGGCAGTGTAAACTTGAATACGCCTTAGATTTTCGTTCATTAAAAAGTATTGAACTACAAACCCAATAATCATTCCGGGTAATGACCAGACATATACTTGCAGAATACTTACACCACCTAAAAAGGCCTCACCATAGATAGTTTCTACAATCTTTGGGGCGAAGCTGCTAATAATAAGTGAAATACTTACTCCATAAAGCAGAAAAACACCAACTAAAGCACCCAGCCTTTTCTTATAAGTATTTGGATTAGATTTTGCATTTACAATGGCTGGAAAGAAAGCGGTTAAAATAATACCGGGTACAAACTGCCATATCTCGCTCATTTGTACCGCCATTCCGTACAGGCCGACAGTAGTTATATCCAATACTATTTTTATGAATACTTGGTCGATTCTGGCGGCAATAGCCATGCTACCGGCCACTAATACAAAAGGAATAGAGTCTGCAAGCATTTGTTTGGCGTACTGAAAATCAACCCCCCAGGCTCTAAATGATTTTTTGTGAACAAAAGTATAAAGAAATGCATAAATAAGCATATTAAGAATTTGCTCAAATACCATAATACTAGCCAACATGAGAACGCCACCGCCGGTAGCCATCGTTATTATTTTAAGTGAAGAGATAGTTAGGTGGGCTAGAAAATTGGTAACTGACAACCATTTAGTTTCAGTCTTAGCGTAGAAAACATTTTGAATTATTGAGAAAGGAGTGAAGAATTGGGCTATGCATAAAAGAGCGATTACCCAAATAGTTAGTTGGTCGTGAGGTGTGACGAAAACGTAGAAGAGAGCTAATGTAGAAGTTACTAACGATGCTGAAAAAGATATAAGCCAGGCCGTGCCAAGAATCACACCTTCTTTGTCAGGTGAACGGACTATGTCACGATAGAGGGTACTAACAATTGAGCCAAAAATAGCTAATATACCTATAACACTTAGGGCATAATTGAGTTCACCAAAATTTTGTGGTCCGAGCGAGCGAGCGATGTAAAAAGCAGCTGCTAGGGAGACAGCCATCGAAGCAACTTTTGATGATATTAACCAAAAAGCACTTTTCAGGTAACGTAACGGCTTTTGACCTCCTAAAATTGACTGTAGTAATTTCACGCTATTTTATAACCAGTATAAACTATTTTTAGTTACAAAATATGGTCAAATAAGTAAAAATCAAATTAATGAGATGTGATATTATTGAGAATTGCTAACTAAACATGAATAAACAAGACTTAAAAAAGTATTTTCCAAGATTTATCATAGAAACCCGGCGTTTTGTTTTACGCAAACATAGAAGGTTTAAGAAATTTCTGCACAATTACGGTAATTCATATTTCTTTAAAATTAGCACTAAAAATGAATCCTTCTTTATTGAAATAAATCCTTTTAGAAATGGCTGTGTTGACGAAGGGATTGAGCTAGAAGGATGCTGGGAACCAGAGCTTCTAAATACACTTAAGAAGCTTATTAAAAAAGACGACACCTTTTTGGATGTTGGAGCGAATATTGGCTACCATAGCGTTGCCATAGCAAGCGCTTTTCCTGAAGCTAGAGTATTTAGTTTTGAACCACAGGAATTTTTGTGCAAGCAGATTGAAAACAGTCTTTCAAAAAATGATCTCAATAACGTAACTGTTTTTAAAGTAGGTTTGTCAGATGTTAGAGAAGATGTCTCAATTCATATTCCTGAAGAAAATGTTGGCGGATCAAGCGTAATTAAAGGTCTAAATAATCATCCAGCTTTTAAAAAATCTGCAAAAATAAAGCTTGAAACTTTGGATTCATACATTCCTATTTTTACAAAAGTTAATGTTATAAAGATTGATGTGGAAGGTCTTGAGCCAAACGTGCTTAGGGGTGGACGTGAGTTAATATCCAAATACCGACCGGTAATAGTAATGGAGTTTAGTCCAATCATATATCAGTATTCAAACCCAAAAATCGCATATGAACTAATTAATTTAGTACAAGAATTTGATTATGATACATACGACATTAATTTTAATTCAATAAATTTAATTGAATGGATGAAAGAATCTGATCATTCTATGAAAGGTCAGATTGATATAATTTGTATACCTAAGAAATAAAATATGAGTTTACTTAAACGAACATTTCGCTATATATATATTCATCTTTTTAAAAATCCAAGGTATTTCTTTACTTATGCACTAAATTTTTTTAACCCTGGCTATGTTCCTGATATTTCCTATTACGAGCGTGATGAGCTTGTTGGTTTATTAAAAACCGGGAAGTCAATTATTCGTATCGGCGATGGAGAAGTGTACTTGATGAATTTTGGCACTATGGGATACCAGGATTACGATCCAAAGCTACGCGATTTATTTTTTCAATTAACCAAGGAATATAAATCCAGTTCTCCGTACATCCTTTGTTTTAACAAAATTCCCCTTGAGAAAACTAATCGTCAATTGAAAAGAGATAACCTTTTCAATTGTTGGTTACCTATGAAAGTTTATTATCAGTTATATTTTGATAAGAGAGCAAAGTACGGAGACGCTACGATGTTTTATTTTAACGAAACATTTCCAATTTATTTTGAATCTTATCTTAAAACAAAACACCTAATCTTAGTTACTCGTTCTGAAAACATAGATAAGTTCAGAGGAAATAAAAGTATCCCTTTTACCCATGTTTCATATATAGAGGCACCAGCTCATAATTCTTTTAGTGTTTACGACATCCTAAAAAATAAAATTAGAAATGAAGTAGAGAAGTATGGTAAAGAAGACTCCATCGTCATCATGGCTTTTGGCCCTTCATGTAAGCCTATGGCTTATGAGCTATCTAAGGAAGGGATTGTAACAATTGATGTGGGTAAGGGCATAGAAGTGGCGTACACTGATGAGAGAATTGATCAACTTATTTATCCCGTATAAATAATTATTTTCTAGTCATGATTAACCATACCTGCTCTTGTTCACCTCTTTCACGTAGGAGCTGATAAAGATGGTGTTTATTAGTTATAGTCTTGAGGAAAGGATATTTATCTGGATTGGCTAAGGTAAAAGTGATTGACTCAATATCGTGAGTAGGTGAAAAACGTTCTTGCAATGTTTTAACCACGTTAGGGGCGGCAAAGTCATGAGTCTCGACTATGAGTTTCTTCACTTTTGCCAAGGCTGGGCATTTTGATACGTCTAAAATTTCGTTTTCAAATCCTTCCGCGTCGCAAATTAGAAGAGTGTCTTCTGTAATATTCTCTTTTAATGTTTCAGCCGTACAGGTGGTTTTAAGTATCAGGGTATTTGTGAGATTGTTTTTTAAAATAAGGTTTTGTGTAAGTGAGAGAGCATTTTCGTCTATGTCGTACCCAATAAGTTTTGCTTGTGGTAGGGCACGTCCAAGTCCAGCTAGGTAGTAGCCTTCTGCACAACCAATATCAATAATGGTGTCGTAATGTTCTTTTTTAATCTTTTCTATATGAGGGTGAAGAATTTCTTCATAGTAACCGATGATTTTGTGAAATAGAACGCTACCTACAGACTCAGTTATATACAGCATTCCTGCAAAAGGTCCTCCGGCTACTGTGGTCCCATAAGCTTCAATATAGGAAATTTTGTATTTATCGGTTATGTGAGAGCTAACAAAAAAGCGAGCAAATGTATTTCGCCATATTTTCAGAATAATTTTAAATAGGTTTTCGGGCAACACCTTCTTAAGCAGAAGTTTGATTTTTACGTGAATTGGCATGGTGACATTCTAACTCATTTCTATATCTGAATCTATTTTAATATACGGCTTGTTAGATTACTAAACTTATAAAAATAAACATTTTAATATTTAGTGCATTCCATTTACCGATTCGAACTCGTTATTTTGTCTGGCTAGTTGTGGAGAAATGGCTCGCATTTTGAAACTAGACATTATCCTAGCTTTATTAGGTAACATATCAGCGGTAAATCTTATCGGTCTACCTAGACTAACTAGTTTCTTTGCTCCGGCGTTGGTGATTATGTAGGTGCTCGCCAAATAGAGCGGTCTGGCAAAACCAACAATCTGTGGATTTTTAGCAAATAATTTTTCCCTTACTCCTTCATAAAGACTGAGAAAAAAAATGTATGGAAATTTTGTGATGATATAAAATATGGAAAGGGGAGTTTCTTTGATTGTGTTAAAGCTACTTCGTAGCCAGTTTTTTAAGAAAGGAAAACCAGTAGAACTGTAATCAATTTGCAGCCAGTCAAATTTCTGTTTATTTAAAAAATCATCTCTTAATGCTTCTTTGATTCTAATATCTAAGGTGGCATCATCCTCCAAGATTAAGGCGTAATTTAAGTTATTATTGATGACATGGTTGTATACCCGAAGATGCGAGTCAGCACAAGCTATTTCACCTCTGGTTAAAGGTTTTTTAAAATATTTTAGGGATTCTTTTTCGTTGTATAAGTTTGTTGTTTCTTCGGCTGTCAATTCTCTGCCATCGGTAGCCTCAATAATCTCGTAGTCGATATCTAAAGCCCGGAGTTGTTTCTCTATATTTGCTCTACGATCTGGACTACGTTTTAAGTTTATTACGAATGTTTTCATTTTTTAATATAGTGTAAATTAAAATACTTTTGCTATTATATAGCAATGATATTTTTACGAAAGGTTATAGATTCAACTTTTTATTTAGTACACTATCCTTTTAAGCCTGAAGCTGTGCAGCGGTTCTTAAGGAAATTTATTGTTTTGCCTTACAGTATGGCTGTACACCTTGACTACCGGGGTCTGGTAGATTTCTATGTAGACGGAAAGCGATTGGTCATGCAGTCATACAATACTCCTATTGAAATAACGGTATTTTGGCGAGGTATATTCAACGGTCGGGAAGGTGCCGAAATCAAGCTCTGGTCTGAACTTATAAAGAAAGCAGACATAGTGCTCGATATAGGGGCTAATAATGGAATCTACGCATTGGTAGCTTCAGTAAATGAAAAAGCGGGCGTTTATGCTTTTGAGCCAGTCCCGGCTATGTATGATCTTCTTAAAGAAAATTTAAGACTGTCAAACACTATTAATGTTTATCCTCGAAAAGAGGTAATTAGTGATTTGAACGGTAAGTTAAATTTATTTGTACCAAATAGCGGTTGGATAGATGTAGCGTCTATTGATGAGAGCTTTGCTAAGAAATTTTTAGAGGACAGAACAATGATAGAGGTTCAGTGTGACTCTATAACAGTAGATGAATTCTTGGTTAAAGAAAATATTACAACTGATAAGAAGATAGTTTGTAAAATTGATGTGGAGGGAGCTGAAGACAGGGTGGTTCTTGGCATGGTTGAAACAATGAATAATTACAATATTATTTTCATGGCGGAACTTCTTAATCAGGAATATTTTTCCAAAGTCTTAAAGCTAGTACCTAGTGACTACAAAGTTTATGCAATTAAGAAGAACGAATTGGTACCATGTTCTGAGTTTATTGTTGGCGCTAATAACTACTTATTCACTAAAGAATAGTTTGTTTATATCCGGTTACTATAGTCTAAGTCGCGGCCAATGATTTCCATACCTAGTCCAATGTCTAGGGCTTGAATACCAAGTTTGGTAAAATCATAAGCAATTATTTTGGAAGCTGGTCCAGCGGCTAAAAGTATAATAGGAGTTAGTTCTGGATGTTGTTTTATTTTCTCAGAAATTTGCTTTTTTGTTTCATCAATGACTGAGTAGGATTCTTTATCTGGCACAACCACAGAGTCTACATTTGTTGTAAATTTTCTTAAGTAACTGAGGAGAGTTTCATCTAGAACACCTTGTCTGCTAACACAGATAAGATTTTTGTTTTGAAGACTCGGTGTGATTATCTTTTCAAATACCCCATGATGATAAAAAAGTACGGCTGAGTAGTATCCTTCTTTTGTGTGAAATCTATGCTTAAAGAAAACTCTAAACAGACGCCATATTCTCAATCTATCCTGTGCTTTTAACTTGTCCTGACTAGATTCAACTTGATCGGTGGGTATGCCAAGGCAGTAAGCTGTGTCGCCATTATAGCTCGATACAATTTGTCGGAGTTTTTTTGTTAGCTCATTTGATGATGATTGATAATGAATATCCCTACCCATCATAAGCATGGCTTCACCGTCACCAAGACGAATTAGTGACTGGCCTGATTTCACTAGTTCTTTAAGTCTATTTTCATCAATGGTTTTAATGATGCTGGATCTAGAACCACAAACAAATGATAATAAATATAATAAAAAAACCTTTAAATCATTTTTCATTCCCCCAACAATAAATTGATAGGCTTTTTTTATCATAGTGCCAAACCAATCAGGTCAAGAGAGTATTTTTCATCGGGGTTATAGGTAAAGGGAGATAGAAGGTCATTTTTATAGTAATGTAATGAAAAATGAAGCTTAAGAAGCTTTATAATTTCCTTTGGGTCAGCACTAGCCTGAATTAGGTTATTGCTGATAAATTCTATATAAAGGCACTTAGTTTTTTGAATGGTTTCGCTAGAGCCTTTGAGTACTTCTAATTCGTAACCCTCGACATCTATTTTAAGAAAATCCACCTTCTCTAGTTCTTTTGTGCAACTGTCTAGGGTGACTTGACGGACAGAAGTGCCAAATGTATCAATGTGGTTGGTGGTATCGTCAGCCACTTGTTCATTTAGGTATACAGTGTGAGGTTCTTTTCCAAGCGCTACAGCCTGTACAGAAACAAACTCTGAGAAATTGTTTAAATTTATGTTATTTTTTATGATATCAGAAAATCTGGGAGAAGGTTCAAAACAAATCACTTTACCTTGAGGGCCTGTTAGCTTGGCGGCTACTAGAGTAAGACTGCCTATATTGGCCCCTACATCTATAACTGTGTCGCCAGACTTAATATGTTTTTCAAAGACACTAATATCATGCTGTCTGGTATCGGGTGACGCAAAAATTGAGTAGGTAAGGAGGGCAGGAGAAAAATACAGCCGGACACCTTTGTAGTAAGAAAATGATAGCTTAAATGCAAAAGGGGATTGAGAAACTAAATAAGCGATGGTGCGCTTTACAGTAAACATTAGGCCGTCTCGCTGGGTTATTGTCAGGAATTTTTTTATTTTCTGTAACATGATGATATTTATTATAACAAAAGTTCTCACACAGAGACGGAAAGTCTCGTTTTTAAATATTATAGGTTTTGTATTTGACTCCTTTAATTTATTTTAGAGATTAAAGTATAGATTTTATATAATCTGGCAGGTCGTATTTTGGTTTCCAAACTAACTCTAGATTGGTTCTTTTGGTATCTACCGGAGATCCGGTTCGGTTTCCTGGTCTTTCTGGTAATTCTTCGATCTTGGTACCGAACATCTTGGCAACTTCTTCGACTGAATATGATGTTGGATGTCCTAGGCCGTAGTCGTCACCTTCACCTTTTTCTCCAACTAGAATCAATCCATCAATAATATCGGCTACGTGAGTAAAATTTCTTCTTTGATTACCTGGTTTGCGCACTTGTAGGGGTAGGCCTTTTGCATAACGGTCATGGAAGATTTTAATTAAAGTTCCAGTTGCGGTGTCGCCTCGCTCTCTAGGGCCGTAGGCATTGTAAAAATAAGTAATGGCATATGGAATATCGTACCAAGTGCCGTAGTTTCTAACTAAATCAGTATTGACTGCCTTGGTCCACGCGTAAGGACTTTGATCTCTGCCATTGCCTCCTTCAGCAAATTTGGTACTAGAACCAGCATAGACCAACTTGCAGCCATTATGGCGTACATATTCTAATACTGCTTGGGTGCCGACAGTGTTTGAGTCTAAAACTTCTTTTACGTCAGTAAAACTCTGCTCAACTCTAGAGTATTCTCCAAGATGAAAAATAAGATCTACTTTTTTGTTAGCTAGTAGTTGAGTAATGTCTTTAGTTTCACCGTCTAAATATTCCACTTCAGGAATATGATTTTCTTTCAAACCAAAACTATAGTTATCGATTGAGATTACTTGATGTTCTAGTTCAATAAGTTTTTCGCAGAGGTTGGACCCAATAAAACCAGCTCCACCAGTGACGACAATCGTTTTTTTCATAATTCGTACATATTATCATTATATAGATAAGTTGTGTGGAAGCTAAGCGAGCATGAAACAGAGGTGTGAAAAAAAATGATCTGAAGCATTAATTAATTGTCTGTGATACCTCGCCTAACTTGAATTTATTCAAGCTAGGCGCGGTATTTTGGTGGTATAATACTCATATGAAAAAGAAGCAAACTATAATCAAAACACAAGGGGAGATGATAATTTATCAAAATAATAAGGGCGCGATAACTCTTCGTGGTGATTTTAATAATGAAACCATCTGGGCTTCACTTGAGCAAATTGCGGCATTGTTTGAGCGCGATAAATCAGTAATTTCTAGACACATTAGTAATATTTACAAAGAAGGCGAGTTAGAACGCCGGGCAACTGTTGCAAAAAATGCAACAGTTCAAACAGAGGGGGAACGTAAGGTTGTGCGAGAAATTGAGTTTTATAATCTTGACACAATTATCTCAGTTGGGTACAGGGTTAATTCCAAAACCGCTACTCAGTTTCGCCAGTGGGCAACAAAGACGCTTAAGCAGCACATTACCCACGGTTACACGATTGATCCAAAGCGAATTGCAAAAAACTACGAGGCGTTTTTGGATTCTGTGTCTCAGGTTCAATCATTGCTTCCAAGTTCAAGTTCGGTTTCAGCTAAAGATGCACTGGAACTAGTGCGCATATTTGCTGATACTTGGTTTGCTCTTGATGCTTATGATAAAGAAGCACTTGGTGCTAAGAAAGTTAATAAAAAGAAAGTTAGTCTTACTGCCAGTGACCTGAAGGATGGTATATTAGTTTTGAAAAACGATTTAATAGAGAAAGGTGAGGCAAATGAAAACTTTGCTCAAGAACGTAATCGCGCTAGTTTAGAGGGAATCGTTGGTAATGTGGTTCAAAGTTTTGGTGGAAAAGCTATGTATCCGAGTGTGGAAGCTAAAGCAGCTCACTTGCTGTACTTCATTATTAAGAACCATCCATTTGTCGACGGTAATAAGCGTTCGGGAGCATTTGCTTTTGTGTGGTTCCTTAGGAAGGTTAGGGTACTGAATGCTACACAACTAACCCCAGCTGCTTTAACCGCCCTGACTATCCTTATTGCTGAGAGCAATCCAGCTGATAAAGAGAAAATGGTTTCGCTGGTTATGGCACTTATTACCAAGCGCTAGGTATACAAAAAGCGGTGCGGTCCATAAAGGACCGCACCGCTTTTTATCTACCTAGTCTAGGGGATTTTCTGTTTTTAAATATGGTATATTGGCATCTATATGAAAGATTTTTTAAAGGTGCTGGTCTACGGGGGTTTATTTGCTATCCCGTTTTTGACTTTATATGTAGCAAATGATTATTTCTTTCCGTTTATTACTGGTAAAAACTTTGCTTTTCGAATAATTGTCGAAGTCGTATTTGTAGCTTGGGCGGTCCTCTGTCTACTCGATGTAAGGTATCGACCAAAGTTTTCTTGGATCCTTTCGAGCTTCAGTGTTTTATTGATTGTGATGTTTTTTGCCAACCTACTCGGCCAACATCCAGAATCTAGTTTTTGGAGTAACTTTGAAAGGATGGACGGGTACGTAACATTGGTACATATTTTTCTGTATAGCGTCGTTCTCGGCAGCGTTATGACCACTAGGCAATCTTGGAGCTGGTATCTACATGCTACTTTGCTGGCAGCCTTTATCACCGCTCTTTACGGTGTGGCTCAATATACTGGAGTGTCCGGCGATGTTGAGGGGCGACGAATTGAAAGTTTCCTTGGCAATGCCGCTTATCTCTCTATCTACATGTTCTTCAACATCTTCATCGCTTTTTGGATGTTTGTGGAGAGTAAAGTAACGCTTCATCGGGTAGTTTATGTATTGTTGGCAATCCTTTTTACCTACGCCTTAATGAACTCTGGTACTCGCGGTACAGTCCTTGGTTTTGGAGTTGGGATTGGAGTGATGGTGACATACATCATGCTTTTTGGAGCAAAATATCGTGAGTTCCGCAAGTATGCAATTGGAGCATTTATCTTCTTGGCCTTAGGGGCAGGTACTTTAATACTGGGTAAGAATACTGACTTCGTGCAAAATAACGGAAATATTGCTCGTGTGGCTAATATTAACCTTTCTGAAGACTTGAAAGTTCGCGGTACTATTTGGGGTATGGCCTGGGAAGGAGTTAAGGAGCGACCAATTTTGGGCTGGGGTCAAAGTAACTTCAACTACGTATTTAATGAGCAGTATGATCCGTTTCTCTTTAACCAGGAGCAGTGGTTTGACCGCGCTCATAGCATTATCTTTGATTGGTTGATTGCTGGCGGTTTCTTAGGTTTTATTGCCTACTTGAGTATTTTTGTAGCCTGCGGATATTACCTATTCTTGCAACCATTTTTGAAAAAAGGTGATGAAACTTTCACGGCCTTAGAGCGAGGTGTCCTTCTGGGTATTTTAGCCGGATACCTCACTCACAATCTGGTGGTCTTCGATAACATTATCAGCTATATTTTCTTTGGTCTGATTTTAGCCTTGATTCATAGTCGGGTAGCAAAGCCGGTGCCAGAAGTAGAAAAATTCAAAATTGATCAGAATCTGGTCAATCAGTTTGTGGTCCCAATCGCCGCTGTTTTGCTCGTAGCTATCGTCTACACGACGCAGATACCAGGTATGCAGGCAGCCAGCGACATTATTGACGGTTACGGGGCTCAAGACCCACAAGTACGCCTAGAGGCCTTTAAGCGAGCTGTTGGTCGTGATTCTTTTGCCAAGCAAGAAATAGCTGAACAAATCGCCCAGCAAGCAATGTCGATTGTCCGTGAGAAGGGCGTCGAAGAAAGTGTTAAACAGCAATATGTTGAGCTTGCTATTGAGCAATTGGAAGAGCTGGTGTCCTACAAGCCTGGCGATGCCCGAATCCACGTCTTTGTTGCAACTTTCTATAGTTATATTGGTAACTTAGAGGTGGCCGCTAAGGAGATAGTTGTCGCTCGATCACTTTCACCACGCAAGCAGTCAATCATTTCGCAGCAAGGTATCATAGCTTACAGTCAGGGTAATTTTGAACAGGCACGAGATTTCTTTGCAGAAGCCCTAGCTTTAGATGATCGAAACAGTGAGGCCAGAGAGTATTACGCCGCTATGCTATTTCTAAACGGTCAAGCTGAGGAAGCGAAAGCTTTGGCAGCTGACGCCGAAATCCTTGAAGACTTTGCCTCTAACGGCTTGCTACTTAAAGCCGCCAATCAAGTTAAGGAATATGAATTTATGATTGAACTGTATAAGATTAAAACTGAGCAGAATCCCGAGATTGAGCAGAACTGGGCGTCGCTAGCTTTTCTCTACAGTGAAGTTGGTGATAAGGCTGCTGCAGTCGCAACTATGAGAGGTGCGGCTTTAAAGATCCCAAATTTTGCTAAGAAAGCAAATTGTATTGCTGATAATATTGAAGCTGACAAATCTCCGGAAGTAGGCTGTTAAGCTTAAGATGTCATGTCTCTGCAAATAGAGGAATATGTTGCTCTAGCCAAATACACCACATTGCAGACTGGAGGAAAGGCGCGTTACTTGGTTCGGGTTAAGAGCGAGGATGAGGTTAAAGAGGCAGCGATTTTTGCAGCGCAAAAATCGCTGCCTCTTTTGTGCTTGGGCGGGGGCTCCAATGTTTTGATAGACGATCAAGATTTCCCTGGACTAGTTATCCTAAATGAACTTAAGGGTAGGGAATACCAGAGTGACGACACTGGAGTTACTTTAGTGTGCGCCTCAGGTGAGGTATGGGACGAGGTGGTAGAAGAAACGGTAGCCAAAAACTATTGGGGTCTAGAAAATCTCTCCGCAATCCCCGGTACAGTCGGAGCTACTCCAATTCAAAATGTCGGTGCTTATGGAGTAGAAGTTTCGCAATTAATTTCAAAAGTTGAGACGCTAAATCTAAAGAGTGGAGAGCAGAAAATATTTTCAAACAAAGAATGTAATTTTGGTTATCGAGATTCTTTTTTCAAAAATCCTAAAGGAAAAAAATATTTTATTACTAAAGTTCATTTTATTCTGAAAGAAAATTCTGAACCAAAAATAGCTTACGCTGATCTACAAAAATATTTTTCTGACACCACACCAACGT
>Ga0163147_10002821_pt1 | contig 24095 bp, 25 predicted proteins | sample OliLakLV19MP6G1_FD_148597 | JGI IMG/M metagenome (GOLD analysis project Ga0163147, IMG submission 148597) | Freshwater microbial mat bacterial communities from Lake Vanda, McMurdo Dry Valleys, Antarctica- Oligotrophic Lake LV.19.MP6.G1 | ecosystem: Environmental > Aquatic > Freshwater > Lake >...
GGCTGTTGCGAGAGCTGCTGCCGGACGCTTGGGTCAAGAGCAATCCGGAGAAGCGGCTGGCGCTGGCGCGGTGATCGGGGTGCGGCGGCGTGCTCGGACTGAGCTGCGCGGGAGGTCGGACGCTTACATTTCAACAACGATGGCGTGGTCAACGGTGCCGACTTCGGAACGCTGCTCGGTGCTTGGAATACCAACAACAGCACGGTCGACCTGAACGGCGACTGCCTGATCAACGGAGCGGATCTCGCGGTGCTGCTCGGCGCTTGGAGCTAACAGCCAAGAAGCTGTGCCGGCGATTATCGGTTTGGATTGCAGCGAAGACTAGTCAACAAAATACGTGTATCGAATTCGCCCGTCGGGGTGGAACTCAATGAGCGGCTTGGCGTTCTTTGTTGGGCGGGCGTCGAGGATGATCTCCGCGAACATGTCAGCGGCGCCTGCGGGGATCTCCTTCCAATCAAGATGCGATCCGTGCTGGGCCTCGACGGGACTCGCTTTGAGCCGGTCCTGAACCGATTTGGAAAGCGACTCGAACTCGACGCCCTGACCGCTCGTGCTGCCCTTGCGGATGTCGAACAAGTCGTAATCGCCAGTAAAAGCTTTTCCACTCTGCGGATCGACGACCAAATCACCTTCAATCTTGATGAGTCCCCTAGCCTCAAGCGACTGTACTTCGCTCTTATACTTGTGCCATTCCTTCATGCGAGCTTGAAATCGAGCGTTTACTTGGCCCTGAAGCTTCGTTCCTAACTGCTTCAAGTTGGCGGGGAGCTTCGGTTTGAAATACGCGACCTTGCCGAGATCAGCCTCGTTGGCACCGAGGTGTGTGTCGGCTTCTTTGATCGACTTCATCTTCAAGAACTCTGGTTTTGCCGGATGGCCAAGCTCGCGGAGGCGAATCGCGGGCGCTTCGTTCATACGGAACCGAATGACGAGGCCTTCCTTCTTCGCGATCTTGAGTACCTCAAGAGCCGCCGCAGCACCCATCCCACCGCGCAATCCAACTGCCCGCGCTCGGACCAAGCGAAGGAGTGGCACCGCCTTCGCAGCGCCCTCTTTGCCGGTCTTGGCGAGCAGATAGAGGTTTACCGTCTCCCGGCCGATGGCATTCCAATCGTCGTTCTCGATCGCGGTCCACAGTCGTTTCGGGGTCCCGATCAGATTCTTAATCACACCCTTCAAGATGTCGGCGGTTCCAGCGCCTTGCTCCGCCGCCTTGCCCATGTCGCTCTTGAACGAGGGCTGGTAGTGCGTGAGCGAAGCGAAGTGGAGCACGATCTGTGCGAGATCAACGACTTGCTTCCCCGCCTCTACGAAAGGGTCGACGATCGCTGACAACGCACCACTCACAAGGTCGAATCCCTTTTCGGCGAAGCCCTTCTCTCGCTTGTGCCTCGCGAGCGCTGCCGATCGATCAGCGTCGAGTTCCTTCGCAAGCCCCTCGAACGCGACGCGGTAGTCGCGCTTGGTCGCTCCCGCCGCGATTCTGAGCAGTTGGATTCGCTCATCGCGCACTCGATCTTTCCAACCCGGCACGAGCTTCGCGTCGTCCTCACCAGCTCCGCGGAGTGTGCCGACCACCTGGAGCATCGCCATCAGATCCGCCACGCGCTCACGGGCTGCGCGCAACTCGCCGTACCAAAGATGGGTGTCGTTATCGAGCAGCGCCTTGAGGGCAAGCGAATCCTCCGAGACGCGCAAGTCGGAGTCGACGTTGACCAAGCGGCGCTTCGTCGCGGCAATCTCTTTGGTGAGATACTCAAAAGCGTACGTTCCCGCTGTCGACGCGCCCTCAGCGAGTCGTACCTGTTCGTCCTCCGCTCGCTCGATCGTGTCCTGCCACAACTCGTCCGAAGCGAACGCGACGTCGAACATCTTGGTTTCCCAAGCGCGATACGAACTCTCGACAAGAGCTAACGCTGGTTCCGTCGTCACCTCGCCGAGCTGCCCCAGCAGCAGGTGCAACTCGTTGATCCACCTCGTTCGCTCGACCGTGCGTGAAACCTGATTCACGCGGGTGAGTGCGAGACTGCGATTCCATATCTCTTCGTACAGCGACTTCCAACGCTTTGCTACGACGGGGCCTAACTCCTTCTCGGGATCCACGACTGCGGGATCAGGCGCACACTGCACGCCAACGCGACCGAGCTGGCGTACGGACGCGCCAGCGCCAGCGCCAGCGACAGCGCCATGCGCGTGTCGCGCGCCGTCCGCCGCCGTATCGACTGCTTCGCGCTCGGCGCTCGCATCGTTGAGTATGGGAATGTTTGGTGTGCCGGGCTGACTGGTAGACGTCGATGACACAGCGTTACTTTGCTGAACGACGTGAGCGAGCTCGTGGCCGAGCAGCTCGTGTCCCGCATTCGTGTGCGGTGCGAACGCGCCGCTCCGGAAGACGACATCCTCGCCCACGGTGTAGGCACGGGCACGTAGCGACGCTGCGGAGGCGTCAGCGAGCGCGTCAGCGTGAACGCGAACACGACGAAAGTCGTGTCCGAATCGCGCCCCGAAGTGAGCGAGTGCGCGCTGGTCAAGGGGCTGGCTACTCGACTGCAGCGCATCGCTCACGATCGCTGGCGCGTGCATTGGAACGCTTCTGAAATCAAAATGGCGCGGAGTGGATTCTCTGATCCCGAGCTTGGAAGGCGGCACCGACGAGCGCGCGATGGCCGCTTGCGCTCGCGACGGTACCGAGGGTTGTTGATGTGCCTGGCTACGCATGGGTCAACTTCGTTGCGGCTCCAACGCAGCCTGCGAGAGCGTTAGCAAGCGTACTGGCTTCTCCGCTCTCATTCATCGGGCTCGTTCGACCGGTCGCGATGGTGGTGCCCGCGCCGTCACGGGGTCTGCGCATCATCGTCTGGCGGAACGCGGCACGACTGAACTTCGCAAAGAGCCGTTTTGCGGTGACGAGAATCATAACCGTCGTTCGCAGAATCGGTACATTTTTTCCCCGGGACCCAATACGAACAGCCCGAATGACTTTTGCCACGGGCTGATGAGGAAGACTATTTTGCGGGCGGCTCAGCTCGGGCTCTGGCGCGCTCATTACGTCTGTTGAGCGTCCCACCGCCCGCCGTCGCCCTCATATCGCCGTTCATCCTTGCGGCGGCGATGCCAAGACGACGGCGGGTTTGGTTTCACTACATAAGGGAGTCCTTCCCGTTGCGCGGGGTTCATCTCGACTTCGCTCGGGTACGCAGTTGTTTTGGCGATCGGAGCGGAAGCCGTCGTCAAGGCGCCGCGATCATGCCGAGGATAGCTCTTCAATCTCAGCGATCCCGTCGCACTCTTCGGCGGGATCGCTTCTAGGTTGGTATTGCAACCCAGCGAATCACTCGATTAAGTTTGCAGTTGCCGACGAACCCGTTGACAAAGTTGACGGCCAGCCGCGTTGCCCGCATCTGGCCAGCGACTTGGCCAAGCTACGTTAGTACTGGAATCGTGACATGTGTTAGTCCGCTCCGTGTCGTTGCACTGGAAGGCGCCGATCGGGCTCGAACGAGCGCCGCTCGACGACTTGGTCGCCCTCCCAAACGATCGTGCTGTCTCGGTTATAAAAGCGAATGAGGCGGAGCCAGCTCCTGTCGGCCTCACCATTGGAATGAAAGATGGTGACGAAACGCCCCGGGTGACCGGGGTGGTGCATGGTGTGCACCACCGCTTGGTTTGCGGCTCGCTATGACTTTCCGTCGACCGTGAACGACCCGTCGCCGAATGTGATTGGATCAGTTGCCCGGGCGATAAGCGCTGCATCGTGAGCGATGGCGCCGGCACCGATGAGTAATACGGCCCGCAGTTAAGTCTCGCGAGCCCTACGGCGCATGTTAGGTAGCGCCCGCTCCCGCGCTCGCTCAAACTTCCGTGGCGCAAGGCAAGGAGGCCGCATGAACGTCACGGAACGCAAGTCGGGAGATGCCGCCAAGCTTCGACAGCTCATTCGCAAACATAGGGATGCCGAGCAGCGCGATCGTTATCGCGTCGTGCTTCTCGCCATCCAAGGTCGCGAGGCGATCGGCATCGCCGACGCAGTCGCGCGCTCGCGACGGTTCGTGCAACGATGGGCGTACGCGTATCGCGACGGTGGCATCGCGGCGGTTGCGACGAAGCCTCGGCCTGGACGCGCGAGCTTCCTCACGGAATCGCAGCGTCGCTCCCTCGTCGAACGCGTTGAGCGCGGAGCGACCGCAGCGGATGCCGTCTCCGTGCTGCGCGGCACGGACTTCCAAAAGTGGATCAAATCGCAGTTCGGAAAGACATATTCGCTCAGCGGTATCTATAACCTGTTGCACTCGCTGGGCTACGAGTCGCTATCGCCTCGACCTCGCCATCCGAAGAACGATCCCAAGGCGGGAAAGCCGTTCCGGCAGAGCGCCCCCTTTTTGTCAAGCGACTGAAGCTCGCGCATTCCGGCAAGCGGATCCGTGTGCTCTTCGAGGACGAGGCGCGGCTCGGTCAGCAAGGCACACTGGCAAATGTGTGGGCAAACGTGTGGGCGCGACGCGGATCGCGTCCGGCGGTTGAACTCCAGAACGGTCGCCAGTCGGCACAGGGTCTTCGGCGCGGTAGAGCCGCTCACGGGCCGATCAACTTCAATGGTGGCGACGAAAGCTAACACATTCTCGATGCGGGAGTTCCTACGCGGCATCTCGCGCGAGATCGTGCGCAGCGATCACGCGGTGCTGGTGCTCGACGGCGCGGGCTGGCACCGATCGAAGAATCTTGTGTGGCCGAAGAACATCACGCCGCTCTTCCTTCCGCCGTACTCGCCTGAACTGAACTGCGTGGAGCGAATCTGGCTGTACATGCGGCAGCACTATTGGAGTAACCGAAGCTATCCCAGTCTGGACGACATCGCGTTAGCTGCGATCGAGGACATGGCCAAGCTCGATCGAGCGACGTTGCGATCAATATGTCATACGACTTGGGAGACGCGCACGGTTTAACTGCGAGGCGTGTTACTGGGCACGGAGGTGTTAGTTATCCCGGCATCGGAATCGTGCTCGGTGCGTGGGGAGCGAGCGCCATCGCCGATCGTGACGGCCACGGCGTCGTCGGGGGAAGTGACCTCGCGATACTGCTTGGGCAATGGACCTGAGCGAACGAGCGGAGCGTTACGCTGGCTTGCGATCTTTCCACGCCTTCAGTACTTCAGCTTCGCGCTCACGCGTGAGTCCGGCGCGGAAACGCTGCTGCTGCTCGGGCTTGAGCGCGTCGTACCAATGGAAGATCTCGCGCAGCGTGTCGTCGAGCGGACGGAAGGTGAGACCGGCTGCGACCGCCTTGCTCACGTTCCAGCGGTGGAACCCCGTCGCTTCGCCTTCTGGGGGAATCCAGATCGGTAGATCGCCGCCCGGGGAAACTCCTTGAGCGACCAAGAAGCTGGCGGGAATCCACGTGACAATTGTGTCGATCGCGGCCGGTGGCGTCGCTGGCTTGGATACATCACTCGGTTTCACGGCCTCGGACTTTGCTGCCGCGATGCTCGCGTCGATGACCTCGCCGATTGTTCCCGGCCACTTCGGACCAGTGGCAATGAACGCGCCCATGGTCTGGTTCTCGGCGCACTTCACAATCCACTCGGCAAGATCGCGAACGTCGATCCATTCGATCGGGTCACTCGGATTGCCCGGACCGATCATCTCGCCGCCCTGTCGCGCGGAGCGGCCAGTAGCTAAAGCGTCCGGTGCAGGCGCCAGGTCCGACAATGAATCCTGGCCGAATGATCAGGACGCGGCCCGGCATTGCAGCTTCTGCGGACTGTTCACACGCCGCTTCGATTCCGCCGTAATTCTTCGAACCCTCGCCCATCGTCTCGACGGTCGGGTCCTCGAGCACAGCGAGCGCCGCGCCTTCATCTGAGTGAGGGGGCGCACCTTCCTTGAAGGCGCTGATACTTGAGATATAGATATACTGCTTTACTTTTCCAGCAAGCAATTCCGCGGACGCTTTCACGTGGCGCGGGTAATAGCCGCTGTTGTCGATGACGACATCCCAGTCCCGGTCCTCAAGTGCCTTCAGGCCCTCGTCTTTCTCCGGATCGCGGTCGCCACGTAGCTTTTCCAGATCGGGGAAGAGGGTCGGCCGCGTCTTTCCGCGATTGAAGAGCGTGAGAGCGTGACCGCGAGCTTGGGCGGCCGCAATCACTTCGGGACCGAGGAAAGCTGTCCCACCCAAGATGAGAATCCGAAGCGGCTTCTCAGCCTTTCTCACTGCATGGGATGTTGCATCGCTCGCTTGCGGCGAGCCGCTGTTCTGCGCGACACCAAACGCGCGATTTCCCAAGGCGAAGCTGGCAACGCTGACAGCGACGAGCGCGACGAAGTCACGGCGTAGAAGTGAGTGTATTGAGGAGTGGGTTCGGCAAGGATGCGAGGGTAGCCGGGCGTAGACGCGCGTAGACGCGCGTAGACGCGCGTGCGGGTGTGATAGTGTCGAAGGACTAGCGCGGTTGCGGCGCGCTCGGACCTCTTGATGCCAAAGCATCGCATATGGGATAGGCTCCGCTGCGTGGGGTGGCACGGACGCCCAGGCGGACACAGCGAGATTGACGGCGCTGAATGGTGAGCAGTAGGCATGCCTGACGACCAAGATGCTCTTGAACGTCTTCGATCGGAGAACGCAGCGCTGCGTGCGCGGCTCGCGGCTGTCGACTGCGAGCCGACCCCTGCCACGAGCCCCGAAGACTGGCGAAGACTGCTCTGCGATACAGCAACCGAAGGTCTCTGGGCGATCGATGCGGACGCGCGAACCGTGTACGCAAACGAGACCATGGCTCGGATGCTCGGAACGACTGTCAGTGATTTGTTCAAGTCGACGGTATTCGACTTCGCCGACGAGGCTGGAGCCGCGACGGCTCGCGGCAACATCGAGCGGCGTCGCCAAGGTGTCAGCGGAGCGCACGATTTCATCTTTGTGCGACGCGACGGGACGCGATTCCGCGCGAGCATTCGAACCGCACCGATCATCGATGCGACGGGTCAGTATCGTGGTTCGGCCGCCTTCATTACTGATGTCACGGACGTGCGGCGCGCGGAGCAGGAGCTAAGGCGGCAGAAGGATGAGTTCCATCTCATCTTCGATTCCGCGCCAGCGATGATCTGGTTCAAGGATGCAGAGAACCGCATCCTCCGCGTCAATCAGCGTGCGGCGGATTACAGCGGTATTCCTGTCGAGCAGCTTGAAGGCCGCTCGACGTATGAGGTGTTCCCCGAATTCGCGGCGCAGTACCACCGTGACGATCTTGAGGTGATCCGAGCGAATGCCCCCAAGCTCGGCATTGTCGAGTCGATTGTCTCCGTGAACGGTGAGGTGAGATGGATCCGCACCGACAAGATCCCGTGTCGGAACGACGCAGGTGAAGCGATCGGTGTGGTGGTTTTCGCAGTCGATATTACTGATGCGAAGCGAGCAGAGGATGCTCTCGCGACGAGTGAGAAGCGCTATCGAGACCTCGTGGAAACGTCCCATGATCTGATCTGGGCAGTCGATGCGGAGGGGTGTTGGACCTTTCTGAACCGCACTGCGACGGTTCGGATTTTCGGCCGGGAACCGGAAGAGATGCTCGGCCATCATTTTGCCGAGTTGCAGTCACCAGCGCAGCGGGCCGCCGACATGAGGGTCTTCGACAAGATTCTCGCTGGCGAGTCGTACTTCGAGTACGCGACTATTCACCCCCATAAGGATGGGTCACCCGTCCATCTAAGTTTCAACGCAATCGTTCGCCGCGATGCTCAGGGAAATGTTGTCGGAACAACTGGAACGGCGGAAGACATCACTGAGCGACGGCGAGCTGAAGCCGAACGCGAGCTCATCAACGCGAAGCTCCTCCAAACGCAGAAACTAGAGAGCCTCGGCGTGCTTGCCGGGGGCATCGCGCACGATTTCAATAATCTGCTCGTTGGCATTCTTGGTAACGCGGCTCTCGCCTTGATGGATCTGCCGCCTGAGTCTCCGGCCCGCGCTGCCATCAAAGGAGTGCGCGACGCGTCGCAACGAGCGGCGGAACTCGTGCGGCAACTCCTCGCGTACTCCGGTCGCGGTAAGTTCGTCGTCGAAGAGCTGGACCTGCCGCGCATGATCGAGGAGATGGTTCACCTCCTCTCGGCGGTGATCTCAAAGAATGCGGTGCTCACGATTCACGCAAGCGAGCGAGCTGGTGGGCGACTGCCGAGAATCGAGGGTGACGCGACGCAGATTCGTCAAGTGCTCATGAACCTGATCACGAACGCTTCTGACGCGCTCGGCGATCGCGCCGGAGCGATCACCGTCTCGACCGGCGTGATCGACGCCGACGCTGAGTACCTCGCGAGTACCTACCTCCATGACGACCTAGCACCAGGAACATATGTATACGCGGAAGTGCGGGACACCGGTAGTGGTATGGATGCGGCGACCCAGGCTCGCATCTTCGAACCGTTCTACTCGACGAAATTCACCGGGCGCGGACTCGGACTCTCAGCGGTCTTGGGAATCCTGCGTGGTCATCAGGGTGCAATCAAAGTCGAGAGTGAACTTGGTCGCGGCACGACGATGACGATCCTGCTGCCCGCCGTTGGAGAGCAGGTGGACGCCGAGGCAAGTCGACAGCTAGGACCAAGCGACGACCGAACGGACAGCGCCACGCCGATTCGATCGCAGACAATCTTGGTGGTCGACGATGAAGAGATGGTTCGCGATGTATTGAAGAGCATGCTTGAGCACGCGAGATTTCGGATCATCGTCGCGGTGGACGGTCGCTCCGCAGTCGCGCAGTTCCGCGAACACCATGCTGACATTGACGCTGTGCTGCTCGACATGACGATGCCCACCATGAGTGGACTTGAGACCTTCGAAGAACTTCGCCGCATTGATCCGGGTGTGCGCGTCGTTTTGACGAGCGGGTACAGCGAAGAAGACGCGACGCAGCGGTTCTGCGGCCGCGGCCTGTTTGGATTCGTGCACAAACCGTGCCTGCCGCAAGAACTCATCGCCATGGTGCGCGCTGCGGCCAATCGGTAGTCGCGGTGCGCACAGTAGGATGTTGCTGTGCTCTGTCTGACTCGTCGCCATCACCAAGGGAGATTCAACGCCGTGACGCGATCAGCGCTTGTCTCGATCACTTCAGTCTTTCTCGCCGTGCTTCTGCTGAGTGGGCTCGGTATTGCTCACGCGCGGCAAACGGCCGCACCGACTCCGGGGCTGACCCCGGTCTCCGCGCCAGCCTCGAAGGGAACGGTGCTTGTCACCGGTGCCAATCGCGGCATCGGGCTCGCGGTCGCTGCGACTTTCAGGTCGCAGGGCTACAAAGTCATCGGAACTGCTCGAACGCCCGACGAGGCTGCGGCGCTCAAAGAGACTGGGGCGACTGTGATGGCGCTCGACGTGACCGACGCGAAGAGTGTTCGCGCTCTCGCGGATAATTTGAAAGGTCAACCGATCGATATTCTCGTCAACAACGCGGGTATCGCGGGTCGGGCGAACGCGATTGCCGAACTCGATCTCGATGCGGTCGAGAAGACGATCGCCGTCAATACTATTGGACCGATGCGCGTCACGCAGGCGCTCCTTCCAAACTTGAAAGCTGGCTCGCGAAAGATGGTCGTCAGCATTTCGAGCGGGCTCGGGAGCATCTCGGCGAACACCAAAGGCGGCTATTACGGGTATCGCGAGAGCAAGGCGGCGCTCAACATGTTCATGCGCTCGCTCGCAGCGGAACTTCAGCCCGATGGCTTCACGTGCATTGCGATGAGCCCAGGCTGGGTGCGCACGGACATGGGAGGTTCGCAGGCGACATTGAGCCCTGAAGAGAGCGCGACCGGTATTGTGAAGGTGATCGAGTCGCTGAAGCCAAGCGAGAGCGGCAGCTTCTATTCCCATGAGGGCAAGAAGCTTGAGTGGTGAGGGCGTCGCTAGTGAGGCACGCGTCACGCGTTCGTCGGCCTCATGCACGTGCAGGCGCTCGCTGCCCGAATTCCCGATCGCATGTTGCGCACGCGAGGCGATCACACTGCGATCGAGTGAAAGCGAAGGAGACCGTCGCTCCGGCAGACCTGCGATCGTTGCGGGCGATCGCCGAAGAGATCAGCGTGTTGCCGTCCGGCGAGAGCAGGAGCGAGATGATGAATGCGTTATGTTATTTGAGCGACAGTAATTCGCGCCCTATTTGGGAGACCCAGAGTTGGATCGCCTGACCGGATGTGAATCGGGCTTCTAGGGGGCGGAGAATGAAGTGCATCCGTCACAAAATGGGCACGTGCTGGGGACAGAGGAAGTCGATCGCGACGCCAGCGTCGACGAGGGCTTCGCGATGGTTCCACCAATCGGAGTCCACGGCGTTGAAGATCTGCGGGTTCGCGCCACTGGCCAAGGCGACGGCCACGAACTTCTGGTCGCTCCTGTCGAAGCCTTTGAGTGCGGGCTGGTCGGGGAACTCTAGGTCCTTGCGCCATCCGCCGTTAGCGGTTGGGGTGATCTCGACGCGCGCAACCATGCTCGGAATGGCCTGATGGTCGTGCGCGCATTTGGCGAAGGCGTGGCCCGCGCCGGGTTGCCCGGAGTGGCCGAGGTTCTTGGTGTACTCGCGCAGAATGTGGCCGGATTCGTCCACGAGCACGCCGCCACTATCCTTGATCGCCGCAAGTCGGTTGATGCAGGCAGCCACGCAACACTCGTCCGCTTGCGGCGTGAGGCGCGAAGCGAGCATCGCGACGTTGGTGTCAACGACGACGACCACTTACTCCTCCGTGATCCCGCGACGCTTCATCGTTGCGGCTTGCATCGCAGCGATGTCGCCCATCGGGTCGCCGAAGAAGTCCTTAGGCCACGCGAGGAAGTTGCCAAAGGTGTCGAGTTCGAGCGAAACCAGCTTCCCCGCGCCCTTCTCGATGTCGCAGAAGTAGATTGCAGCCTTCGTCTGGTCGATATCCACACTTTCGGCGACACGCCGCTGGAGGCGACGGAGAAAGTCCTCGCTGTGGCTCTCGACGATGATCTGAACCTTGCGCACCTTGATGGCGTCGATGAAGACATCGGCGAGGCCGCGCTGCCCGCTGGGGTGCAGGTGGATCTCTGGCTGCTCGAAGAGAATTGTCGAGCCTTCGGGAGCGTAGTAGCAAAGGACTAACACTGGCAGAATCTGTGACACGCCGAAGCCGACGTCCGTGATGAGTACCTCGGACGAACCTGGCGAACGCCTCACATGCACCCGGTAGAGGTTGGTGCCCTTCTTGATCTCTTCAACGCGGAACTCGTCGATGAGCTTCAACTCCTTGAGCCAGTACGCGACGTGTTCCTCAAGCGACAATTTCGGCTTGCCTTTGCCGCGCGGAATCTTCACGTCACGTTCACGAGCCGCCAAGATGGCCGCGACGGCGTACTCGCCGCGACGCCCCATGTCCGCCGGGTCGCCGCCGGCCCTTGTGTACTCACTCCGGGGATAGTCTCTTAGAGGGCCGAGGTAGTACACGCCCCGGAGCATCTTTTCCAATTCAAGTTCGAGTTCCGCGAGAAACCCAGCGTTCTCGTGGTATGTCCGCACCTCGTCGGCGAAGCCGTAGAACTTGACGGGGCCTGGGAGCGGCTAGGCGCGGCCCGTCGCCCGCTTGAACTGAAACGTTCGATCCGAGGTGGAGAGCGCGTAGCCCTCCTTCGCGTCTTTCTTATTCAGCGTGAAGTCGATCTCGCCGAGCGAGCAGGTCATCTTCTTGGTGGAAAGCTTGCCGCCGCCGTTCGCCGACTCAAGCGACGCGAACTTCATCTTGTCTGACTTGAACAGCGTCTTCTTCTGTGTCTCTGGGTCCTTGATATCGAGGGACTTGGGCAAGGTCCATTCGATGCCGACCGAAATCTCTGGCTGGTCCGCGTGAGCATATGACACGTCGGACATGGTGCCGAGGTTGACCGAGGACCTGTCGTCGCCCAAGTGCAGCACGACCCCGCGGTCAGCGCTGTCCGCCGTCTGTTTCAACATGAGCAGGAACTGCAGGATGCTCGACTTGCCGGAGGAGTTGGTGCCGAACGGAGCCGTGATCGGCGCGAGCCGCATCTTGTCGATGCGCTTCCAGGCCTTAAAGTTCGTTAGGCTCAGGGAGGTCAACATGCCCGCAGGCTCCGGGGTGACGGCCCGGTACGACGAAAGACCGGACCGAGGTTGCGGCGATTGTAGCTGCCGGGGGTATCGCCCCGCTGGCACTCCTCGCTGGGACTCTCGCCCACGCGAGTTTGGTTCCTTCCTCCGCCCCGGCCTCCTCGGCCCCGTCGGTGGTGGAGTCAGCTCTTTCGCGCGTGACTACTTCCACGGGTTGGTAGGGATCTTGCTCGGAGCGTGGACGCGGTGACTGAGTAAGTTCGAGGCTGCGAATCACGCAGACTCTTCTATAGCTCGCCGCGCATGACCAACATCAACGGTGATGGCACTTGGCCTAGCAGCCTGTGGCGAAAGTGCTTCGGTAGCGAGAACGAGGATGCTGGCTCAGATGCCCAACTGTAGAGTGGGAGCCGCGACGCAGCTGTATCCGCAAGATACGGCAAGTCTCGGCGACACCGCAGCCACTCAATATTGGGGGCTAACAGCCTCGTTCGTAGCCCGAATGACTTTCGCCACGGGCTGCTAGCAAACGCTGTCGACGAACCCACGTCTCATGTGATCGCTGCGCGACGCGCCGCCGCCTGCGCAAACGAAACACTGCTCTGCTGATTCGTCGTCGTTGTGTTCTGCGCGCGTGAGGCAGCAACGATCACATTACGGTTCGCGCCCCGTGAGACTACGGAACTGCTCAACCGCGCGGGCGCGATCGGTCCCAAGGTTCACAGGCTCTAAACCCTCGCAGGCGAGAAAGTACGTTGCCTCGCCTTGCGCTCCCGCGACAGCCTCGACCGTTCCGACGAATGCGTCGCCGACGAGATTCAGAAGTCCGCTGACGGGATTGCCCGCTCCGGCGAGCTTTCGACCGGTCGCTGTGAAACGTCGACTCTCGAGCGTAGCGCCGGCGTATTGGGAGCTCAGCCGTCGGGCACGGGTCACGTCGGGCTGCGCTGCCGCGAGTGACTCACGTGAGTCGGTCAATGCTGTGCTCAGTTCTTGCTTCAAGATGACGAGTCGATCGACCTGCTCGGACTTATCCTGAACGAGCCCAGTCAATCGCTCGTTGTCCTGAAGCAGCGTCCCGACGATGTTCCCGAGTTGGTCCGCATCCTGTTCAAGCGATGCGATGCGGTGTTGAAGGTCGGTTTTCTCGTAGGACGCTGTGCGAATCTGTTCATCGAGCTTGGAGATCTCGACGCGCGACGCGTCCAAGCCGTCTCGGATCGCTTCGATTTCGACGCGGGTGAGAGTGTGGCCGTCGGCGTCCTTGACGACGCAACCAGCGAGATCGGCGACGCGCGCCTCGGCGGTCTCAAGCTGCTGCTCGAGATCGTTTCGCTCGGTCTGAAGCAGGTTCGACTGTTCGCTGGCGCGGGCGAGCTCTCTCTGTGCCTCTTGGAAACTGCCAAGCGTTTGCTCGCTGCGCAGCGTGACGGCTTCGAGGGTTAGGGTGAGCTCCGTCACGTGCGGCGTGCGCATCCAGTAGCCTGCGGTCATGCTTCCGACCGAGAGCAGGCAGGCCAGTGTGGTGACGGTCAACTTTGGGTGGGTTTTCAGCAGGTTCATGAGGAAATTCTCCTGAGTTGTCTTTGCTCGACACGACGGGGCAGAGGAGAACAGTTTCTGTGTGATTCACGGCAGTGGCTGGTAACCGATTGGGATGAGTCCCCTCATTGCCAGCCGTGTGGACCCGTTAGCACCGCGAGCGGATCAGGCGCCTTGCCGCGTCGCAACTCCGAGGTCCTTCGCTCGACTTGCGATCTCGCTCGTCAGCCTTTCGACGAACGCCTCCACCGGCATCGCGCCCAGATTCTCCGTGATCCCCCGCGCCCGCACGCTGACTTCGCGCTTCTCCGCATCGCGTTCACCGACAACTAACAAGTAGGGGATCTTCCAGTCCGTCGCGACCTTGATCTTGGCTTGGATGCGCTCGTTGCTGTCGTCGAGCGTGGCCCGAATGTTTCGCGACTTCAGAAGCGCCAGCACTTCCTTGCCGTACGCTTCGCTCTTCTCACTAATAGTCAAGACGCGCACTTGCTCCGGCGAGAGCCAAGTCGGAAACGCGCCGGCGAAGTGTTCGATGAGGCAGCCGATGAAGCGCTCGAACGAGCCGAACGGCGCGCGGTGGATCATGACTGGCCGATGCGGCTTGTTGTCGCTGCCGATGTATTCAAGTCCGAAGCGATTGGGCAGGTTGTAGTCGACCTGCACAGTGCCTAACTGCCACGAGCGGCCGATGACGTCGCGCACGATGAAGTCGATCTTCGCGCCGTAAAACGCGGCCTCGCCGGGTTCTTCGGTGAACGGCACTCCGAGCGTGCGGGCCGCATCGCGACAGGCTTGCTCAGCCTTGTCCCACGACGCAGGCTCTCCGATGTATTTTGCGTCGTTCGGATCGCGTAGGCCGACGCGCACGCGATAGTCGGTCATGCCGAGCGTTTCGAAGATGAGCTTCACGAGACTCAGGCAACCTTGCAACTCCTCGGCGACCTGATCCTCGCGCACGAACAGGTGCGCGTCATCTTGCGTGAAGCCGCGCACTCGAGTCATGCCACCAACCTCGCCCGACTGTTCCCAGCGATAGACAGTGCCGAACTCGCACAGTCGCACCGGTAAGTCGCGATAGCTGCGCTGCTGGCTGGAGTAGATCTTGATGTGGTGCGGGCAATTCATCGGCCGCAACAGATAGCCGTTGATGTCACCCGCCTTCATCTTGTTAGCCAACTCCGCGCACGAACAACCTTCGGACGCGAACTGGGCCAGCTGTTCGTGATCGACGAGCGGCGGGTATTGCGACTCTTGGTAGTAGGGGAAGTGGCCGCTCGTCTTATAGAGATCGAGCTTGCCGATCTGCGGTGTGAAGACCTGGAAATAGCCTTGGCGCTTCAACTCGGCGCCGATGAAGTCCTGCAGCTCTTGGCGAATGATCGCGCCAGCCGGTGTCCACAGGATCAGTCCTTGTCCAACCATCTCGTCGACATGGAAGAGGCGCAGCTGCTTGCCGATCACGCGGTGATCGCGCTTCTTCGCTTCTTCGACCTGCGCCAGATACGCATCAAGTTCGGGTTTCGTCGCGAACGCGGTGCCGTAGACGCGCGTGAGACGGTCCTTCGTCTCATCACCCTTCCAATAGCTTGACGCAAGCGACAGCACTTTGAACGCGCCGATCTTGCCCGTGCTCGGCACATGCGGACCGCGGCACAAGTCTTCCCAATCGGTGCCCGGCGCTCCAGTCGCGTACCACGACAACTCGCTGGAACCGGCTTCAATCGCGCGCTCGGCGTTGTCGAGCTTGAACTTCGAGCTTTCCTTCTTCAGCTTCGTGAGTCCGGCGTGCGCTGGCATCTCGTAGCGCGTGAACGGACGATCTTCAGCGATGATCTTCGCCATCTCGGCTTCGATCGTGGCGAAGTCGTCGGTCGAGATCGAGACGCCGTACGGGAACGCCATGTCGTAGTAGAAGTTCGTCTCGAGCGGCGGGCCGTACACCAGCTGCACGTCGGGGAAAACTCGCTGAATCGCCTCGGCCATCACATGTGCGCAGGAGTGGCGCAGCAGGTAGAGCGCGTCGGCGTCAGAAGCCGTTGCGCCTTTGGCCTTGGCGGTGACGATCGAAACCTTTGCGTCGTGATCGATGCGCCGCGAGAGGTCGCTCAACTGTCCGTCGACCTTCGCGCCAAGCGCAGCCTTCGCGAGGCCAGCGCCGATCGATGCGGCGACTTCGCCCGCGGTCACGGTCGAAGCGAAATCCTTGATGCTGCCGTCAGGCAGGGTGATGCGTGGCATAGGACGGGCATGGTAACCGTCACTTCCGCGGAAACAGATCCGTCTGGTTCGGCAAGTTTGGCGGCCGCTGCCGCATCGCGTCGAGTTCCTGCTCGAGGTCTTCGAGCGTGCGGAAGTCGTAGTGCTCGCTGGCGAACCGGAGGTACGCGATGGGATCGAGCTCGCGCAGATGCTGGGCCACGCGGCGGCCGATTTCCTTACTCTCGACCTCGCGCTCGTACTCGCGGTGCAGCTCGTCCTCGATCGTCTTGACCATTTCTTCCTTGCGCCCGGTTGCGATTGGGCGCTTACCACATGCGGCGAGCACGCCGCGCAGGATTTTCTCAGAGTCGAACGGAATGCGCGTGCCGTCCCGCTTGATCACGATCAGTCGCTCGGTGCGCTCGACGCGCTCGTAGGTGGTGAATCGTTTCGCGCAGTGTTCACACTCGCGCCGGCGACGGATTGCGCCGCCGTCTTCGGCACCGCGGCTATCGATGACGCGATCGTGATCCTCGCCGCAGTAGGGACACCGCATGGCCGCAGTGTCGTGTGCGACGGGAGGAGCGTCAACGCGCTGGCAGTGTCAGCGCTTTGTCGTCGCGTCACGGACGAGATCACCGTCGATCGCGAAGCGTAAGACCGCAAAACCGTCGAGCTCAAAGTGCTCAATTTCGATCGGCACAGTTTGCTCGGCGTCAAACGTGATTTCGGCCCGCGACTCGCGGGGGGCATGCCATGTCCAGTCGTCAATCACGAGTTTTCCGTCGATCTTGACCCGCACGCCATCGTCGGACAACACGCGAATCGTGTAGCGACCCTTGGGGAATCGCACTGCCGTTGAAGCGATCGTCCCGAAGCCGTCGGCGGGCAGCTTCGACGCCATGAGCACGTCGGTCGCAACGCCGCCGGGACGTAGCGAACTCGGCCCGTCGTTGCCAAAGCGGAAGTCGATTGCCTCGGTCTCGATCACCACCGAATCCGCGCCGGTTGCGCCCTCGCGCCACAACGCTTCGTCCGCGCGCGGGTCGCATGCACTCGGGAAGAACACGACGCGCCACGTTGCTCGCACGATGCAGCCGCGCCCTTCGCTCACGCCTTTTTCGTGTCCGATTCGGAGCACGTACGGCATGACGTCACCCGGTTCCTCGCCGTAGACAGCAAACAACGTCCGATCGGTGGCAGCAGCGACACGAAGCGGACCCGAGCCGACGACCTGCGCACTCTGATACTTCTCCGCGCCGAGTAAGCGCCATCGCGCGCGATCGGGCGAAGAGCCTTCGAGGAAGAGGAGCGGACCTGCACCAGACCAGGGGCCGAACGCAGTCATCCGGATTGCTTCGCGACCGCCGAGCGATGCACGCGCGCCGACTGGTGTATTCAGACCATTTGACTCGCGCCGCACATCATCGATCGAGGGTCGCTGGATGGGTGCTTGAGCCGCATGCGATGGCTCGCCGCTCGCGGCGTCGGTACGGAGAGGAGTTTTCGTGTCGGTGAATACGTTCTCAAACTCGATCGTTCCTGTCGTTTCGCGAAGCTGGATTGCTGTCGCGCAGCGGACAAATCGATTCCGCGCAACCACGTTGTTAGCACTCGCTGCACCATTTGCCTTGGCCCACGCGCTCTCAAGCAGGCCCTTGTCGTCGTCCCACCACAAGCTGATCGTGGTGCTCTCGTCGGTGAAGTCGTTTCCGTCGATTTGATTTCTGGCACCGTGTTCGATGTTGATTCCGCCGCCTTCGCCACCGCCATCAGTACGCGGTCCGTTCTTCGCGAACGTGTTGAAGGCGATGAGCGTGTCTTGCGAGTAGCCAGCCCAGATGCCGCAAATGCCGTTCTCTTCAAAGCGATTCAGCGCGATCGTATTGCCGAAAGAAAACGTCATCTCAAGGCCGTGTGCCGCAGCGAACGAGAAGTCGTTACCAATGATTCGGTTGTCGTTGCAGCCCCTGCGCTTGTGAAAGTCGGCAGGCGATCCGTCGGGTGCTGGCTTCTGACCCAGCGACTCTTTACCAGCGAAACCAAACAAGCCATCACCGCAATGCGTCGCGCTGTTGAGCGCGATCAGGTTCCGAGAGCACTGCTCGAACATCAGAATGCCAGCAGAATCCTGACCGCGGTTATAGAAGCCGTGCGAGTAGCCGCGAATGCAGAAATCAAACGCGTTCCGCGCCACGACGTTGTCAGAACTTCGCCACATCGCCAAGCCCCAGCCCGAGAGAAACGAGCAGTCGTTGTCATAGACGCGGCTCTTCTGAACGCGATCGAGAATCAGGCCGTTCTGCGTGTTCCGCACCTTGAGATCACGAACCGTGACATCAGCGGAACGCTCGATGCACAGCCCAGCGCCGTAGCGAGTGACCCACTCGCGATTGTCGTTCTCGTGCGGCCAGAGCCAGTCGGCGCCATCTTCGGCTTCCGTCGTCGAGAGCAGTCGCGTCGCGAAGTTGTCGGAGAGATCTAACTTCTCGAAAGTGGAACCGTCACACGATCGCGCGAGCACGCCGCAGCGAAATCCACTCACGGCACCGTTCTTGAGTGTGACCCGCTTCCCGGTCACCACGATGCCCGTTCCATCGAGTGCCTCGGCCGGAGCGCCGAGTGCGGCACCGCGGAGCAGTTTGCCGCCGAGATCGACGGTGATGCCATCTCCCACTACCTGCACGACGCCGTTGCCGTCGGAATCGGCGATGAACTGGCGGGGAAACACGAGACGACATGAGGTGTGTACGTCGACGTTATCGCGATCGATGATGACGACGGGCAGTTCGTTCGAACTCACTCGCCCAACCGGCACGGGCGGCGGCGTTGCAGCGGGCGGGGTCGTCTGCGTAAGGAGCGCGATCAGCAGAATGCGTGGAAGCATGTGGGTAACGTTCGCTGCGACAACGCGCGAAAGATCAGCCGCGCCGGCGCAATTCAGATCTCTTCAACTTCAGTCACCTTTTTCGCGGCGACTTCTTCGATCTTCGCGATGTACTTCTTGGTGAGCGAATCGATCTCTTCTTTCGCCCGCTCTGCTTGGTCGTCGGAGACGCCTTGCTTCTTGTCGTCCTTCAGCATGTCGATGTGCTTGTTCGCATCGCGGCGTTCGTTGCGCACCGCGACCTTCTGCTCCTCGGCCATCTTCTTCACTTGGCTAATCAACTGCTTGCGGCGATCAGAAGATGGCGCGGGCACATTGATGCGAATCATTTGGCCTTCGGACATCGGATTGAGTCCGAGCCCGGCAGACTCGATTGCCTTCACGATCGTCGTCTTGCTCGAAGGATCGAACGGCTTCACGAGAAGTTGCGTGGGCTCGGGCACGCTGATGCCGGCAAGCTCGCGCAGGTCAGTCTGGCTGCCGTAGTAGTCGACTTTAACGTACTCAAGCAGCGCCGTCGTCGCACGACCGGTGCGCATTCCGCGAAGTTCGCGTTGGAAGTAGTCCAACGACTTGGACATTTTCTCTTCGCACTCAAGTTGGATGGTGTCGAGGTCCATGTTTCAGCAAGTGTACTAGCGTCGTGTCACTTCGTTACAGTCGTGCCGATGCGTTCGCCACGAACCACCTTTGCAATGTTGCCCTTCGCTTTGAAGTCGAACACGCAGATGGGGAGGTTGTGTTCCATGCACATCGTCATCGCCGTGAGGTCCATGACGCCTAACTGCTTCTCGAGCGCCTCGGCGTAGGTCAGCGCGTCGTAGCGCTTCGCGGTGGGGTCTTTCTTCGGATCGGCGGTGTAGATGCCGTCGACCTTCGTTGCCTTGAGCAGAATGTCGGCGTTCAACTCAATGGCGCGAAGCGAGGCGCAGGTGTCGGTCGTGAAAAACGGATTGCCCGTTCCCGCAACCAAGATGACGACGCGGCCTTTTTCAAGGTGTCGAATCGCGCGGCCGCGGATGAAGGGCTCGGCGACGGCCGGGACGTTGATGGCTGACATCACGCGGGCTTCGCGGCCGATTTGCCCGAGCGCTTCTTTCAGTGCCATACCGTTGATGACCGTGCCGAGCATGCCCATGTAGTCGGCGGTCGACTGGTTGATGCCGCCTTGGGCCGAGAGCTGAGCGCCGCGGATGATGTTGCCGCCCCCGACCACGACTGCAATCTGCACCGCGGAATCGGCCGCCGATGCGATCTCTCCGGCGATGACCGTGAGTTCGTCGGGGGAAATGCCTAACTGGCCGGGAGGCGCGAAGGACTCGCCAGAGATCTTCAGGACCACGCGGCGGGGGCGGCCGCCGTCCGGCTGAGCTGTTCTGGCCGTGGGCGAGGCGGACGGCGAACCGGTTCGGGAGATGGGGGGAGGTAGTGCGGTCATAAAGGGTGGGATCGTCGCTCAATTGGAACCGACAGCCCCCGCCCGAGCAAGCGTCGTGGCTGACTGAGCGCACCGATAGGCCGCGGGCGACCAAAAGGAGGTGGCGATGCCGAATCTGTTTGGGCTGGCATCTGCGTCGCAGAAGTGTCGTGGGTTCCGCAAGGCGATCGTCTGTCCCGATCACGCGGACTTCAACGCCGAGAAACTCTCGGACACGATCGTACTCCTACCGCTCGGAAATCCGGGCGATCCCGAAATTGGCGGCGGCGTCGCGGGAAACTGCAACATCGGCGAGGTTCGAATCGTCTCGGGGGCGACTGGGCAAGTAACGGGCTTGGCCGGATCAAAGATGTGTTTACGCGGAGTTGCGTTTGACGCGGGATCATCAACGGCGAAATCGTACGACCCCGAAGGTGGTGACTTTTGTCTGGGGTGGTGGGGTGCAGGGGGTGTCCGGTGTGTGCTGCTTCGCGTCGTTGCGCGAGACTGCCTTGTCGCAGGTGCGTCGAGCCGCAGAAGGATTTCTCGATCGATGGACTATTGACATTCACGCGGGACAGACATTGACGCGATACATACCGTATGCCACACTACGGCATGAACAGCCGCGACGTCATCAAACGACTGCAAGCGCAAGGCTGGGTGCTGGTTCGCACCAAAGGGAGCCACCACCAATATCGCCATCCCTCGAAGCCCGGACTGGTGACGGTCCCGCACCCGAAGCGCGACCTTCCCATAGGCACGCTTCGGAGCATCGCCAAGCAAGCCGAATGGAGGAAGCCATGAACTACCCCGTCGTGATCCACAAAGACAAGAAGAGCGATTACGGCGTGAGCGTACCGGACCTTCCCGGATGCGTTTCCGCCGGCACAACCCTCGATGACGCACTGGCGATGGTGCGCGAGGCAATCGAGCTCCACCTTGAGGGGCTGATCGACGAAGGCGGCGTGATCCCGCTCCCCACTCCGATCGAGAAGTTGCGAGCCAATCGGGGCTACGCCGATGGAACGTGGGCGATCGTCAATGTCGACGAGTCCACTTTGCGGGTCAAGATCGCCCGCATCGGCATCACGATGCCCCAGCGTGTGCTGGAGGCAATTGATCGGCACGCCAAGGCGAACGGCGAAACCCGATCGGGCCTGCTGGCTCGCGCGGCGGCGCGGTACATCGGACGCGAGGAAGGCACGATGCCCGAGGCCAAGCGCGGCGGCTCGAAACTCCGAACCATGCGAAACAAGATCAAGCGTGCGGCTGTTCGGAAGGGACGTTGACGGACGCTCTCGCTGTTGCGCGAACCGATGGGTTGGGGGTAACTAACACTGAGTGGCTGGCGAACGATGAAGAAGCGCCGCAGGCAACGCAGCCGGAAGCCATCCATCCCGGCGAGGTACTCCCACTCGACTTCCTCGAACTGATGGGAATCTCCGCGTACCGGCTTGCGAAGGCGACAGGCATTTCGGCGCAGCATCTCGGCAGGATCATCAAGGGAACGCGCGGCATCTCGGCCGATATCGCGTCGCGACTGTCCCGCGCGTTCGGCACGTCGGCGCAGGTCTGGATGGGATTGCAGGCGCGATTCGACCTTGACACTGCAGAGGAGCTCGTGGGCAAGGAGATCGAACGGCGAGTGCAGCGGATTGAGACGAAGCGCGGTGAGGCGGCGTGAGTCTGAAGGGCGCGCAGTCGATCCGCATCCGAGAGGAGGCGATTACGTCGTCGCGAGGTTGGCAAGAAACTCTTCGCGATGCTCGCTGCCTTCAGTGGTAGATAGGCTGCCTCAAATGCAACACACCCCTGATCAATCCAATGAATTGGACCGGCGACTAGACAGGCTGGAGCGGACGGCGCGCCAGCAGCGCTGCTCTCTGATCGCTCTCGCTTCAATCTTGCTTGGAGGACTGCTGCTGGCCGCGAACCAGTCCTCGAAGGACGCGACGTTTGATAGGATCATCTGCTCGTCGCGGGCAGTGGCCGACACGGACGGCAAGGTGCGGATCGTTGCCGCGACTGCTCCCAACGGAAACGCGGCTCTCAACTTCGTTGATTCGGACGGGAAGCCGCAGATTCTTGTCGGCACGGTTGCCGACGGATCTGCAGTGATCACGTCCTTTGGCAAGAATGGGAAACAGCGGATAGCGATCGGCACTGCTTCCGACGGAGACGCGGGAATTAGTTGGTACGACAACGACGGCAAAGAGCGGATCGTCGCCACAACGGCTCCCGACGGAAACGCTGGCCTAGGCTTGGCCGATGCTGACTAGAAGTCGCGGATCCTTGTCTTCACAAAGTCCGACGGCTCTGCCGGACTCGACTGTCTTGACAAGCGAGGCAAGAAAAGGATCGGTGCCACGACTGATCCCGACGGAAAAGCCGGGCTCGGCTTTGCAGATGCAGACGAGAAGTCGAGGATTAGTCTCTGCACTGCAGGGGACGGATCTGCAGGGTTCTCGTGCTTCGACAAGGACGGCAAGAAGCGGATCGTTGCCACAACTGCTTCCAACGCATCCGCAGGTCTTGCGTTGGCTGATGCAGATGGGAAGGGGCGGATCCTTGTTGTCACCAAGGCCGACGGATCCGCCGGAATCTCGTGCATCGACAAAATTGGGAGACAGCGGATCGATGCGTCGACGTTCGCCGACGGAAACTCGGGTACCAGCTGGTCCGACAAGGACGGCAACGTGCGGATCTCGGCCTCAACCTCTGCAAGCGGAACTGCGGGGATAGTGTGGTTTGATGCGTTCGGAAAGGCGCAGATCAGCTCCGGAACCTCGCAGAATGGCACCCTGTACCCAACCTCGGACAACAACAAGTAACAAGTCCGCAACTTCCACGCCCCGGCGATGGCAGCCGATCGACGCTGGGGCGGCGCGTTACAACGAACGGAGTGCCGATGGTGAACGCGGTTGGAGAGCGCGTCTACGCGGAGGGAGTCGGAGTCAGTGCGTTCATGCGAGTTGTCGTTCATTGAAGCCGATGCGGAGAATGAGAGTTACCCGGCTGCTCGCAGCAATGCACTGTTCGCAACCAGGCTCGGAGCGAAGCAGATGTCGGCACCTCTGTCGGGAAAAGAAACAGCACGTTGGGCCATGACCAATGTCAGCATCTCGGGCGACCTCATTCACCATGTGAGATGGCGCTACCCGATCGCAGTGGCGGACTTGGCAAACGGTACGGTCCTTCGAACGTCTCGTAACGGGTTCTCGGAGAAGGCGCTCGCGACGTACGTAGTATCCGTCGCATCGCTGGAAGCCTTTGTGAACGAGGTGTTCTTCTGCGGCATGATTCGCGCGACGCTCAGTGGCTCGGCGCTATGGCAGTTGGGCACGGACCTCGTTGAGCGCCGGTTCCGCCGGTTGGATCTCGTCCAGAGGATCGCGCTCGTTGGACAGCTCATGTTTGGGACGCGCGTACTACTCGATCGGCCGCCGATGCAGGACCTTCGACTTTTGATTGACGCGCGCAATGCCGTTGTTCATTACAACTACCTGACTTCGCCCCCGAAGTTTGTACGGCCGCTCGAAGAGCGAGGTATAGCGCTGAACGGTCGTTTACCCGACCAGCCGAACGGTCCGTCGTTCAATCCGTGGGGGTCTCAGATTTCGACGGTTGAGGGAATTAGACGCGCGTAACGGACACACCCCTGCGCCCGCCCAACCACACCAGAAAATAGTCATCACTTTCGGGGTCGCGCGATTTTGTCGTTGATGATCTCGCGTCAATCGCGACTCCGCGGAAACACATCTTCGATCCGGCCAAGCCCGTCACCTGCCACTGCATCTCGCGCTGCGTTCGGCGCTCGCCGCTCCTTGAACAGGAGGAACGTCGCCGCGCGCTGGCTGACCGCCTCGTTGAACTCGTCCTCTACTTCGCCATCGACGTCCTCGAGTGGGCGCTGCTCACGAACCACTTTCATCTTGTTGCGTCGACGCATCCCGACCTCGCCGCGCTCTGGTCCGACC
>Ga0163147_10002824_pt1 | contig 24071 bp, 23 predicted proteins | sample OliLakLV19MP6G1_FD_148597 | JGI IMG/M metagenome (GOLD analysis project Ga0163147, IMG submission 148597) | Freshwater microbial mat bacterial communities from Lake Vanda, McMurdo Dry Valleys, Antarctica- Oligotrophic Lake LV.19.MP6.G1 | ecosystem: Environmental > Aquatic > Freshwater > Lake >...
CAGCTTCAACACGCGGGCTTGTTCACGCGGCGATAGGTTGGCCCAGACGCTGTTGAAGTCCTTCAGTGCTTTGCGGGCCTCGTCGCGCGTGATGCCCGCGCTATCCGTCGACGCGATGAGGGCGTCGACTTCGCTCAGGCGACGGCGAGAGTCGGCGATCTGCTCGTGCGCCTGTGCGAGCCTTGCTGTGACCGTCCGGGTTGGGGCGGGATCCGCGATCAACTCCTGCAACTCCTTGTCAAGTCGCTTGAGGGATGCGAGGAGCTCGCCCCGCTCCCGGCGCAGCTTCGCGCCCTCTCGGACTCATTGCACCAGCGGAGTAGTGATCGCGGTGTCTCGTCGCAGCTTGCTCCACGCAGATCGCTGTTCCCGCCAGCCAGCACAGGCGGTGACGCCCCGCAGCATGTGCTCATGGATCGGATCTCGCCCTCTCATCATCAAGGGCAGGAACAGGATCTCCTCCTGAATGTCCGGTGCGAGGTGGCAGAGATTCATCAGCTGCGTGATCCGCGGCTGGGTGACATGAGTCAGGCGGGCGATTTCGGAGATGTTGGCGACCTTGCCAGCGCGGATCATCCCGTCGAAGTGGATCGCCAGTGCCATCAGGCGCGAGATTCGCGGCACGCGGCCGGGGTCTACGGCCATTCTCGCGGCGGGCTTGGTATCGATCGTCTTGCGCCCGTGGGCCGCACGGTTGAAGTAGACCTTTGTCTTGACCGTAATCATGTCGTCGCCTCCGATCCGCCTGCCGCTCCGCCAGCGAGCGCCTTCACCCCCGACGGGTAGAACGACACCTCGATGCTGCTTTCGAGGGCGTCGAAGACGACCTTGTTAATCAGCAGTTGGAGCATCTTGACCTGCTCTCGTGGCGCTAGCGCGGTCCAGACGTTGTCGAAGTCGGCGAACGCCGCCTGAAGGTCTGCGGGCGAGAGCACCTCCGCACGGTGGCGGTCAACGGTCGTCGTGATCTCGCTGGCCCGCCGATCGGCCTCGCGGATCTGGTCATTGAGGTCAGAGATCCGGCCCGCGGACGCGGAGGACGCTGGCTCCGTGGTCGCCAGGCGGCGAATCTCGGCGTGGTTGCGCCCGAGGCCGCGGTTGACGATTCGGAGCTCCGCCTCCAGTTGCTCGATGGCCGCGTCCGCTTGAGCCCGCGACGCGGAGAGCGTCTCCGCGAGAACGCTCCGGTCCTGGCCCACGCATCGGATCTGTTCGACGACCGCTTTCTCGATTTCAAGAGCGGGCAGCGACCCAGTCTGGCAGCGAGCGCGACCCTTCTTGATGGCGTTGCAACAAACGTAGTACCGATACGCCTTGTTGCCGCGCCGGGTGAACGTGTGGACCATCGCGCTGCCGCACCCCTTGCAGTACAGCAGCTTGCGGAGCAGCGCCCCGAACTGGTTCCTCTGCTCGTTGCCTCGCGCGCGAGAGTTCTTTTGCATCAGCACGTGCACACGGCGGAACGTTTCCTCCTCGACGATAGCCTCGTGTTGCCCTTGGTACGTTTCGCCCTTGTGGACGACCTTCCCCATGTAGATCGGGTTCTTCAACGTGCAATAGACAGAATGCCGATCCCATTCCACGCCGCCGCGCACCACCCCTGCCTTGGTTCGCCAGGTCTTGGTCGTCCATCCGCGTTTGGAGAGGTCTACGCCGACCTCCAGCAGCGACCCGAGTTCGAGGTAGCGCTCGAAGATGTGTCGCACACGCGACGCCTCCGCCGGATTGACCACGAGTCGCGGGCTCCCGTTGGAGCGGTCAACGTCGTAGCCGAACGGTGGCGGGCCGCCCCCCCATTTGCCGCGTTTCTTCGCCGCCGCGATCTTGTCCCGGATGCGTTCGCCGATAATCTCACGCTCGAACTGCGCGAACGACAGGAGGATGTTGAGCGTGAGCCGGCCCATCGAGTGGGTTGTATTGAAGTGCTGGGTTACCGAGACGAACGAGACCTTGTGGCGATCAAAGACCTCCATGAGCCGAGCGAAGTCCATGAGCGACCGGGAAAGACGGTCCACCTTGTAAACCACCACGCAGTCGATCTTCCCCGCCTCAATGTCGGCCATCAGGCTCTTGAGGCCGGGGCGATCGACGTTGCCGCCGGAGAATCCGCCATCGTCGTACCGATCGGGGAGCGCTGACCATCCCTCGTTCTTCTGGCTGGCGACGTACGCCTCCGCCGCTTCGCGTTGCGCGTCGAGGGAGTTGAACTCCTGCTTGAGCCCTTCCTCGCTCGACTTGCGGGTGTAGATCGCGCAGCGGCACTGCGACGTTGGTGGTGCCGCGTGCTTTCCGTTCTGCGAGTTCCGGCTCATCGGCGTGCCTCCAGGTTGAAGAACCGGTATCCGTTGATGTGCGTTCCGGTCACGACCTTGGCGATCGCCGACAGGGAGCGATATCGCTCGCCCTCATACTCAAAGCCGTCCGCCAGAACCACGGCACGAACGGTTCGGCCTCTGTAGTCCCGGACGATCGCGGTGCCCGTGGGCGGCAGACGAGGGTCCGCCGTCGCGGCCAGAGGGACCTTCTTGGCGTCCTTGGGGGGCTCGCCGAGCGAGGCCCACTTGGGCGGAGTTCGCCGCACGTCCGTCGGGTTGGCGAGCTGGGCGGCACGTGCGCGGGCACGCTCTGAAAGGCCGCCCTCCGCATTGGCCTGGATGCGCCACGCGATGCGGCGGACCAGGTAAACGCGATGGCGGCTCTGTATCTGCTCGCCAAAGAGTTCGACGTATCGATCGTGCAAGTCGCCGATCGACATCTTTTCCAGCGCCGCGAGGTCCTTCGAAACGGTTGTCGTCATGGGCAGGTCTCCATATGCCCGCACCGCTAACGCGCGGTACGGTCAGACACACTGATGCCAGCTTGCTCGCCCAGTTCAAGTTCAATGTCCGCTTCTTCTTGATGCTTGGGCGACGGAGGAGTGATGGTCGCCTCCGCCAATCCAACGGCGAGGCCCGTCGCCTTGGCACGCCGGTGCCATCGCATCGCGCCAACCGCCAAGATGGCGATCACCTCGCGGCGGCGTTGGTCGGCGGAAAGATTGGCGTCATCGTCATTGGCAACCATCGGCGGTACTCCCGTCTCGTCGTCGGACGATTAAGGTGGGATGAGGGCGAGAAGGCAAGGCACGTCTTCTCACCGGCTACTTACGCCGCGCGGAGGCGGGCTGTCCGCACTGGGCATACGAGCTTGCGATCTGTTTCGAATCGCGGGGCTGCGCCGCCACCACACGTGCTGCGACGCCGGAGCGAGGAGGGCCACTGCGTCGGCATCAACGGCGACAGGCTTTGGGTTCGAAATCGATACGGCCCGTGGTGACCGCGTCTCGTGTTGATGACCCGCGAGAGGTGACGCCACGGCTATAACGGCGTGCCCGAAGAGACACCGAGACTCTGAGACTTTCTCGGTTCGGGCGGGAGCCCGCGGGCTAGATCCCGCACGTCCCGAGTCTCACATCGCCAGATCGAGAGACTTCCCGAAGTACGGCATGTCGAACCACTCGGCAAAACGTGGTCAAGAAACGCAAACGCCCCAACCTTGCGGTCGGGGCGTTCACTTCTAACGGGTGGGTCGGCCAGTTTCTGGACGACCTTGGCAATAGCGGGGGTAGGATTTGAACCTACGACCTCCGGGTTATGAGCCCGACGAGCTACCAGGCTGCTCTACCCCGCAATCTAGGCACGACTGTAGCGGGTGAGGTGGGGGGGGTCAATCGCGGCGAAAGTGTTCGGCTCTCTCTTGGCTCCGCACGCGTGCGTCCGCGTGCGAGCGTTCGTCGAGAGCTTTCAGCGCTTGAGGACTGTCTTTGGCTTGCTTTTCAGCGATACTTTCAGATCGTTGAACCTTCGCGGGCCTCGTTTCGCGTTGTTCGCCGCGAGGTTGATCTTTCCGTCGGACCGCCTGATTCGCTCTCGAATCTCGCGGTCGAGCCTGCGGCGGCCACGCGGACGCTCGTATGATCGACCAATGAACGACCGTATCGACGTGCTTTTGATCGGTGGTGGCGGTCGCGAGCACGCGCTCGCGCTCAAGCTCAAGGCCTCGCCGCGACTGGGGCAGCTCTGGGTCACGCACCCCGAGAACCCGGGGCTTGCGGCGCTGGGCAAGGCCGTGGACGTGCCGGTCTCGATCCGGGAAATCTACAGGCTCCAGCAGTTCTGCGACCGGCACAAGATTGGGCTGGTAGTAATCGGCCCTGAGGAGCCACTGGCCGAGGGTTTCGCCGACAAGCTGGCGACGCCCGAGCGGCTGGTCTTCGGGCCTGTCGCCGAGGCGGCGCGGCTCGAAGCCGACAAGGCTTGGGCCAAGCAGTTGATGCGTTCGGCCGCGATCCCGACGGGCGAGGCGCGCGTCTTCAACGACGCGGAATCTGCCAAGCAATACCTCGATTCACGCGAAGACAAGAGCGTCATCAAGGCCTGCGGGCTCGCCAAGGGCAAGGGCGTTTTTATGCCCAGCTCGAAGGAAGAAGCCAGCGCGGTCATCCAGCGGATCATGGTCGAGAAAGCCTTCGGCGACGCGGGGCGGCAGGTGCTGATCGAGGAGCGGCTCAGCGGGCCCGAGGTGTCGGTGCTGGCGATCGTGGACGGGGGCAATATCCTGGTGCTCCCGCCGTGCCAGGATCACAAACGGCTGGGCGAGGGCGACACCGGGCCCAACACCGGCGGCATGGGCGTGATCTGCCCGTCGCGCACGCTCGACGCGGCCATGATGGCGCGGGTCGAGCGCGAGGTGCTGGTGCCGACCGTAGACGCGCTGCGGCGCGACGGTATCACGTTCCGCGGAGTGCTCTACGCGGGCCTGATGCTCACGCACGCCGGGCCCAAGGTGCTCGAGTTCAATGTGCGGTTCGGCGACCCGGAATGTCAGACTCTGATGGCTCGGCTTCAGTCGGATTTGCTGGAACTGATGCTCGCGACCTGCCGCGGCACGCTCGATCAGATCGAGGTTGAGTGGGACGAGCGTGAGGCGTGCTGCGTGGTGCTCGCCGCCCACGGGTACCCCGACAAGCCGCGCGCGGGCGACGTGATCACAGGGTTCGATGAAGCGTCGGCCATGCCCGATGTCTTCATCACGCACGCGGGCACCAAGCGTGCGGCCAACGGAGATCTCGTCACGGCCGGGGGGCGAGTGCTCGGGGTCACGGGGCTGGGCGCGACGCTCGAACAGGCGCGGGCGCTGGCGTACGCGGCCGCAGAGTTGATCCGCTACGACGGAAAGGTCATGCGCCGCGACATCGGCAGCCTGGTGCCTCAGGTGAAGCCCAAGCGCATGGTCACGCGCTAGGTCATGCTCAATCCGTTGACAGCGACCCTCCGAAAGAGCGCCACGCTCGCGCGCGAGGTTCGTTCCCTCTACTTCTTCGACCGAAACAGCCACTCCGCGAGCCCCGCGATCTGCTTTGACTCATACACGCGATAGCTGGTCCCGTCGAACGTCACGATGCTCGTGATCGCTTCGCCACCCGTCGCCCTTGCAATGCCCAGCGAGAGATCCTGAACCACCACGCCGTCCGAGGACTTGAACGACACCCGGGTCGGCGTGGGCAAAGCCTCCGCGGGCTTCAGAAGAACCTTTGACGCGCGTTCATCGCCGACGAGCGAAAGAAAGAGCTGGAGGTTCTTGGCGTCGTCGGGTGTGATGGTGACCGCGCCGACCGGGCGCCAACCGCTGGCAACCCGGCCATATACCCACTCACCGATCGCGACCTGAAAAATATCCGCGACCGGGGACCGCAGCGAGACACGTGACACATAAGACGCCGCGTCGGACGCCAAGCCCGCGAGCGCCGCCGAGTCCACAACCACCACGGCTGGCCCCCAGAGATTGGTGGTCGCGTTGGTGCTCAGGTCGCGCGACCAGGCTGTGGCTTGACAGAGTACGGTCGTGCCGCCGACGTCGGCCGGTGACCCGACGCGCAGCTCCTGCACGACCACGCGGCGCGTGACTCTTTCGCCAACCTGCTCGCGGCGTTCGAACTCGGTGGTGAGAATCGCGGCCGGTTTCTCGAAAGATTTCACGACCTCGGGATCGGGCTTGTCCACGAACCGGACCATGCTCGCGCCGCTCAGCGCCTTGATCGTCTTTTCCACGGCGGTCGAGTCCGCGCTGGCGCTGATCGGTTTCTGCAACGCCCACGCACGGCCCACGCGTGACATCACGATCGCGGAGCCCTGCCCCGAGACCTCCAGCCTCGACCATTCCTGCGGCGCGAGCGAGAAGACCAGCGGCTCACGCCAGAGCGAGAGATCGGTCATCGCGAACGCCTGCGCGAAATTGGACTCGGCCGAGGCCGCGCCGATCCCCGTGCGCACGATGTTCGTGCGGCCGGCGACCGAGCTTTCGGCGATCTGCACCAGCGCGGTCCCCATCGACCCGAGTTCCGACGAGGTGAGACTCACGCTGGTCGCCTTGGACCCGGGCGAGATCAGGTCATCGCGCGGTGATTCAACCTTGAGATCGCACAGCAGCCTGATCGCCGCCCGCACGCGCGACGCCGCCGCGGGCCAGGGCGCGGTGAAGGACTTGTCGGTTGTTGTGCTCGCGGTCAACACCCACTCAACACCCTCGTCCCCCACGCTCAGCATGATCGCCCGGCCGTCGGCAGGCTGGATCGCCACGGTGTCAACCCGGGCCGGATCAACATCCGACAGCAGCCGCGACGTGAGCGCGGGCAGCGGCGGCTTGTGCAGGGTCAAGTAGGCGATCACGCTGAGTGAGACGGCGATCATCAACGCGACGAGAACAGCGGCCTTGGGCATGGGCAGAGTGTATAGAGTGATCGCGCGTCGAGCGATCGGGTCGAATCTGTCGTCTTGGCCGCGACCGCCCGCGAGAGGAGTTCTCATGCCGTCGTCGTCTGCGCGTTCCCTGCCGACCCTGCCCATCATCGGGATCACCGCGAACCTGGACCCGTCGCTGCCGAGCCCGCCGGCGTCGGTGATGATGACATACGTGGACGCGGTGGCGCGCGCGGGGGGGTGCGCGGTGTTGCTCCCGCCCGAGCCGAGTTGGGCCGCGGATCATGCGCGACTCTGCGACGCGATCGTTTTCACGGGCGGGAACGACCCCGCGATGGAGGGCTTCGGCGTTCCCACGCACGCCAAGGCCAACCCTATGCACCCGCGCCGCCAGGCCTACGAACTCGCGTTGCTCACGGCACTCGACAGTGCGCCGAGCAAACCTGTGCTGGGCATCTGCCTCGGCATGCAACTGATGTCCCTGCACGCTGGCGGCACAATGGACCAGCACCTCCCCGATACCTTGGGCCCGGCGAGCGTCGCGCACTGGGACGCCGAGCACGACGTGCGGGCCGCTCCGGCCCATCAAGTCGCTGATTCGCTGCGCGACCTGATCCTCGGCGGGCGAGTGCTGAGCAAGCACCGGCAAGCAATCTCGAACTCGGGCACGCTAGCGGTGATCGCGTCGGCGGCCGACGGCGTGATCGAGGCGGTTGCCGACGTAGGTCGCCCGTTTTATGTGGGCGTGCAGTGGCACCCCGAGCGCACCGCGGATGACGCGATGGGAGCAGCAATCTTCAGAAGACTGATCGCCGCTGCAACGGAGCGAGTAAGCATCAAAGAAAAGATGCGAGAGAACACGCAAAAAAAGAGGTAGGAAGAAGAGACACAGGCGTGACGCCTGCGCCACGAGATTGGGTAGGAGAGTTCAAAGGAACGATTACTGCAACGCGTGCGAGTCTTCCACGCCCAGCGTGGCGTAGATCTCGCGGGTCGCCGTGGACCGGTTGAGCGTGTAAAAATGGATCCCCGCCACGCGATGGTCCAGCAGATCGCGGCACTGCTCGGTGGCCCAGTGCACGCCCACGCGGCGCACGCCGTCTTCAGTGTTGGAGGCACGGTTCACTGCGCGGATTAGCGAGGCCGGGAACTTCGCCCCTAGGGCCAGCTCCGCCATCTTCTTCATCCCCACCGCCGACGTGATCGGCATGATCCCGGCCAAGATCGGCACCTTGATCCCGGCCAGCGTGCAGCGATCGCGGAAGTCGTAAAAATCACGGTTCTCAAAGAAAAGCTGCGTGACGATGAAATCCGCGCCCTCGTCGATCTTGGCCTTGAGCCGGTCGATCTCCAGCAGCCGGTTGGGCGTGCCGGGGTGGCCCTCTGGAAATCCCGCCACCGCGACGCCGAACCCGCGGCGGTCGGGGTGCCCACCCTTGGCGGCATGCGTCTCGTTGAACTTGCGGATGAACCGGACCAGTTCCGCGGCCTGTTTGAAGCTCCGGAATGGGTCGGGCCCGGAATAGTTCAGCGGCACGTCCCCTCGCAGGGCCATGATGTTGCTGATCCCGGCGGCGGCATATCGTTCCAAGATCTGCGCGATCTCGCCCTCTTCGTGGCAGACGGTTGTGAGGTGCGGGATCGGGTCCAGCCCGGTTTTCGCTTTCAGCTTCACGACCAGGTCGTTGGTCAGTTGCCGTGTTGATCCGCCCGCGCCGTACGTGACCGAGACGAACGTCGGCCTGAGCTTCTCGAACTCCGTCATCTGCTCGAACAGCGCGTTGAACGTCTCGTCGGTCTTCGGTGGGAAGAACTCGAAAGAGAAGGTCGTTCGACTCTGAGCGAGGATGTCACGAATGTGCATGGTGCGGTCCGAGTGGAGCGAAGTTCAGTCCGAGCATAGCAAGTGAGACCAGCGTGAAGCGGTGACGGCCAACACGAAGGGAACCAGCGATGCGCGTCATGGTTGTCGGAGCGTCTAACGATCGGAAAAAATACGGGAACAAGGCCGTGCGCGCGTACGACCTCATGGGCCACGAGGTCGTCCCCATCAACCCCAACGCCACCGAGGTCGAGGGCGTGCGCTCGTACCCGAGCGTGTCAGCGTTTAAGGGGTTTGTGGATCGCGTGCTCATGTACGTGCCGCCGAGGGTTGGCATGAAAGTTGTCGAAGAACTGGCCGCCCGAGGCCAGGTCGGTGAGGTCTGGTTCAACCCGGGATCGGAATCTCACGAGCTGCTCGAACTGACCGACAGCCTCCAACTCAACCGCGTGGTCGCGTGCTCGATTATCGACATCGGGGCCTCGCCGGATCGGTAGAAGCGTGGCTTTCTACCCCGCCTCGTGGCACAGGTTTTCAACCGGTGTCCTACGTTATCTCGGCCCTGCTATTTTCCTTCTCGTTCTCAAGAAAAGCCCCCGACTCTCGCCGGGGGCTCTCGGTTCAATTCACGCGTTCACGGACTCAATACCGGTAGTGAGCCGGCTTGTACGGCCCGTCCATCGGCACGCCGATGTAGTCCGCCTGGTCCTTGCTGAGCTTAGTGAGCTTGATGCCCAGCTTGTCGATGTGCAGCCGCGCGACCTTCTCGTCAAGGTGCTTGGGCAGCGTGTACACCTTCTTCTCATACTTCTCGCCGTTGGTGTGCAGCTCGATCTGCGCGATCGCCTGGTTCGTAAAGCTGCAGCTCATGACGAAGCTGGGGTGCCCGGTGGCGCACCCGAGGTTCAGCAGGCGGCCCTCGGCCAGGATCATCACGCTGTGCTCCGGCTTGCCCTTGCCAGCCGGGAAAACCCACTCGTCGTACTGCGGCTTGATGTTGACGCTCTTGATGCCCTTGAACTTCTTGAGCCCGGCCATGTCGATCTCGTTGTCAAAGTGCCCGATGTTGCCGACGATCGCCTTGTCCTTCATCCTCGACATGTGCTCGGCCGTGATGATGTCCTTGTTGCCCGTCGCCGTGATGAACACGTCGGCCTTCTCCAGCACGTCATCGAGCGTCGTGACCTCGTAGCCCTCCATCGCCGCCTGAAGCGCACAGATCGGATCGATCTCAGTCACGATCACGCGAGCGCCCTGCCCGCGCAGGCTCTGGCAGCAGCCCTTGCCCACGTCGCCGTAGCCGAGCACCACCGCGACCTTGCCCGAGAGCATCACGTCGGAAGCGCGCAGGATACCGTCGGTCAGCGAGTGGCGGCAGCCGTAAAGATTGTCGAACTTGCTCTTGGTGACGCTGTCGTTGACGTTGATGGCCGGGAACGCGAGCGTGCCAGCTTCCATCATCTGATACAAGCGGTGTACGCCCGTGGTCGTCTCTTCCGACACGCCGTTGATGCCCTTGAGCACCTTGGACCAGCGGCCCGGGCTCTTCTTCTGCTGGTCGCGCAGGAGGTCAAGGATCACGCCCCATTCCTCGGGGTCCTTGGCAGGGTTGAACGTCGGAACTTTGCCAGCCTTCTCGAACTCGGCGCCCTTGTGGCACACCATGGTTGCGTCGCCGCCGTCATCAAGGAGCAGGTTGGGGCCGCTGCCGTCAGGCCAGCGCAGGGCCTGCTCCGTACACCACCAATATTCTTCCAGAGTCTCGCCCTTCCAGGCGAAGACGGGCACGCCCTGGGGGTCGTCGATGGTGCCAGTGCGGCCGACGACGACGGCCGAGGCCGCGTGATCCTGCGTCGAGAAGATGTTGCACGAGACCCAGCGGACATCAGCGCCGAGGTCCACGAGGGTTTCGATCAGCACGGCCGTCTGCACGGTCATGTGCAGCGAGCCCATGACCTTGGCGCCCTTGAGCGGCTTTTTGGCCTTGTACTCGCTGCGGATCGACATCAGGCCCGGCATTTCCTGCTCGGCGAGCCGGATCTCGTTGCGGCCGAAGTCGGCGAGCGTGAGGTCCTTGACCTTGAAATCGATGGTGGCCGGTGCGCCCGAGACACGCTTGCCGTTGCTGGGCTTGATGCCCGCGCGGGGCTTGCTGGAAATCGTGGACATCGTGGACTCCTGAAAATGGTGCTCGAACAAGTGGTCTACAAAGACTGCTTCAAACTGTTTCAAACTGCTTCAAACTAGCTCAGACTGCTCCAAACTAATTCCCCTAGTCGGGCAGGTTTTCAACCTGCCTCTCCTGATCTATTTCTTCCTCTTCCTAGCCGTCGCCACAAACAAGCTCGGCCCCCGCGCCTCCGGCTCGCCCGGAAGCTCGGCATAGCGGGATGACTCGAAACCCGCCGAATCAAAGAGTTCGCTGATCCGCGATCTCGAAAACCCGAGGTGCCGGTGTCCCATCGTGTGCCGGTACTGCGAGCGGTCGTGCGCGACCATATCGACGATCAACGCCACGCCGCCGGGGCGGACAACGCGGTGCATCTCCGCCAGCACAGGCTCAACCTTCTCGACGTGGTGCAGCGCGAGCAGGCACACGGCCGCGTCAACACTCGAATTCTCCAGCGGCAAGCGATCGATCGACGCCGCGACAAACTCAGCGTTGTTGCACGACGCCAAGCGACGCCGGGCGGCCGCAAGCATCGGCTCGGACTGATCGATCGCGATGACCTTCGCCACATACGGCGCGAGCATCCCCCAGGCGCTCCCCGTGCCGCAGCCCAGGTCGGCGACGGTCCACGAGGGGTCGAGCAGCGCGAGCATCGCTACCGGAGAAAACTTTTCACCGAACAACTCCCCGCGGACCTGGTCCCACTCGCCAGCCACACGGCCGAAGAAAGACTGGCTGTCGGTCATCCGTTCGGCGAGCACCGCCTGCAGACGCCTGGCGTCCTCGGCGAGTTCGGCCGGGGCCCCGATCTGGTCGCGAACGGTCATCCACAGCGCCCGGCTCGGCAACTTCAGATCGTCGAGCACGAGCTTGTAGAACATCGTCGTGCCGTGGTTCCGCTTGACCAACCACCCGCCATCGGCCAAAACCTTAAGGTGCCGACTGACGGTGGACTGAGGGAGTTGAACGACTTTGGCAACCTCGCCCACCGCGAGCTCCTGGGCCTCGAGCATCCGGAGAATTCGAAGACGCACAAGCTCGCCAAGGGCGGCGAGGCGATCAGTGACGAGGGTTGGTTCGGCGATTTGCTTCATCCGTATATCTGGATATACGGTAGAAGATATCGCCCGAAAGTCAATTCTGGATGCGGAAACGAGGAGATTTTGTGTGAGAAAGTCCGAGAACAAATCTCAAATTCCCCGATCTTGTGGATCAGCGTGCTTCCTCGGGGCGGAGCGCGAGGCTCGGGCCCGGGATCTCACCCATTGCGAGCAGCCGGCTTAGGACGGGCTTGTTCTTGGGCTCGATGAACAGGGCCATGCGCAGGCGGCGGACCTGATTGGCGCGATCGTTGTGCAACTTGTAAAAATCAGCCAGGGCGATCTGAGGGGCGACGGTCTGCCCCTCGTCGAGGACGGCCGCGTTCTTGAGCGCGAGGGCGGCCTCGTCCGCGTTGCCCATTCGGCCAGCGTAATCACCTAGGCGGAGGAAGTCGCGCACGGTGCCGCGTTCGCTAGAGAGCCGGCGGAGGAACTCGCTGAGCTGCTGGTATTCCTTGGCCTGATAGTGAGCCTCGGCCCGGGCGTCGATGACGTTCTCGTTGGTCGGGTCGATGTCGTACGCCACCGCAAGTTGCTGGCGGGCTTTGATCGGTTCTTTCATCGCAAGATAAGTCTGTCCAAGCTCGTATCGGACGTTGACCTCGTCGGGCTTGCGTTCGAGGTATTCCTCGTAGTCAGCGGCGGCGACGAGATAGTTGCCAGCCTTAACCTCTTGCAGGGCGTGGTCGTGGACGACATGTAAGGGCCGAACGCCGCTACAGCCGATCGACGCCGAAACGGCCAGCGCGGTCAGGCTGGCGAGGATGAGGGGTGAGGTGAGGCGTGAACCGTTGGTCAGGGCGATGCGGGGCATCGGGAACTCCGTAAGTGGTCGGGGGAAGGCCGGGGCGTCGTTGGGCTCTGCTGGTCGTCCGTACCCGGCATTCGTGCGCGGGCGGTGAGAGCCGGTCCTTGTGAATGGTATCGGACCGGACCGGCTCTTGGCTAGAGTTGGCGACCAAGCGATCCGGTTTGTGCCCCGGGGATGCTCGGAAGGGGCGAACAAAGCTGGGAAATTCATCAGAATGAACCCGAAATCGACCCAGCCCGAACCGTCCAAGCCGTCCACGGACCAACCGCGGCCAACCCGGACGGTGTTGCTCCAGCACACCGAGGCGGACGGGAGATCGCATTTGGACTGGATGATCGACCCTGGCGGGGACAAGGAGCGGCGGCTGGTGACATTTCGCGTGCGTGATCGCATCGATCTTCAAGGCTGCCAAGGGTTTGAGGCGGAGCGGATCGGCGATCACCGCGCGGTGTACCTTGAGTACGAGGGCGAGTTGAGCGGCGGACGGGGCGCGGTCGCTCGGGTCGCGGCGGGTGAGATTCGAGCATTCTCTGACGCCGCGGCGTTGAACGCCGTGGCGAACTTTGGTTCGGGCTGGCGGAAATTTTCAGGACGCCCCGTCGAGGGAGCGCGGTGGTTGTTTTCCGTATTGCCGTGCTAATCGGCGCGGATGAGGTTTTCAACCGGGTGAGAAGTGGGTACGCTGGTCGGTGTGTTGAAGCTCGCGCGGATCGTGGGGCCCGGCCGCAGGCGAGCTTTCAAGACGACGGCCCGGACCATCCAGCAGCACCAGAGTGTGCGAAGGGATTGAGTATGCGTGTCGATCAACCGCTCCGCTCGCCCGACCATGTTTTTCAGCCCGGCACGCAGATCGGCGCGGCGGGCGCGCCAGCGAGTCGTCCAGCGGAACCCAAGCCGATCCCGGCCTCGGCACATGTTTCGGCGACAACGCCCGCGGCGAGCGCGAACGCCAGCGCGGGCGGCCCGGCTGGTGGGGTGTCAAAGATCCAGATGTTCGAGCAGCGCACGGGCGCGAAGCGGCACGAGGACAAGTGGAGCCGATCGCCCAACTCCACCGGCACCGGCGCGATCCACTGCAAGAGTTTCCATTGCAAGCTCGTCGGTGACAGCTTGGAGTTTCTCGATCAACAGATCAACGAGTGGCTCGACGCGCACCCGCAGTACGAAGTGAAGTTCGTGACCTCGTCGATCGGGGAATGGACGGGCAAGCAGCGCGAACCGAACCTGATCATTCAGGTTTGGGTCTGACCGACCGGGCTGCGTGAGCCTGGAAAGCCGCGGCGGGTTGTTTGTACGAGGCAACCGCGCGGTTCTCCGATAGTCTTCCCGTGTGCGGGATTCTTGGCATCGTGGCGTGCGGCGGCGGTTCGGTCTCTGTCTCCGAGCCGGCACTGCTTTCGATGCGCGATCGGATGACTCACCGCGGGCCCGACGGCGCGGGGGTGTGGCGCGCGGCGGGCGTGGCGCTGGCGCACCGGCGCTTGGCGGTGATCGATCCGACCCCGGCCGGGCACCAGCCGATGGTTTCCGCGGATGGGCGGCGTGCGCTCGTCTACAACGGCGAATTGTACAACGACGCGGAAGTTCGCGACGAACTTGCGCGCGACGGCATGAGCTTTCACACGCGGTGCGATACCGAGACGGTCTTGGCGGCGCTGGTGCGTTGGGGCGCCGACGCGATCGGCAAGCTGCGCGGGATGTACGCGTTTGGTTTTATTGACCTTGACCGACGCGTGCTGATCTTGGCCCGCGATCCGCTGGGGATCAAGCCGTTGTACTACGCGACGGCGCGACCGGCGCGATCTGGCGGGCGCGCGGAGGTCGTTTTTGCAAGCGAGATCCCAGCGCTTTTGGAGCACCCGGAGATCACGGCAAGGCCTGATGTCGCCACGGTGAGCGCGTACCTTACGACGATCCGGACGACGGTGGGCGCGCGCACGCTTTTCGAGGGCGTGTCGATCGTGACGCCGGGGGAGTGGATCGAGATGAAGTTCGCGGCGGATGAGCCGCAGGTGAAGCGGCGCGATTGGTGGGACCTGTCGGCCGTCGCACGCGGGAAGACCAGGGCGGATCACGCGGGCACCGCGGCCGATCAGGTTCGCTCGGCGGTGCTCGACAGTGTGCGTCGGCACCTGCGCTCGGATGTCTCGACCTGCTGTCTGCTTTCGGGCGGGTTGGACAGCACAGTGATCTGCTCAGTAGCGGGTGCGATCGGGCGCGAGTCAGGGGCGGAACGTTTATGGACATACTGCTCGGGTGCGCGGGCCGAGGGCGTTGCTGGTGGAGCGAGAGATTCTGTACCGAGCGACGACTTCGGCTTTGCATCGCTCGCGGCCGGGACTTTGGGATCGCGGCACACCGAAGTTCCCGTAACGCGTGAAATGTTTGCCGAGCGGTGGGTGTCGATGATCTCGGCGACCGGCGTTCCGTTGAGCACTCCCAATGAGGTTGCGATCAACGAGGTGGCGCGGCGGCTGCGAGCCGATGGGAAAGTGGTCACGCTCAGCGGCGAGGGCGCGGACGAACTCTTCGCCGGGTACGACGGCCCGATGACCGAGTCGGCCCGGCATGTGGCGAGCCTGGCCGGGTGCGGCGGCGGAGAGTGGCGGCGTCTGGGCGGTGGGTTCCAACTCGATCACAACGCGTGGATCGGGCGGCTGGTGAAGCCGACGATTTTCAACGAGCCGGTATGGCGATCGCTGGAAGAAGACGCGGCGTTGACGGGTTATTACCGCGACGAGTTCGCGCGCTTGGCCGACCAAGGCGATGAGCCCGACCCGCTGCAGGTTCATCTGAGGTTCATGCGGCGTGTGAACCTGAGCGGGCTGTTGTTGCGGCTGGACTCGGCAACGATGCGTGAATCGGTCGAAGGGCGCACGCCGCTGGCCGATCAAGCGGTGGCGACGCTGGCCGAGGGGCTGGCGATGAGCGAGAAGTTTGATGCGACGGGCGAGGTCGGGGATCCTTCACGGTATCGAACCAAGATCGCGCTGCGGCGTGCGTTCGAGAACGATGTGCCGCGTGAGGTGCTGTTGCGAGCCAAGGCGAGCTTCCCGCTGCCGTTCCAGCAGTGGGTGGGTGATCGGGCGGGCGTGTTGCGCGAGAGCGCGCTCGCGCGTGAGCTGTTTTCGCCCGCGGCGATCGAGACGGTCGCGAGCCAGCCCGAGAAGCTGTGGCAGCTTGCGTGGCCGATGGTGAATGTGGCGATCTGGTCGAGGCGGTGGTGGGGGTGAGGCATGTGTGACTAGCTCGCGCCCCCAGCGAAGACCACACGGCGACGGCTTCGGGTCGGGTCGGCGATCGGCACCGCCGAGAGCAATGAGCGCGTGTAAGGGTGCTGCGCGTTGGTGAGGATTTCGTCGCGTGTGCCCGCTTCAACGATCTTTCCCTTGTACATCACCGCGATGTGACGGCACACGTGCTGGATCACGCTCATGTCGTGGCTGATGAAGAGGTACGACAGGCCGAGGTCGCGCTGCAGGTCGCTGAGCAGGTTGATGATCTGGGCTTGGATGGAGACGTCGAGGGCGCTGGTTGGTTCGTCGCAGACGATGAACTTTGGTTCGAGCGCGAGGGCGCGGGCGATGCCAATGCGTTGGCGCTGCCCGCCAGAGAACTCGTGGGGGTAGCGGTCGGCGGCGCTGGCGGGCATCCCGCAACGTTCGAGGAGCGACACTACGCGGGCGCGAAGTTCGGCACGGCCGGTGATGATGGAGTGAACCTGCAGAGGTTCAGCGAGAATTGCGCCGATCTTCAGCCGCGGGTTGAGCGACCCGGCCGGGTCTTGAAAGATGATCTGCATCTGGCGACGCAGCGATTGGAGCGCCGGACCCGCGGCCGCGTGGACATCGCGACCCGCGAAGGTGACGGTGCCAGAGGTCTTGGGGATCAACCGAAGGATCGCGCGGCCGACGGTAGTCTTGCCGCACCCCGATTCTCCGACGAGCCCGAGTGTCGCACCGACGCCGATGTCGAAGCTCACCCCATCGACAGCCCGGACCGCGCCGACGATTCGCTGCAGGATCCCGGCCCGGACCGGGAAGTGGACGGCCAAGTCGCGGCACGAGAGCAGCGGGAAGCCGCCAAGGTTCTCGGATTGATTCCCCGGGCTGGCCGGCGATCGTGCGGACAAATCTCCAGAAAGCGATGACATCGACCGGATGGTACCTGCCCGGCCTTGACGGTGGGGGGGAACCGGATATGGTTCCCTTCCCCATGGTCGGTAGGACCGACGGGTGGTTTGCGGGCAGGTAGCTCAGTTGGTAGAGCATCGCATTGAAAATGCGAGGGTCGCCGGTTCAAGTCCGGCTCTGCCCATTGGTTGGAATCGCGTCGGATTGCACGAGGCTGTGTCCGACGGCGTTTCTTCTTCAAAACGAGATTTGTTCGACGATTCGTCCGACCGCGCGCGTTCGGAACGGTGCCCTTGCATCCCGCGTGGGCTGGCACTCGTTTCTGGCTAGGTCTGTACGAACGCTGGCTTCACTTAGGCGTGCGGGAAAGTCTGTTTTATGAGCCAAAAATCTACGGTACTTTGCCATGTACGCATGTCACGCAGGATGAATGTGGCGTGCGTTTTTGGTGCCCGCTAGCTGGCCAGTATGCTCTGCGCAACGGCTTCTGCGACCTTGATGCCGTCTACGCCAGCGGAGAGGATGCCGCCCGCGTATCCCGCACCTTCACCGGCGGGGAACAAGCCCTTGGTGTTGAGGCTCTGAAAGGTCTCGTTGCGTTTGATGCGGATGGGCGACGACGTCCGCGTCTCAACCCCGGTCAGCACTGCATCTCCCATGTCAAAGCCGCGGATCTGCTGGCCAAAACGCTTGAGGGCTTCCCGAATGGCGACGATGGCGTATCCCGGGAGGCATGGGGTAAGATCGGTCGGGAAGACGCCGGGCTTGTACGAGGGAACGACGCTGCCGAGGGAGGTGCTGGGCCGATTAGCGATGAAGTCTCCCACGCGCTGCGCGGGCGCCGCGTATGTGCTGCCGCCAGCGATGAACGCAGCGGATTCCCATCTGCGTTGGAACGCGACGCCGGCGAGCGGGCCGTCGGGATAATCTTTTTCCGGAGTGATGCCGACGACGATGCCCGCGTTGGCGTTGCGCTCGGCGCGTGAGTATTGGCTCATGCCGTTGGTGACGACGCGTCCTTCTTCGGAGGCTGCGGCGACCACGGTGCCGCCCGGGCACATGCAGAAGCTGTACACATCGCGCCCGTTCGTCGCGTGGTGGACCAACTTGTAGTCGGCCGCGCCGAGGATGGGGTTGCCAGCGTTGGGTCCGAAGCGTGCGACATCGACGAGCGATTGCGGGTGCTCGATGCGGAAGCCCAGAGAAAAAGGCTTGGCTTCAATATAGACTCCGCGGTCGTGGAGCATCTGGAACGTATCGCGAGAGCTGTGCCCGATGGCGAGCACCACGTGCTCCGCCGCGATGCGATCGCCGTTCGCGAGGACGACGCCGCGGAGCTGGCGTGCCCTCGTGTGGTCCGAGTCGATATCCAGATCCGTCACGCGGCTTTCGAAACGGTACTCGCCACCGAGTGATTCGATGGTGGCGCGCATGTTCTCGACCATCTTCACCAGACGGAAGGTACCGATGTGCGGGTGGGCGTCGATAAGGATTTCCGGCGGCGCACCGGCCTTGACGAACTCGGTGAGCACCTTTCGACCGAGATGACGCGGGTCCTTGATCTGGCTGTACAGCTTGCCGTCGGAGAACGTTCCCGCGCCGCCCTCGCCGTACTGCACGTTGGATTCCGGGTTGAGCAGCGACTTTCGCCACAGCCCCCATGTGTCTTTGGTGCGATCTCGTACCACCTTCCCGCGCTCGAGGATGATGGGCTTGAAGCCCATCTGGGCCAGAAGCAGCGCTGCGAAGAGCCCGCAAGGGCCGGCGCCGATCACGAGCGGGCGCGCGGTCAAGTCTGCGGGCGCGTGCGCCACGAAGCGGTAGTCGATGTCCGGCGTCGGCTTGACATGCTCGTCTTTGGAAGCACGCCTATGCACGCTCGCTTCATCCTTAACCTCGACATCGAGCGAGTAAATCAGCATGATGGCGAACTTGTTGCGCGCGTCGTGGGCGCGACGGAACACCGTGCAGGAGATCAATTCTCCCGGGGCGATGCGCAGGCGGGCGGCAGCCGCCTTGGCGATGGCGTCGGCGGGATGGTCGAGCGGAAGTTGGATCCCGGTCAGTCGGAGCATGCGGTGCTTATAGCGCGAACCGTGCCACGAGACAAAGCCCCCGCCGCCCGTTCGATCCTCTTCTCAACAATCCATCCCTATTTGCCATCCTCTTTTGCCATCTCCCTTTGCCATCCTCTCTGCGATCGCCCTGCGGCCGCTCTGGCCGTGGCGCAAGCAGAGCGAGCACAGACGCGGTGCGATCGGCGCCGGTGTCCAGAAAAAGTACGGCTGAACTTCGAGGAAAGTGCTCTGAAGCGGGTTCGCAAGCGGGAGCAGAACCGCGCATCGTAGTGCGAAGGGGAACAATGGGCGATACTGGATTCGAACCAGTGACCTCTTCCATGTCAAGGAAGCGCGCTAGCCAACTGCGCTAATCGCCCGCAACAAACTTTCCGGCAAGGGTTTACGTTCGGTCCGACCCTTGCCCTTTGCACCCTGATGAACCGGAGTGCTAAGGGCTGAAGTATACCGGGTTTGCGGCGAGTCGCCAGTCACACCCGTGAGTTTGAACGAAACTCCCTCTCGCCCGTGATTCAGCACCACACCGAACGGCGGAGCACCCTCCAGAGCGCCGTGCGCTACCGCTGGCGCTACTACGAGTTTTCCCTCCGTGGATGCTGGAATGCTCGCCCCGTGCGTCCCGGTCGCCTGCTGCTTCTGACAGATCGGCGTGTTCGATTCGGTGATCCGCGGGAGCAAGGCGACGGCCTTCGCTTCGTCGTGCAAGCGCAGGTCGGTGTAGTGCTTCATCGTGATCTTGACGTCGGCGTGCCGCATGAGACGCATCGCCACCCGCGGCATGACGCCCGCACGAGCCAGATTGGTGCCAAACGTCGCGCGCAGCGCATGGAAGTCCACGACGCGCCCAGCTTTGTCCGCTGGCGCAACCTTCGCTCGCTCCAAATCGGCGCGGAACGTGCGATCTCGCGGCATCTTCGGAAACACTCGATCGCGCGACGCGCAAAATTCAGGGCTTACGCGCACAAGTTCCGACGCAGAATATGGGTGGAGCGTAATGCAATCCTGATGAGCGGCCTTGCCGACTCCGACGCGGATCGTGAGTGTGCGCTCCATCAAGTCCACGTCGGGCCATGTGATCTTGCTGAGTTCACCCCGGCGAAGCCTTGCGTACGCGGCGATGACGTAGACCGAGCGGCGTGTACCCCCCGCGGCAAAGAGCACAGCCGCTTCCTCTGCGGTGAACGCCCGACGCACACGACGCCGATCTCTTCGCTCGTCAAGCTTTGTCACCATCTTGAGCGGGTTGTCCGGGGCGCGCTGGTTCTGAACGCACCACGCGACGAACGCAACAGCGGTCGCGCGATGCTGGTTGACCGATCCCGCGCTGAGTTCCTTGTCGGTGCTCGGGTCGCCCTTCTTGATGCGCCCACCAGTCGAGAGCGATTGGAGGTACGACTCCACGCGGTTCGGCTCCAAATCTGTCAGCCGTGATGCGCCGATCCCGACGATGAGGCGACCCATTTGCGATTCCTTGTTGTCAACGTGAACGGTGCTCTCCCCGATGTGGCACAGTGCCTCAAGTAGTCCGTGACGTGATCACCGATCGGGCGCTGCCTCTGCTTGGCGAACCGATCGACCAGCCCAGTCGCCTTGTGCTCTGCGAGGACGATCAGATCGTCAAGTCGCTTTCTACTCGCGCGGTGGTCGGTGAAGAGCGGGACAACCTTGCGCTTCTTCGTGTGCGGGTCCACGTATGCGCCGGTCCACTTGGCGGCGTCAGGGGTTTTCTTGTAGAACGTGCCGAGTCGGTTGCGCGCCACTTGTTGTCTCCGGTACGATTTAGTGTGCCCGATTATGCCGGGCCGTGGTTCGCTACGTGGATTGGACGCTCAACCTTGCACGAAGTTCGTGTCTTCCAAATTGTCTGTCGAACACCGAAGCGTGCCAACCGATCCCAAGTTTGCCAGCGTTTCCGCGGTGGCACCCTTGGCGTCCATTGGAAAGCTTCGAGCGTTGGGAAGCGACCACGACCAATTTCTGGCGAGGCCGAACTTACCAGACTCGACACCGAGCCGCTCTTTTGCTCGTTGGATTGTCCGCGGCGTGAACCCCTCATGCTTTCCGCGTGCGATGACCTCGCGTTGTGGAACCAGCCCGTGCGCCAAGAAATCCGCGAGCCAATCCGCCTCTTCTTCAAGTTGAGATTTATCCTCGCCATCAGACTGTTCCTCGCCGAGAGCTTCGTCTGCGGTCACAGTCACAGGGGCCGTGTCCCATTCAACGCGACAACTCTGGTCCTCGCCTTTGAGCCGTTATGACAGGCCGGATCCCTCACGCCCGACGTTGAGCTTTACGATCAGCATGAGCCGCTTAGCGGAGTCAGCCTTGTCCTTTGAGAAGCTCCACACCGCTCGCGCCGCCGCAACGAACGCGAACGATCCCGAAGCTCGGTAGATCGCGCGTCCGCCACTGGCTTTGTTCAAGTGCGTCACGGCGATCACCGCCACGCCGTAGCGCGCGGCAAGCTCGCCCAGTGGCGCGAGCACACCTCGCACGTCAGCGTTCGTGTGAGAATCTGTCGAACCCAGGTAGGCGGAGATGGGGTCAATGATGACCAGTCGTGTGCCGGGAAGTCGCTAAAGTTCATGTTCCAAGATACACAGGTCGTCTGCCAGCGAAAATGACGAGATTCCCGGCTTCGCAGTTCTGCGCACACCTGAAATCACATGCACGCGAGAAAGGTCCGCGCCCGCGGCTTCAAGCCGCGAGCGGATCGTGTCGGCAACATCATCCTCTGCGGACAGGAGTATCGCGTCTCCGGGGACCGCCCGACTGTCCGGAGAATCGGGCCATCCATTCCCAGTCGATACACGCGCGGCAATGTCAAGGGTTTCAAACGATTTGCCGACGCACGGATCGCCTTGAAACAAGGTGAACTTGCCGAGCGGGATGCGATCAGGCCACAGCCAATCGACCGGCTTTGTTTCAACGTCGCTCACACGCGTCACAAGTGCTCGGGACGTGTGCTCACCGTCTTCCGCCCGCTCCACCCACTCCGGGCAGCGCTGCGCGAGTTCGATGAGCGAGTCTCTTGCCCCGCCGTGCGCGAGGTAATCGCTCACGTCGCCCTTGAGCGGTAAACCAGGCAATTCCAATACTTTCACCGACGACGCTTTGCCGATGAGCGAGCGTGCCACCATACGGGCGTGATCCGAACCGGCCTTGTCATTGTCCGGAAGGATGACGACGCGCCGTCCGACAAGAGCCGCGGTGTATTCCTCGCGCCACTTACCCGCGCCTTGTGGATTCGTCGTCGTGACCAGACCGAGTGCCGCGAGCTGGTCCGCATCCTTTTCACCCTCGACGACGTACACCGTGTCGGAAGTGTCCGCGGCGAGAAGTTCCGGGAGTCTGTAGATCACACGGCGGTACCCGCAAGCGAGTACACCCAGCCCCCGGACCCATCCGGAGCGCGATGGCGAAATCTCTACGGTTCACGGCGCTCCACTTGGAACAGCAAACGTCCCGATTCGGCCCGATAGTCGTAGTGCTTGACCTCCTGCGACCCGAAGCCCGGGCGTCGATCGCGTGATTCTGGTGCCAAGTCCGCGGCTTTCAATTCCAACGCTCCGACCACGGCCTCAAATCCGCATCCGGCATGGCACTTCAGCAGCGTGCGCCCGTTGTCGCCCTCGTTTATCGACAAGCTCGGCGTGTGATCATCATGCGCCGGACGCCGGGCCACCCAGCCCTTGCCGGAAAGTCTGGGCTCTCGGCCGGACTCCCGGAGTCGTTGCAATGTCAGTTCGACAGATGGGGCGCTCACCGCCATGCCCCTTCAGTGCCGGACACGATCAGCCGCTCCACGTCGCTCTGGCGAAAGCGAGTCGCGCCCGCAATCTGAACGGACGGGAGCTTGCCCTCCGAACGGAAGCGCCAGACGAGCCGCGTAGAAATTGCCAGCACCTGCGCAACTTCGGTTGCGCGGAGAGGGCGATCGCTCGGGTTCGCGCTGATGCTCGGGATACCGGGCTTTTTGAAGGATTGTGCATTCGGGGGCATGGTTCGATTCTCCAAGGTCAGTGCGGTTCGTGGACGCACGTTGCGTCCTCATTCGCACAGACCTTACCGCACGCGGACGGCAATTCGACCCTCGGATGTCCATTTGTCCGCGAAGTGTCCGCACTGTCTGCGAAGTGTCCGCGAAGTGTCCGCTCTCGTTCTCGCGCCGATCAGTGCCAGCGGGAGCGCGGGCGAGAGACTCGCTCGCAGATCATGTCGCGATTAGCTTCAATCTCCGTCTTGCTGACGCGGCTTCGTGAGTACTTGTGGATCACGCCGTCTTTGATCCGCAGCGCGATCGTTTTCTCGCTCGTCCTGAGAAGGTCCGCGGCCTTGGCCTGCGTTATCAGATCAATCGGCTCTGAGCGCGCGATCGGTGCGCCCGCCTTTACAGTTCCCTTAGATTGAGCAACCGTCGCGTTTTCCGAAGCCGATTCGCGAGCCCTTCTAGCTTTACCACCACCGACCCGCGAATCCGCAGTCCTCGCGTCGGGCCTGCTGGCAATAGGCTCTCGTGCTCAACCGCTACGATTAAGTCCGAGATATTGCGCTAGGCTCCCGGCGTAAAATCGCTCGCACGCTCGCTCGCCGTCGGAACGAGTACGCGGTCGTTGTGGGCATGAACATGGAGAGCACCACGGCGTAGCGATCGACTTCAGCCCAACGATCCGCGAGACTGTTGAGCCAAACGAGGGAAACGAAATCGCCATCCGGAGAGTTCTCGCAAAGAGTGCGTACTTCTCCGCTGAATCGGTCCACCAGCTCCGCAAGGTGCGCGAGTGCGTCGGTGATCAGCGGCGGCATGGTGAACGTCAGCGATCCGTCCGCGTTTAAGCGCGGCGGCTTTTGATCCTGGGCCGCCGGGGCCGAGCCCTTCGGGCGTTCGTTGAGTCTTTCCATGCCAAGAAGAGTACCGCGTTGCATGGAACCGAAGCACGCGAATAGAACCCCGCCGCAGCACTCGCGCAAGGGACGGCCCGCAACCTCACCCAGCGGGCCCGGAGCCCGCCGCAAGCCTGCGGCGAGGGCAGAATCCGATCCCACCGCTATGGGAGAAGACACCGGACGCAGCACGGGAGCGGGGGCGGCTGGAAGTGCCGGGGACGCACGAGAAACGGGACGGGCGAGCGCACGGCTCCGGGGGTATCGGCACGAGATGGGGTAAGGACGGCCATGAGAACGCCATGCGATACCCAATGAAGAGCCATCGAAGAGCCA
>Ga0163147_10002832_pt1 | contig 24047 bp, 23 predicted proteins | sample OliLakLV19MP6G1_FD_148597 | JGI IMG/M metagenome (GOLD analysis project Ga0163147, IMG submission 148597) | Freshwater microbial mat bacterial communities from Lake Vanda, McMurdo Dry Valleys, Antarctica- Oligotrophic Lake LV.19.MP6.G1 | ecosystem: Environmental > Aquatic > Freshwater > Lake >...
TGCCAGGAGTTCGCCACTCAGGGCCGCACAATGCACAGCGACAAATTTGTTTTTGGAGCGAGTGCTGAGGTGGTGGATAGCGTGGGCTGCAAGTTCTTTGCCAGTTCCACTTTCTCCTTGAATGAGAACGGTGGCCCGCGATGTAGCGACTTGTCGGATCGAATCAAAGACGCTCACCATCGCACTCGAGTGCCCGATCATTCCCTCAATGGAGAATTGCTTTTCGACGCGCTCGCGCAGTACTTGGTTTTCGGAACGCGTCTCGCGATCTCTCAGGGCGCGCTTAAGAAGAATTTCCAGGCGATCAATATTTACCGGCTTCGTCACAAAGTCGTAGACCCCTTTTTTCATAGCCTCTACGGCCGTATCCACCGAACCATAGGCCGTCATCATTACGCAAATCGGGGGATTGGGGAGCTTCAGGGCGAGAGTGACAAGCTCCATGCCGTCCTCACTCCCTAGACGCAAATCGGTGAGAAGAACCGCCGCTGGCACGGAGCGCATCGTCTCCATTGCTCCCTTAATATCCGCAGCAACGTAGACGTCAAACTCGTCCTCGAGAGCCGCACGCAAGCCATCTCGCGTGTGTTTTTCGTCGTCAACAATGAGAAGGCATGGAGGCATGGCGCACCTACTAAAGGTCAAAACCTCCCCCTCAGGCAATCGTCAAGTCCGGGAACTGGCACTCGTGGCATTAATGAAAAATCTAATCAACCTCACTCGAGCAGCTAGCACAGAAGCTAGGCGTGCCTACGCCTTCGGGGACAGCAACGACTTCAAGGCCGGAACGTGCTGCGCCATTTCGGCGACGACTTCAGGTCCTGCAATTTCCTGAATCTTCAGAAAGGCACTTTGAGCGAACGGAAGAATTTTTTCGGCAGGAATGCCGGCTTTTTGAAGAGCGGCGAAAGCCGTTGCCGAGTCTCCGAGCTGGCCGCCAAGGAGTCCAGCGAGGCCGCCAAATAGACCAGAGGATCCGTCGGCTGCTGGCGCTGGCGTGGCATTCAGGAGGTCAGCCGCACCGGGAATCATCGCAAGCACGGGGTCGAAATGCGCCGGAGGGATTTTGTCTTTGGCCAGGTGCAAAAGTGCGGCGATCCCGCTCGCAACCTTGGACTCGGGAATACCCAAGCTCTGGCTCAATGACATGATGATTTGTTGCACCTCGGGGGCTACGACTTTGCGTCGAGGATAGCTGCCTTGACCTGCTCGGGCACTTGCTCGAAGTGCGAAGGTTCCATGGAGTAGGAAGATCGGCCCTTCGAGAGTGACCGAATAGCCGTGGCATACCCGAACATTTCAGAGAGCGGAACTTCTGCATTCACGGTGCACAGCACGCCTTTGGATTCGATACCCATGATCTTGGCGCGGCGACGATTTAAGTCGCCCATGATGTCGCCTTGGTACTCATCTGGCGTAATGTTTTCCACCTTCATGATCGGTTCGAGAAGAATTGGCTTGGCCTTCTTTAGCGCATCTTTCAGCGCAAAAATCGCGGCCATTTTGAACGCCATTTCGTTGGAATCAACATCATGGTAGCTACCGTCAATGATATCCACATGGACATCAATCACGGGATAGCTTGCGACGACGCCATTAAGGACGGCTTCGTTGAAGCCCTTGTTGATTGCCGGGATAAATTCTTTCGGGATCGTGCCGCCAACGACCTTATTTTCAATCGTTATGCCCTTGCCGCGCTCACTCGGGGTAACCTTGCAGATAACGTGCCCGTATTGGCCTCGGCCACCGGACTGCTTGACGAGCTTGCCCTCGCCTGTAGCTGGCGAAAGGATCGTTTCCTTGTAAGCGATCTGGGGTTTGCCGGAATTTGCCTCGACCTTAAATTCTCGCAGCATGCGATCGCGGATGATTTCTAGGTGGAGTTCCCCCATGCCAGCAATGATCGTTTGGCCAGTTTCTTCGTTTGTAAAGACCCGGAAGGTCGGATCTTCCTCGGCGAGTCGCTGCAATGCGATGCCCATTTTCTCTTGGTCAGCTTTCGTCTTCGGCTCTACCGACATCGAAATGACGGGATCCGGGAATGAAGGTGGCTCAAGGAGGATAGGATGATCTTCATCGCAGAGGGTATCGCCTGTGGTGATGTTTTTGATGCCCACGATGGCGGCGATGTCACCTGAATAGCAGGTATCAATATCCTCGCGCTTGTCGGCTTGGATCTGGATGAGGCGACTGATCCGCTCGCGCTTATTGGTGCGGGGATTGTAGACAGTATCGCCCTTCGAGAGCTTGCCGGAATACACGCGAAAAAAGACCAACTTGCCGACAAACGGATCGCTCCAAAGCTTAAACGCCAGCGAACAAAATTTGCCACTATCATTGGAGGTCACCTCGACGGGTGTCGCAGTATCGGGATCTTGCCCCTTAGCGGGCAAGATGTCGAGTGGGCCAGGGAGGTAGTCAATGACGGCATCCACCAAATATTGAACACCCTTGTTTTTGAAAGCCGAACCGCCCACCACTGGCACAAACTTATTGGCAATCGTCTGGCGCCGAATCGCAGCTTTCAATTCTTCTTTGGAAATCGGCTGTTCTTCGAGAAATTTCATTCCGATTTCTTCGTCAAGGTCGCACATCTGCGCGACCAGATCGGCATAGGCGGACGCTACGATGTCCTTATGGTCTTCTGGAATCTCTTGGATTTCATAGACAGAACCCATCGAATCGTCGTCCAAATAGATAATCGCCTTGTTGTTCAAGACGTCGAGTTGTCCTTTGAGGTAATCCTCGCGTCCCAGCGGGATGAGCACAGGCCATGCATTCGCTCCGAGCTTGGTGCGCATGCTATTGACGGCGGCATCGAAGTCGGCTCCCGTGCGATCCATCTTGTTGACGAAGGCTATGCGGGGGACGCCATATTTTGTCGCTTGGCGCCAGACTGTTTCCGACTGTGGCTGGACTCCTGCAACGCCGCAGAAAACGGCGATTGCGCCGTCGAGCACGCGCAGCGACCTTTCCACTTCGGCAGTGAAATCCACGTGGCCAGGCGTATCAATGATGTTTACGCGCATCTTGATGCCTTCGTAGGCTTTGTAGATGCCCGGGTCGTCTTCTTTCTTCTGCATCCACGAGCACGTCGTCGCGGCCGAGGTGATTGTGATTCCGCGCTCACGCTCTTGCTCCATCCAATCGGTGACTGTGGTGCCTTCGTGCACCTCACCAATCTTGTGGATCATCCCAGTATAAAAAAGAATACGCTCTGTGAGCGTTGTCTTGCCGGCATCAATGTGTGCAGCGATGCCGATGTTTCGTGTTCTTTCTAGCGGAAAGGCACGATTGGGTGAATTTAAGGAGTGGGGTTTCTCGAGTGTGGCGGACATAATAAGTGAATGAAAAATCAGCGGATGGGCGAGGCGTGATGCCTCAAGTTTCCCTTGCGCCCAGGCGAGGCGCCCGACCGACGGTGCCCTACCAGCGGAAGTGAGCGAACGCACGGTTGGCTTGCGCCATCTTGTGCATGTCGTCCCGTTTTTTGATCGCGTTGCCTTGACCAGCAGCAGCGTCCTTCAACTCATAGGCGAGTGCGTTTTCCATAGGGATTCCCTTGCGCTTGTTGGCAAAGTTCACGAGCCAACGCATAGCAAGAGCGACTTGACGTTCCGCTGGCACTTCCATTGGCACTTGATACGTGGCACCACCAACGCGTCGGGATTTGACCTCAAGGCGTGGTTTGACGTTTTCAATAGCCTTATTGAGTGTCTCAAGAGGGTCAACAGTATCGCTACCCTCCCGGCTCTTATCAATAGCGGTGTAGACAATGCGCTCGGCGATAGACTTCTTGCCGGCAAGCATCACCGCGCTAATCAGACGAGCCACGATAGGGCTTGCGTAGCGGGCGTCTTTTTTAATTTCTTTGTGGATAACTCTGCGTCTGCGGGACATGGCGAATTTGGGATTGGGTGTGAAATGAAAACTGCTTGGGATTACTTCTTCTTACCCTTAGTGACGGCTTCTTGGCCGGGTTTCGGGCGTTTCGTGCCGTATTTGGAACGACCGCGACGACGACCGTCCACTCCAAGGCTATCGAGCGTGCCGCGAACGATGTGATATCGAACACCGGGGAGATCTTTCACTTTGCCGCCACGAACTAAGACGATCGAGTGCTCCTGGAGATTGTGGCCCTCACCGGGAATGTAGGCGATGACTTCTTGGCCATTCGTCAAGCGAACCTTAGCTACCTTGCGAAGAGCAGAGTTGGGCTTCTTGGGTGTGCGCGTCATCACCTGCACACAGACGCCGCGGCGCTGTGGGCAATTCACGAGAGCGGGTGACTTCGACTTAACGGTCACCTTTTTGCGTCCTTTGCGGACGAGTTGATTAATTGTTGGCATGTGAGAACGAAATAAGAGTGCTGTCGCGCGGTTATCGTCGGAAGTCGCATCCCATCTCGATGATGAGTGCGCCGTCCAGAAGACCCTGCGGGAGGGAAGACACTAGAGACCAAGACGCTTCACGCAAGAGAAAAATGCTCATAAAAAAGCAAGTCTTCTAAAACCGCCGCTCCTTGTGACTGCGGATGGGGTGCTGAGCGGGTGCTGAGCGGGTACGATAGGCACTTTCGAATGTATTCGACATGCGGAGGCTCGACGGCGAATTGTTTCTCCATGGAAGCAAAAAAATACAGCACAGGCACCAAGGGCCGCATTAAGATGCACTCTGACAAGTGCAAAGAATTTATCCTCGCCAATGTGCCGAATTTCAGCCTGGGCTCGGAGTTCATTGCTTCCCTCGATGGCCAGCACGATGAGACGGCCTGGCAGCGCTTTCAGACACCGCAAGACATCCTGCCGGAATTGCAGGTCTGGCTTGGCGGTGGCGAGCCCGAAGCCGTGGCGCCCGCGCCTGCAGCCCGCCTTCCCGTCCACCCATTACCGCGCGCAGGGAGTCTTATGACCCTGCGGGAGCGGGCCGATGAAGCTCTTGTGAAGACAGGTGATTGGCTGGCGAGCGCGGAGGCTCAGGCTGCATCGGTAGGACTCACGAACGCGGAGTTTGCCGAGGTGGCGATCCGTAGATTCCATGCAGAATTCTTGACCGTTGTCTAAGAGTGCGACGAGCCGAAGGGCAATCATTGGGATTTATCAGTTGCAGGACGCCGCTGCCACGCGCAAAATAGGGGTCTGATGATAAATGTTCACCCGAATTTCGAGGCGATAAAGCAAGGCCTCATCGAAGTCCCGCCCGCCGAGCAACTCAAGCTAGACAAGGATGGGCTGGATGTGATTCATGACGTCTATCGCTACGCGAAGCTGGGTTTCGACGCGATCACGGATACGGATTTTGATCGCCTGAAGTGGTATGGCGTATATCGCCAGAAGCCGAAAGATAGCGGCTATTTTATGCTGCGCACGAAGGTGCCTGGAGGCCAGATTTCCGGCGACCAAGCTATCCTCCTCTCGCAATTAGGTGACCAATACGGCCATGGGTTTTGCGACATCACAACCCGACAGACGATCCAGTATCACTGGCTGCGCATTCAGGATATTCCAGACATTTTCGACCAACTCGACAAGGTCGGCATCACGACGAGTGGGGCCTGCGGTGATGACACGCGCAACGTGGTGGGATGTCCCGTGTCGGGCTTAAACCCTGAGGAAATCATTGATGCCACGCCCCAGCTTATGGAAGTAAGCCACAAGCTTACGGACAATCGGGATTTCTCAAATCTCCCTCGCAAATATAAAATCGCGATTGGGGGATGTCATATTCACTGCCACCAACCGGACATCAATTGCGTAGGCTTTTTCGGTCTGAAAAGCGACCGGGGCGTGGGCTATGGCGTGAAGGTCGGCGGGGGACTCTCCAGCGCGCCGCACATGGCGCAGACTCTGCCCGTATGGGTTGAGCCCGCACTTGTCTGGCCTGTGACGAAAGCGATCAGCGAGGTCTTTCGCGATGAGGGCTACCGAGCCAAGAGAAATCGCGCGCGATTTAAGTTTCTTGTCGCCGATTGGGGCGTGGAACGCATCCTAGCAGAGGTCGAGGATCGCCTTGGCTATGCCCTGCCGACGCATGAGGACTTCGTTTTTCCCCGCGACCAAGAGACCGACCACATGGGTATCCACGCGCAGATTCAACCCGGTTTCTCATGGGTCGGAATTAATTTTCCCGGCGGGCGAATCCGCAATGGTGTGCTAGCCACGGTGGGTGCCCTTGCCAAAAAGTACTGTGCGCCCGGGAAGGATATGATCCGCCTCACGAACAAGCAAAACCTGATCATCCCTTTCGTGCCCGACGTGAACCTCGCAGCCATGAAGGCGGAGATGGATTTGGTAGGGCTTGAGTATGCGCCTTCGAATTTTCGAAAAGGCTGCGTTTCCTGCACGGGTATCGAGTTTTGCAACCTTGCAGTGGCCGAAACCAAGAACCGCATGATTACTCTCGTCGAGCAACTCGAATCCCGCAGTGGTTGGTACAAAGACAAAATCCGCATTCATTTCAGTGGTTGCCCTTCATCCTGCGGTCAGCACCAAATTGCCGATATCGGCTTTCGTGGTGCCCGCACTAAGGTCAATGGCCAGATGACCGATGCCTACGACATGTTCGTTGCAGGACGTCTCGGACAAAATCGGCGATTCAATGATTTGCTGAAAGGCAAAATTCTCGCTGACGACGTGGATCTCGTGATTGATTCCCTCTTGCGCGCCTTCGAAGCTCAAGCACAGAATGGCGAAAATTTCAGTGAATTCTGCGAGCGCACGCCTAAGGCGGAGTTGCTTGCGGCTCTTCCGGCTAAGTACCGCGTGCCGGCCTCCGCCTAGCGGCGGGCCGCCTTCCGCCGGAGGCTGATCTGGGTCGGCTCAAGCAATATTGACTCCTCGCGGTAGAGCTGGCCGAGTGCCTGCTTGAAGGTTTTTTTACTTACCCCGAAAGCCCGTCGAATTTCCTCTGGAGGAGTCTTATCGTGGAGAGGAAGCACGCCACCCGCTTCGGCTAGGGCGGAGAGGATTTGCTCGCTCAGCGGCCGCACACGACCGTAGCCGACGCGGTCGAGAGCGAGATCAATTTTGCCATCCGCCCGCACATTTCTCACGTAGGCCGTGTGGGTATCTCCCGGCCGAAGCGGACTGCTTACCTCTGTGTGGTAGAGCAGGCCCCAATGGGATTTTTCGATGATCGCATTGTATCCAAGTGGCGTTTCCCCCGTGATGAAAACCTCAACAGCTTGCTCCTCTGTGTAGGCTGGGGCCGTGGTACCCAACCAGCGGTCGAGCTGGCTGCTGGCAACGATTCGATGCGTTTCCTCATGGACAAAAAGCCGCACTACGACAAGTCCACCCTCCCGCACCGGCTTCAATTGCTCTTGCCTCGGTAGCAGCAGATCCTTGCTGAGCCCCCAATCCAAAAAGGCTCCCATGCCGCGAAGGACGGACAGCACCCGAAGCAAAGCAAAATCCCCCACCATCGCTAGTGGCGTTTCCGTCGTAGCCACGAGACGATCCTCCGAGTCGCGATACACAAAAACATCCAATGATTCCCCCACAACCACGATGGGAGGGAGATAACGACGCGGAAGCAAGATGTCGCCAAGATCGCCGCCATCGAGATAGAGGCCAGGCGGTGTTTCGCGGAGAATAGGTAGTAGGTTGCGGCGGCCAAGAATTGCCATGCGGCCACCTTATCGCTCTTTCCACCTTCCGTGCGAGCAAATCAGAAAAGAGTCCCGGCATGCGAACACGACTTCCTTTACGAACAGCAGGGCTTGACTCCCATTCGAAAGGTCCTATTCTGCCGATCCCAACTTACGGTTGGAAATATTTAAGAAAGGTGGTGAAGATATGCCGGAAATAATTGTTCGAAAAGGTGAGCCGATTGATCGCGCTCTAAAACGACTTAAGACAAAGCTTGATGCTGAAGGTCTCATGGACGAGGTCCGTCGCCTGAGGGCGTTTGAGACGCCGATCCAGCGTACTCGACGTAAAGCGAAGAATAACGCGAAACGCGCGAAGATGAAAATTCGCTTTAACTTCAACCCTACGTCCTAGCTCTTTGAGCAAGGTTGTTATCGCTGGCTGCGGTTTCCTTGGGGAAGCCGCAGCTTTTCTTTTTCTAGCCAAAGGCTGGAAAGTGCTTGGTCTCTGTGCCAGTGAGGAATCTGCATCACGCTTTGAGAATAGCCCGCTCGACGTGAGGGCCATGGATATCACGCTGCCAATGGTGATTCCGCAGGAATGGAAAGCGCCAGATGTGCTCATCCACTGTGCGAGTTCGAGTCGCGGAGGCGCGGAAGAGTATCGGAAAATTTATTTGGAAGGCTTAAAAAACGTTATGAGTTCGTTCGAGCCGCAGAGAGTGATTTTCACGAGCAGCACATCCGTCTTTGGTCAGACAGACGGATTATTGGTTGATGAGGACTGCCCCGCGCAACCGGAGAGGGAAACTGGGCGGATTCTTCTCGAAGCCGAGGCGGTGGCTTTGGAGAGTGGAGGGTGCGTGGCGCGACTGAGTGGAATCTATGGACCGGGACGTTCGATGCTCCTGAAGAAAATTCTTGGTGGAACGGCTGTCCTTGAAGATGGAGGGAGTCGCTGGATCAACCAAATCCACCGTGATGACGGAGGCTCAGCGCTCCTCCATCTAGCTCAAGCGAGCACGGCTCACGGTCTATACAATGTGAGTGACAACACGCCAGCGACTCAGCGTGAGGTCTATGGCTGGATTACGGCGTATCTCGATTTGCCTCTTCCGCCGGAAGGGCCTTCTGACCCGAATCGGAAGCGTGGACTGACCAGTAAGCGCGTGAGCAATGCCCGGCTCCGGGCAGCAGGCTGGGCCCCTCGCTATCCGAGCTTTCGCGACGCGCTGCCTGGACTCATCGGCACGTAAACGCCATTATAAAATGCCTGAGACAAAATGCTCAGGGTCGAAAATGGCAAAATCCTCGGCCTTTTCTCCCGTTCCGATGTAACGCGTGGGAATGCCGAGTTCTTTTTGGATAGCGACGGCGATTCCGCCTTTTCCGGAACCATCGAGCTTTGTGAGCACGATGCCTGTGAGCCCGATGGCGTGGTGGAACTCGCGCGCCTGAACAAGGGCGTTGGATCCAGTCGTGGCATCCACGACGAGCCATTTTTCGTGTGGGGCATGGGCATCGTGCTTGCCGAGGGTGCGTGCGACTTTAGCAAGTTCCTTCATCAGATTGTCCTTCGTATGAAGGCGTCCAGCCGTGTCACAAATCACAAATTCGATGTTGCGGCTCTGCGCGCTCGTCCATGCATCATAGCAAAGAGCCGCCGAGTCGCCTTGGTATTGACTACGGAGCACTTCGATGCCGAGGCGTTCGCCCCATACCACGAGTTGCTCGATGGCGGCAGCACGAAAAGTATCTGCCGCGACGAGCACGACACTATGGCGCTGAGATTTCAAAAAATGGGCAAGCTTCGCGGACGATGTCGTCTTGCCGGTGCCATTGACTCCCACGACAAGAATGGCCTTGGGTTTGTTTGGAAGGGGACGGAGCGGAGGATGTGATGGCGGCAGAATTTCTAAGATCATGCGGCGCGTTATGGAAGTGGCCGTCTCTGCTGTGACCTGAGGGCCGAGCGCCCGCAGGGCTTCCAAAATGGACTGTGTCATGGGCAGACCAAGGTCAGCACGGATGAGGGATTCTTCCAAATCGTCCCAATCCACCGGGCCGGAGGAAAACTTTGCTACGAGACTTTTGAAAAAATTGAGTGCCATGATACGTCGGCACTCACGCCCGAGCGGCGCGACGAATATTGTCCAGCACGCCATTCACGAAGCGGCCCGATTCCTCCGTGCTAAACTTCTTCGCGACCTCGATGGCTTCATTGATTGCCACGGCGGCAGGCACTTCGGGACAATGCAAAAGCTCGTAAGCGCCGATCCGAAGGACATTCCGATCAACAGCGGCAAGACGGTGGAATTCGTAGTTTGCCGAGTTTTTTTCGATTACCGCATCTACGCCCACACGGTGTTCGATCCAACCACGAAGAAGGCCATCACAGAACCGACGCGCGCTGGGACTGAGGCCGCGCAGACGATAAAACTCCTCGATATGGGCATCGGACTCGGCTCCTTGGATTTCACGCTGATAAAGATATTGCACAGCGGCCTCTCGGGCATCACGTCGCACGCCCATGCTACTTGATGTCGCGAAGGGTTCGTGCCGCAGCCACCGCCGCGCGAGCGGCCTGAATGCCCCGATTGTGTTCCGTTGCGATGGAACGCTCATGGGCTTGTGTTTGGTTTTTCACGAACAACACAGCGTGAATCACGGGCACATGGAATTTTAAGGAAATATCAAGGAGAGCTTGGGTGACGCCCTTCGCGATGAGAGTAGCGTGAGCCGTCTCGCCCTCTAGAATAATGCCCATCGCGAGAATTGCACTGTAGCGGTCCAGCTCTGCAAGAGCTTGCACCATGAGGGGAATCTCGAAAGCTCCTGGCGCCGACACGCGAACAATGGGTGCCGCAGGCTCTAGAAGATTTAATTCCCGATGGGCATGATCTACCATCGGCTGAACGAATTCCATATTGTATTCGCTGGCAACGATTGCGAAGGAAAGAGTAGCCCTCTGCGCTAGGCGCGGGCGCATGATCACGGCTTTAGACATTGTCTGTCGCAGTGTGCCGGATTTTCTCACCCACGCAAAAGAATATTTGCGCAGACGACTCAGGGCAGGTCGCCGGACAGCGCACAGGAAATTTGTCCTTCGAAAATCCATGCTTTAATGTCTTTGACCGCTAGCTAGTGTCGGCGTGTGATTTTTAACACACTGCGGTCTGCCGTTGACCTTTACAGTCATCTTCCGCGTTACCGGGAGATTCTTGTGATTCTCTTCAAGTACGGCTTTGCAGACGTGCTAAGGCTCGTGGCGCTCCAACACATCTTGCGCATGGAGGACGCCGTGATTCGTCCGCATCCGGACGACGCGATCCTGTCGAAGCCCCTGCCAATGCGGCTGCGGCTCGCACTCGAAGAATTGGGGCCTACCTTTATCAAATTTGGGCAAATTCTGAGTAGTCGCCGCGACCTGATCACGGACGAATATTTCTTCGAGCTATCGGAACTCCAAAGCAACGTGCCGCCGTTCTCGGGCTCAGTCGCTCGCAAGGCCGTGGAGCATGAACTTCACCATCCGATCCGCAAACTCTACGCAAAATTTAATGAGAAGCCGGTTGGCAGCGCGAGCATCGCCCAAGTCCACGAAGCCACCCTCCTAGACCACACTGAGGTCGCGGTAAAAGTCCAGCGGCCCGACATCGAAAAAACCATTTCGCTCGATATGATCATTCTCCATGATCTCGCGAAGTTCTTTGAGAAGCACATTCCCGAATTTGCATCCCTCAATCCCACGGGCGTCATTCAAGAATTTGGCGAAACGCTTCAACGTGAGTTGGACTTCGAGAACGAGGCGACAAATGCGGAGCGCTTCGCTGAACAATTTGAGGGCAATGCGAAGGTTTGTGTGCCTAAGATTTATCGGGACCACTCGACGCCGACTGTTCTCACGATGGATTTTTTGCGGGGAACTCCGATTACAGATATCGAAGCGCTGCGCGCTCAGGGTATTGATCCCAGTGAGTTGGCGCTGACCATGACCGGCTTGATCTATGAGCAAATCTTCGAACATGGCTTTTTCCATGGCGACCCACATCCCGGCAATATGCTGATCTTGCCAGATGGTCGCATCGCGCTGTTCGACTATGGGATGATGGGCAAGTTCAACCCGCAGATGCGCGAGAGCATTGCGCTTCTGGTGAGTGGGCTTGCTGATAAGAATCACGCGCAGACGACGCGTTCCATCCTTGATCTATCGGAAGAAGGAATCGCCCACGACCAAGTCCTCCTGAGTGCGGAGGTGGAGCGATTTGCGGAGCTGAATCTCACGCGTCCCCTCAGCGAAATCAGTCTGGGTGCCGTGCTCAACAGCCTGCTCGATTTGCTGCGAGACAACCAGCTACGGATGAAGCCTGCATTTTATCTCGGCATCAAGGCCCTTGCGCAGGTCGAGGCGATTGGGCGAACCCTCGATCCTGATCTGAATTTCATCAAAGCAGGCGAACCCTACGCCACGCGTGTGCTGATGGGAAAATTCGGACCCCGGCGCGTGAGTCGCATTCTTAAGGGCGTTGCCGTCGAGGCACTCGACTTCCTCCGAGACTTCCCTGCTGACTTCCGCCAGCTCTACCAAAGCATTCGCCGTGGGAAGATTAGTATTCCGCTGGAGCATAAGATTGACCCCAAGGGATTTGAGCCCCTCCGCGAGACGTTGGATTCTATCGCCAATCGCCTTGCAAATGCCATCCTCTGTGCGGCGGTGCTCATTTGTTCGAGCATCGTGATGCTTGCTGCTGTGCCACCCCACTTCAGCACCGTAAGCATCCCTGGGATCATCGGCCTACTCTTCGGTTCCTATATGTGCCTACGCCTCGTCCTCTCGATTTGGAAGCATGGCGGCCTCTGATCTCTTTACCCCGGCCCTCGATCAATGGCATGCCGTGCTGGCCGATCGCCACGACCAGCCTGCGATTTTTGGGACGGCTGGCGAAGTCCTGAGGTCTTTCTCGGACATCGAAAACGAGGCGAAACGATTTCGCCGGCAACTTGGCGGATACAAGGGAACTGCCGTGGTGCGGGTAGGCAATACACCGGCTCTGCCCGCGCTGTTGCTCGCGTGCTGGCAAGCGGGACATGCGGTGTGCTTGATAGATCGGTATGTTTTGACCGGGATCGCGAATGAAATTGCAGAGAGTTTGGGTGCGGGATTTCAGGTGGCGCAATCCGCCGAGGAAGACCTAGTTTTTTCGCTCCGAAATGGCCCATTGATCGAGCGGAGCGAAGCCTGTCTCTACAAAACCACATCTGGAACTACTGGTTCTTCGCGTCTCCTCGGATTTCGTGCCACAAGCTTGATTGCGGATTGCGAGAACGTCTGCGAGACGATGGGTATCGGGCCAAACGACGTGAACTACGGTGTCATTGCCTTCACCCACTCGTATGGATTTAGCAACTTGGTCACGCCGCTGATCTTTCGTGGCGTGCCGCTGGTCTGTGCGAGCGATGCCCTGCCGCGCGCAATTCACGCCGGGCTCTGCGCCACGCAAGCCAGCGTGCTCCCGCTCGTTCCCGCGATGTTCCGTGCGTTGCTCACGGTCGAGGCAATCCCCCCCAGCGTGCGGCTCTGCATTTCCGCAGGCGCTGTGCTGGATGCCGACGTGGCACGGGATTTTCACGCAAAGTTTGGCAGAAAGATTCATAGCTTCTACGGCGCCTCGGAATGCGGCGGTATTTGCTACGACGCGTCGGAGGTTCCAGCAGAAGGCGTCGGGTTCGTAGGCGAAGCACTGCGAGGTGTTCGGGCAGAGTTCGAGGAAGGTCTCCTGCGTGTGAGGAGCAAGGCTCTCGCTTTGGAGTTTGAGACTCCGGGCTTTCAGCCGGCTGATGTGCTAGCGCAAGAAAACCGCGGTTTCCGAATTGTGGGACGTGAAGCCGACGTGATTAATGTTGCTGGCCGTAAGGTTCATCCCAGCGAGATCGAGGCCGTAGCACTGACATGCAACGGCGTCGTGGAAGCCATCGCCTGTGGGAAAGACGATAGCCTGCGCGGGCAGGATATCGCTATGGTTGTGGTTGGGAGCGTCTCGATTGCTGACCTAAGAGCCTTCTGTGCAGCACGGCTTCCATCGTGGCAAGTGCCTCGGCATTTTCTACTGCGCGGAGAAATACCGCGGGGTTCTCGCGGAAAGGTCAATCGCCGAGAACTCGCAGCCATGTTTGATAATCTGCCGCTGTTCCGATAGCTTCTCTCTGCCAACTGCTATGTCCCTTACCTCCCTCACCGAACAGCTTCGAAGTCACGAGAATCTTAATTCCGATGACATCCGCCTTGCCTGCGATTTCTTATTGGACGAATCGAACACGGTCGCTGAACGGGCAGGCTTCCTCCATGCCTTGCAGGCCAAGGGGGAAACTGCGGAGGAAATAGCCGGCTTCGTGCATGTGCTCCTGAGCCGAGCCAATACAGTGCCGTTTTCTGGGGAGGGCTGTCTGGACGTCTGCGGAACCGGGGGCGACAAGGCGGGGTTTTTCAACGTCTCCACGGCCGTCATGTTCGTCGTCGCCGCATGCGGTGCCCGCGTCGTCAAGCACGGCAACCGCGGCATCACTTCTCGCTCTGGAGGTGCCGATGTGCTGGAAGCCCTCGGCGTGCGGATTGAACAATCTCCGGAGATTGCCGCCCTCGCGCTGGAGCAAGCCGGGTGCTGCTTCTTGTTTGCTCCGTTTTATCATCCAGCTTTTCGCGCGGTTGTTGCCGTCAGAAAAGTGCTTGCCGAGCAAGGAATCCCGACAATTTTTAACAAGCTCGGCCCGTTGCTTAATCCGGCCAGACCAAGCTTTCAATTGGCTGGAGTTTTCGATGCAACGCTGGTCACGACCTATGCCGAAGTGTTTCGTCTTCTTGGGCGAAGCAAAACGTGGGCAGTCCACGGCACCTCGGCGGATGGACTCGCTCTTGACGAGATTTCTCCGTTCGGAGTGACCTACGTTCAGCAACAAATCGGGTGTGAGTTGGCTGCCTTCAAGCTTGCTCCCGCCGACTTTGGCATTGCACCCGTGCGCATCGAAGACCTGCGAGGCGGCGATGCAAAGCATAATGCAGCAATAATCAACGATCTCTTTGCGGGGAATCTCCGCAATGGAGCCCGCACCATCGTGCAGATCAATGCTGCCGCTGCCCTCGTCGTGGCTGGCATAGCATCCACCCTTGCCGAGGGCGTACACCGCGCCGGCCAGGCCCTCGATGATGGCAGCGCCCGAGACGTCCTGCTCCGCCTGCAATCCATCGCGTGACTCCTGCGAGACCCCACTGGTTCATTCCAGATCAGGAGCTTTGCTGGGAGAGTTTTTGAGTAGGTGTAAAACAAAAACCTGTATCTCCTGCGAGTCGCGTGTTGACGTCGAAGTCGGGCGCAAGCACGTCCTTCAAGGACACGTCTTAGAACCAGGTTTCGTTTGTCTGGGGCCGCTCACATGATTTTATCCCCTTCCCATTGCACCCTCGCGCGACTCCTCTAAAAAGGCTTTACACGGTTTGCCGATTCACTAAATTCAGACGAGATTGAACCCTTCCCCCCGGTTAGTGAAAATTAAGGAACCAGCGCTGAAAAGCGGAACGAATATCTTCTTGGTACTCGCTGTCTTTGCTGTGATCGCATGGGTTCCTCATGTCTCGGCTCAGCAAACCGTTGACCAGATGCCGACAGCTTATGTGAAATCTCAAGCGGACTTTCTCGTGCTTACAGGAAAATTTGCGGAAGCCATTCCTTTTATCTTGGAAACCATGAAGCGGCTGGATGGGGCAACCGATCCCAAAATTGGAGAGGAGCTTGAGCGCCTCACTTACTCCCTCGGTTACTGCTATTTTGCAACCGATCAGTATCCTGAGGCGGTCGAGACATTTGTGCCGTATCTAGAAAAATACGGAGATGTAAACATCACGCGCACGGTCACTGCCACCGACTTGTTGGCCAATGCTTTGTTTTTCTTGGAGCGATATGATGAGGCAACGGTCTACTTCAATAAGATGATTGCTAGCAGACATACGCCCCTAGACCGCAAGCGAGAGGCGCGCATCTTGGTGGCGGAAGCTGCTATTCGCCAAAAAAACTGGGAGCAAGCCATCGCTCTCCTTGAACCCATCGTTAAAGACTCTTCTGATCAGGATTTGCAGAGCCAAGCGGCAGTTTTCCTATGTCAGGCCTATGTGAATTCCGAGAAAGCCCACCGCATCTTCAATTTGCTCCCACTTCTCGAGTCGGCCAAATCGTTGGCGAGGAATTCGGTGGAGTTCAATCTCACGATGTTACAGGGCGCAGATCGGCTCATGGCAAATGGAAACATAGACCTCGCGCTTCCCTTATTGCTTGTTGTCGCACCCAGAAGATTCATGGAAACGTGGATTGAGAACGAAATCACCGAAAGTCAAGAGATGCGTGCTGAAGCCGCAAGTAAAGGTGCATCTAGCAGCGGGAGTGTACTTTCCTTAGTCACACGCATCAAAGCTCTTGAGGCCCAAAAGGCCCTTCTAGCCTCGACTGAGTCTTATGATGAGGAACTGAGGACACGCATTGCTCAGTGCTTCTTCAAGCAAGGTCGCAATTGGGAGGCGCTATGGGTCTATGAGGGGCTGATGAACGATTTTCCGGAAAGTGTCCATGCCGAGGATGCCGCGTTTGCGGGAATGGCACTCGCTGGCAGCCTTGGCCTGCATAACAAGGCCATTGAGTTTGGCGAGCGGTATCTCGAGCAATTTCCCGAGGGTAAGAACTATGATGAGGTTGGTTACCAACTCTGCCAACTCTTCCAACAAGTGCGCGATTTCCCTCGGAGTGTCAAGGTAGCCAGAATGCTTCTTGATTCTCGGCCAGACTCGATTTTCGGCGACCAGCTCCTTTTCCTCGCAGGTTATAACCTCCTCATGCAGGAAAAATTTAAGGAAGCTGAAGGCTTTTTTCTCGAGGTGCGCAGCCGTTTTCCAGACTCCGGGGTGCTCGAGTCCTCGGACTATTGGTATGCTATGAATTTTCTTTTTCAGAGCGACTACCAAAATGCCATGAGTCAATTTCAGATGGTCGCCGACAGGTATCCTAAAACGAGTTCCGGCATAGATGCTATTTTTCGCGAAGCGGTGTGTCTTTACGCTCTTGAGAAGTTCCCTGAAGCGAAAGCCAAGTTAACAAGTTTCATTACGTCTTATCCCGGTGCCCCGCAAGTTGCCGAGAGTCGTCTGCTCCTCGGGGACATTGCCGCTGGTGAGGGGCTGCTTGATGAGGCCAAAGACCACTACCTAAAAGTCGAGGGCCTCACGATAAATCAGGGCCAGATAGACTACGCTGCGACCCAGCTCGGCAAGGTCTTCGAAGCCAAAGAAGATTGGGAAGCTCTCTACTCATATTTTTCCAAATACCTCAGCACCTATGGAACGAAGGGCTTCTATGCAGAAGCCATTTATCGTATCGGCCAAGCACTGAAAAACAAGGGCGACTCGCCTGCCATGCTGGCTAGATATCTCGATGCCCTTCGTGTTTATGGGAACGACCGCGCAGCGGTTGGTATGGATCTCATCTTGAACTCATGGGGTGAAGAATCTACAGCGACCCTAGGAGAGCCTCCGATTCCCAAAATTCGGGAGCAACTCCTCCAATCGGAAAATGACGGCAAACTGGCGATGGCACTCCGATGGAGAATGGCTCTCGACCAAGTGTCCCGTGCTGCGGATCTCCCTCCCCCTGCGTTCATCCCCGAAGCGAAGCAAATTCCTGATGCAAGTCCAGCCGTGCTCATCTGGCTCGCCTCTCTGGCTACCGAACAAAAGAATTCGGATTTAGCTAAGGAGATTAATCAAGCTGTCCTAGATGATTTCCCTGATACTGAGTGGAATGAAAGTGCGCTACTCGGCCTTGCGCGTCTCGAGCGCGACGCGAATAATCCTGCTGAGGCCATCGAACACTACCGTAGACTCAGGGAGCTTTTCCCATCATCAGAGAGCGCGGGTTTTTCCCTTGAGGAAGAGGCCATGATTCTGATCTCGCAAAAACAATACAAGGAAGCGACAAGCCTGCTTGAGTCCATCCTCGAAGTGAAAGAATGGCGAGGCGAACTGTGGGCGCGATCACTTTTTCGGTTAGGTGAGATTAACATGGCTTCCGGCAAGACGGAGGAGGCTTTCGGCTACTTCCAACGGGTTTATGTGCTCTACAGTTTTTATCAGGAGTGGGTGGGCAAAGCGTACATCCAAAGCGCTGCCTGCCTCGCCGCTCTAGGTCGAGATCGTGAGCGTCAGGATACTCTAAGAGAGTTCACGGAAAACAAATCCTTTGAAAAACTGCCAGAGTATCAACAGGCTTTAAATATGCTGGAACCTCAGCCCAAACCACAATGAAGGCTTTTTTCCTAATACTGCTAGGAACTGCAGGAGGCCTCTTTGCTGCAGGCCTGCCGATAACTTTAACGACCAAAGAAGGAAATATCAGCGTTAGCGAAATCGTAGGCGGGAGTGAAACCAGTCTACAGCTCTCTGTGAATGAAGGCAAAGGGAAGATGGCTATGCCCTTGGAGTCGCTTAAGTCATGGAAATTTACGGCTCCCCCTGAATGGAACGAGGCAGGCCTTGCTATACGCAACGGCAAGCTCGACGTGGCTGAGCGGGTTTATCGAAAATTCGCAATGCAAGTGATGCCCTTTCTCGGGATTCCAAAAGGCGACGCTGAGCGATACTTTTTTGCCTACACTGACCTCCTCCGCAGTTCCGGAAAATACAAGGAAGCACTCGATGCGCTCACTCAGCTCCCCGACTCCATACTCCCATCGGCAAAGGCTCGGCAAGCCATCGCTAGGGCCTACTGCTTGGCTCAAACCGGTAAGTTAGAGGAAGCCGATCGCCAAATCAATCTCCTGCGTGCACCTTCCCGAGAGAGCGCCCTCTTCACACCCTACTTTCTTGCGAGATCCAGCCTTTTGCTCGCTCAAAGCGACTACATTGCGGCGCTCGATGACATCGCGCAAATTATGGCCTTCAAGCGAATTAGCTCCGAGGGCTATGCAGAAGCTCTTTATCTAAACGCCGAGGCGTATGATGCTCTTGATGTAGCCATTGCCAAACAGAAGGAAGAAATCAAAAAAAATGAGCGTCTCAGTCGCCAATACCAAGCTGACTCAAACGCGGTCTTTAAAGAACTCGATCTGATCAAGAGTGACACCGCGCAGGTCTCCGCAATCATGGACTCGCCGAAAGATCTTCCGAAATCCGCGCAAGCGATTCGTCGCCAACTTCTCCGCCTCTATCCTGATAGTTCATGGGCCGAAAAGGCGAGAGCTAAGCTCCCCCCAGACCAAGTGGAGGCAATCAATAACCCGACAGCCCCAGAGGACTCTACACCCGTTCCCGGAAAGCCGACAAAAACCAGCCCGGCCTCACCAAAAAAGAACACAACACCAAACCCTGTTGATGACGGTAAAATTGATACCGACATTCCAACCTCTGAAGACGACAATCTATGAAATCCCGAACCTATAACATTGGTCAAAACCTGCGATCACTCACCTTGGTGGTCATGCTCCTTGCTGCCTCCCCTGTCACAAATGTGTGGGGTCAGGATCCCACGCCCGCTGCGGAAACCGCCACTCCGGCACCAGCAGCTAAGGAATTGACACTACTTGAAATGGTTCGCCTAGGAGGGTGGACGATGTGGTTTCTTGGGATATGCAGTATCGCGGGGGTATCGTTGATTGTCTACAATGGGATACGTGTGAGGGCGATCCGGATGCTCAACCCTGCTGTGGTTTCTCAGATCGCCGCGGACCTTGGGAATCTCGACATAGAATCCGCGAAGAGCCACTGCCTTGCCTCTCCATGCATGATCACGAATATTATTTACGCTGGCTTAGAAAGGGTCACGGAGAACGAGCTTCGATTACCCTCAATTGAAAAAGGTATGGAAGAAGCTTCCGTAGAGGAAATTGGTCATGCTCTTGTGCCTATCAACTACATCTCGGCGGCGGCCGTCACCGCGCCGATGTTTGGACTCCTTGGCACAGTCAGCGGCATGATCTCGGCATTTCGAGGCATGGCTGTCGGTGGCATGGGCCGCCCGGAATTGCTGGCCGACAACATTTCCGAAGCACTCATCACTACCGCGACGGGTCTCATCGTGGGTATTCCGTGCATGGTTGCCTATCTGTTCTTCAAAAATCGGCTCACATCTATTATCGCAAGTCTGAACCGCCAACTCGGAAACCTTCAAGAAATCCTGACCGTAGCCGTCAAGCGCTATCAAGCCGATCAACGCAGTCGCGAATGAAAATCAACACTGGCATTTTAGATCTCAATGAAGAAGTGGGGTTCCAGATGGCCCCCATGATTGATATCACATTTCTCCTGATCATCTTTTTCATGGTCTCGGCCAACTTCAGCACAGCCGAACGCATCAAAATCCAAGTACCCGTTGCCGAGAGTGCCAGCCTCCCTAAAGATCCAAGCGGACGCATCAATGTGACCTTAACTGACGATGGGACGATGTTCGCTGGAACTCAAAAAGTCAACGAAGTGGAGTTAATGGAACATATCAAGGCCCAGGCCGCCGAGCGTCCTAACCTTAAGGTATTTTTGCGAGCAGATGCTCGCGTCAAGCACGGTCAAGTGAAGAAAGCCATGCAGTCCATTGCTGAAGGTGGGATAACCGACGTGATCTTTGCAACGTATCAATCTCCAAATTAGATCCTATGAAAATTGACCTAATGAATCTTGTTCAAGCATCGAAGGACGACGAGGAAATCCAAATGTCCTCGATGATTGATATCGTCTTCCTATTGCTTATCTACTTTATCGTCACCACAACACTTGCTAAAAGCGAGGCTGATTTGGGTATTCAGTTACCCGGGACTGTCGTGCAGTCCACTAAGCTGAAAATGCCGGACGAACAAATCATTGAGATAGATCCCGCAGGAACAGTTTTACTCAACAGTATGGCCTTTGACAACAACGAGGATAGGAACATGACGCAGCTTACTGGCACTCTCATCCGCTTTCGCCAGGCCTCGGAAGCCACTCGTAATCTAGCCATGGTGACGATCCAAGCCGATTCGGAAGTCGCCCAGCAACGCGTGGTTGACGTACTAAATGCCTGTGCAGCGGCGGGTATAAAAAACGTCACTTTTGGTGCCAATTAACCCCTCAAATAACGTATCTACCATGCAAGCAAATCCCGATTCAACCATCCAAAACGCAAAAACCCGCCAGCGGCGGATGTTGCTGTTGATTGTCGGCATCGTTGTAGGCATTCATGTGTTGGGCCTCACAGTGTTTGGCTCCCTTGTGCTCCTCCGCCACTTTTTTAATCGTGACACCACATTCGTGGCTCCTCCCGAAGTCACGAAACGCCTCGATCCCCGCAAATTAGAACACAAGGTCAAAGTCCAAAAACAGCAGCAAAAAAGTGGACGTCCCAAAATTCAGCCCCGCCTGAGTGCCGCAAAAATCAGCGAATTCTCACTGCCCGAAATCAAGACACAGGCTGAACCTGTGAAGGATGCGATTAAAAGCACGCTCAAGTCTTTCGGCACAAGCGGCGTTGGCACGGGTACAGCCGGCGGTGCCGGATCCGGTGGGCTTGGCCTAGGCACGTCGGACTTGCGATTCATGGGCTTCAACGTCCAAGTGGACCGTGTAGCGATCTTGCTCGATCTCTCCCCAAGTATGCTGGCAGACGAGCGCGGTGGTTTTGATGGATTTGATGCGCTGAAGGGCGAGATGCAAGAAGTTGTGGGAGCCTTGTCCTCTGGGTCATTCTTTAATCTCATCGCCTTTGATAGTGGGGTGGATGTCCTCTTTGCAAAGGCATTGCTCGCCAACAAGGAGAATAAAGAGAAAGCAACAAAGTGGATCAAACCCTTGATGGCCGATCGGGTGAACGTGGCAAACAACGGCACATTAAGTAAGAACTACAGACCCGGTAGTGGTTTCCCACTGCTCGATTCCCCAGGTGGGTTTACCCGTTTTGACCTGGCTTTAGCTGCAGCCTTTGAGTCCCACGTGGATACCCTCTTCATCGTGACAGATGGTGTCCAACACATCCATAAGCAATGGACTAAAGAAGAACTCGACGAACAAGAAAAAGAAAAGAATAATCCCGACAAAAGAAAAGAACGCCTCCTCAAAGAAAGGCGGGAAGCGTGGCAAAAAGAGCGGACTGAGGAGGCTGAAAGGCGCGCAAAGCGAGGGCTTCCTCCACGCGTGCGCGAAGGCGATGGGGTGAATGAGGCTCCTCCGACGTACAGCAATCAAGAAGTTGCCGACTACGCAGTCACGATCGCCAAAAAAATCTACGGCGAAGCCGGGCTAAAACTCCCGAAAGTCTATATCATCGGGTATGTGACAACCCCGAATGACGAAACCTTCCTTAAGGACCTAGCGCAAGAATTCAAAAGCCGATTCCGCCGAACGAGAACCCTCACTAAGCCGATTAAGGAGTAGCCATCGTTGGTGGTAGGGCCCGAGACACCCTGCTCCGCCTGCAATCCATCGCGTGACTCCTGCGAGACCCCACTGGTTCAGCTGAGCTGGCTGATAGGAAATCGCTTTCGGCCCACCGGAGCGTTCGCCCGGAGTTTGAAGCTGGAAGGGGGTCTGGCGGGCGGGACGCATTTCCGTCCGGCGAGCTCATCTCAATCCGCTGCCGGGGGGCTTGATTCTATCTTATAGGACTGAGCCTTTTTGCCTTCCTTGAGGGGTTGGAAAGGAACGATGTCATGGTTGGATATTTGACGAATGGCCGTTGATTTACAAACTATGCATGCATGTGACGGTCGTCACCATGCTACTCCGGGGTCCCTTGCGCTCCAGACTTCGACGCGTCCAGCATTCTGCGGCGAAGTGTGTCGTAGATGGGCTCGCCCCGGACGAGGGAGGAAGCAAGCATGGCCCCAAAAACGCTCGCCATCAAGGGCACCATCAGGGTGGTGGTGGCAGTCATTTCTGTGATGAGAATAATTCCGGTCAAAGGAGCACGCACCACTCCGGTAAAAAATGCGGCCATACCCACGATGGCAAAGTTCACAATCGACAAAGTCGAGTCCGCCGGAAGAAAGGTGTTGCAGATGCCTGCAAACAAAGCGCCAATCCCTGCACCGAGCAATAGAAGCGGGGAGAAGAGACCGCCGGGCGTTCCCACAGAATAGCTGAGTGGCCCAAGAAACCAGCGCACAAACAAAATGAGCAACAAAGAGGCAAGGGGTATGCCTCCATTCAAAATATCTTGTGTGAGCGAATCTCCGTCACCGACCAGCGCCGGGAAAAACCACGCCAAAAGCCCGACGAAGGCACCAAGCACCCCCGCTCGAATTTCCACGGGCCATCGTTTTAATCGCGCAAATGTGTTCAGACCAAAAATGGTCAGCTTGTTGTAAACGACCCCAAGCAGCCCCAGAAGGCATCCTACAAGAAAGTACATTGCCAGATCCCACGAGGTTTCGGATGCAGGGGAAACCACATGAAAGTCCGGCGCATCCCCTGCAATCATGCGGGCCACGGCGACGGACGTAGCGGTGCCGATGAGGGTGACTAGCATGAGGCGCAATCGAAATGCGTGCGCCACTTCTTCAAATACAAACATGGCACCGGCCACTGGTGCATTGAAGGCGATCGCTAGTCCCGCTCCTCCCAAAGCGGCTTGAAGATCACGCATCGCTTCTTTTGCGCAACGGAAATAGACGGCAAGTTTTGCGCCGATGGTCGCTCCCATTTGAATAGTGGGACCTTCCCTGCCAAGAGCCAGGCCGGAGCCGATGGCCAGTAAACCACCCACAAACTTGATGGGAACGACCATGATGGAAGCTGGTTCAGCTTCGCCCCGCATGATGGCCTCCACATGCTGAATGCCCGAACCAGAAGCCAGAGGCTGAGGACGGATCAGCCAACGAGCGAGTGCCACGCCAATTGCACTCAAGCTTACAGGCAAAATCCAACCAAGCCACGGCCAGGCATGCGCCCATTCCACGACCTCAATATGCCGGGTACCAATCCAGCTCAGCGAAATACGAAAAGCAGTGCCAACAATCCCGATGAGCACACCTCCGATGAGAGCTGCCACACATGCCAGGCCAAGACCTTGCATTTGCTGGTCGAATTCAGAATCGGATTTCTCTATTGGCACCTTTTACTTCAACTGGAGGCTGGGGAACAGCGACGGGTTCAAGCGAATCCACTACCAAGCCAGTTCCGGGTGTCAACCTCTTTGCGGTGCATCTGCGGATGAGGTGCGTAACCAAGGGCAAGCAAAGTCAGGCGACTGCGCTGCGCAGGTTTTGTCATCGCGCCCGGAGATTACGATCCATCACGGGTGCCGCAGACATGCAGTTGTTTCATCGGGTGCCCAGCCGCACGATGAAATCTCAGTTTGTCTCGCAATGATATCGAGTTGATAGGAAATCGCTTTCGGCCCTCCGGAGCGTTGGTTCGGAGTTTGAAGCTGGAAGCAGGTGTTTCCATGCCCACATGGTTCTAAAT
>Ga0163147_10002839_pt1 | contig 24030 bp, 23 predicted proteins | sample OliLakLV19MP6G1_FD_148597 | JGI IMG/M metagenome (GOLD analysis project Ga0163147, IMG submission 148597) | Freshwater microbial mat bacterial communities from Lake Vanda, McMurdo Dry Valleys, Antarctica- Oligotrophic Lake LV.19.MP6.G1 | ecosystem: Environmental > Aquatic > Freshwater > Lake >...
CTCACGATTCCCGCCCGTACCGGATTGAGATGAATATAATCCAGCAAGGCCCAAAAGCAGTTTCCTGGCTCCGCTAGGATCGCCTTGTAACGGCCCCCAAAAAGATGGCCCCACAGTCGATGCCTAACGTTCATCCGCCGTGTAAAGGCATTTTGCAACCAGCCCATCCCGCGCGAAAGGTTCGCCTGAGGAGTCTCCAAGAGAAGATGGTAATGATTGCTCATCAGGACATAAGCATGAACGCGGAATCCGCTCTTCTCACATGCCTCTCCCAGTGTTCGAAGAAACGTTTCCCGATCCGCGTCATCCTGAAAAATCAATTCCCGTCGGTCGCCACGCGCCATCACATGGTAAAACGCTCCTTCATATTCAATTCGAATCTGCCTCGGCATGAGGCCGACTATCATGAGCCTATTTCGTTATGTCAGTATTAAATGGCTGACCCCTCTCCTCTCCCCCAAGGGAGCGGCTGGACCGGCGCGGCATGTGCCGACCCGTGCGAGGAACGAGCCGGGGCGAGCAGATGCTGTGACGGGCCAGACTAGCGACCGCCGTTGCACCACCAAGGCGCGAGCGACGGCGCGACTCCTGCGGGGCGATTTCGATTTGACCGGCGAAGCCGCACTCCGCCCCATCAGCAGGAGGCGTGACGGAGCGGGGCATCGGGAGTGGACGAGGGTTGGCGGACGTCGCTACTCGCGCCAGCGGGGAGGCGTGGCTGCAAGTCATGGGCGCTGCTTTACCATCCATCCATCACCAACCATTTGAACAGCCTCACGAAACATCAGAAGATCAAACGGGATACTCTCTTTCCGAAGAACTGCTCGACCGTTGTTTAGAGGATCAGGTGCATTCTCATCGAAGGCACACGCCACTATTCCTCCGTGCCTATAAATGAGTTTACCCATCGCGCCAATCGCATCAGAGACCTGAACTACTACTGCGGTCCCTCCCAACTCGTCGGCAAGGAGTTTCGCCATTCCGAAATCGACTACCTCCTTGGACTCTACAATCGCTGTCCAACCATCGGTCTCCGGAGAGATGGCAACCTTGCGTTTCGGATCACCGACTAAGAGCGGTGAGTAAGATGACGGCAATTCCCAATCGGGTTGCTCGGTAGAATTCTCCAAACACCGCGCGACTATTTCTGCTACCGAGGCTTGACTGCCGCCATTCACAAAGAGGTTTTCGACATTCATGGCCCGTAAATGTAGTCGATGCCGTAGCCCGGAAAGTCTGACTGAAAGTTTCGGTGTTGGGCCGGTTTGAACGCCTTTGGCGTCAGCTTGAAATCAAAGGTTTGAGTTGCTGGATTATACACCATGTCAGGAACGGAATTCGCCCCACGCACTTGGAATTGAAGCCCCCCCGGTCCAAGATCGACGCCATAGCGCTCCGCCCAACGCCGGGTCCATCGCGTTGCTTGGATTTCAGCATCTTTGCCAAGCTCCATTCTATTGAGGCCAGGAACACGAGGATTCTGCACTGCGTAGTCGTAACCCTGCTGGGCTACCTGTCGAATGCGATCAACAGTTGGCGGTGTCGTCTTTGCGGCATTAAATTGAGCCGTTGAGCCAAAGAAGGTTCCCTCATCGGCCATCTCGGGTTGGTTCTCATTCCAAACGGGTCGGGGTGTTTCATCGTAGCTCTGGTTGAAAGCTCCCGCCATGTCGTACCCGTTTGTGACGGCATCTATGGTGGAGCTCTGCACAACCACCGCTCCAAAACTCAGCGTCGTAGTCCAACCCAGTCCCAGCAAGGCCAGCCAGAGCAATCGTAGCCTATGGAAACCGGCCTTCATACCGGCACCACCAGCCCCTCTGCCTCGGCGAGCTTTTTCTGGTTCCCGTCGAAAGTGAGAAAATGGGTGGCCTTCATCTTCAGGGCACTTGCCACGTGTAGAATATCGAATCCCCGATACCCTCCAACAAGGGTGCGCATGGCGGAGAGGCGCTTGGCCTCGTCCACCACATCAGCGAGGTTGGAGATTGCGACAACTAGTCGGCCTTGGACAATGGCGGCTTCGAACACAGCCCAATATTGAGAGGCGGCTCCCGACGGGATAGCTTTGCGGAACTCCGAAAATCTTAAGGCGTTTCCAAACTCGAAGTGAGTCAGGCTGTTTATGAGGAGCGCCCTCGTGTTTTGTGCAGACCACGCCACGGCTTTTGGGCTGTGTGCATCGCTGCCGTAGAGTGAAAAGAGGAAGCTAGCATCAGAGGCGATTACCATCGCCCACCAGCCTCCGCAAGAATTTCCGCCGATTGCTCAGCACTCAAAACCTGATCCCCGCTGCGATCCCGCAACACTTCAGGGCTGGAAGCCCAATCCACGACTTGTGATGACTGAGTGGTTTCTGGGATCAACCTTGCGATGACAACGCCCCGCTGGGTAATGAGCACGTCTTCCCCTGCACTTATCCAGCGCAACACGCTTGTGTAGTGGTTTCTTAAGTCTCGAACGGTTGCTGTTTTCACTGTAGCACAATCGTGTAGCCACCCTCAACCATCAAGATCAAAGTTCACCCAAAGTTGGTGGCGTTGCGCAGCAGCGACAAGTTGTCCGGCTGTGCCAGATCACTCTGAACTCAGCCACGCGGGATTGGGGAAGGCGGCGAAGCGGGTGTTGCTGGGGCGCTGACCTTTTTTTGGCTTCTTGAGAATCCTGCAAGAAGCTCTCCTACTCTGGCTGCACTACGGCGCGCCATTCCGAGGTTGTAATTAATTTCTGCTCCCATATGATGCGCGGATGAAAAACCTTTTTGCCGTGGGACTAGTCCTTTTGGCCTTTACGGGTTGTTCGATTGTGCAGGATGTTTCTGCGGATCGCTTTGCGCTCAACAATCGCAGCGGTAGGATTTGGCTATCGGATCAATCGGCTCCTGCATCGCTGAATATTTCTGGGAACTGGACCAGTTCAGATTGGGGCCGGGGATCTCTGCGGCAGACGGGACGCACTGTGCGAGGCGACATCGGTGGATATGATGTGCAGGGTGTCGTGAGCGGCTCTAAAGTCTATCTCCTCTTTGCTTCGAACGGGTGGTTTTACTACAGTGCGATCTTAGAGAGTCCGAGTCCCGGAGTTCTCACCGGCAGATTTTCGCGCGCCATTCCTTTTGTCCGCACTCTTGCCCGTACCATCCACCTCGACCAACTGGCTAACTAAGCTAATATCCCATTATGAAAAACTTCGCCTTCCTCGCCCTCATCCTCCTGACCTCCATTGGGTGTTCCACCACAGAACGCTACGCCAACAACAACCGTGCGGGGGAAGCGTGGCTCGCGCAAAATGCCGGCCGAGCTCAAGTCACCGCCGCGGGATCTTACAGCTCGCAGGAATGGGGTGGCGGGGAGATCCGCTTTGACCAGAAGGGCAATGCTGTTTCGGGCGTTATGGGAGATTATTCCGTGCGTGGCGTGCTGAACGGATCGCGACTTTATGTTCTGCTGCACACCGGGGGCTGGAACTACTACACGGCAGTTCTCCGTAAAACTGGATCGTCTTTTGTCGGCTTTTATTCTGCGTCTGTGCCATTCACTTCTGCTGACCAAAGCCCGGTGACATTACGGCGGATTGAGAATTGATTTTTAGCGGTTTTTCTTGTTCGTTGCCCCATGCAAGATCCTCGTTGTGATAAACTCGCCGACGTCCTCATTCGCCACTCCACCAAATTGCAGGCGGGGGAAAATGTGCTCATCGAGGTATTTGACGCGCCAGATGATATTGCGCTCTCGCTGATCCGGGCGGTGCGCAGCGTGGGTGCCACGCCATTCATTACCCTGCACCACGCGCCGATCGCTCGGGCTCTGGCACTGGGAATTACGGAATCGCAACTCGAAGTCACTCGGACGGTGGAGCTCGCCCGGATGAAAAAAATGCAAGCTTACATCGCCGTGCGAGGCAGCCACAATATCACAGAAATGGCCGATGTCCCTGACGACAAAATGAAGCTCGTGTCTGGCCGTATGCGTCCTGTGATGGATTGGCGAATCAACAAGACAAAGTGGGTCGTCCTGCGATGGCCGACGCCCGCGATGGCTCAGCAAGCGCAGATGAGCACAGCAGCCTTCGAGGATTATTTTTTTAAAGTCTGCACGCTCGATTACAGTCGTATGGCACCCGGCATGTCGGCATTGAAGTCTCTCATGGAAGGAACGGATCGCGTGCATATTAAGGGGCCAAATACCGACCTTCGATTTTCTATCAAGGGCATTGGTGCAGTCACATGTGGAGGAGATCGTAATATCCCCGACGGCGAGGTCTTTTCATGTCCGGTGAAGACAAGCGTCGAAGGCGAAGTATCCTTCAATTCGCCCAGCATCTATCAGGGACAGGCATTCGATAGCGTGTGCCTGAAATTTTCGAAAGGTCGTATTATTGATGCCACGGCTAATAACACGGAAGCCTTAAATCGCATCCTTGATAGTGATGAGGGGGCGCGCTTCATTGGCGAATTTTCGCTGGGTTTCAATCCTCACATTTTGCATCCCATGCGCGACATCCTCTTTGACGAAAAGATTGCTGGTTCTTTTCACTTCACTCCCGGCCAGGCCTACGAGATCGCTGGCAACGGAAACACGAGTCGCATTCACTGGGATATGGTTTGTATTCAACGTCCGGAATACGGCGGCGGAGAGGTATGGTTTGACGGAAAGCTCATCCGAAAAGACGGGCTTTTCACGGTTCCGGGATTAAAGAAACTGAATCCTTCCGAACTCCTAAAGAAGTAGTTCTGCTCTCCTCGATGCGAACGACTTGGCTTGCTTGCCTGATTATGCTGACTACCCCTGCCGTCCATGCCGAAGTGAGTAAGCTTGTAGGAGGATTTCAATTTGTAGAAGGTCCAGTTTGGATGCCGAGCGGTATGCTTATTTTCAGCGACATACCGGCCGATGCTTTGTTTTCTTGGGATGCCACTCGAATTGCCACGCCCTTTCGGAAGCCAAGTGGCCAAGCTAATGGCAATACCCTTGATGCAGAGGGACGACTCATTACGTGCGAACATGCGAATCACCGCGTCGTTCGCATGGAAAAGGATGGCACTCTTACGGAACTCGCGAGCACCTTTGAAGGAAAGCCGTTGAATTCTCCGAACGACGTGGTCGTGGCACAAGACGGAGCGATCTGGTTCACCGATCCGACCTACGGCCTCGGCGGACGCACTTCGACCCAACCCGTTCGCGGCATCTATCGCTTGAATCCAACGTCCATGGAACTTCGGCGTGTCGCAGGTGCCGACTTCGACCAACCCAATGGCCTCTGCTTTTCTCCAGACGGCACAAAGCTTTATGTCGCCGACTCCGGCAAGCCCGCTCATGTTCGGGTCTTTCGCGTGGGGGCGGGCGGCTCGCTGGAGGACGCCGGCATCTTTTGCACGATTGATATCGGCGTTCCAGATGGTATTCGCTGCACCGCCGACGGTCGTTTGTGGGTGGCTGCCGGGGATGGGATTCAGATTTTTTCTGCGGATGGAAAGCTTGAGCGACGGATCCTTGTGCCCGAATCACCGACAAACCTCGCCTTCGGTGGGACAGGTGGTTCCGTGCTCTACATCACGGCGCGTACCTCACTCTACAGCGTTCCCGTTTCTGAGAGTCGTCCGTGAATACTTCGCAGAAACCACCTGTGGGCCAAACGAGTTTCCTGCTTCGACCAGGCATTTGGCCGTGGTGGTGTGCCGTGCTGAGTGGGCTATTGCTGACGGCGTGCTACGAGCCCATCGGCTGGGAAAATGTGTCGTGGATTGCTCTAGCGCCTTTAGCAACAGCGATTTGGTTTTCCAAATCAAGCACTCCACGCTTGTTGGGGCTCGGCTATGTCACCGGGATATTTTATTTTGGAGGAAGCCTTTTTTGGCTCACGACGCTCACGATTCCGGGTTGGTTTCTCTTGGCCGCGATCTTGTCACTTTACGTGGCTGGCTGGGCATTGTTTTTCGGCAAACTTTGCGCCGTGCCGCACGAGGAATGCTGGCTTAGTTCATGGCATAACATCAAAGTCTGCACGCTCGGAGCGGCGGGTTGGGTCGCCACGGAGTGGCTGCGCGGCGTGCTCTTCAGCGGGTTCGGGTGGAATGCCCTTGGGATAGCCCAGCACGCGAACATACCCCTTATCCAAATCGCCGATCTCACCGGTGTCGGCGGCGTTTCGTTTCTCCTCGCGATGGCGAGTCTGATGGCTGTCGCAACGGTAGCCCGGCTTAAATTGGAGCTCGGCCGAGGAGCCCGCCGGGCGCACTACGATTTTGCCCTCACCATCGCCCTCATCGTGCTTGCGTGGAGCTACGGTCTCCGCCAAATCATGGCACCACCGCACGAGATGATTGCCGTGACCTTCGCTGCCGTGCAGGGAAATATTCCACAGGCAATTCGCAATGATCCCGCGCATGACGATAAGGTAATGGAGGCGTATCGGCGTCATACCGAGACAGCAATTGCAGGAAATCCCAACCTCATTCTCTGGCCCGAGTCCGCCATGCCACGTCCGGTTTTTAATGATCAAGGCACCTGGAATATGGTGCGTGGATTGGCAGAAACATATACCGGAGACCTCCTCCTCGGCACGGTAAGATTCACGGAAACGGGAGACTACAATTCCGTTGCGCTCATTAATCAGAGGGGCGAAGCCGCGCAGGTCTATGACAAGATGCACCTTGTTCCATTCGGCGAATACGTGCCCTTTCGAAAGAGCTTTCCCTTTTTTGCCTGGGTGGTGGGCGACTTGGTGCCAGGAGACTTTGATGCTGGTCGTGAAGCTGTCGTCCTCGAAATGGCGTCTCAACCTGTGACTCTTGCTCCCCTTGTTTGTTTTGAGGACACGCTGGGAGACTTGGCCCGCAGATTTGTCCTGCTCGGTGGGGAACTTTTCGTCGTCGTCACCAATAATGGCTGGTTCCTTGAAAGCGCGGGTTCACGTCAGCACCTCCACCAAGCGGTCTTTCGCTGTGCCGAAAACAAACTCCCCATGGTGCGTGCCGCGAACACGGGCATTACCTGCGTGGTGAATCACTTCGGCGCCGTGCAGGCCGAGTTAGCAAATCCCGATGGCAATACCTTCATCGAAGGCATTCTCTTTAACAAAGTCCTCGTTCCCATTCGACCCGAGCCGACCTTCTATGCGCGCTATGGGGAAATTTTTTCGCAGAGTTGCCTTGGTGTTATGATTCTCTTCATCTCACTCAGCATCGTGAAAAGGGTCGTCAAAGGTTTTCCACCCAGGCAGCGTGATTAGGTCAATCGCTCTGTTCGCATTTCGCCAGGCGCGTTCAACCATGGCTAACTTCGAAGCTAGCCTTCTTTCGTTAGCCTCTTTTTCTCATTCGGTGTAGCTAGCCCAGCGAATGGATCCATAGATGGATCCTCCTGCCACGTATACTCCGCCCAGCGGGCAATCTGGAGGCTCATCTCTCGGCCGAAGATGTGCCGAATCAGTCCAAGCGACATGTCCATGCCGGCTGAGACGCCAGAGGACGTGAAAAATCTGCCATCTTCGACCCAGCGCGCTTCTCTCACCCACGTGACATTTGGGCCTTGGGAAGCGACCCAATCAAACGCTAGCTTGTTCGACGTCGCTTTCTTCCCATCCAAGACGCCGGTTTTTGCGAGTAGGGCACTTCCGGTGCAAATACTCGCAACAAAGCGGGCTTCTTGCGCTCTCGTGCGCAGCAACTCAATAAACGGTGCATTCTCAACTTCTGTCCTGGTGCCCCAACCGCCAGGAACGAGCAAAACATCGAGGCCCGACACATCAGCCATAGCGACGTCCGCTATGCCCTTCGGCCCTTGATTGCTGCTTACCGTGCCCGCTTTTTCCGCAAGCATCGTAATCGAAACGCGCTCGCGTAACAGGCCAAACATCTCGAGTGGTCCATAGATATCGAGCAGCTCGAAACCGGGAAAGATAACGGCTCCGATCTTTAGAGGCTTGGCTTTCGTTTCCATGTTTATGTTAATGTCCCGCTTCAGCTATGGCCGGTCCCTGCGCACGCAGGAATCATGACGCTGCGAAGCAGGGGCTTGAAGGTCATTGGCTGGCAGCGCTGGTTAGCTTTCTTGTTGTGGTCATTCCTTTTTAGAGGCAAGCGCGGATGCGGAAGATGGTTTCGACGAGCGTGGGTGCAAGGAGCTGGCGATTGGGGTCATAAGGGATATCAGGCTTGTGGGGTAGGCTTTTTTTCTAGGATCCAAAAGAGTTCACGTCCTTCGCGACCGTGGAAGGTTTCGAGGTTGGATTCTTCGTGAACAAGGGTGAAAGTCGGAAGGAAAAGGCCATCTAGTTCGGCCCGGGTTGTTCCAAAGGGAGGGCCTTCGCTCTGGGGGTGGCCGGGGTCGAGGTAGAAGATGGCGATGAGCCTTCCCGCTGGCTTGAGCCAATCGGTCGCGGCTTTGGCGTAGGCCTCGCGCTGCCTGATCGGTATGGCGCAGAAGCAGGTGTGCTCGAAAATAAAGTCGAATGTTTCGAGGAGTGAAGGCGCGGGATTTAAAAAATCTCCTACCTCAAAGTTGAGGTGTGGCCGTGTGTTTAAGCGCTTGGCTGCCTCAATGGCGAATGGCGATAGATCGAGCCCAAGTACGGAAGCATGGGGATTCGTGCTAAGGGCCCGGGCATCTGATCCAAGTCCGCAGCCTGGCACAAGAATCTTGCCAGCAGAGGGTTCGCGATGGAGGAAGGTGACGAGGTGCGGATGCGCGGCGCCTTTGTCCCATGGCGTGTCGGAGGCGACGTAGCGTGCCTCCCAGTCAGTGACGGAGCCATCGGGTGGCAAGGGAGATTCCATACTGAAATTTTCGCGCATGTTCTCGAATGAGGAAAGGGATATCTTCTTGGGCTTCGAGAGTGAAGTTGGGGCTAAGGATTTCGCAAAGAGCCGAAAACGAGGACTGCTCTCCATTTCCGAGCCAATGTGTTGGTGGCGTGAATTCTGCGAGCCAGGAAAATGGCGTCGCTAAAACCACGTGTCCACCCGACGAAACCAACGTGGGCAGCCTGTCAAGAAAGTCCATCGGCGTGGGGAGTCGGCAGATGAGATTGGCGGCGAGGAGGAGGTCGAAGCTCCCGATATCCGCGCGGAGGTGGCATGCATCGGCGACCTCGAAGCGGGCGCGTGAGCGATCTAATCCCGGCGGGCAGGCGACATCAATATCTATGCTCTGCACGCCTTCGCCCGCGATGGTGAGAGAAGCACGGCCTGTGGCTTGCATAGCTTGGGCAGCGGCGATGAAGCCTGCGGAAAAGTCGAGTGCGAGGACGTCATCGGCATACCGCGTGAGTTCGAAGGCCGAGCGCCCGACCGCACACCCTAAATCGAGCGCACGGTGGTAGCGGCGAGTGCCGGGGCACATGGTCTGCACGACGCACGCGGGGAAGCCAACGGCTTCGCGGGGTATTGGTAGCGCTTCGGAGTGATCGCTCGCGGTGCCGTAATGGAAGAGGAGATACTCTGCGATGAGGCGGGGGGTTTCATAAGGATTATCCATGGCTTAGAACGGTTCGTCACCGGCTCGTGGTGGGCTCGTCGAAACGTCCCATGCTTCGAAGAGGTCTTCAGGAATTTCATGGAGGAAGCGGGACGGGCGTTGAAATACCTCGCCGTATCCGGCACCAAGTCGCATCTCAGGATAGGACAGGTAGAGTTCGTCTTTGCAGCGCGTGATGCCGACATAAAAGAGACGCCGTTCTTCTTCGATGCCTTCCTTGGTATCGAGGCTGCGGCTGCTGGGAAACATGCCGTCCGCCAGCCAGATCAGAAAGACCACGCGCCATTCGAGTCCTTTGGCTTGGTGCAGCGATGAGAGGGTTATTTTTTCAGTTTCGGGACTTCCAGAAAAAGACTCTGCAATCTCGATCCCGCCGAGAAGAGCCAACTGAGAAAGAAATTCCTCCGTCGTTTCAAACTGGGACGAGAATCCCGCGAGCGTGATGAGGTCTTCGTGACGGGCCTCGAAGTTGCTAAATTTCGACTTCATGTAGTCATCATAAACGGCAAAAAGCACGGCTTGTATCATGGCAGAGGGCGGCAAATCGCCACTCGCTGGCACGAGATCGCAGAGCGTCCGCACAAATTGATCCCAGACCTTGGTGGATTTTGTTGGTACCTTGATTGGAAGCAGGCGGGAGAAATCGCGAGTCCCGTCGAGCACTGCGATTGTCTGATTCCATATCGTCTCAGATGTCTTATTGCCAATGCCCGGAAGCAGAAGAACCATGCGTTTGAAGGCCACTTCGTCCCGCGGATTGAGCGAGAATTTTAAAAAGGCCGAGACGTCCTTGATGTGGGCTTGTTCGAAGAACCGCAACCCGCTTGTGAGCGCAAAGGGAATACCGCGTCGCGTGAGCTCAAGCTGGATTTCGAGGGAGTGGTAGTGAGCGCGGTAGAGCACAGCCATCTCGGCAAGCTCTATGCCTTGTTCACGAAGCTCAAGAATACGCTGCGCGACGAAGCTGGCTTGCTGGGAATTCGTGGCGAGGGCGACGAGGGCCGGCCGCACGGGATACGATGCGCGCGAGGCTTCAAGGGTCTTTGGAAATTGCCGGTCGTTACTCAGGATGGCAGCATTCGCGAGATTCAGGATTTCCGGAACACTTCGATAGTTGGTTTCAATCTTGAAAACCTTGGCGCCAGCATGGTGCTTGGGAAAATCCATGATGTTCTCGAAGTTTGCCCCACGCCACGAATAGATGGATTGCGCGTCATCCCCTACGACCATGAGACTCTTATGCTTCGCGGAGAGCACATCCACAAGCTCGGCTTGGAGGCGATTAGTGTCTTGATACTCGTCCACGAGCACGTGTCGAAATTGCTGCTGGTAGTGCTTAGCGACATCTTCGCTAGTGAGGAAAAGCTCGAGGACTTTTGAAAGGAGGTCATCAAAATCGAGCGCATTGGAATCTTTCTTGCGTCCTTCGTAGGCAGTCTGGACGCGCTCGATGATCTCAGAAAAAGAAATGAAGTATGGATACTTATCTAGGACGATCTTTGGGATGGACGCCCCCGTATTAATGGCAAAGCTGAAGATGTCTGCAAGAACGCCTGCTTTGGGAAATCGCTTATCGGTGCCGCCGAGTCCTTCGCGGGCGATGATACCTGCAACCATGGCTTCTTGGTCTTCGCGATCCATAATGGTGAAGCCCTGGCGAAATCCAATCGCTTCGGCATGGCGGCGGAGGATCCGATTGCCAATCGAGTGGAATGTCCCGCCCCAAACGCCCTCGCCGGCTGCCGGGACAAGGGAACGCACGCGGTCGAGCATTTGTCGTGCGGCCTTGTTGGTGAAGGTGAGAAGAAGAATGCTGCTTGGCGGCACGCCCTGTGAGAGAAGCCACGCAACGCGGTAGGTGAGCGTTCGTGTTTTTCCACTACCGGCTCCGGCGATGACAAGAGCCGGGCCAGCATCCGAGGTGACCGCAGCCAGCTGTTGCTCGTTCAGCTCCGCCGCAAAATCAATGTTGCTAGCCGGGCTCGGAGGCACCTCCAATGAATAGGAACGTGCCACGGACTCAATCTTCCGAGGGATAGCGCAGCGACTCGCGCTCACTCCCACTCAGATCAAGGCCATACGCCAACAAGCCTGCTGATTCCTCCCAAACATGCGCCTTATTGGAGCCGAGCACGATCGCGATCACATCGCGTCCACCGTGCGATCCGCTAGAAATGAGACAATGACCCGCCCGAACGGTGTAGCCGGTCTTCATACCATTGCAGAATGCATACGTGCGCAGGACGCGGTTTGTGTTTTTCAAGGCAGTCACTCTCCCGCTTGGAAAACGGAAGGCAAAGAATTTTGACGCCATGATTTCTCGAAGGGCATAGTTCCGATAAGCCGCGCGGGCCACTCGTGCCATATCGCGTGCGGAGGAATACTGACCCTCGGCGGGCAGGCCATTCGGGTTTACAAAATTTGAGCCCGTGCCGCCTAGTCGTAGCATCGTGGCATTCATCTTGTCAGCGAAAGCGCTGACACTTCCGGCATTGTCACGGGCCAGTGCGCGGGCCACGTCGTTTCCGCTTTTTATCAGCAAGGCACGGAGGAGTTGGGCTCGCGTATAGACTTCTCCGGCACGGATACCGACCTTGGTGGGCTCTACCATCGTGTCGGACTTTGTGATCTTTACGAGTTTTGAGAGATTGCCTGCATCCGCCACAATCAAGGCGGTGAGGAGTTTCTGAGTGCTCGCCACGGCGCGTTGTTCGTTTTCGTTTTTCTTATAAAGCACCCGACCCGAATTCGCATCGAAGAGAAGTGCCGAGCGCGCAAAGATAGGAGGAAGTTCCGCGCTGGAGGCAACAAACGATGCGCAGAAATAAACCGATATAAAGAAGAAACATCTCACGGGCCGAACCCTACGGGTTTACCGCCACGGAATTAAGTCTTTTTTCAATGCTGGCGTCTTTTTCTGCTCCCAGCTCGATGGCTCGGAAGTAATGACGCCGGGCCAATTCGATGGCAGGAGGCCGGCTCTCTAAGTAAAATACCGCAAGGTTGAAGTGAGCATCCGAGTAGTTGGCATCCAACTCGACAGCGCGCCGGAGCTCGGTCTGCGCACCATCTACCCATCCGCGGCGCCCGATCACCACGCCTAGAAAATTGCGTGCACGGGCATTGGTTGGATCATAGAGCGTGGCTTGAGTCAGTGCCGCCAGTGCCTCATCCTGGCGTTCTTGATCCATATAAATCAATCCCAACGTCAACCATGCAGCCGAAGTCTCTATGCGAGTCTGCACGGCTTTTTTGAGAAGTTCTTCTGCTCGCGTCGTATTGCCCGCTGAGAATTCCACGACGCCGAGATTGACTAATCCCAGCACATCATTCGGCACAACATTTAGAACGCGTTCATAAGCACGCCGGGCCGTTGGAAGATCTTTTTTTGCAAATGCCTCATTGCCCTCCGCCATCGCGTCTCGCATGGCGTCGGGCACAAAAGGTGTCTCTTGAGCACGGCTACAGGGCAGCCAGGCGACGAAGGCTACAGCCAGCGCGAGCTTCCAGAGGGACGACACTGCAACTATCCCTCAGCCAGTTCTTCAGCGCGCTCGGCTGCGGCTAATACGGCCTCCGAAAATGCGAAGCGAACACACCGACTTTCGAGTTCCGCCAGACCAGCCATCGTGGTCCCACCGGGGCTCGTGACCATCTCGCGGAGGACGGCTGGGTGTTCCGACGTGGCTGCGGCCATCTCGGCAGCACCGGCGACGGTTTGTATGGCAAGGTCGAGTGCAAGCTTGCGAGGAAGTCCAGCCGCCACGCCACCATCTGAGAGTGCTTCGATGACTAGATAGATATAGGCAGGCCCACTACCACTAAGGCCAGTCACGGCATTTAAGTGTTTTTCCTCCACTGGAAACACAGCCCCAATGCTCGAAAAGAGTGCCGTGGCGGTAGCCTCGTCCTCCGGCGTCATCTGGTCATCGCCAGCAAAGGCCGTCGCGGAGCGCCCGACCAGCGCAGCGGTATTCGGCATCGCACGAATGATTCGGCACGCAGGCGCAAGGTTATGGAGAGATTCAAGCGTAAGGCCAGCGGCGATGGAAATGAGGAGCTTGCCATGCAGAGCCACATCGGCCTCCGCAAGGGCAGCTTCCGCGTCGCTCGGCTTCACACAAAGCACGACCACGGGTGCAGCCGCAGCGGCTTCTGCATTTGTGGAGACCACATTGACGCCCGTCGCGTCACTCAAGTTTTCCAGCAATTCCGGCTCTGGACACGCCGCAATAATTTCGCTCGCCTCGCAGACTCCCGCTCGCAGGACGCCCTGAATAAGCGAGAATGCCATTTTCCCGGCTCCAAGAAATGCAAATTTCATACCCCATACTTACCTGATGGGGTGCGCAGTGCCAAGGACGTTCGACTTGAAGAACGGCGTGAAAAAAGGAAGAGTTCACCACTCTTCGACGTGCCTACCATGACATCCCACCAAATCCGCCAATCGTTTCTCGATTTCTTTTCCTCAAAAAGTCACACGATCGTCCCCTCTTCGAGCCTCATGCCGGACTCGCCGAATCTACTATTCACGAACGCAGGCATGAACCAATTCGTGCCGATCTTTCTTGGCACGGTGCGACCGAGCGTCTCGAAGTGGGCGGGGGTCCGCGCCGCAGCCGATACACGAGCCGCCGAGACGCAGAAGGGCATCCGGGCAGGTGGCAAACACAACGACCTTGATGATGTGGGCCTCGATACTTACCACCACACGTTTTTTGAAATGCTCGGAAATTGGTCGTTCGGAGATTATTTTAAGGAGGAAGCGATCGCTTGGGCGTGGGAACTCATCGTCGAGAAGTGGCACTTTCCGGCAGAGCGGCTCTACGCGACGATTTACAATCCGGAGGATGGCGAGCCTGCCGAGCGTGATGCAGAAGCTTGGGATTTGTGGGCTGAAAGATTTCGTAGCGTGGGGCTCGACCCGGCAGTTCACATTGTAAACGGAAATAAGAAGGACAATTTTTGGATGATGGGGGAGACAGGGCCTTGCGGCCCGTGTTCGGAACTCCATGTGGATCTCACTCCAGCGGGCGATACTCAGGGAAAGTTGGTAAATACTGGCGATGCGCGCTGCATGGAAATCTGGAATTTGGTCTTCATCCAATTCAATGCCAATCCCGATGGCACCTTCTCGTCCCTACCCGCACGGCATGTGGATACGGGTATGGGCTTCGAGCGAGTGTGCTCAATCATCCAGGGAACCAAAGGCTTTAGCGACTTTGCCAATGCGACGATTTCTAACTACGAAACAGATATTTTTCGTCCCCTTTTCGAGGAAATCGAAAAACTCTCTGGCAAAAAATACGGTGCAACCTTGCCAGTGGCTGGAAGCACCGGGGATACCGAGGAAGAAATTGCCGATGTGGCCTTCCGGGTAATTGCCGACCACATTCGCACCCTCACCTTCGCGACGGCGGATGGCATCGAGCCGGGCAATACCGACCGCAACTACGTGCTCCGCCGTATTCTGCGGCGAGCGGTGCGCTATGGCAGAACCCTTGGATTTCGGGAGCCTTTTTTCTACAAGCTTGTTGATGTCCTAGCGACCACGATGGGCGACGTTTTTCCAGAGCTCCGCAGACAACAACAGCACGCGAAAGCCGTTCTGAAGCGGGAAGAAGAAGCATTCCATCGCACCCTCGACAAGGGCATCGAGCTCTTCAACACCGAAATCCTCAAACTCCAGGATGCAGGCCAGAGCGGGCTGGAAGCCCGCGCTCCCGGGGAGTTGTCGGCCGACTTTTCTTTTCGGCTTTATGATGAACAAGGATTCCCGCTCGATCTTACCGAGCTGATGGCACGCGAGCGGGGATTGAAGGTAGATGTCGCAGGGTTCCATGTTTTGATGGAACAGCAACGAGCACGGGCGCGCGCGGCTCAGAAGAAGTTGGTCATTTCGTTAAGCGAGATTGAGACCACGACGGCAACGGCCTTCGCTGGCTATGATAACTTGACTGTCGAAGCGACGGTTTTGGAAGTTGTTGGTCTTAAAGAAAAGACAGCGGTGATTTTGGATCAAACCACAGCCTATGCGGAAATGGGTGGGCAAGTTGGAGACCGGGCGGATATTTTCCTCGGGGCCGAATCATGGCGTGTGGCCTCCACTCAAAAGACGGGGCAGACTTGGTTGCACTTATTACACTCGAATGATGCGCCAGCAGTCGGCGCGGTTGTGACTTTGCAAGTGGATGTCCCTCATCGCAGAGCCATAGAGCGGCACCATACGGTCACGCATTTGCTGCATGCCGCGCTGCATGAAGTTGTTTCACCGCAGATCGCGCAGAAGGGGTCTTTCGTGGGGCCGAACAAGCTTAGCTTTGACTTTAATAGCACCGCACTCACACAAGGCCAAGTGCGCGACGTGGAGCAATTTGTCAATGAACGCATCGTCGAGAATCTTGGCATCACATGGCGCGATGTTCCCTACAATGATGTCAGGGGCCGCGCTGAGGTTATGCAATTTTTTGGAGACAAATATGGCGATATGGTTCGTTTGGTGCAGGTCGGCGGCAACCCCGCAAAGATGGATGGCATTTCCATGGAACTCTGCGCTGGCACGCACGTGCGGGCGACTGGCGAGATTGGGCTTTTCCGGATTATCAGCGAGGGTGCTGTAGCCGCTGGCGTGCGTCGAATCGAAGCTGTAGCAGGCCTAGAGGCTACTTCGTTTGCGGCCTTGGATGCCGACCGCTTAAGCCATATCGCAGCTCAGCTCAATGCTCCGATTGCGGAGATCGAGGCAAAAATCGAAGGCCTTCTTGCCCACCAAAATATTCTCGAAAAATCGCTCCGCGCCGCACGCGCACGCGAGGCTTCCGTTCAAGCAAAAGCTCTTGTCGCACAAAGCGAAACCGTGAGTGGTATTCCCTTTTTAGCCTGCGATCTCGGGATTGTGGATACCGACCAGATTCAGGTCGTGGCAGATGCCCTCAAGCAATCCTTTTTTGGCGTTGTTGTATTGGCCGGACGCTCGGAAACTGGAGTGAGCCTTCTCGCTACCGTCGGCTCAGACTACGTGCAGCGCGTCCAGGCTGGCAAAATTATCCAAGCCATCGCCCCCATCGTCGGCGGTCGTGGTGGCGGGAAGCCCGATGCCGCGCGCGGCGGAGGGAAGGACATTGAGAAAATCCCGGAGGCCTTGATCCACGCTCGCGCGCTGATCCAAGCCACGTCAGTCTAGCTCGAGAATCATATCTACCTTCGTGCGGATGCTTTCGACCCGCTCGGCTTCGCCGGGGAGTCGGGCGTCGAAATTCCAGCTCGGAATCATGCGATCTAGTCGCTCTTTTCCTTCCGGTGTCTCGGTGAGTTGAGGAAAGCACAGCTTCACAATCTGTAGCACGATATGTACGGAGACAGACGCTCCTGGCGACGCGCCAAGCAGGGCCGAAATGGTGCGGTCGGCATTGGTAATGACCTCCGTGCCATAGTGAACGATGCCCGCCTCGCCATCCGTCTTCTTGATCGCCTGCACGCGAATTCCGGCATCCACCAACCGCCAGTCCTTGGCCTCCGCGGCAGGATAAAAAACACGGAGCACACTCATGCGGTCGGCCATACTCTGCGTGCCTTGCTGAATCAGGTAGCGCACGAGGTCGAGATTCGTAAGGCCAATTTTGATGAGCGTAGCAAGGTTGTCTGGCTTCACGGAAAGCGGCAGATCGAGATAGCTCCCCTTCTCGTGCAAGAACTTCGTCGTCCATGCCGCAAAGGGCCCGAAGAGGAGCGTTTTCTTGCCATCCAAAATTCGTGTGTCCAAATGAGGCACGGCCATCGTGGGTGCGGCGTCGAGGGCCTGTCCGTAGATTTTTGCTTGGTGCTGACGCACGATGTCTGGGTTATCACACACAAGCCACTGGCCTCCGATTGGAAATCCGCCGAGGCCTTTTGCTTCCGGGATACCTGATTTCTGCAGCAGCGTGAGGCTGCCTCCCCCCGCACCCACGAAGACAAATTTTGTTCTTATATTATGGATCTCTCCCGTGGCGAGATTCCGCGCGGATAGCTCCCACCGATCTTGCCTCTTAATGAGTCCGACGACGCGGTGGCCCGTGGCGATTCCGCACCCTTCCTGCTTGCTTAGCCACTCCAACAACTTGCGCGAAACCGCCCCAAAATTGACATCCGTCCCCTGCTCCATACGGGTAGCAGCGATCGGTTCCGACCCCCGGCCCGCCGTGAGCAGTGGTGCCCACTGGCCAATTTTTTCGCGATCTGTCGAATATTCCATCGTCCGAAAAAAGTGGTGCTGGGACATGCCCTCAAAGCGCGCGCGCAGGAAGTCCACTTGCTCTTGCCCATGGACAAAACTCATGTGCGGCACGGGACGGATAAATTCCTTGGGCGAGTCAATGAGTCCTTCCTCGACGGCAGAGGCCCAGAATTGTTTGGATTCATCAAACTGCGCAAAAATCTCTACGACCTTACTCACATTGACCGATCCATCCGCTTCGCGATTTGGCGTGTAGCTCAGCTCACAAATGCCTGCATGCCCCGTCCCTGCATTGTTCCATCCATAGGAACTTTCTTGGGCCAACGTGTCGGTCACCTCGATGATCTGAATACGCAGATTGGGTTCTAGTCGCTTCAAAAGAACGGCCAAGTTGGCAGACATAATGCCGCTGCCGATGAGGACAATGTCGGGATCTACGAGAAAGGTCGTGTGGTTCATGAACAACGAGGCGTGAGACTCGCAGAAATCCGATCGTAAATGCAAGGCCTGGACAAATTGACTTCGCGATGCACGTCCGCCGCCATGACGACCTGCGAACTCTCATCGCTGCCAGAGAACATTCACTCACTATGATCCAACGTATAGACTCAATCGCGGTGGACCTTCCGGTACCAGAAAGTCCCAATCCAAACGCAGCCGCTGCCGTTCAAGAGCTAATGGGAGGGAAATTTGGCGAGCTGTCCACGCTCATGAATTACACTTTTCAGTCCTTTAACTTCCGCGGCAAAGAAAAGTATCGCCCTTTTTATGATTTGATCTGCAACATCGCTGCCGAGGAATATAGCCACATCGAGGCGGTGGCGGCCGCGACGAATCTCTTGCTGAATGGGGCGACTCCGAGGACTGATCGCAACAAGCCATTCGGAACAACGGCCGAGACCAGAAAAAAACAGAAGAAGAAAGCAGCGAAGGGCCAACCGGACGACCCAGCGCCACTGGAGCAGATGGCCGCAGCTAGGAACACATACCACTTTCTCGCGACCGGCCAAGCCTGCGGCCCCTTTGATTCCATGGGCAACATGTGGAATGGGAGTTATGTGACCGCGACCGGAAATCTTAAGATGGATCTCCTTCACAACTTCTTTCTCGAATGCGGTGCGCGTGCCGGTAAGATGCGAGTGTATGAAATGTGCCCAGACCCGACTGCCAGAGCGCTGGTCGGCTATTTGCTAGTCCGGGGTGGCGTCCACATTGTGGCCTACGCAAAAGCTTTGGAGAAACTAACCGGGGCCAATGTGGCCAGCTTGTTGCCAATTCCCGATGTCTGTAACAAAAAGTTTCCCGAAGCCATGAAGCACGAGGCAAACGGCCTACATACGATCATGTGGAAATTCAGCCCAGGCGATTACAATCAAATTGGCGAAATCTGGCAGGGACCGCACCCGGAGGACGGGCAGGAGCTGGTCGTCCGTGACGAATTGCCGCCCGGTTTTCCTTGGCCCGAAACTCCCGAGGAACCCCAGCTTTGCGCTCCAGGCGAGATTGACCCGGACATGCTGGCCTATTACGCCAAGATTCTTGGATGATGACTACTCGCGTTCTATGGCGCTAGCACTCAGGACTTCAAGCGCGTCAATGAACGCTGGGTCAATTCGCCCGAGGAAGTCCGCTTATTTGCTCAGGAGAATACGATCTTCGACAAGCTAATCGCCGAACTACACCGGCGAGGAATGAAGCTCATCCTCGATATCGTCTACAACCACAGCACCCCGCCGACCGATGTCGGAATTGGTAGACCTTACGATGACGGCATTCTGATTGCCGGCCACGCTGACGATCAGAACAATTGGTGCCACCATTACGGCGGGGTGTCCGATTGGGAGGACGAGTGGCAGGTGCAGAACTGCGATCTCTGCGGTCTAGCAACCTTCAATGAAAACAATCAGGGATACCGCGACCATATCAAAAGGGGCGATTAAGCTATGGCTGAACCGAGGGGTGGAGTAGGGGATTCCTGCACGCCTTCATGTGGCTGATTTGAAATCCCAAGTGGCGACTGAAATGTGAAAGCGTGGCCCACGAAGGGACTTGGGTCGCTGGGGGCATAGCAGAAACCGGCAGGGAGGGAAGAAGACGAATGTTACAATTTTGTCACACAAACAACGTTGCGGTGCTTGGCGGAAAGCCCTTCTGTCTTCGCCGTCCATGCTTTTTTCTGTTACCAGACTGACGCTTGCCCCTGCGGCGAGTCGTGCTGCCTTTCTCCATGTGGTGGGGTTTTTTCTCCTCCTCAGCGGTCTGGGCTTCGCGCGTGGGCAGGAGCTTGGCGATGAGCCCCCACCGACTGCGGAAATCCAGAAAGCGATCGAAGCTCAGACGCCTGAGAGCCTTATGATTCGAGAGTATCGGATCATTGGTAGCCGCATCTTGCCGCGGGCAGATGTGGAGAGAGCGGTCTATAAATTCCTCGGGCCCGGACGTTCGGCTGATGACGTAGAAGCCGCGCGGGCGGCCCTCGAGCAGGCCTACCGCGACAAGGGATACCAGACCGTCTCTGTGAGTGTGCCACCGCAGCGACCGACGCGAGGGATCGTGGTAATGCAGGTGACCGAAGCGCCTGTGGGCCGACTGCGTGTAACGGGGTCTCGGTATTTCGATATCGAGCGAATCAAGCGCATGGCCCCTTCACTGAAAGAGGGGACGATTCCGAATTTCAACGACGTGCAGCGCGATATTATTGGTTTAAACCAAATGGGAGACCGTCAAGTGACACCGACTCTCAAGGCAGGGGTGCAGCCGGGAACAGTGGATGTCGAACTGACCGTAAAAGATAAGTTCCCACTGCACGGCAGCATTGAACTCAACAACCGCTACAGCGCAAACACGACCCCGCTGCGTCTCGATCTCTCGGCACGCTATGATAATCTCTGGCAACTTGGTCACACGATTGGTTTTGGTTTTCAGGTCGCTCCCCAGCGTCCGAGTGATGCTTTAGTTTACTCCGCCTACTACATTGCGCGGTATCCTGGCATTGATTGGGTGAGCTTCATGTTGCAAGGCACTCGTCAGAATAGTGAAGTTTCCACACTGGGGGGCACGGCTACGGCTGGAAATGGGGAGATTTACGGCTTTCGGTTTCTCTTCAATTTACCGTCGAAAACAGGCTTCTACCACTCAGCGAGCTTCGGGCTAGACTACAAAAACTTTGAGCAGGATCTGACACTTGGCGGAGCAATCATTAGTTCCCCGATCACGTATTACCCTTTCAGTATCGGCTACAACGCGACCTCGATCGGCAAACATTATCAGACGGAGTTTAGCGGAGGCGTGACCTTTCACTTTCGAGGACTTGGGAGTTCGGAAGTCGAGTTCGACAATCGGCGATTTGAGGCTGATGGAAATTTTTTCTACTTTCGCGGAAGCCTCTCTCACACCCAGAAATTGGGGTATGATTGGGAACTCTATGCGAGCACGCAGGGCCAAGCGAGTGCCACGGCTCTGCTTGATAGCGAGCAATTCAGCCTCGGCGGTCTCACCACCGTGCGCGGCTACCTTGAGTCGTCGGTCATTGGAGATAGTGCTCTTACAGGGACACTCGAGCTCCGGACGCCCTCGCTCCTCAAGTGGATGGGTGAAGGAAACGAACTGCGGCTCTTTGCGTTTCTTGATGGCGGCTTTGTGACGCTTAACGACACCCTCCCAGAGCAAACCTCTCAATTTAATCTCTGGAGCTTCGGCTTCGGCGCTAATATCCGACTCTTCGACAACCTCAATGGCTCCGTGCTCGTGGGGATTCCCCAGATCACCCAACAGCCTACCGAGGCAGGCCAGCCTATGCTCAGCTTCCGTATCTCCGCCGACCTATGAATAACATCTTGCGACCTCTCGCTCTTACCGCACTCCTGATTGTTGCTACGCTATCCACCTCCCATGCGTGGTGGGACAAGGCGTGGACAGCCCGGCAAAGCGTCACACTCGATACGGGGGCGAGCGGCTTTACGATGACCGATCCCGCCGGCACGTCGGTCGTCCTTTTGCGCCTTCACCAAGGCAACTTTGATTTTGCTGCCGTCCGACCAGACGGCAGCGACCTGCGCATCGTGGCAGCGGATGACAAGACAGTCCTCCCCCACCAAGTCGAGAAGTTCGATTCTCTCGTCAACGAAGCGTTCGTTTGGGTGCAAGTGCCAGACATTCAACCCGGCACCCAAACAAAAGTTTGGCTCTACAGCGCAAACGCGAGCGAAGCGATCGAACCCGGCGGCGATCCGAAGGCGACCTACGACGACGATACGATTCTCGTTTACCACTTCACGGGGTCAGCAATCCCTACGGATGCGACAAAAAACGCCAACAATGCGGCAAGCGGCGGGACACTCTCGGAAGGCTCGCTCATCGCCTCCGGGATGAGGTTGCTCGGAAATACGGCGATCAAGATTCCTGCATCCGAGACATTGAAACGAGAAACAGGCGCGCCTTTCACCTTTTCTGCATGGCTCAAGCCAACATCTGTCGAGGGCGAAGCGATTTTTCTCTCCTGGGAAGATGGTGCCAACCGCCTGCGCCTTGGGCTAAGTGAGGGAGTTCCCTTCGTAGAAATTCGCGATGCCAGCGGCACAAAGCGCACGGCAGCTGGCGAACCCCTCGCGGCATCCATCTGGAAACATATCGTGGTGGTTGGCACCAATGCCTCAACGACCCTCTACATCAACGGCGAAGAATACGGTAAAGTAGATGTCCCGATTCCCGCGCTGGCAACGGAAGCTTCGCTTGGCTCGGATCCCGAGGGCAAGGTCGGCGTGGTTGGTGAACTTGACGAAGTCCAAATCTCGAAAATTGCGCGGGGAGCAGGTTGGGTCGAGTTCGCTTACATAAGCCAAGCAGGTAACGACGCAACCACGAAACTCGTCGCTCTGGGCGAACCAGAAGGCGGATCAGGTCCCGGCGGAGGCGGCGCGGCCAAGGCGCTCGAACACGTTTTCCTTTTCGGGGATATTGCAAATAACATGATGTTCGACGGCTGGATTGCCGTCGTCATCTGCGTGTTCATGTTGATCGCAGCCGGGATCGTTGCCGTCCAGAAATATATTGACCTCGGCAAGATTGAGAAGGGCAACAAGGAATTTCAAACACTCTGGCGCGGAGTAGCTTCCGATCTGACCTCGATGGATCTCGATGACCCCAAAGCCGATAAGTCCTTCGGCGGAAAGGTTTCGAAGAAGGGCCTACGACTCCTCGCCGATTCGCCGCTTTACTACATCTATCACGTCGGCTCCGAAGAAATTTGCCACCGCCTAGGACGTGGAAAAAACAAGGGTCAAGGCCTCTCCTCACGCTCGATTCAGGCTATCCGTGCCGCACTTGATGCGGCTCTCGTGCACGAACAGCATCGCCTCAGTAAAAATCTCGTCTATCTCACCGTAAGCATCGCAGGTGGACCTTATGTCGGCTTGTTGGGAACAGTCGTCGGCGTGATGATTACCTTCGCCATCATCGCAAAATCGGGGCAGGTGGAAGTGAATTCTATCGCCCCCGGTATCGCAAGCGCACTTCTCGCCACCACGGTCGGTCTCCTGGTTGCGATTCCCGCGCTTTTTGCCTACAGCTTTCTGAATACACGCATCAAATCCGTCCTCGGCGAAATGCAGGTTTTTATTGATGAATTCGTCTCGAAGATTGCCGAATTTTATCCCCCACCGGGCGAAGCCGCCCTGCCAGTGCCGATCCGCCAAGTAAGATCGCCAGAAGAGGCCGCCCGGCAGGCGGAAGCCGAACGCGGTGAAAACTTGTCTGAAAGAAGGTCTAGCTAAACATGGACGCTGGAGACGATAAGGCCTTCGACGACATCAACGTCACGCCCATGGTGGACCTCTATCTGGTTCTCCTGCTCATCTTCATTATTATGACCACTGCCGGTGTGCAAGGTGTGAAGGTGGATTTGCCCAAGGGCAGCACCGCACCGAAACTCGGCGGGCCAAAGAGCAAGGCGATTACGGTGAATAATGAAGGAAAAGTTTTCCTCGATACTGTGCCCGTGACTCTCCAAGAACTCGAACAACGCCTCACGGAACACAAGGCCAAGAACCCGGAGTTTCCCGTCGTCGTGCGAGGCGACCGGGGGACGCAATACCAAGGAATCATGGACGTGTTGGACATCGTCGGTCGTGTCGGCATTACCCAGATCGGCCTTGCCACGGCGGGGCCGAAATAACCTATGGCACTTCATGACATAGACGACGAAGAGGAAAAAACCTTCTTCCAGAAATACAAGATTGCGATTGGCGTCGCAGTTGTCCTTCTCGTCGGTGGTGGTGCTCTCCTTTTTCTTAGCCCAAAGGAAGCCCCAAAGAAGCGCTCAACGGTCACCATGGTCAACAT
>Ga0163147_10002842_pt1 | contig 24004 bp, 30 predicted proteins | sample OliLakLV19MP6G1_FD_148597 | JGI IMG/M metagenome (GOLD analysis project Ga0163147, IMG submission 148597) | Freshwater microbial mat bacterial communities from Lake Vanda, McMurdo Dry Valleys, Antarctica- Oligotrophic Lake LV.19.MP6.G1 | ecosystem: Environmental > Aquatic > Freshwater > Lake >...
TCTGCACCCCAAACGCCCATTCCAACACCTCCGTCGAACCCACCAGACGCTCGCCCGGACGGAGCCGACTCTCCCACCGCGACACATACGCCCGCAGTCGGTTCCGCAACGCCACCGTCCGCGGCTCGTCACTCACCCCCAAGGGTTCCCATGCCGCCTCCAACTCCGCCGCCCCGCGCGCGAACAACCCCTCTACCCGCACCTGATGCAACGTCGCGCGCGTCAAGGCGTGCTGCTCGCCCCACACGCGCAGTGACTCCGCGTACGTCGTCACCCAACCGTACCACCGCACCACCTCCGGGTCGGGATTCGCCGAACGCAACCGCTCCAGGAGCATCCGGCCGAACCGCACGAACCGCCCCTTGTTGCGCAACCGCGGCGCCATCACGTGCGCCGCCCGCGTCTGGCGAATCGCCACCGCCGTCGCGTTCATCCGCCGCGTGAACTCCCCCCACGCCGGGTCGCCTTCCCAGGAATGCTTCAGCAAGTTGGCCACCTGATGAGCCACGTCCGGCACTGCCAACGTGGCCGGATGACGCCGTTGAAACCGGGCGATGCCGTTGTTCAGGTCGGCGGCCCCGTCCGAGACGATTTGCCGTGGCACGCCCGTGCGGGCCACGGCCTTTTCCAACTCCGCGTCGATGCGTTCCTGGTTCGACGTCGTCATCGGCACCATCGCGATCAGGTGCAGGTCGGCCAGCTCCAGGGCTTGCTTGCCGAACGGCACCCGGTCGAGGGGCACGCCGACGATGACGAAGAGTTTGTGCGGGCCGATCTGAAGAGTGTGGTCGATGAGCCAGGCCCAGGCGTGGCCGTGCGCGAGCGGCCGGGTCAACTGGGCGTAGCCGAGGCGGAGCACCCAGGAGCGGATGGTGGTGGCGCACGGGGCGGGCGTGGGATCGCCGCTGGCGGCGGCGAAGACGGCGAGGGCGGCGGCGGCGCCGCGGAAGGAGAGGGCCGCGTCGCGGATCAGGGCGACGGCGCGGCGGACGACGGCGAAGGGGTAGTGTCCGCCGCGGATGGTCCAGGCGTCGTTTTTGGGGGCGGCGGCGCCGACGCGCGGGCGTCGAGGCGGGCCTGGAGTTGGTCGCGTTGCTGGCGCGTGTGGTCGAGTTGGAGTTGGAGGGTCTGAAGTTGTTCGGCGAGGGTCTGGGTCCGTTGCCGATGGCGTTCGCGACTGGTGGCGAGATCGCGGACGCGGATCTGAAGGGCTTTGCGTTCGGCTTTGCGCGCGGCGGCTTTGGCCTTCCAGGCCTCGCGGGAGCGAAGGAGTTTGGGGATGAGAAGGCGGGGCGGGGTGAGGAACTCGGGGATAGCGGTCGAAGGAGTGGTGGCCATGGGGCATCCTGCCAAGGGAACGAAACCCGTTTCGGACAGTAGAATCGATGGAGAATTCGGCCACAAGCCCAACTTCTGATCAGCCCAGGGTGGCCCTACCCATCCAGATTGGCCAGGGCACGGCGTAACCCACCAGCAACGTCGCCTCCCCTTCGCCGATCGCCAGCAGCAGGGGGTGCAGCAGTAGCAGGACCGTGGCGAACACGGCCATCTGAGTTCGTAGGTCGGGCTTCCCAGCCCGACCAAGGTGCAGCAGTAGCAGGACCGTGGCGAACACGGCCATCGCCTTGTGGAAGCGGAACAGCATGTCCAGCCCGAACGGCCGCTCCACCCATTTTAGCCGGGCGCTGAGGACGAACTGCATGGCCAGGATTGTGAACCCGAGCAGAGCGAAGCCCATGCCCAGTTCGGCCGCATAGCCCTCCGCGGAGGGGCCGAACGCCGTTGCCACAACCAGAGGAGTGGCGAGTACGAGCAGATAGAGCCCGATGCGAACGAGACCTGCCGCCATGACACATTCCTCTGCTCAGTTCCCAGCCGGGGCGTCGCGCCCGGCAACTCCGTAGTCGAGAAGCAGCTCGTTTCCACACCCGGCTTCGAAACGCGCAAACAAGATGTCGCACTGCCGCAGATTCCGTGCCGGGCCGACCGGTGGAGTGGTCGCGATGGTTCAAGCACGTTCGGGTCCGGATGTCGCTACTTCTTGTCGACCGAACCCTTGACGTACTCGCCGATCAGGAGTACCGCTGGGTACAAGACCTCCTCTTCTTCCTGAATGTGCAAGGTGAGCCGTTCGGCGAACCGCACGTAGTCGGTCTTGCCCTCTTCCTTGGCCGCTTCCGCGAGCTTCTTAAGCCCCGCCACCAGTTCGCGGTGCTCTCCGTGGGACTTCGGCAACCCAGTCCTCAGTTTCTCGGCCATCTTGATGGATTCGACTCTCTCCTCCGCCGTGACCGTGCCGTCCGCCAGCCGGGGTAACAGCGACAGCGGCGCGAACGCATCCTTCGCCTTCGGGAAATGGGCGGTCGCCAGTTTCTCGATCGCACGGGCCGCGTCCCCGACCTTGCCGCTCTCCTTCGTGGCCTGGGTGAATTCGGCTTGAAACGCCTCGTGCCGCAACCGCAGCGATTCCGGGATCTGGAGTCCCAGGGGGTGGGCCTTGCTCGGCTCGGGCGGCAGCGGAGGCTCCGGGCCGCCCGCACGGCCGGGATTCAGCGGTACCACGGTGAGAAGGACGGTCAACAAAGCCAGCACAGTCAGAACATTTCTTCTTGCCATAGCAGTTACTCCTCTTGAACGTGCGTGCATGCTTGCTATTTGACATTCTCCCACAAGCGAAATCCTCCGCGAAACGCATTCGCGTTTTCGCCGGCGCGGCAGCCGGGAGGCAGTCCACTGAGCTTGTGGACATTACCTCCGCCAAGCACCACATCGTCCGGCTCGAGGGCGGCAATCAGGCGTGCGACGACATCCTCAACGTAATGCCGCCATTTCCTTATTCCGACGCGCTTCAACCCCCGCAGCCCAACGTAAGCCTCGAAAGTCGCCTTTTTGTACGGAAGATGTCCTAACTCCATCGGCTCGACGATGCCATCCACGATCATGGCGGAGCCGAGGCCGGTTCCCAGTCCCAGGAAGAGCATCTTCCCCCCCTGATAGCTCCCAAGGGCTTGCATGGCCGCATCATTGATGAGTTTGACCGGGCACCCGAAGGCGGCCCGGAAGTCGAAGCCAACCCACCCAGGGCCGAGATTATGCGGTTCCAAAACCGGCTTGCCGTGGAGAACCACGCCCGGGTAGCCGATCGATATTCCTTCGTATTTCCAGTCCTCGGAAGCCTTTCGGACTCGGGAGACCATCTCCTCGGCCGTCATGGACGGCCCGGAGTCAAACTCGCGCGGAGTGTCCTGCCCCGTGACCAGAAACTTGACGTGGTTCCCGCCCACATCGACGACCAGGACTTGCATAAGAAGCTCTCCCCTAAACAGCGTTCGGTACGGTCTGGGTACTTCCGGCCAGGCTGGCTGCGAGCAGGGCGTCCAGATCGTACTGAAGCAGGTCACCGATGCGCTCGATGGTTATGTCCGCGGGCGGATACATGGCCAGCGCCTTGGGGTCGTAAGCGTAGTGCCCCTGGCGCGGGAAAACAGTCGTCAGGCGAGTCCCCCAGACCTTTTTCACCGCGGTCAGGATGCGCAACTTATCGTCCACCAACATATAGTGGCGGGCCGGGTAATGCTTCTCGACGTCGTCCAGCTCCCGCTCCTTGTGGATATAGATGCGCGCGCGGCCCTCAACCGCGGCGAACAGCCCCGAGCGCTTGACCTTGCGCGGTTGGAAAACCACGTCGCCATCGGTGAGGATGACCGTCGGCCCCCAGGCGGCGAGGTGCTCGATCACGTTCAAAGCATCTGGGTATAGGCAGTCGGCGAATGGGTAGTCCAACAGGTAAAAGGAGACCTGCAAAAAATCCGGATCCCGGAGGTTCTCGGCCCGGTAACGCTGCAGGGCACCGAGGTAATCCGCGTAGCCGAGTTCCGTGCGCAGGTTCTCAAAGATCGTCCAGTAGCGCTGCTGGCGTTCGTCCCCGAACGTGCGCGTGAGATAGACCTTCAGGTCATCGATAATGCGATCGTTATCGAGCAGCGTGTTGTCAACGTCGAGCAGGAATACGATGGGGGCAAATTCTGTCATTGAAGACCTTCGTGGGCAGGCGTCGGACTGGGAGTTGTTTTCATCCACCATTGAGTCGTTACTTGTCGTCCGGCTTCTCGATGTGCCCGCCGAACTCGAACCGCATCGCGGATAGCAGCTTGTCGGCAAACTCCGCCTCGCCGCGCGAGCTGAACCGCGAGTAGAGCGCCGTGCTGAGTACCGGCACGGGGACCGCTTCATCAATAGCCGCCTTGATCGTCCACCGTCCCTCGCCGGAATCCGATACCCGGCCATCAAACTTCGCGAGCGTTGGATCCTTGAGCAGGGCGGACGCCGTCAAATCCAGCAGCCACGAGGCGATCACGCTGCCGCGACGCCAGACTTCCGCGATATCGCGCAGATTGAGGTCGAATTGGAACTCTTCGGGGTTGCGTAACGGGGTCGTCTCGGCATCGGTGGCGTGTTTGCTCTTGCCCACATTGGCGTGCTTGAGGACATCCATTCCCTCGGCATAGGCCGCCATGAGGCCGTACTCGATGCCGTTATGCACCATTTTGACAAAGTGACCTGCGCCGCTGGTTCCGCAGTGCAAATAGCCCTGTTCGGCGGTGCCGTCGAGCTTCTCACGCCCGGGAGTGCGCGCGATGTCGCCAACCCCGGGTGCCAGCGTCTTGAACACCGGATCGAGACGCTGCACCGCCTCATCCGGGCCGCCGATCATCAGGCAGTAGCCACGCTCCAGGCCCTTCACGCCCCCGCTCGTCCCGCAATCGATGTAGTGAATCTGCTGGGCCGCGAGTTCCTTGGCCCTGCGGATGTCGTCCACGTAGTAGGAGTTGCCGCCATCGATGAGGATGTCGCCGGGTTCGAGAAGTGGCAGGAGATCGGCGACGACTTGTTCCACGACCCCTCCCGGCACCATCATCCAAATCGCTCGCGGTTTCTCCATCTTCTCCACGAGGTCCGCGAGCGAGGAAGCACCGATGGCCTTCTCTTTCACTAATTTCTTCACGGGTTCGGGTGACCTGTTATAGACCACGCACTCATGGCCGCTCTTGAGCAACCGTCGCACCATATTGGACCCCATCCGTCCCAGTCCGATCATTCCAATTTGCATCTGATTTTCCCTTTTTCCAGTTCTGTTGATAAGTAATAACGTCAATTTTCATAGCACTCTTGTTCGTTCCGGCGTTTCGTGAACCAACAGGCTTGCCGCCGTACGATCTACCAACCAGCGTAGCTCCCCGTCCAATGGTCGGATCAGTTGCGCGGGCCATCGAGAGGGATCGTGAGGACCATCGAGCACCTCGTGCAATACCGCGGCCTTGGCAGCTCCCGTGACGAGAAACACGACGACGGCTGCCTGGTTCAGAAGCGGCGCAGTCAGGGTTACTCGAAAAACATCCTGCTCGGCCACATCGACCTCGGCGACCCAACGTTGCCGCTCCTCCAGCGCGGGCGTACCGGGGAACAGTGAGGCGGTGTGGCCATTCTCGCCCAACCCAAGAAAGACCATGTCAAATCGAGGCGGCCAGCCCCCAAAGAAGCCGCGAAGAAGGGTCTCATAACACCCGGCGGCTTCAGAAGGATTCTGGGAGCCAGGAATCGGATGAATCTGCTCAACGGGAATCGGCACATGGTCAAGCAATGCCTGACGCGCCATGCGATAATTGCTGCGCGGATCATCGGCGGGGACACAGCGCTCGTCTCCCCAAAAGACATGCACCTTCGGCCATGGCGCCCGGTAGCGTCCGGCTCGGTCCCCTGCGGACTGTTCCAGAAGAACCGCAGCGTCGTGAGCGTTCGCGCGAAGGCGTCGGCGCGCGTCATAAAACCTTGCTCCACGCCGACCGGATAGGCCGCGAGTGCCAGCCCAACGGCGGCGATAATGTAAGGGGAGCCGGGCGCGTACAGTCTCTCACCAGCCGGTTGGCGGGATTCACTTCGTTCACGAAGTACGCGAAGGCATCCCGTTGGAGCAGGTCCAGCATTTCATCACGCCGGGGTGGGAACATTCTTCACTTCGCTCAAGAATCGGACAAAAACAGCGAGGCGCAGTTATCCACAGCAGCCTTTTTCCTCGGGCTTCGCATCGGCGGGGGCGGACAGAAACTTTTGCCGGCAGTGGTCGCTACAAAAGTAGAACGTCTTTCCATCGCGTTCGGCGTGGAGAGCGGTGGCCTCGTCCACGGTCATGCCGCAGATGAGGTCTTTGGTCACGGATTTCGATTCATTCATGGTATTGCTTCATTCTTGGTTGTTGTAGTAACTGTCTGGATCGACGTCTCGGTTTCAACCGCCACCCAATTCTGCTTGTCGTGTCCTTGCGGGCGCCCCTCTTTTTCACAGAGGGAGTAGGCCTTCTTGGCCACCTCGTCGCACGCCGGTTTTGGGGTATGTTTATGTTCGTTCATTGGAGAAACCCGGCAATCAAAAAGAGAATTAGGGCAATACCTGCGGCGGCAAAATTATAAGGTGCGGCATACCTCACATATTTCGTGTGGTCTGCGTGAGCAATGTTCGATGACATATTCGTCATTCCTGCAACGGGTGAAGTAACATCTCCGAATGTTCCTCCGGTAATTACCGCTGCCACGCACAGTGGAAGGCCGACCCCAACCGACACTGCCAGGGGAATTGCGAAAGGCATAATCAGTGAAGCGGCTCCCCAGCCTGAGCCAATGAAATACGTTACCGCTGCGGACAAAATAAAAACCGAAACCGGAACACTCCACGCAGGCAGGGAACTTCCTACCTGCTGCTGAATCAGCGCGTTCAATCCCAGCTCTTGTGAAACCGCAGCCAATGGCCAGGCGATGGCAAGAATCGCCAGAGTGGTCATGATTTCGTTTCCACCAGAAATAACATCGGCGGTCAGTTGTTTTAGATTATACTTTTGAAACACGTAAAAGATCGCGGTGACAACGATCGAGATAAACAGAGCCACGAGCATGGCCCTGTTCGGTTCCGTGTTAGTCATCGCTGATACAATGGAGGCGCTGCCCGATTTTTCTCTTCCGAAAAGCCAAAAGAAAAAAACGCTCAACAGAATTACAGAAATCATGGGAACAATGAGGTTGATCACCCGTGGTTTTATCACCGGTTTGGGATCTTCCATGTTCATGCCCGTTTCTGGTTTGCCACCATGCGGTGCTTTAGGTTTGTGGTCGGCTTTCTTGAATTGGACGAAGATGGAAAGGAAGGTGATCAGAATCACCGCGATGCTGAAAAACTCCAAAGGGATGGCTTTAAGCCAGATGGTGTAGGCGGAATTGCTTTCCGAGACTCCGGCAATTTTCAATCCCTGGCTAATGATCGCGACATTAAATCCCACGAAAGTAGTGGCAATGGGAATCAGTTCCACCACCGGACTGGCGGTGTTGTTCAGCATGAAGGCAAGCCGCTCGGCGGCGATTTTATGCTTTGCGGCGAGAGATCGGGTAATGGACCCAGCGCCAACAATCCGGAATCCGCAATCGATAAAAGTCACCGGAATTAACGCCCACATGGTGAAGAACACCCCTTTTTCACTTTTGATGTATTTGTCGGCTTTGTCGGAAAACGCTTTGATACCGCCGGAGCGTTTGACAATTCCGATTAATCCGCTGAACAAATACAGAAACAGGAGCACCTGAAGGTTGTCCTTGTCAGTCAGGGTTTTCACAATCTGGTCCACGGCAGTTGCAAAGCCACCGGTGACCGTGGGATGTAAAAGATAACTGCCGATTAGCAGTCCGATCAAAAGCGAAGGGAGTATTTTTTTCGACCAGATGGCTACCGCTATGGTAATCAGCGGAGGTAGCAGTGAAAGCCACGTATTCATTCTATTGAGTCCTTTCCATGATGTCCTCGAGTTTCGAGCCGACAAGCGCAGACAGAAACGTTTGGCGGCAGTGATCATTGCAAAAGTAGAACGTCTCTCCATCGCGTTCGGCGTGGAACGCGGTGGCCTCGTCCACGGTCATTCCGCAAATGGGGTCATTGGTGTTAGCAGTCGTTTTGGCCATCTGCTTTCTTTTCTTGGTCGTTGTCACCGCACTTGGATTATTGAGAGAAGATTGGTCCTTCTCGCTCGGAGAGCTTTGTTCCCCCCGCCTTTTTCTGAGGGTCGGCTTTGATATTCAGCAGCCTCGCATTGATCGCTACTATGATCGTGTTGGCGGGATTCACTTCGTTCAAGAAGTAAGCGAAGGCATCCTGTTGGAGCCGGTCCAGCATTTCTTCATGCCGGGGTTGAGACATAGTTCACCAGATTCAAGAAACGAAGAATGATAGGTCACTACGGTTGTCGCCATCCGCGTTGGCAGCCGGTCGTGAGCCGATCCGCTTCGGCCGGCCCCCAACTGCCGGCGGCGTAGTTCGGGAAACGGGGCGGCGGCTGCTGTCGCCACCCTTCCAGGATGGGGGTGATGAATTCCCACGCGGCCATCACCTCCTCCGACCGCGTAAAGAGCGTCTGGTCGCCACGCAGGGCGTCCAGCAGCAGCCGCTCGTAGGCTTCGGGCAGGGCCTGGCTGAATGACTCCCCGTAGCGAAAGTCCATATGCACGGGCTGAAGAGTGAGTTGCATGCCCGGTTGCTTGGCCGCAAAGGTTAGGCTGATGCTCTCGTCCGGCTGGATGTGGAATACCAACGCGCCGGGTTGCGCCTGGGCGTTGCAGCAAAGGCAGGCGCCCACGCACTCGCAGGCGCGGTCACAGAGGCTTCCGCCCTTGGGCACTTTCGTAAAGAGGCGCAACGGCGGTCGCTTGAACTCGATGGCGATTTCCGTCACGCCCCGCGCCAGCCGTTTCCCGGCGCGTAACAGGAATGGCACGCCAGCCCAGCGCCAGGTATCCAGTTCCACACGCAGGGCCACGTAGGTTTCGGTGGACGAGTCGGCGGCCACCGCTTCCTCCTTCCGGTAGGCACGCACGGTTTTGCCGTCCGACTGCCCGCCGTCGTACTGGCCGCGCACCACCCGGCGCTCGATTTCCACAGGCTCGTAGGGCACGAGGTTGCTCAGCACCTTCACCTTCTCGTCGTGGATCTCCTTCGCGCCCAGCGAAGCGGGAGGCTCCATTGCAATCAAAGCCAGAAGCTGCAACAGATGGTTCTGGACCACGTCCCGTATGGCACCCGCATGGTCGTAGTAAGCTCCTCTTCTTCCTTCCATGCCGCCAGACTCTGCCATGGTGATCTGGACGTGATCGACGTAGCGGCGGTTAAACAGCGGCTCGAACATGGCGTTGCCGAAACGGAACGACAGAAGGTTCTGAACGGTCTCCTTGCCCAGGTAATGGTCGATGCGAAAAACCTGTTCCTCGCGCAGGAACCGCAAAACGTGTTGGTCCAGGGTGAGGGCGCTGGCCAGATCCTTGCCGAAGGGCTTTTCGATCACCACGCGAGTCCACGGCGTGCCCGGTCCGCGGCGCACCAGGTCCGCAGCGGCAAGCTGCTCGACGATTTTGGAAAAGTAGTCCGGTTCGGTCGCCAGGTAGAAGAGCCGATTGCCGCCGAGACCGTGCTGGCTTTCCAGCGCATGCAGACGTTCGGCCAGCGGGAGATAGCTCTCGGCCTGGTTGAAATCGGCCCGGTGGTAAAAGAGAGACGCTGCAAAGCGCTCCCAGGACTCGCCGGTTGCCGGCTGTTCTCGGTCGCGAGCCTCGGCCGCCTCCCGCAACTCGTTGCGGAACTGGGCGTCGTTCTTGTCGCGCCGGCCCACTCCCACAATCGCAAAGGGTTTGGAAAAGTAGTCCCCCTGCCACAGCCGGAAAAGAGCGGGGAGCAGCTTGCTGCTGGTCAGGGCACCTGTGGCGCCGAAAATAACCAGAGTGAACGGCTCCCCGACCCGCACCTGAGACGGAGGCGTGGAGTCCACCGCTCCTTTCGGCTCGGCCTGAATGACTGGTGTGGCTTCCATCATGTCTGTTCCCTCGTTGAACCCCAGGAGATCAGTGGTTTTCTGCGATGGCGACCTGGAAATCTCGCCCTTGCCAAGGTTCGACACCCGTCCAGTTGAAGTTGAAACGGATCGGAGCACGCTGTCCCTCGGGCACCGAAATATCGACGAACTCCTTGCCGACCTCCGTTGGCGTCGAACTTGCATCGTGCGCCTTCTGCCCCTTATCGCCAGTCCAGTGCAGTCGAAACGGCACCGATGCCTGGATGCGTAAGGTGCCGCCAGATCGTATGATTTTGACTTGCCGATTGAACTTCCAGACCTCCATCGGCTTAACAGTCCGCCGCTTGAGGTAGCGGTCGGCGACCTCTGGAATCAGGTCAAAGACCTTACCATCGGTGGCTGAGCGCACCAGCTTGAGGTACTCCGCGTGAGCCCATACCAGGGGCATGGCACTGCCGGTCGGACGGCCAAAAAACATGTGAGCTTTGGGACGATCCGGCTCGTCCCAGATCTGTTCCGCAAGCAGGCCAGTCGCCGTTGCGAAACTTTCCATCGCTCGCAGGAAAGGCAGCACGTCCCGGCCGGCGGCCAATTCGTAATGTCCGCGTTCGCCGGTCAGCAACGGCCAGGCCCGCCCGCGCCCCCAGCCCTGGTAGGGCCCGGCGTCCTCGCGCTGACCATAGGCATCGCGGTTGTAACGGCGCCAGCAGGGACCGAAGGGCGTATCCACCTTGAGTACCGCATCCACGACGCGCAGCGAATCCTCGACGAGAGGGTCACCCGGCTTGCGGATGCCGTAGCGCACCAGTTCCAGGAAACCAGCATCCACGATTTCTTTGGCCGGAAACGCGGCAGTCGGCGCACCGGGCGGTTGATTGCGAATCAGGAGTGTCCCGCGGTTCGGATCCTCGTCCGGCTGCGGGTCGTTGATATCAACCGGATGGATGCGAATGTAGTGGCGGCGGATGCCGGGGACGAGCGTTCCCTCGGTGGTCACGGTCCACACTTCGAGGTGCGATTCCAGGAAGTCGGCGTACTCTTCGAGGTATTGTGCCGTGGCCTCATGACCGCGGTCACGCGCGAAGGAAGCTGCGCAGATCAGGCCGGCGATCGTGGCCGCCAGGGTCGAAGGCGAGTAACCGCTGCTCTCCTCCCATCGCTCTTGAGGCGTGGCTGGCCCGTTACGGACTAGGTAACCCGCGGCCCTTTGCACCATCGGCCAGGGGTCGAAATCCCGGAGGGCCTTGGCCGCACGCATGTGCCAGGCGAGCATGATGGGAAAGGCAACCTCATCCAGTTGGACGCCCCGCCAGTGAGCCTCGCCATTGATCCAGAAATTCTGATAGAAGCCGCCGTCCTCCCGCTGCATGCAGGCGAGGTAGACGAGCGCGCGGAATGGGATCTCGTCGTGGCCAACTGAGAGCATGGACATGGCGCTATTGCACATGTCGCGCGTCCATACCAAGTGGTAGCCTCCCAGATCCTCGTCGCCCCTGGCCTCGCCCCAGGGGATACTCAACGACGCGATCATGGCCCCGTTGTGGAGTTTGTCCTCGTGCGCCATCACCAAACTGTGGCTGATGTTGAAGAGGCAGCCGCCGTCCCCGGTTACCCGCTGACTCCCCGTCGCCGCGTGTCCCGCTCCTCGTTGCCACTGCGCAATGAAACTGGCACGATGCTTGGCGAAAGGGGTTGCCAGCGACTGGGTCAGTGTCACCAGCGCGCTTTGGAGACTGTTGCCAAAGGCAAGACCGAGGACGAATTCCTGGCCGCTTCGGAGATCGATCTCGCCGGTCAGCGCGATGTTCCCATCCAGGACCGAGTCGAACTCCCAGTTCATCTGGAAATCCTTGGCGAGATCCTGCCAGCCGTCCGTCGTACCTACATAGCCGCACGAACACCGCGCGAATGGGACGGTCGCCCCCAGCGCAAGCCAGGTGCGGCCCTTGTGAGCCGTCAGCACCAGGCCCTGGGCGGTTCGGACCACGTTGCCGTTGTTGCCCCAACCGCCACCTTCGAGATGGGGTGCGAGCAGAGCAAACAACCGCAGTCGGGAAAGCACTGTACTGTCTGCTTCCAGGCGGGTGTGCATGAGCACGCACGCTTGATGAGGATCGGTGATCACCTCCTTGATGATTCGGTAGCGGCCCTCGGGATCGGAACTGGTGACCCGAAAGCCGAGCGCGTGGGGTGCCAGGTATTCGTGGGTACTCTCCATTTGACGCCGAGAATCATGGAAAAAGGACTCGCCGTCCGTGACGAGATATTGCAGGTCGCGGATCTGCGGCCGGTCGATGGTCGGGTAGTAGACCTCGTTGATGATGCCTCTGGAAATGGTGAACCAGACTCGGCTCAGGGCGGAGTAGGCGGTCCCTATCCCGTCCTTGTCGCTACGGGTCCAGCGCGGCTCGATGCCGGGGCCGCCGGTCGCCGGGTGCTGATTCAGGAGGATCGTCATCGCGTTTCCTACTAATTCAAGTCGGTCGCAAGGGTGCCGGATCAGGAATGCCCGTCTCAACGAAAGGGATTGATCCGCAAGCAGCGCGATTCTTTAGAAGCTGTAACACAATGAAGTAAATCCCGGAAAATCAGGCGAATTCCGTCATTGTGTTAGAGGCTCTTACGCTTTGGCGGCCTTGAAGCCGAGGTTGTTGACGGCAGCGATCAAGGAACTATCCGTTGTCTTTTTGGGATCGAACTGAACCCGGGCCGATCCGACGGCAACCGCCTCGACGGTTGTGCCGGGGATGGACTTCAGCGCGGCCGAGACCTTTCCGACGCAGCCACCACAGCTCATACCCTGAATCGACAAACTGAGCGTTTCCATAACTTACTCCAATCGTGGTTTTGGTACTTCGGTTGTAGCGAGCGCATCCGCTGCGCACGGTAGCGTCTACCTCAGCTTCAAGTCGGTCGCTTGCACTTTGGTTGCGAGGATGCCGGGTCATGGAGGTTAATCCCCGCTCCGGCATCCCACGGGCCGTCACTCGGCTTTCGATTTCGCCTCGATCTTGTGGACGACGAATTTGTCGTCCATCGTCATCTTGACGGTGAAGCCCTCCTTCAGGTCTTCGAGTTTAGCGTCCTTGTCATCGAGGGTGATCTTGGCGTCCTTGGCCACATCATGTTCATGCTTCTTTTCGTCGCCCTTGAGGGTCAGGGTAATCTTGTCGTCACCGGCTTTAACAACCGTCGCATCATGGACCTTGTCTTCCGCCGATACCCGCTGGCTGACGAACACCGTCAAGGCCAGGGCCGCCACGAACAGCGGTAAACATCGCTTCACCATTTCATCGCTCCTTTGACTGAAACTCCTACCGAATTCGGGGGAAGCCAAAATGGCTGCCTCCATCTACTCGTCCTGCTTCCTTCATTAGGCCGCCACACTGGCCATCTTGCAGCAATCCTCTGCACGTCGCTTGCACACTTCCGCAAAGCGCTGACGGTGATTGCCCCCGTGCTTTGCTCATGGGGCGCCTTTCGCTGCGGCGAAGTCTCGTTAGTTTGCAGACATAGGCTTTTCCGAAACCGTGCGGGCCAGCCGGTTGTAGAGCCAGGCCGCCGCGCCAACCGCGGCACCCGTTCCAACGCCCGCTCCCAGGAGACCGATGACGAAGGTCGCCCAAGTCATCTGCCGATACAGGCCGGTCAGATCGATGTGGAGGAAGGCGGTGCCGAGGTAGGCCACGGTGGACTCCGGCACCACGGCACAGAAGATCGTGCAGAGCGCGTAGGCCAGGGCCGCGATACTCCCTGTTGCCAGGGCGGCGGCGCGAACGTCGAGTTTCATAAATCCGTCTCCTCGTTGAGGGCTTGGTCAGCCCCAGCTACCGTACTTCTCACTTGCCCTGATGACCGGGGCCGTGTCCCGACCCAGCGGAGCCGTGACCCGACCCGCCAGGCATGTGCCCGGTGGTGGCTGCCGGCGCCGGTTGGGTCGCATTATCCGAGCACCCCGCAGCGGCGATCAATCCGGCGAGGATTAACCCCGTAATGAATGTCTTCATGTTCGTCACCTCCAGTTCGGGTTTATAAACGAGTTCTCTTAGAGGCTGTAACACAATGACGGAATTCGCCTGATTTTCTGGGGTTTCCTTCATTGTTTTATAGCCTCATATGGTGCCGTTAACGAGTTAGCGACGGTTCGCCAGTTTGGCGTTTGACATACTCTGCATTGGTCATGGGAGTCTTCTGAATCGTTGAAAAGTTGACCTTTGCCAGGCCGTTGTCGCTCGACGCCAGCCGAACGCGATCATCAGTCGCCCTATCAGCGCAGCCAGGCTCGAATGTCTGGCTGGGCCGATACGGGTTAAATGCTCGGTTCGCTCAAACGGCTGCAGCGGCCATCGTGCTGCACGCCTCGGCGCAGCGCTTGCACGCCTCGGCGCAGCGCTTGCAATGGACCATTGCCGTGTGCTTCTGGCATTCGTCCGCGCAGGCTTCGCAGACCTCGGCGCAAACCCGGCAGATGTCCTCCGCGAACTGGGAGCCGCGGCTCATGAGGCCCGCCGCCGCCCGGCAAATCGTCGCGCAGTCGCGGTCCAGGCGGATGCAAGCCGCCAGCGCCTTCACGTCCTTCTCGTCCAGACAGGCGTCCGCGCAGGCTTCGCACTCCGTTGCGCATCGCACGCACGCGTCGATGCACGCCTGATACTGTTGGTGAGCCACCGAAGATTTCCTTCAGGGAACTATCAAGTGGCGGTCGGAAAACTTCCGACCTGTCCCACTACTCCAAACACGGCTCCTGGCACTCCCCGATGACCAGTAACCGAACTTGTTGGTTTATCAGCACTTGCTGCGCCGCGAGAACAGCGGACCCATATTTTGCTTCGCCGTCGAACGGCAGATGTTCTGCACGCTCCGTGTAGCCGATCGGCAGTCTTAATGGCCGCGTTAGTTAGGCCTGTCCGAGAAAACTGGAATACAGCGCCATCCCGCCATCGATGAGGAGCGTCGTGCCGGTCACGTAGGCGGCCTCGTCGCTCACCAGATACATCACCGCGCCGGCCACTTCCTCCGGCTGGCCGATGCGACGCGACGGAACGAGCGCCAACACTTGCTTGAGCCGCTCCGGGTCGTGAAGCCAGGCCTCGTTGATGGGCGTGGCGATGGCGCCCGGCGCGACGTTGTTCACGCGCACTTTTTTCTCCGCCAATTCCAGCGCCATCGTCTTCATGAGCAGGTCCAGTCCGCCCTTCGACGCACAGTAATGGGCATACCCGCCCCACGGAATGATTTGATGCACGGAGGAAATTTTTGATGATGGCCCCGCCGCCGGTCTTCACCATGCTCCGCGCGGCCAGTTGCGAGCAGAGAAACACCCCGCGCAGGTTGACCGCCATCACCTTGTCCCAATCCTCAAGCGCCATGTCCAGGAAGGGGCTTTTGCTCTCGATGCCGGCATTGTTCACCAGGATGTCGATCGCGCCAAACTCCCGAAGCATCCCGGCGAACATCGTTTCGATCTCGCGCTCCTTGCTGACGTCCGCGTACATCGCGACGGCTTGGCCGCCCGTGGATTTGATGTCGGCCACAATTCTCTCGGCGGCCTCCCGCTGGGATCGGTAGTTGACGACAACCGTTGCGCCCGCCGCAGCCAGACGCCGCGCCACCGCTTCGCCGATGCCCGAGCTCGCGCCCGTAACGAGGGCGCGGCGACCGGTCAGCGCTTGAACCGTCGTGTTCATTTTGCCGTTCCCAATTGCCCGGATTGCGTCGATTTTTTGTGAAGGGGATGCCCGCCGTAACCGTGGCGGGAACCAACATGGCCCCCGTAATGCCTTTCTTCCAGTCACTTCGGCATACGTCTCAACCAGCTTCGACCTCAATGATGCTTGTACCAGCCCACGCCCTTGATGTCGTTCCACGCGGTCGTCTGGTGGCACTGGTAACACTCGTTGACTTGAGCTTTTGGCTTCCCGGCCACCTTGGCCGAGATCATGCTGAAATGCATCATGTAATGGCTCGGCGGCGCCTGGTGGCACTGGGCACAGTCCATAGAACTCGGAGGCGGATGCCGGAACTCCGGGATCGTCCACTTTGCCGTCGTGTGGCATTGGGCACAGTCCTGGCCGAATAGCTTGACGTGCCGATCCTTGTTCGAGTGACAGCTCGCACAGTTCAAGACCGCTTCTTGCGGCGACATGCTCGAATGGACGGGCGACTGGCGGCTCGCGGGCCGGTGTTGACCGATCCAGTCGAGGAGTTGTTTCCGCACCACCTCGTCGTCGGAATCCGGCTTGGGGTTGGCTTTGAGTTGGCGGAAGCCGATCTCGGCCAGCGCCCGGTGGTCCATGTCGGTGGGACGCCGGTCGCTACCCTGATGCTCGCGGTGGCACTCCCGACAACTGCCTACATTGGCGTGAAACGCAGTCGGCTGGCGCTGTAGCAACGGCTCGTTGTTGGCGTGGCAGGCGATGCAGTTCGCGGCTTCCGGCCCCTTCGTGGAAGTGTGGCAAGCCGCGCAGTTATGCTCCAGAAACGAGTGTGCTGAGGAGAGCGCACCGGGGCTGGCCATGCGTTGCCAGGCCGCAGCACCGAACACGTCGGTTCGTTTGCCGCCGGGATGGTTCCCGAATAGATACACGGCGAAGAACCCCGCCGCAACGAGGGTGAAGCCGGCGATTATGTATGTCCGGAACTTCATGAGTACCACCTCAGCCCGAAATGAATCGAGGCCCAGATATGGAGAGCGAGCAGAAGCAAGAATGCGAAAGCAGTGACGATGTGCAGCATCAACGCCCACGCGAACCACTGTTTCAACAATTCGTGCGTGCGGACGGAATACTCAAGGTCGGCCACGCCCTCGGCAAGGGTCATGACTCGGCTCGCGGGATTATCGGCGGCGAAGGACAGTCCGAACGAAGCCAGACCGGCCGCGAACAACTGGCGCTTTGGCAAATTCTCCCTTTCCTTGGGGGACAACTCCAATACGCCCCACGCGCTGTCGAGATCACCCCGGGCGGTTTGCAACAGGGCGAGCTTGTCCTTCATGTCGGTCGAGATGTAGGTCAGCAAATACTTGACGGTGAATCCGCTCACGACCACGAGAAGCATCATGGCCGTGAGGGCGATGCCCAGCGGACTGTCGTATTTGTGTCCGGTGTGGATGAGGCCCAGCAGTGCTCCCACGATCCCCGTGTACACGTGGATCGATACTAAGGTGCTCTGCGAAACATACTCGCTCACATACCGCTTGATGACGGGGATGCGCTTGACGGCGACGTAGGCCGTGGAGACGAGCATGAGTGCGGCCCCGGCGATGCCGAACGCGGATCCAAGACCGCTTCCGGCAAAGCGCGGGGAAGTATGGACGAGGAAGCCGAGCCAGCCGAAGATCAGCACGACAAGGATGCTGGTGACGAGGAAGCGTTCGCGATCCTTCATCGCTAGGCCTCCACTGTGACGGCGGTTTTCGGTTTGGCCTGGCACGCCAGGATGATGCCGTTGGACTTGTCGTCTTCGTCGAGCGCGTCCTCGATGGCCTGATCGACTTCCCCGGCCGTCATCTTGACCTTGCAGACCCCGCAGGTACCGACGCGGCAGGAGTTCTCGATGCCGATCGCCAGTTCCTCGGAGAGCTCGAGAATGGTCTGGCCGGGGCCGGTGTCGATCGCTGCCTGCTCACCGGTCTGGTCGATGCCGCTTTTTGCGGATTTGTTGCTCTTGGAAAACGTGACCAGCGGGCCAGTCGCAGGGGCCGTTGGTTTCGCCGAGGTCCCGGGGACACCGAGCGGAGGCTTGACGGCCCCGAAAGCTTCGGATTTCACCTGATCGCTGGCAACGCCGAGTTCGCTGAGCAGTGATTTGGTTGCCTCCATCATCGGCAACGGCCCGCAAAGGTGAATCCTTCGCGAGGCAATGTCGGGAACCGACCGCGCGAGCAGTTCTTTCGTCAGATGGCCGCGGGGTCCCTTCCAATCAGGCCCCGGTTTCGTCTGGGTGACCGTGAGATGCAAATTCGGGTTGCGCTTCGCGAGTGCGGCGAGTGGTTTTTCAAATATGTAGTCGGCCGGGGTGCGGCAGGTGTAGATGAAGAAGATGTCTCCGGGCCACGACTGCTCCGACAGATAGCGAGCCACACTCATCATCGGCGTGATGCCGATACCGGCGGAGATCAGCACGACGCTGTCCGCTTCGGTTCCGGTGAACGTCATTCTGCCGACAGGGCCGTTCGCTTCGATCTCCTCTCCAACCTTCCACAAATCGACGACGTGCCGTGAGAACGCCCCCCGTTCCTCGCGCTTGATGCTGAGTTCGACGCAATCGCGTGCGTTCGGGGAAGAGGAAATCGAGTACGAGCGATTCATTCTCGCCCCGCCGATGTTTAGCGCGACGTTAATGAACTGACCGGGAAGAAATATGAACGCGAGCGGGCCTCCGCCGGGCGAGCGGAGACGAAAGGTTTTAATGTTGGGCGTCTCTCGGGTGATGCTCTCAATGGCGAGTTGGCCGCGCCACTTTGCCTTCAGGGGCGGCGGGGACTCCTTCCCTCCCGGCGGTGGAGGCTTCGCCTTACCGCCGGGAGGCGGTTCCTTGCCTTCTGGCGGGGGTTCCGCCTTAGTACCCGTGGCCGGGTCTTTGCCCGCCGGTGGTTCCTTGCCGCCCGTCGCTGGGTCTTTGCCTTCCGGTGGTTCCTCGTCTTCCGGCGGCGGGGGCGGCCCGCCACCGTCCTTCGGCGGCGGCGAAGACCCCGGCGGCGGAGATTTCGATTCGGGATCGAGTCGCCCGAATAGAGCAGCCGCGCGGCGCATTTTGAAGTAGTACATCGCGAGCATCGCCAACGCGAATGCGACCAGCAGCACCATCGTGAAGTAGTGAAGGACGGACAGCCCGGACGACTCACGCGTTTCCACCCCCTGCGGCGGTTGCAGGTTCATTTCGCTCTTGAACCACTGAAGGGCGACCTGCCGCGGCGGCTTGCCCTCGGCCAGAGCGCGCTTGGCGGCCAGGCCGCTCTCGAACTGCGCGAGGGCCTCGCGTACTTGAGCCGTGGCTTCCTGCATGGCCGCGTGATCTTCGTTCTCCGCTGCCTGTGCCAGGCGGTCGAGTCCCTCGGACAGGAGCGCTACTCCCGAGTGCATTCGCTCTTGAGCCTGAACCTTGACTTGCTCCCGCTGTACAGGTGTAAGTTCTGGAAGGCTCATCAAGGACGGGTAAAGATCTCGTGGCGGGGGAACGCCCATCTTTTTCATCATCACGTCCATCATTCCTTCCATGCCGCTACCCATACCGGCATCCTTGCCACCCGGGGCCATGCCCGCGGCTCCGTCGTTGCCTTTCGGCATTCCCGCCGCGCCGCCCTTGTCCTGAGCCGGGTGGTGCTTCGCATGTTCCTCCGGCGTCTGGCTGTAGCCCGGCAGGGTCAGCGTCAGCCCGACCCACATGGCGAAAACGCCGAGCAAGAACAGTCGGCTCGGCCCTCGTTGAGGAGGTGGATGGCTCATGTCTCCGTCACCTCAATCAAACGGTTCATGGTTCCGCACGAATTCGGCACGCACTTGGGACAGCCCTCGTGCGGGCCGTCACAACCGGGTTCGCAGCACCATTCGCCATCGACGACGAACTTGAACTCGTGGTGACTTGGCATCAGATCCACGGCCACGCTCCAATTGCCCTCAGCATCCTTTGTCATGGGCGTGGAATCCGGGCTCCATTCGTTGAACGTGCCGGCCAGGAACACTGCTTTCGCTACCGGGGCGTGGCAGGCGAACTGCGTAGATCGAGCGTGTTTGGGCTTATGCTGCTTTGTCATGGAACACTTCCTATTTCCTTCAACAGGGAATCATTTGCTTCTTGGTGCATGCTCACCGTTTAATGGGCTAGCACTCTAGGAACCTCGAACGGCAGACACGGTGAAACCAGCGTCTTCGACGGTTTTCCTGATCGTTTCAACCTCGCAATTGCTGTCCTTCTTGACGGTGAAACGCGCTTCCTTTGTCGTGAAATCCACCTGAACAGAACTGGCCTCTACACACGGTAGAGTTTGAAGTGCCTTTTGCATTTGCACCGTTCAGCCGGCTCAGGTCATGCCTTCGACGGTCAGAACATACTCGCCTGGAGCCACGACCTCGGAAGGAGCCGCTGACTTCTCGCTATTGACGGCTTTCCCCTGGTCTTCCCTGACCTGGGGTTGGGACGGCGGCACGCTCGAAGCGTTGCAACCAATCAGCAAGGCGATTCCCAATGTCAGGACCAGCGTTGCAGGACGCAACAATACACGCATGAAACAGGTCTCCCTAATCGTGGCAGCAGAAACAGGCTTTCACGCGCCGAACCACTTTTACGCGCCGCGATCGCCGGTTTGCACTTCCGCAACCTTTACTGATCGCCTCACGGCGAGATATTTTCCTGGCCATCCGCGCTCGGTTCACTTGGCGGGCGCCTGCGTCTTGGGGGCATCGGGCGTCATCGTCCCCATAAGCGCTTGGCGTTGTTCGTCGGTCAGTACCTTGGCAGCTTCGCCCACCGACGTGATAAATGCCATCCGCTGGTCGCCGCGCAGTTTCTCGATGTCGCGCACCTTGGCATCGATTTTCATGGCATCGGGCTTGTCAGAGGCGGTCATCGTCCAGAGTTCTTGCTCCGCTTCGTCGATCTTGCGCTGGCTCGTGGATTTCTCCAGCAATGCTTTTGCTTTGAGACCGTTGAGGGTCGTCTGCTGCTGCGCCGTCAGCTTGATGTGGTCGGGGTGGTCGAGGAAGAATCCGGATGCACCGATGTGGTAGATGTGCGACGCGCCGGGGAAGCCGGGGAGAGCGGTGGCCATCTGCATCTTGCCCATGCTCGTCCCTTTCTGACCCATCCCGCCCATGCCCATCATTCCCATCATCTCTTTCATGTCCATGTCCATCATGCCCATGCCCTTATCCTTCATGTCCACGTCCATGCCCATCTTCTTCTTGTCGCCCATGCTCGACATGCCCTTGCCCTTCATCTTGCCCATCATCTGCATCATCTGGCCCATGTTCTGCATCATCTGGCTCATCATCTCGTCAGGCTCCATGACGTCCATGCCCATGCCACCGGCCATAGCCTTCTTCTTGCCGCCCATGCCGCCCATCATCTTGTCGTCTTCCATGCCGCCCATGCCTGCGCCTGGCTTGCCGCCCATCCCAGCCATGCCAGCATCTGGCTTGCTGCCCATCCCTGCCATGCCGGGTGCCTTGCCAGGCTCGCCCTTTGGCAGTGCCGCCTCCAGCCTGGCAACCTTTGCCCGTAGTTCCGCGATCTCACTGGCCAAGTTCGGGTCGCCGGCAGGCTGCTTGTCTTTGTGCTGGGCATGCGGATCGGGATCTTTTGCCTTGTCGGTTTTGTCCTGGGCAGCGCCCATGAAGGGCCAGGCCACAACGAGGGCCAATGCCGCGCCACCTAGAAGAACGACTAGGCGTGACGTGGCCAGGGTTTTGAACTTCTGCATGGTATTTCTTCTTTCTCGTGGTTCGACTCGGAGAAGAAACAAGAGCGGGCCATCGATCGCAGTCTTCATTGGCTGGAACGAAAGCCCGCTTCACCTACGGTTTCACACAGCACTGGCGAGCCTGCCCACAAGCGGACTCGGGCAGACGTTGACTCGGGGCTTCCAAGCTCAGCGCCGCGTTAGTGTTTCGCGTGTTTGACCATCTCGCGGCATTCCTTGGCGCAGTCCCGACACATTTTGGCGCAGGCGGCCATGTGTTTGTCGTCGGGGAACTTCTCGCAGGCCGCCGCGCACGCGTCGCAACACTTCGCACACGTTTCGCAGGCCAAGACGGCGAACGGGCCGTGGCGGGCCGTCAGCTTCGCCGCCAGGACGCAGCAGTCGGCGCAGTCGTTGCAGGTCGCCATCGTGGTGGCGTGGTCTTTGTGGCCGTTCGCGACGTGGTCCGCGCAGTGTTTGAAGCAGGCGGAACACGCCACCTGGCAGTCGGCGCACGCCTTGGCGCACTTGGCCATCATTTCGTGACCGGCGTGCGGGTCGTCGGCGCGGGCGACGTTGCCCGCGGTGAACGCGAGGACGGCAGCAGCCGCCAATAGCAGCAGCGCGGAGAAACGCAATCGATACATCCCAGTCTCCTAGATCCAAAGATTCCCACTCGATCGCGGCCCAAAACGCTTGGGCCGACTCATCACCTCTTCGTCCGTGTCGATTGTCGAATCATCGTCCACCCCCGACCCGAGGGGGTCGGCGGCGACGCCATTTTCATTCCGCAATTGAGTTGCTCTGGGCGTGAACGCCAGCAGATCGAACAGCACACGGAACAAGTCTGTCAGGATTGACGCCTTGTTTTCGCCGTGCCGCTCACGCCGGCCGCCACCGATGTGAAGGATTCAGGATTGTCCGTTCGCACGGACTCGCCAGATGCTTATTCGACTTGGGCCGATTGGCCCGCAAGTCAGACGACGATTCGCCAAGCATGCAAAAACGACGCCGGTCGAGGCGTTTGCGTGCGAATTCCGCTTGAGCCCTCAAATGGCTTAACTTCAGTACCCCCGTCGATACCCGACCGCACAGCGGTTGCACGCAGTGTGCGACACGGCTTATCTCCAGCGGAAGTCCAGTACACCAGTCTTCAATCCTGAAGGAACTGTCTCCCTATGCAAATCGCGAATCGGTTCTAAATCGCCTGGATGGGGTCGCGCAAGGCTGTGCCGCAAGCGCACGCGCTTGCACCTGTGCTGGAGCATGCGCGAGCGCATGTACACGCAATCCAATGCTGTAGGCGCGCCTGAATGACGGGGGCACAGCGTTCGAGCCGCCGCGCAATTTCTTCCATGGCGCAGTCGGGCTCGACGGCGGCGGTTCGGTTTGCGCTGATGGGGGAACGAGCGGGGGCCACGATCCTCGTATGGACGGAGGGGATGGACTGGAACAGGGGCGGCTCACTTGCCTGGCAGTTCTACGACAAGGAAGGGAAGCCGACCGCCGAGCATGGCCGCTCCGACGGCGTGCCGACCTGGAGCCTCGGGACGGTCTTCGCCCGGCCCGATGGCGGCTTCACCATCAACTACTAAATTGACAGCTAACATCTAATAGTTCGAGGAATGTGGTATGAAAGTTGGCACCAAGGTATTCGTCCTGGCCTTGTTGACGCTCACCTCGACGTGGCTGCTCGGCGGCTGCTCGAAGAAAGAGTCTGCGACGACCACAAGAACTGACACTCGCAACAAGGAGGAGGAGAAAGGCGACGAACACGCCCAACACGCAGAAGCCAAGATGGCCGGACACAAAGGGGCAGAACACGGGCGGCACGATGTCAAAAAAGACGGTGACAAGAATGGTGATGACAAGCATCACCAGGACCGCGAGCATCACGACAAGGTGACAGCGCCTAAAGGCAGCCTCAAGGTCGGCGACACCGTGCCGGATTTCCCCGTACGAACCCTCGACGGCAAAACCGTGAAACTCAGCGAGTTGCAGAAGGACGCAAGGCGCACCAAGAAGGGCGTCGTTGTTCTTTCGTTCTGGTGCTCGACTTGCCACAGCTGCCGAGATGTGGAGAACGAACTTGCCAAGCTATGCAAGGATTTTGAGGGTCAAGCCGCCGTGATCGCCCTGGACGCCAACGCCGATGAGACAGCCGACGATGTGGCTGCCTTCGTCAAGAAGCACGGGTTGGCGCTGCCCGTCGTACTCGATCCGAGCGGGCGCACGGCAGACCACTTCGGGGTCCAGCGGACCACGACGACGGTGGTTATCGACGGCAACAGCGTGCTCCGCTACTGCGGCCAGTTCCGGCAGAAGGGCGGCGGCTCTGCTGAGGAGGCTTTGAAGTCGGTCCTGGCCGGAAATGAGGTCACCATTAAAACAACGCCGCACAACGGCTGACGGATCGTGAGAAAGTAGCCCCCGTGTGGGGCGCACATGTTGAAGATGTTGATGACCCGGCGGTCGATGTCGCTTGCTATCTCCACGAACGACTTCGGCTTTGCGACGAGAACCGCATTGCAGCCGCAAAACTGCTCCAGGTATACCCGGTGTCCGGGGCCGATTCCAACGCTGACTTTTTTCCCCGCAACGAGTCCCAGAATGTATCGAAAGTTGTCTTTGTACCTCGCGGCAGTAGTGCTGGCCTTCTTCGCGGCCAGCCCGACACTGGCCCACGAGGGACTTGTGTTGAAGGTCGCAGAGGGCAAGCTGACTGTGGT
>Ga0163147_10002843_pt1 | contig 23996 bp, 15 predicted proteins | sample OliLakLV19MP6G1_FD_148597 | JGI IMG/M metagenome (GOLD analysis project Ga0163147, IMG submission 148597) | Freshwater microbial mat bacterial communities from Lake Vanda, McMurdo Dry Valleys, Antarctica- Oligotrophic Lake LV.19.MP6.G1 | ecosystem: Environmental > Aquatic > Freshwater > Lake >...
CTGGCAGTACAACAACACTAGAATTCATACAGCTCTCAAGATGTCACCGGTACAATTTGCGCAAAAAATCGCACATAGATACAATTCAGAGAATAAGGTTAGTGTCTAATGAAATGGGGGAGGTACAATGAACATCTAAAGTTTCATTTAAAGAGGCTTCGCTACGGCGGGCCTTTTCTTTTGGGGAAATGGTGTGTATGAAATTATTTCAATACCATTTTTTTTAAACTCTCGTTACAAACTTTTCGCTTTCTCAACAATAATGCTTACATTTCCATTACGCATAGACACTTTACCTTTTATAGCAATACACGATTCGAGTGTGAATAAATTTTTAAACTCCTCATACACCTTCGGGAAAACTACGCACTCTATACTATCTGTAAGATCACTTATTTTTACAAATAACATCGCGTCACCTTTTTTTGTTTGTATTATGCGCACATCTTCTACAATACCCCCAACGACCACAGGCATACTTTCTTTCGCTTCTTCGTGAATTTTGTTCATGGTGAGTTTTTTTCCTTCGAGTTTTTCTCGAAATCGATCAAGTGGGTGGCCAGAGATATAGAGGCCGAGCAGTTCTTTTTCCCATGCGAGTTTGTCTGTCATGGTTGCTTCGGGCGCTGGTTCAAGCTTAAGAGTGGAAACGGTGGAAGTGTCCCTCATAAGGCCAAACAAAGAATCTTGACTCTCATCTTGTTTATTTTTTTCTTTATTATATGAAAGTATGTGCTCTAGATTTGCAAGCATCACTCCACGTTCTCCAAACTCATCCATTGCTCCAGCTTTTATCAGGGCTTCAAGTGATTTTTTATTTAAATTTTTATCTTTTATTCTGTCGAGAAAATTTGCAAGAAAGGTAAAACGACCATTTTGTTTTCGTTCGCGGACAATAGACTCTCCGATACCTTCGCCAAAATTTTTTATTGTCGTAAGACCGAAACGAATTTTGTCTCCGCCCTCAGTGATTCCTTTTCCAATACCACCCTTATTACTAATTACGCTAAATCCACTATAACTTTCGTTTATATTTGGCGAGAGTACGGGAATACCCATACGTTTACATTCAGCAATAGTTTCTGCAATTTTTTCTACATCACCGGAATCGGCGGTGAGAACAGCAGACATATAGATAGCAGGAAAATTTGCTTTCATGTATGCGGTTTGATACGCCACTCTTCCATAACTGGCAGCATGTGCTTTGTTGAAACCGTATGCGGCAAATGGTTCAATGAGTTTCCATAATTCATCAGCTTTTGTTTCCGCCATTCCGTTTTTTATGAGTCCTTCGAGGAGCTTTCCTTTTTGCGCTTCCATTTCAGCAGGAATTTTTTTACCCATTGCTTTTCGCAATTTGTCTGCTTCAAGCCATGAATATCCTCCGAGGTTGATGGCAATAAGCATAACGTCGTCCTGATAGGTGATAACACCGTATGATTGATCAAGAATGTCTTTCATGCGCGGGTCGAGATAAGAGACGAGCGCAGAATTGTGTTTACGCTCAATGTATTGCGGAATTGACTCAAGTGGTCCTGGACGATATAGAGCAACCATTGCATTGATGTCAAAAATTGTGCTCGGTTTTAGTTCTTTTAGAAATCGTGTCATGCCCGTGCCGTTTAATTGGAATAGTCCAATAGTTTCACCTCGCGCGAGCATTTCAAATGTCTTAGTGTCATCAATGGGTATATTTTCAATATCAATATCAACATCAAGAATTGTTTTTACTCGATCTACAGCATCAGCGAGAATCGAGAGATTTTTTATCCCAAGGAAATCAAATTTTAAAAGACCAGCTTCTTCAACTGAATGCATATCATACTGTGTGATAATTTTATTTTCTCCTTTTGTGTCGTATTGAAGAGGAATAAAGTCGGTGAGTGGGCGCGGCGCGATTACGACGCCGGCTGCGTGCACCGAAATATGGCGCGCCGCGCCTTCAATCTTTTTCGCCATATCAATAATTTCTCTAACCTCGTGTTCGTCTTTGTACATTTTTTTAAGATCAGGCACTTCAGAAAGCGCTCGGTCAATCGTCATTGGAAAACCTTGCGCACCTATTGGAATGAGTTTTGCAATTCGGTCGCCGAGACCATAGGGATGACCGAGCGCACGCGTTACGTCACGCACTGATCCACGCGCCGCCATTGTACCAAACGTACCAATCTGAGCGACCTTATCGGCCCCGTATTTTTGTTTTGTATATTCAATCATTTCATCACGGCGATTGTCGGCATAATCCATGTCGATATCAGGGGCAGATGGCCGTTCAGGATTTAAGAAACGTTCAAACGGTAATTTATATACGAGAGGATTTACATTTGTGATACGAGCAAGGTAGGTGACAAGTGATCCAGCAACCGATCCTCGAATTGTAGTGAGGATGTTTTGTTCATGGGCATGACGTAATAAATCTCCCACCACGAGAAAGTACGGCGAGTACCCCTTATCTTTTATGACTTTTAATTCATATTCAATACGCCCAAGCACTTCCGGAGTTTTTTCTATACCACGATCAATTATACCCTTGTACACGATCTCACGAAATTCATCGTCGTATGAACGCCCACTTTCAACAATATAGTTTGGGAATACCCATGTACCGAGCTCAAGTTCGAGATTACACATTTCTGCAATGCGCAGTGTATTTTCAAGCGCATCAGGTATTTTTTTAAAATATTTTTGAGCATCTTTTTGAGAGATAAAGGAGAAATCTTCTTCAGTCTCATCAAGAATTCTATCCAAACGGTCACTGTTTGTTTGGATTGACATAAGAGTCTTTCGTGCGAGACGGTCTTTTTCATTAAGGTAATAGACGTCATGTGCAGCAACAATGTTGGTGTTAGTTTCACGTGCGAGAGAAATGAGTCGGTCAATATGTTCTTCATGCCCAGGAATTTCTGGGTGATGGGTTATTTCAAGAAAAAAATTATCACTATCGTATATTTTTTTATACCACGCTATCAACTTAATCGCTTTTTCTTCCCCACCATTTTTTAGTGCCAATGCAATTTCACCTGAAAATGATGGGGAGATACACACAAGTCCTTCGTGATGAAGCTCTAGCAATTCTTTATCAATGCGTGGTTTGTAATAAAAACCTTCAAAAAATCCTTTTGTAACCAGTTGGATCAAATGCTTGTATCCAGTCGTGTCTTTTGCAAGTAGCACAAGACGGGATCGAGAATTATCTATCCCACTTTGTTTATTGTGTCTGCTGCGAACGGCGAGATACGCATCAATACCGATTATCGGTTTGATCTCAGCTTTCTTACATTTTTTATAAAACTCTATCGCACCATAGAGGTTGCCATTGTCGGTGAGTGCAAGGGCTTTCATGCCGTCTGTTTTTGCAGCTGCCACGAGTTCATCAATTTTAGGTAGTGCATTGAGGAGGCTGTAATGACTATGTGTATGAAGATGGACAAACACGTTCAAGATTTCACTTTTTTGCTGCATGCTATGATTATAGCAAAGATGAAACATCGGTATATTATCGGTATAGATGAAGTTGGTCGGGGACCTCTTGCTGGTCCAGTAACGATCGGTGTTGTCTGTATCCCTGTCGATTTTGATATGTCTTTTTTTGTGGGTATTAAAGACTCAAAAAAACTTGGAGTAGATAGTCGGCGCATGTGGCGAGATCGAGTAATGGCATGCGATACCGCTATACATAGCGCGGGAACAAAACGACAGAGTTTGAGTATGGCATGGGTGGCCTCATCAGTCAGCCCTGCGGTAATAGATCGGATCGGAATTAATGCATCGATTAGACGCGCGATGAGTCGGGCACTTTCCCGTCTCTCTGTAGCACCTCCGCAATGCTTCGTGCTTCTCGATGGAGGTTTAAGGGCGCCGAAAGAATACATATATCAAAAGACAATTATAAAAGGGGATGAAAAAGAGCCGGTCATTGCAATCGCTTCAATCCTCGCCAAAGTGTATCGTGATACGGCTATGGAGCGTTATGCTGAGCGATATAAGCAGTATGGATTTGAAGCACATAAGGGGTATGGCACACCAGAACATTTAAAAAAAATTCTAAAACACGGGATGAGTGATATGCATCGCCGGAGTTTTTTGAAGAGAATCAAAGGTAATATTAGATAATTCGGTATACTATCCTCATGGACCCAGACATAAAAAACAAACTCGACGCACACGATGCAAAGCTTGATGCAATTCATAAATCGGTAGAGAAAACTCGAAGATATTTCGTACTCTTTTTTTGGGTTACGGTAATCGGTTTAGTGCTTCCCCTTATTGGAATTGTTTTTGTAGTGCCTAAATTTTTAAATACACACACAAATACACTTCGGGGTCTGTAAGCTCGTTTGAGTCGGGTTGCCTTTGTATTCCCATTGCGATTTTTGGGTAGTTGTGTATAATCTTTCTTATATGGTTGTACGAATGCGAAGCACACGATCCCACACTGGGAACAGACGATCTCATCATGCTCTTACGGCGAGATCATTTTCAAAGTGCCCACAATGCTCTGCTCCTGTGATGAGTCACCGAGTATGCGCACAATGTGGTACATACAAGGGAAAGGTGGTGATAGACATGGTTGCGCGAGTTGAAAAGAAGAACAAAAAGCGAGCAGTAGCGGAAAAATAAATAAACCATTTTGGTTTACCCGAGTGGGTTTTAGTCACGTTCTTAGGAAAATAATATATGGCAAATCGGCATCTTTCGAGGTCAATAGTCACGCAGTCACTCTTTGAGTGGGATTTTAACCACAAAAGTGAAGCGGAAGCTATGGATATTTTTTCTCGAAATGCACACGAATTCGCTCTTGGTATGGGCGATTTTTCGTTTATGGAGTCGCTTATGAAGCATGTACTTGAGAAGCGTAAAGATATAGATGTCATTATTGAAAAAGCTGCTCCGGATTGGCCTATTGATAAAATTTCTATTATCGATCGAAATATTTTACGAATTGGATTGTACGAGCTATTATTTGCAGATCGAAAAGAAGTGCCTCCTAAAGTTGCTATCAATGAAGCAATCGAACTTGCAAAAACATTTGGTGGAGAGACGAGTGGAAAGTTTGTAAACGGTGTACTTGGTGCAGTATACAAGGAAATGGGCGAACCAGGAAAAGAGGAAAAATCAAAACGAAAACGTCATCCCGACATTCCTGATGACCAAGCTCCAATAGAAAAACTTGCAGGCGCGGTGGTGTACGCGAAAGACGCTGAGGAAATTTATCTTGCACTTGTTCACGATGTGTTTGGACATTGGACGCTTTCAAAGGGGCATCTTGAAGAGGGAGAGAAAGATGAGCTTGGACTTGTACGAGTTATTATGGACGAGCTTGGGCTTTCTGTTGATATAAAATATGAACTTGGTAATAATAGTTATATTGCATTTGATCCGGAGAAAGGAAAGATAAAAAAGCAGGTTCACTACTTCCTTGCACAATCAGAATTCAAAGATATTACACTTAAAGAAAGTGGAGGCCTTGATGATGTTCGATGGTTTAAACTTACTGATATACTTGACCTTAATTTTTATAATGATATTCTGCCAATTGTGACAAAAGCAATCAATACGTTGCTTAGCAACAGTACAGACAAAACTACGTAATGAGCATAGACTTCTCACAATTTGAACAAAAGGCAGGTGTAGCATTTAACGATAAGAAGCTTTTGAAACAAGCTTTTACACATCGATCTTTTATTAATGAAAACAAGGATGCGCACCTTGAGCACAACGAACGTCTCGAATTTTTAGGCGATGCGGTTCTTGAGCTTGTTATAACCGATTATTTATTTCAAACATATCCTGATAAAGACGAAGGAACTATGACAAGTCTTCGTTCTGCAGTAGTGAATGCAACAACATGCGCACAGGTGGCAGCAGCACTTGAGGTGAATAATTTTCTCCTACTTTCTCGTGGGGAGACAAAAGACGTGGGCCGCGCCCGACAATATATTTTAGCAAATACCCTCGAAGCAATTATTGGTGCAATATATTTAGATCAAGGTTATGAGCAGGCAAAACAATTTATCTCACAACATATTTCTCCACTTGTTGACGATATTATTTCAAACGGAACGTGGATTGATGCAAAGAGTTTGTTTCAGGAAAAAGCACAAGAAATGCTTGGTATCACGCCAGTATATGAAACAATAAAAGAGACGGGTCCGGACCATGACAAACGTTTTACTATTGGGGTGTATCTACAAAAAATACTTATTGGTTCTGGGGATGGTGAATCAAAACAAGATGCTGAGCAAGAGGCTGCGCAAAAAGCGCTTGAAAAAAAGGGGTGGAGTTAGGGGGTATGTGGTTGGAGCGTATTGGGTGGTCGCGAAAAACCCCCGTAAACATACGGGGGGGGGAGAAATCTTTCTTTGGGGTTCACACGGCCTCCTTAAAAGAGTCTGGCGAGAAACTTAGCGAGAACCCATGCTCCCACAATGGCGCCAGACACGACTATGAACATCCACACCCCTTGCTTGGGGGTGAGATCCCCCTCCTTTTTTTTGTGCATCTCTTTTCCTTTCTGGAGAAAACAATAAATTAAAATTTATAATAAGTCAAATTTTTTCTTACCACTATTTCATAGTATTATGTTCTGTATGATATTCTTTTGGTATGTATCTTAAAAGTCTTGAAATAAACGGCTTTAAATCTTTTGCTAAAAAAAGCACATTAGATTTTACGACACCCATTTCTTCTATTGTCGGGCCAAATGGTTCTGGTAAATCAAATATTGCTGAGGCATTTCGTTTTGTGCTTGGTGAGCAGTCTATAAAATCATTGCGTGGAAAAAAAGGAGAAGACCTTATTTTCAACGGAACTCCAGAGGTTGCGCGCTCTAATCGTGCGTCGGTAAAGGTGATGTTTGATAATCGTCGTCGTTTTTTAAATGTAGATTTTGATGAAGTAACTATCGAACGCGTAGTGCATCGTGATTCAGTAAATGAGTATTTTATAAATAGCACGCAGGTACGACTCAAAGATATTATTGAATTGCTCGCCCATGCGCATATCGGTTCTTCCGGACACCACATCATTTCTCAGGGCGAGGCGGACAAAATTTTGAATGCAAGTTTGTGGGAACGTCGTACAATGATTGAAGATGCGCTTGGTTTAAAAATTTATCAATATAAACGACAAGAAAGCGAACGAAAATTAGAAAAGACAGCAGAAAATATTGTTTCGGTTGAAGGATTACGAAAAGAAGTTGCACCACATCTTCGTTTTCTAAAAAAACAGGTAGAGAAGGTTAAAAAGATTGTTGCGCTTAAAGAAGAGTTGTCACTTTTGTATCGTGACTATTTAAAACACGAAGACAAATATATACAGCGTACCAAAGAAAGTCTTTCTGTAGAAAAAAAACCGCTCCATGAAGAGCTTAAAACAACAGAAGAAAAACTGGCATTGGTAAAAAAAGTTCTTGAAGGATCTCGTGAAAAAGATACAAAGAGCCTTGAAGTGCTTACTATTGAAGAAGAAATTCGTACGGTTAGAAATGGCAAAGATGCTTTACTTTTGGACCTCGGCCGGGTTGAAGGTGAAATTGCCGCAGGGGAACGTAGTATAAAAAAACAGCAAGAAATTGCACTTTCAGAAGAGGGAAGAATGGTGAGCTTGAAAGATGTAGTGAGTGTTGCGGAAGATATTGAGACTAAAGCAAAAGATGTAGACGCAAGTACTGATATTCAGTTTGTAAAAAAGGTGTTGCAAAGCATACGTGATATTGTGTTTGATTTTGTCACAAAACACCAAATCTCTCGCAACGATAGACTCGTTGAGGAATCTAAAACACAGCTAAAAATATTGCTGTCTCAAAAGGAAAAAATTGAGGTGTCTATTTTGGAATTTGTAAAAAAAGAAGGATTATTTCAATTGCAATATACACAACTCAAACAAGAAATTGATCGCGAAAAAGATACAAATAGAGATGCGGAGCGCGCAATGTTTACATTGATGACGATACTAAGTGAATTACGCTCACATCTTGATCGTATAAAAGCGCAGGAAGAAAAAATCATAGCAAATGAAGAAGATTTTAAACGAGAACTTCAGGAGGCCGCTGTCCTTATTGGTCGTAGTGCGCTTGATTTTGCTACGCATGTTGTGGCACTTGATCCACATGAATCACGGACAGTACAAGAAGATCGACGTCGGACGATAGAGAAAATAAAAATTCGCATTGAAGAGGGGGGGGGAGGTTTAAGTGAAGAAATTTTAAAAGAATATCGCGAGGTAAGCGAGCGCGACATATTTTTGGAACGCGAACTCGCCGATCTTGGAAAATCAGCTTTGATACTCAAAGAACTCATCAGAGAACTTGATGTGAAACTTACAACAGAATTTAAAAATGGAATCGACAAAATAAATGCTCAGTTTGGGCATTTATTTTCCCTTATGTTTGGCGGCGGTGGTGCGCTACTTGAGGTGATTCGTGAGAAAAAAAGAAAACGTGTGAGTGATACCGATTTGGCAAATCTTGGCGATAGCGAAACAACTGGTATAGAGGGTATGACTGAGGGAGAGGAGGACGGTGAAGAGGGAGTAGAGATTCAAGTGCAATTGCCACGCAAAAAAACAAAAGGTCTTGTAATGCTTTCGGGTGGCGAAAGGGCACTGACTTCTATCGCACTTCTTTTTGCGATCTCTCAAGTTAATCCTCCTCCTTTTATTATCCTTGATGAAACAGATGCTGCACTCGACGAAGCAAATTCTAGGAAATATGGAGATATGATTGAAAATCTTTCGAAGTATTCCCAGCTTATTCTCATTACACACAATCGCGAAACAATGTCGCGTGCAGGATTGCTTTATGGAATTACGATGAGCGATGGAGGATTTTCAAAATTGCTTTCCATTGAATTTGAAGAAGCTGTTGCGGTAGCAAAGTAGTAGACAAAAAACAAAAATACTTTTGAAAAGCATCGCGCAGGCACGACGGGGCTAAACGTAGCAAAATCCCAGCAGGGATTTATGCGTGCTTTTCAAAAGTATTTTTGTTTTTTGTCTACCTAATTCACCAATACGTAATCAAGTATTTTCCGATCTAAATCAGCATTGGTGATTTTAAATGTTATTTTATCTCCCAAAGAATATTTTTTACCAGTTCTACTTCCTATAAGCGCATAGTTTTTCTGGTCGAGTTCGTAGAAATCATCTTTCATGTCGCGAATTTTTATCACCCCTTCACTTCTAGATTCTTTTTCTTCTACGTAAATACCCCATTCGCTCATACCAGAAATTGTTCCTTCAAATACTTTATTCATTCGAGTACTCATATACTCTACTTGTTTGTATTTTACAGATGCACGCTCTGCTTCCGCAGCAGCAATTTCTTTTTCAGTAGTGTCGCGTGCGATGCGTTCATATTTTGCAAATTCATTTTGTTCCACTTTCCCTCCCGTAAGATGGCGCTCCAGTAATCGATGTACGATAAGATCAGCATACCGACGAATTGGGGACGTGAAATGTGTATAAAATTCAAAGCCGAGTCCGAAGTGCCCAATATTTTTTGTTGAGTACACTGCTTTTGCCATCGAACGCACGGTGGCTGTTTTTATGAGAAATTCAGCAGGTGATCCAGTGATACTTTTAAGCATAAGAGAAATATCTTTCGAGGTTGTGGCACCATTTTTTGATTGCAATTCATACCCGAGCGCTTTTAGAAATGTTGTAAGGTCACCAATTTTATCTGGATCAGGCACGTCATGAATACGATAAATAAATGCCTTGGGTATTTTGCTTTTACCGTGCGCATTGTAAATAAACGTCGCGACTTCGCGATTTGCAAGAAGCATAAATTCTTCTACGAGCTTATGCGTATCCATTCGCTCTTTTCGATATACAGCAATAGGTACACCTGCCTCATCAAGCTCAAATTTTACTTCTTCTGTTTCAAAATCAATTGCACCATGCTCGAAACGATATTTTTGGAAAATTTTTGCAATAGTATTGAGTGTGTGTAATTGTTCAAAATATTCTCCACCGTCGAGTTCTTTTGCACCAGTGAGAGATCCTGCAGTAAGCACTGCTTGAGCGTTTTCGTAGGTAAAGCGTTTGTCTGAGTTGATGATTGTTTTTCCAAACCATCGATCTTTTACAGTACCTTGTGAGTCCATCACAAATACTGATGAAAAGGCAAACTTATCTTCACGAGGGTTGAGACTACACATATCATTTGAAAGGATTTCGGGAAGCATGGGGATGGTGCGATCTACGAGATATACAGAAAAACCTCGCTTCCGTGCCTCGTCATCGAGCACCGAACCTTCGGTTACAAAATACGAGACGTCTGCGATATGGACTCCTATCTCATAATCCCCATCAGGTAATTTTTTAAATGAAATAGCGTCGTCAAAATCTTTTGCGTCGATGGGGTCAATAGTGAATGTGGTTGTATTACGGAAGTCTTTGCGTTTTTTTACTTCTTCATCGAAGTGTTTGTGCGCTTCGCCTGCCACGCGTTCTGCTTCTTCATCAACCGCAGGCGGGAAGCGTGTGTCGAAACCTTTTTCAAGTACGATTGATTCCATTTCTACATTATGTACACCTTTTTTTCCAAGTACTCGAAGCAGTTCGCCTTGAGGGTTGCTATCCATATCCTTCCATTCTGTGATGCGTACAAATACTTTATCTCCATCTTGTGCATCAAGAATTTTATCCGCTGGTATGAAAATATCGCGATACATTTTTTTGTTGTCGGGCATGAGGAAAAAACCCTTGTCTACCTTTTCAAGCACACCAACAAATGTCATTTTTGCACGCTGTACAATTTTTCCCACTTCACCTTGCTGGCGTACGTTTTTAACTGCAGGCAAGAGTTTTACCTCAATTTCGTCCCCGTCGAGTGCGGTTTTAAGTAAAGGCCACTGGATTTCTATGTCGTCTCCCTCAGGGTCTTCTGGATTTTCGACGTAGCCAATAGCTTTGCCCGTGAGGGTTATATGGCCGGTAATCCGTTTCTCTTCCTTACTGTGTTGTGTTGTCATTAGCTAGAACTATAGCAGATTGGCGTAAAAACTGAAATATAGAGACGTACAAAACATTGACCACTAGAATCTATTCTGTTAATATAACCCCCATGTTAAAAATTCGATTACAACGAGTAGGACGCAAGCACGAACCAACGTTCCGCCTTGTTCTTACTGACTCAAAAAATAGCCCCAAAAGTGGACGAACCCTTGAAACGCTTGGTTCCTATGACTCTCGTCGAGGTGAAAAAGCAGAATTTAAAAATGATCGAATTAATCATTGGGTAGCTAAAGGTGCTCAGCTTTCGGGTACAGTTCATAATCTTCTTGTAGATAAAAAAGTAATTACGGGTAAAAAAATAAACGTACTTCCAAAAAAACAACCTATTAAAAAAGAGGGTGCGGATGCTCTTGTGGAAGTAGCTGCAGCAGTTCCAAGTGAAGTAGCCCCAGTCCCAGCTTCAAAAGAAACTCCAGTAGTTTAAAAAAACTGTGTTGAGAAAAGCATCGCGCAGGCCCGACGGGGCCGGGGGTAGTAACAATCGCAACAACGATTGACACGCGGTTTTCGAAACACAGTTTTTATTTTTTACCGTCTGTGGGTAACTTCATTGACCACGATTTGTAGTGCGGTAAAATTAAGGGAGCAGTTATGGGTTTGCATACTGCACGAAAGAATTTCCTTTATTATTTTAGAACGTTTAGAATATTTTTATGCAAGAAAATGATGCACAGTTTCTGGAGTACGTAGTGAAGGCGTTGGTAGATAATCCAAATGATGTAAAGATAAAACGAACAGTAGACGAAATGGGAGTACTCATGAATCTTGATGTAAATCCTGCAGATATGGGAAAGATTATTGGCCGAGAGGGAAATACAGCAAAGGCCATTCGAACACTTCTTCGAGTGGTTGGTATGAAAAATAACGCGCGGGTAAATCTAAAAATCAACGAACCAGAAGGTGGAATGCGAAGTGAGGGGCGCGCAACGAAAACAGTAGATGAAGCGATGGAAGATTTGAAGATTTAATATATTTCACGCAATTTAGGTAAAAAAACAGCACGCAGTCCTCGCGGACCACGTGCTGTTTTGTTTGGTGCGGATGGAGAGGTCCCCTTAAAAGACGAGGATGCCCAGAGCACTTGCTAGGGTAGCGATGATCGCCAATTCCAGAAGACCCCAAATAATGAGGAGAGGTTTTGTTTTACGAGATCTAATTTAGATTATATAATATATAAAATATTTGTCAAACTATGTATTTATGCAAAAATATGACATAAATAGTCATGCGATTTCATATTATTACACTATTTCCGGGTGCGTGTAGCTCGTATGTAGACGAGTCTATTATTAAGCGCGCAATTGAAGATAAAAAAATCTCAGTGAAATTTTATAATCCGCGTGATTTTTCAACAGATACATGGGGGCGGATTGATCAAAAGCCTTATGGGGGTGGTCCGGGTATGGTAATTCAGGCATTGCCAGTTATAAAAGCGATCGAAAAAGCGGTGGGTATAAAAAGTGGAGCAGCAAAAAAAAGTTTACCAACAAAAGGCAAGGCGCGCACAAAAAAGCGTATCAAGATAATTTTTCTTTCTCCGCGCGGTGCTCAGTTTACAAATGAATACGCACAACGTGCAGCAAAAAAATATACGGACATTGTACTTATCGCTGGTCGCTATGAAGGAATTGATGCTCGCGTTAAAAAAGTGTTTAAGACCGAAGATGTTTCAATTGGACCGTTTGTGCTTACAGGTGGGGAATTACCAGCAATGATTATTGTGGATTGCGTCGCACGACAGATTAAGGGTGTACTCGGTGATTTTTCATCGCGCGAAGAGACTCGTATTGCAAGCAGGGATGTATACACACGCCCAGAGATTTTTGAATATAGAAATAAAAAGCACCGTGTTCCTAAGGTGCTATTATCTGGCAACCACGCAAAAATCGACGAATGGCGGCAAGGTAAGTAGGCACGGTATACTACCTCTATGTTTAACTTCAAAGATAAGAAAAAAACTAATATTGATATTGAAAAGGTCGCGAAGAGGCAGCTGAAAAAAAATGTGCGCGTTATTCAATCTCTAGGTGCTTATGATCAAGGTAAAAAAGATATTTCAATAACCAAGCTCGAGCGACGTTTGACTCCTATACGGGTTACTTCTTGAGCGGGATCTCGTTTCATTTCCACTTACACCAGAAAACCAACAAAAGGTTGAATCTTTGGGCGTCTCCATAAATAGTTCCCATTTTCATACGGAGATTTATAGAATCTTAGAAGAAAAATCAGTTGCATATATTTTTTCATAATAAAAAGCCACCCCCTTACTGACGGCAACAAAAGAATCGCTTGTTTAGCTTTTGAGATATTGCGTGAGATTAATACCCTTAAACCAAATTACAGCGAAGCAACTCTCGATGAGTACGCTGTTTTTATAGAGAAGATACAAACAATCGATCACTAGAGGGATATACGGTTTTGGGCCGAGGCTTTATTTTAAAGAATAAAATAATGACAGTTGGAGAACCGCCATATGTGTGTGCACATTACTTCGGAGTCTTGACAAAAAAGACACCTTGAAATATAATCGTCCTTAATTGCAAAAGATTGAGTCTCGGCCCGCAATGAGAGAAGAAGAACGTGTAGGGGTATTATCAATCGTATTTCGCACATCTTTGTAACATATAATAGATAGCGCATGTGTTTTTTAAAGATACCTTGAAGAAAGGTGGTTTTTGGCTTTTTGAGAATGTTGTTTGGGATTTTTTGGTTTTTTTATTTTATTACCAACGCATAAATATACACAACGTATGTCACCACAAGCAGCGGCGGGGACTAAGGGTCTTCGAGAGAAAAAGTATTTTAATCGTTTTAAGAAGCCACTTATCGAACTACCAAATTTGGTAGAGTCACAAATTACTTCTTTTACATGGCTCATTGAAAAGGGCTTAAAAGAAATTTTTGATGAATTTTCTTCAATCAAAGATTATTCAGAGAAAAAATTTCAGCTCGATTTCACTGGTTTTGAATTAAGTGCTCCCAAATATGATGAGTACTATGCGAAACACCAAAAGATGTCGTATGAGGCACCCTTAAAGGTAAAAGTTCGGCTCACCAATCACATTTTAAAAACATCAAAAGAGCAGGAGATTTTTCTTGCTGATTTTCCGCTTATGACCGATCACGGTACATTTATCGTAAGTGGTATTGAGCGTGTTATTGTGCCACAACTTGCTCGATCATTCGGTGTTTTCTTTACCTCACAAGAATTGAAAGGTAAAACACTTTTCGGTGCAAAAATCATTCCATCTCGTGGTGCATGGATTGAAATTGAAACTGATGTAGACAATGTTGTGTATGTGCGTATTGATAAAAAGCGAAAATTTCCAATTACGTCACTATTGCGCGTTCTCGGCGCTTCAACAGACAAAGATATTCTTGAACTTGCTAAGGGTAATGAATTTACGAAAGCATATTTAGAAAAATCTCTAGCGAAAGATCACGCCAAAACACTCGACGAAGCATACGTAGAGATTTACAAAAAACTTCGAGATGGAGATTTGGCTGCAGTAGAAAATGCAAAAGAATTTGTGCTCTCTATTTTCAGTGAGGAACGATACGATCTTTCTCGAGTTGGACGTTTTCGTTTCAACCAGCGTTTTGAGAAGCCATTAACAGAAAAAGAACTTACAAAGAAGATTATTTCTCTTGAAGATGTTGAGATTATTCTTTCTAATATTGTTACATTAAACAATACTCCAGATGCACAACCAGATGATATTGATCATCTGGGCTCACGACGTGTACGATACGTGGGTGAGCTTTTTCAGCAAAAAATTCGTATGGGTATGGCACAAATTAAGCGCAATATTCAAAACAGAATGTCTACTGTTGATACCGACGTAACACTTCCTGTTCAATTTATTTCTCCAAAACCTCTTCAGGCTCGTATCAAAGAATTTTTTACAACAAATCAGCTTTCACAGTTTATGCAACAGGAGAATGCTCTTACTGAAATAGAGCATTTACGAACTCTTTCTGCGCTCGGACCTGGAGGACTCAACCGCGCACGCGCTGGATTTGAGGTGCGTGACGTTCACACATCTCATTATGGACGACTGTGTCCAATTCACACTCCAGAAGGTCCCAATATCGGTCTTATTCTTCGTCTAGGTCTCTATGCTCGTATCAATGAGTTTGGAATGATCGAAACTCCATACGCAAAAGTGAAAAATGGAAAAGTGACTGACGAAATTGTATATATGAATGCGCTTGAAGAAGAGGAGTATAAAATTGCACATGCTGCAACTGCAGCTGATGAAAGTGGAAAAATTCTTTCAGAAAATGTTGAGGTGCGTATTAAAGGTAAGCCGGGTCTTATTTCAAAAGAACAAGTAGATTTTATTGATATTTCAACAAGTCAAGCATTCTCTGTTGCTACATCAATGATTCCTTTTTTAAATCATGACGATGCAAATCGTGCACTCATGGGATCAAACATGCAGAAACAAGCAACACCTTGTATTAATCCAGAAATGCCACTTGTTGCAACCGGTATTGAAGAGCGAGCAGTAAAAGATACAGGACGACTTGTACTTGCAATAGAGAGTGGAACAGTTATTGCGTCTGATGCTAAAAAAGTCGTTGTAAAGAATGAAAAAGGAAAGGAGAAAGAATATAAACTTGTAACATTTTCTCGAACAAATGGTTTTACTGCGTTTCATCAACGACCAAGCGTAATGGTGGGTGATAAGGTAAAGAAAGGAGACATTATCGCTGATAATTCTTCAAGTGATCGAGGACAAATGGCGCTTGGGCAAAATATTTTGGTCGCGTTTATGTCATGGTCTGGATCAAACTTCGAAGATGCGATTATCGTTTCAGAGCGACTTGTGAAGGAAAGTAAATTTACCTCAATTCACATTGAAGAGTTTGTAGTAAATGTTCGTGATACAAAACTCGGTCCAGAGGTTACAACATGTGATATTCCAAACGTTGGTGAGGCAAAGTTAAAAAATCTTGCAGAAGATGGGCTCATTCGTGTGGGTGCAGAGGTGCGCCCTGGTGATATATTGGTTGGGAAAATTACACCAAAAGGTGAGACACAACTTACTCCAGAAGAGCGTCTTCTTCGATCACTTTTCGGTGAAAAAGCTCGTGATGTAAAAGACACATCAAAACGTATGGAAGGTGGAAAGCGTGGTCGTATCATAAACGTGCAGGTATTTTCACGAGAAAAAGGAGATAAGCTTGAGTCGGGAATTATTAAAAGAATTCATATTGAAGTGGCACAACTTCGAGCAGTGTCTGTGGGCGATAAACTAGCTGGACGTCACGGGAACAAGGGTGTTATTTCTCGAATTCTTCCTGTAGAAGATATGCCATACATGGCTGATGGAACCCCGATTGATATTATTTTGACACCACTTGGCGTGCCATCTCGTATGAATCTCGGGCAAATCCTTGAGCTTCATCTTGGACTTGCGGCACACACTCTCAATTATCAAGCAATCGTTCCTCCCTTTACCGGAGCAACTGATACTGAAATAAAAGAAGAGCTTGTAAAAGCAGGTTTCAACAATAGTGGAAAGATGAAACTTTTTGATGGACGAACCGGCGTGCCATTTGATCAAGAGATTGCTGTTGGATATATGTATATTCTCAAACTTCACCACATGGTTGAAGATAAAATTCACATGCGTTCAATCGGACCATACTCTCTTATTACTCAGCAGCCACTCGGAGGAAAAGCACAAGCAGGAGGACAGCGATTTGGAGAAATGGAAGTATGGGCTCTTCTTGGACACGGTGCGGCATACACACTTCGTGAAATGCTTACGGTAAAATCTGACGATATTGTTGGACGTTCTGCAACATTCGATGCAATTGTTAAGGGTGAAAAAATGGATGAACCAAATACGCCAGCATCATTCAACGTACTTCTCAACAATCTTCGGGGTATATCGCTTGATGTAGATTTGAGGAGAACACAAGGGTCGGAACCAATTACTGATGAGAATGAATAAGGGTATTTCTTAAATAACAACACCATGAATATAAAAAATACAATGAAACCAAGAAGTCCACGTTCTGATCAGCATGATTTTGATATTATCTCCCTTAAACTTGCTTCACCAGAAAAAATAAAAGAGTGGTCTTTTGGAGAAGTGATGAAGCCGGAGACAATCAACTACCGAACTCAACGAAGCGAGCGAAATGGTTTGTTTGATGAAAAAATATTTGGCCCTGATAAGGATTATGAATGTTATTGTGGAAAATATCGAGGTATTCGATATAGGGGGGTGGTATGTGAAAAGTGTGGAGTAGAAATTACACGATCTATTGTGCGTCGCGAGCGCATGGGTCATATTGAACTTGCAACACCAGTTTCTCATATTTGGTTTTTACGAAGCATGCCTTCGCGTATCAGTATGATTCTCGGTATTCCAACAGCAGATCTTGAAAAGGTAATCTATTTTGCTGGGTATATAATAACAAGCGTTTCAGAGCCAGAACGACTTCGAATTTTGAAAGATCTTGATTCAGAATTTAAAGCAAAAATAAAATCTGTAAATGATGACAAAACAAAAGAAGCGATAAAAGAAATGCTTCTTAACGCAAAGCGTGATATTGAAAGCGTTCAGAAAGGACGTGTGCTTGATGAAATTGAGTACCATAATTTTTCTGTTAAATACGGAACATTGTTTGAAGCGGGCATTGGTGCTGAGGAAATTTATAAAATTTTCAAGGGTCTTGATCTTCCTACGCTTGAATCAAATCTTATTGCAGATCTTGGAAAAGCAGTATCGCTTGAGGTTGATAAAATTAACAAACGACTTTCTCTTATTCGTTCAATGATAAAAACAGGTGTGCGTCCAGAATGGATGTTTCTCACACGAATTCCAGTTATTCCACCAGCACTTCGACCAATGGTTCCACTTGATGGAGGGCGATATGCTACATCTGATGTAAACGATCTTTATCGTCGAGTTATTAATCGAAATAATCGTCTCAAAAAGCTAAAAGAAATTAGCGCGCCCGAAGTTATTTTGCGAAATGAAAAGCGTATTTTGCAGGAGGCTGTAGATTCACTTATAGACAATTCTATTCGTCATGGTAATTCATCTTCATCTGCTGTTACTCAAGCACAACGACGACCTCTAAAATCTCTTGCCGACAATCTAAAGGGTAAGCGAGGTCTTTTCCGCGCAAACCTTCTTGGAAAGCGTGTTGATTATTCTGGACGATCTGTGATTGTTGTGGGTCCAGAACTCAAACTCAATCAGTGTGGTTTGCCAAAACATATGGCACTTGAATTGTTTAAGCCATTTGTTATTTCTCAGCTTATAAAACGAGAGCTTGCGTACAATATCCGTGGAGCGAGTCGCCTTATCGAAGATGGAATTCCTGAGGTATGGGCGATTCTAGAAGAGGTTATTAAAGATAGACATGTACTTTTGAATCGTGCGCCAACACTTCATCGTCTCGGTATTCAGGCTTTTAAGCCAATTTTGATCGAAGGAAACGCTATTCAAGTGCATCCACTTGTATGTACTGCATTCAACGCAGACTTCGACGGTGATCAGATGGCCGTACACGTTCCACTTTCTGCTGAAGCACAGATAGAAGCAAAAGAAATTATGGCATCAAGTAAAAATATTTTGAAGCCAGGAAGTGGAGACCCTGTTATTTCTGGAAAACTTCTTGATATTGTGCTTGGGTGTTATTGGATGACAAAAACAATTGAAGGAGAAAATGGAGAAGGAATGTATTTTGAAAGTCCAGAGGCTGCTATTCAGGCGCTTGATTTCGGAGTTGTTGGTTTTCGAGCAAATATAAAAGTACTTCCTAATGAGGAGGCTAAGTATGCTCAATACGAAGGGAAGATTTTTGAAACTTCAGTAGGACGTCTACTCTTCAACAACGTATTACCAGTCGATTACTCATTTATCAATACAGAAATCGATCGAAAAAAGATGTCGGGTCTCATTGATGATCTTATTGAAAAATACGGTATCGAAGAAATTCCATTTATTATGGATAACATTAAGGTCTTCGGTTTCAAGTATGCGACACACTCCGGTGTTACATGGGGTATTGATGACGTGCTTATTCCTGCTGGAAAAAATGAGGTAATCTTGCGTGCCAAAGGTAAATCAAATGAAGTTGTCGATCAATTTAATTCCGGTTTTATTTCTGAAGATGAACGACTCAGAAAAAATATTGAAATTTGGCACGGTGCAAAAAATGAAATTGAAAAATTAATTCCCGCTACACTTAAAAAGCACGGATCAGTGTATGACATGGTAAATTCCGGTGCCCGAGGTTCTATTGGAAATATTACTCAGATGGTTGGTATGAAAGGTTTGATTCAAAATACTGCTGGAGAGACAATTGAATTTCCCATTACTTCGTGTAGTAAAGAGGGTTTGAGTCCACTTGAATATTTCATTACTACCCACGGTTCTCGAAAAGGTCTTACCGACACCGCACTTAATACCGCAAAGGCTGGGTATCTTACTCGTCGACTCTTTGATGTTGCTCAAGATGCAATTATCACAGAAGACGATTGTGGAACAAAAGAAGGTATTAAACTTCGAAAAGAAAATGCATCAGGAATTGAAATTCCTCTTTCTCGAAATTGTAAGGGGCGATTTATTACTGAGGATGTAGTAAACAAAGAAGGAATTGTGCTTTTCAAGAAAGGTGATTTTCTTACTAAAGAAAATGCACTCGTGATTGATAAAGAAGGAATTGAAGAAGTTGTTGTTCGATCACCACTTGTATGTAAAACACCAACAGGTGTTTGTGTAAAGTGTTATGGAGCTGATCTTGGGAAGCATAAAATTATTGAACTTGGTGAGGCGGTGGGAACCGTTGCTGCGCAAGCTATTGGAGAGCCAGGAACACAGCTTACAATGCGTACATTCCATGCTGGAGGTACTGCGTCTGTTGGAGGAGATATTACTCAAGGTTTGCCTCGTGTTGAAGAGGTGTTTGAAAAACGAAAGCCTAAAAACCCTGCGATTATTAGTCATGTCGAAGGTATGGTTACTCATGTTGAAACTTCAGGTGCTGATAAGAAAATTGTTATCCTTCCTGAAATTTCTGATAAATCAAAACTTAAGACAAAGGGTGAAGTTGAATATCCTGTTGCTCAACCTCGTATGATTCTTGTGAAAATCGGCGATAAAGTAAAGCGTGGACAAATGCTTACTGATGGTTCTGCTGATATTGATGAACTCTTCCGATACGCTGGAAAAGAAAAAGCAGAAAACTACATCATTCGAGAAATTAGTAAACTCTACGAACTTCAAGGTGAAGCGGTTTCTCGAAAACATATTGAAGTGATTGTACGCCAAATGTTTTCTCGTCGAAAAGTAAAAGATCGTGGAGCGACACAACTTTCTGTGGGTGATGTGGTAGAAATATCTGAGCTTACCATTGAAAATAAAAAAGCTCGAGAAGCGGGAGGGGAAGAAGCAAAGACAGAACCTGTTGTTATGGGTATTACAGAAGTGTCACTTTCTCGTAAGAGCTTCCTTTCTGCAGCTTCATTCCAACATACAACTCGTGTTCTCATCAACGGTGCGATTCGTGGAAACATAGACCGACTTATCGGTTTAAAAGAAAACGTTATTATTGGACGTCTTATTCCTGCAGGAACTGGTTTTGAAGGAAGTCCTAAATCAAAATTAACGAAAGATATTCAGCACGGATAAGTAGGAAGATGAGAGGAAGCGTGCGTGTGCATGGCGAGTATTACATTCTTCACCTATGTCTTCATCCGTAGATCTCATAAAAGAAAAACTCGATGTTTCCGATCTCATTGGATCGTATATTAAACTTGAAAAGTCGGGTATAAATTTTAAGGCGAAATGTCCTTTTCACAACGAAAAATCAGCGTCATTTTTTGTCTCTGTTGATCGTGGTACGTATTATTGTTTTGGTTGTGGCGCAAAGGGTGATATTTTTACGTTCGTTCAAGAATTTGAAGGAGTTGATTTTCGGGGCGCACTTAAATTGCTTGCACTTCGTGCTGGTGTTTCACTCGAACCTGAAAATATCACGGCACGCACGCAAAAAGATCGCTTTACGTCAGCGCTTTCACAGGCCACATTTTTTTTCCAGAAAAAATTACAAGAGCACACTCCAGCACTTGAATATCTAAAGAACCGAGGGCTTACTGAGAAAACTATCAAAGAATGGCAGATTGGGTATGCGCCACTCAATTGGCATGAGCTTGAGCAATTTCTTGTGGAAAAAGAATTTCAGAGAAATGAACTCCATGCTGTTGGACTTATAAAAAAGAGTGAGAAATCTCAGGGTGAGTACTACGATGTGTTTCGTGGGCGTATTATGTTTCCAATTTTTGATTCTGCAGGTAATGTTATTGCATTTTCTGGAAGAATATTGGTTGATGATAAAATATCGCCAAAATATTTAAACACACCGGAGACTCCACTCTTCAATAAATCTGAAACACTATATGGTTTGCACGTCGCAAAAATTGATATTCGACGAAAAGATTTTTCTATTCTCGTTGAGGGTCAAATGGATCTTGTAATGTCACATCAAACTGGATTTGGGAATACAGTCGCGTCTTCAGGGACTGCATTCACCGCAGAACATCTTAAAAAATTAAAACGTCTATCAAATCGAATTCTTATGGCTTTCGATGCTGATGGCGCAGGCTTTTCGGCTGCAAATAAAAGTGCACAACTCGCACTTTCTTTGGGGATGGAAGTTAAGGTAGCACTTCTACCAAAAGGTAGTGATCCTGCAGAACTTATTAAAACAAATCTACCAGCATGGAAACATATTCTTTCAACGTCTCTTCATATTATTGATTTTTATATGAAGTCGTTGCTTCTAAAAAATATCGAGCCAAGAAATTTAGGAAAAGAAATACGAAGTCATGTGTTGCCATACATAGCACTACTTGAGAGTAGTATAGAACGATCACATTTTATCTCAAAAATTGTTCGTGATACCGGTATAAAAGAAGACGCACTATGGGAAGATTTAAAAATGGTTGCACAAAAACAAGATTCAACACGCCCGTCACATATCTCTCAATCTGCGAGAGGACCACAAGAGCTTCGTTCGCCCGCAAAAAAACAATCTCTTGAAAAAAAAATATTTGGGATTATATTATGGCAAACAGCTACTACCAAAAAACAACTCGATCCAGCTGTATTGCGCACTCGACTTGGTACTGTAATTGGTGAAAAAGAACTCGATTCAATAGCAGAATCTACGCTCCATGAAACAAGCGGACTCATTTTTGAGACAGAAGCATATTACAACAATAACGAAAAACTTACCGATGAGGTTGAAGATCTTTTCATCAATCTTGCAGCTGAGCGATTGAAAGAGGAATTTACTGTTGCAATGACAGCACTGAGCGCGGCTGAGAAATTGAAAGATACAGAAAAGGTTGCCGAAATGCTTGCGCACTGCCAGGAATTATCAAAGAAAATGAGCGGATTACCAAAGAGAATATAATTTTAATACATATAATAACCACATCATTATGAAAAAAAAGAAACAAATAGTATCAAAGAAAAAAGTAAAAAAGATTGTGAAATCTTCAAAAAAGATAACTTCAAAAAAAGCTGTGAAGGCTTCGAAAGCGAAGAAAGGCGCGTCAGCTAAAAAACAAGGTACGGGTAGGATACAGGCAAGCAAAAAGAATCAGAAAATGGAACAGGGTGTAAAACAGCTTCTTGCTAAGGGAAAGGAGCGTGGTTTTGTGACGTATGATGAAATTTTAAAAGAATTTCCAACCGTGGAAGATGATATTATGTTTCTTGACGATTTGTATCAGCAACTCGCTGTTGCAGGTATTGATATTTTAGAAGGAGGAGGTTTGCTTGATGCAAAAGATGCAGCTAATGACCCAGCTGTAAAAAAATACACATACAATAAAGGTGAAGGATCGCCGTATGATTCTATTCAAATGTATTTAAAGGAAATTGGCCAGTACCCACTTATTTCTGGTGCCCAAGAAAAGGATCTTGCAAAAAGAATTGAGAAAGGGGATCAGGAAGCAAAAAATTTACTTGCTCGTTCAAATCTTCGTCTTGTGGTTTCTATCGCAAAAAAATATGTTGGTCGTAGTCCAGACCTCACACTCCTTGATCTTATACAAGAAGGAAATCTTGGCCTCTTTAAAGCTGTTGATAAATTTGATTGGACAAAGGGGTATAAATTTTCCACATATGCGACGTGGTGGATTCGTCAGGCTATTACACGTGCACTTGCCGATCAGTCACGAACTATTCGCGTGCCTGTGCATATGGTTGAAACTATTGCAAAATATAAGCAGGTAGTGCGACGACTTTCTCAAGATTTGGGCCGTGATCCACTTCCTGAAGAAGTTGCAATGGAGATGAATCTCGATGTTGATAAAATTTACAATATTGAAAAAATTGATCAGAGCACAGTTTCTCTTGAAAGTCCTGTGGGTGACGATGGTGATGATGGAAAATCCACACTTGGTGACTTTATAGCAGATGATAAAATTCTTTCTCCAGATCAAGATTCTTCGCGTCGTATTATTTCAGACCAAGTAAAAGAAATTTTAAATGACCTTCCTCCAAAAGAGCGAAAAATTCTTGAAATGCGTCACGGACTTGTGGACGGAGTAACTCACACACTTGAAGAAGTAGGAAAAGAATTTGGTGTTACTCGTGAGCGTATTCGACAGATTGAAGCAAAGGCACATGAAAAGATTCGTCAGCATGAAAATATAAATCGATTGAGGAATTACTAGATACTGACATATTCCGTAAAAGAATCAATAGCTTCGCATCACTTTGTTAATAATTGCATTGGTACACGAAGAGAAATTCCGATGTGGAGTCGGGCGTTGTTGTAATACTCTAGATACTTTTTCAATGCTCTGTGTACCTCCCCCATTTCATTAGACACTAACCTTATTCTCTGAATTGTATCTATGTGCGATTTTTTGCGCAAATTGTACCGGTGACATCTTGAGAGCTGTATGAATTCTAGTGTTGTTGTACTGCCAG
>Ga0163147_10002845_pt1 | contig 23988 bp, 18 predicted proteins | sample OliLakLV19MP6G1_FD_148597 | JGI IMG/M metagenome (GOLD analysis project Ga0163147, IMG submission 148597) | Freshwater microbial mat bacterial communities from Lake Vanda, McMurdo Dry Valleys, Antarctica- Oligotrophic Lake LV.19.MP6.G1 | ecosystem: Environmental > Aquatic > Freshwater > Lake >...
TTTTAGCGCAACAGGCTGAAGGCTCTCTTTAATGACGTTGGTAGCTTCTCATCGCTCAATTTCACTGTAGAAATAATCTGTTCGAGCAATCCAATTGCTTAGTCTGATTTCTGGCACTATAATGGTTGTAGTTATAGAGTAGTTACAGAAAGGTTCTATGTCACTCAAAGATCAACTTATAGAAGATATGAAACAAGCTATGCGCGCTCGGGATGCCTTCAAACTTGGCGTGATTCGTTTTGTTCTAGCAGATATTAAAAATCTGGAAATAGACAAAGGTCCTCAAGATGACGAAAGTACGCTGAAGCTGATTCAGTCTCAGGTCAAGAAAATGAAGGAAGCTATTATTGATTTCGCTCGGGGCAAACGTGACGACTTAGTAGAAGAAGAAGAGAAGAAAATTGCTATTCTTCAAACATATTTGCCACAACAAATGTCAGAAGAAGATTTAATGAATGTCGTCAAAGATGTCGTTAACAAATCTAGTAGTAGAGAGATTGGTCCCCTCACCGGTATGGTTCTTAAAGAAGTGAAGGGCAAGGCTGATGGTAATCGAGTTGGAGCCGCAATTAGGCAGCATCTTGGTCAGTAACTATGAAAATGAAGACGATCGGCGAGATGCTCAAGACTCAGCGAGAGTATCGACGACTATCGCTTCCAGAAGTAGCCAACTTAACTAAAATTAAGTTGGAGTATCTCCAGTCCCTTGAGGAAAATGAGTTTGAGCAACTGCCGTCAGCTACTTTTGTCAAAGGGTATATCAAGACCTACGGCAGGTTGTTTGGTTTTGATTATCAGCCGTTACTAGCGTTACTGCGCCGAGACTACAAAGAAAGCGCTCAGGGCATGCTTTTACCTCGTGAGTTTATTAAACCTGTGCTCAAAAAACAACAGTGGTGGGCTCCGCTTACTGTAGCCAGCGTCGTGCTGGGAGCTGCTTTTTTTACGTTGGTAATGTTTGTCATCATTCAGTGGTACAACTTACAGAAACCACCTTTTCTTGAGATTACTTCCCCAGTAGACGGCGCTTCTGTAGCCGCAAAAGTGGTAGTGGAGGGCAAGGCTTTCTCGGAGGCAACGATATCTGTGAATCAGCAGCCCGTGGCACTGCAGCTGGACGGTTCGTTCTCAACTCAAATCATTTTGCCAACACAAGGCATCCATACTATTTCAGTTCGAGCACTGGATCGACGTGGTAAAACAAATACCGTGGAGCGCACTGTCAGGGTTGAGTTTTAGGTCGTTATAAGCTATGGTAGAGTTAGTAGTGAGGAAGAATCTGTATGGAAGTTTTACCAACCGTTTTGTCAATAGTTGTCATTGTTTTGACGCTTATTTTGGGGGTTGTGGGTATTCAGTTGGTGCTCGTTTTAGCTGAGTTTCGCAAGACTCTCAATAAAATCAATGTAACTCTCGACATGGCTGAAAGTAAGTTCAATGCTGTTTTATCTCCTTTACAGAATTTGGGAGGAATGGCTACCGGCATGCGAACGGGTTTAAAGGTATTTGAAACCTTCGTGTCTTGGCTTCAAAAAAATCGCAATGAATGAATCTCAAGATCAAGGATCATTTTTAACTGGTTTTACTGTTGGCATGCTAGCTGGCGCAGCTGGTCTTTTTTTGTTTGGTACAAAAGATGGCTCCAAAATCCGCAAGCAGCTCAGTCAGGAGTGGGATAGCGCTAAACTGCAGTTATTCACCCAGGGTCATATAGATAATCCACAGGCAAAACTGGGTGATATAGTGAGAGATTTTATGAACTCATTGACCGTTGAGGCATCAAAATCAACCCCAAAGTCTGCCAAAAGCAAGCCAGCTGTAAAGGCAAAATCTTCCAATAAATTTAAGAACTCCTAATTTTTCTTGACATCACTCCGTTGTACAATACGAAGTATATGTACACACCCAACGACATCCGTCAGAAATACTTGCAGTTTTTTTCCAGCAAGGGTCATAAAGTTATTCCGTCATCTCCTCTAGTGCCAGATAATGACCCCACCACACTTTTTACTGGTTCTGGCATGCAGCCGATGGTGCCGTATTTATTGGGGCAGCCACATCCGCTCGGTACTCGAATTACTGACTCACAAAAATGCTTTCGCTCTCAAGATATAGAAGAAGTTGGGGATAATCGCCACACCACTTTTTTTGAGATGCTGGGAAATTGGTCGTTGGGTGATTATTTTAAACAAGAGCAACTACGCTGGTTCTTTGAGTTTTTGATAGCAGAAATTGGTTTGGAGCCAGAAAGAATCTTTGTATCAGTTTTTTCAGGTGATGAAGAATTTAAAATTGCTCGGGATGAGGAGTCTGCTGCGCTCTGGCAGCAACTATTTGATGAGCAAGGTATCCAAGCGAAAATAATTACCAATGCTTCCACTCAGGGTATGCAGGGAGGTAGGATTTTTTACTACAATGAAGCAAAAAATTGGTGGTCACGATCCGGTGGTCCGAGTAAAATGCCCGTAGGTGAGCCTGGTGGACCGGATAGTGAAGTTTTTTATGACTTTGGCGCTGAACTTCAACTGCATGAGATGTCATCATTTAAAAATGAGCTCTGTCACGTTAATTGTGATTGTGGCAGGTTCTTAGAAATTGGTAACTCTGTTTTCATGCAATACGTCAAGACAGAGTCTGGTTTTGAGCCCTTACCAGCCCAAAACGTTGATTTTGGTGGTGGACTGGAACGGATTGCAGCAGTCAGCAATAGCAATCCCGATGTCTTCACCACAGATGGTTTTACACCAATTATCAATAAAATTGAGGCCCTCAGTGGCAAGTCATATCAAGATATTTCGCATCAATATGCATTTAGAGTCATTGCCGATCACCTTCGGGCTGCTGTAATGTTGGCTGCAGATGGCATCTATCCGTCAAGTAAGGCCCAGGGTTACTTTGCCAGAAGACTTGTTCGTCGAGCTATTCGTTATGCAAAACAGTTAGGAATTGAACATGCATTTTTAGCAGATTCAGCGGCTATTGTTGCTAGAATGTATCGAGAGTCATATCCTGAGGTGCAAAACGAATTACCGCAGATTCAGACACAGTTAAGCCGAGAAGAAGCCAAGTTCCAGCAGACTTTAGAGAAAGGCCTTCGTGAGCTGGAAAAAATTGATAACCTTACCGGCGAAACAGCTTTTAAGCTCTACGAAACATATGGTTTCCCTTTTGAGCTCACGCAAGAAATTGCCTTAGAGAAAGGGCAAAAAATTAATGTGGAGGAGTTTAAAGCTGCTCAACAGCAGCATGCCCAAGAGTCGCGAACAGCCTCTGCGGGGATGTTTAAGGGTGGCTTGGCAGATCATTCTGAGATTACTACTCAGTATCACACCGCTACCCACTTATTACACGCTGCCCTGCGAAAAATAGTAGGGAATGAAGTGCAGCAAAAAGGTTCAAATATTACGGTGGAACGACTTAGGTTTGACTTTAGTTTTGGGAGAGCCTTAACTCCACTAGAAAAACAACAAGTTGAGCAACAGATAAACGACTGGATCGCAGCTGATTTACCCGTGACTCGCCAGGTTTTGCCAAAGCAAGCAGCGTTGGATTCTGGCGCAACGGCTTTTTTTATTGAAAAATATCCAGCAGAAGTGAGTGTGTATACCATTGGTCAGGACGTCGCAAACAACTGGATTTCTAAAGAGTTTTGTGGTGGCCCACATATTGAGAGGACTGGAGTGATTGGTAAGATACACTTGATCAAAGAGCAGTCAGCTAGCGCTGGAGTGAGAAGAATATATATGGAGTTAGACTAAAGCCATTGGTTTGTAGTACCATGTATAGAGCATATGTTAACTCGTAGTGAATCTGGCGGCGACTTTGTTCCAAAGAAAGAGTCTCCCTTTTACATTTCAATTATTTTAAGCGACTCAACTGTCCAGTCGTTGTTGTGGAAATCTGTTGATAAATCAGCAGAAGTTATTAGTCAATCACTTCTCAAAACCTACAAAAATCAAGAAACACTGATCTTAAGCACCGATGAAACACTCCAAGACTTGGGGGCTGAATCTGAGGAAATTAGCGCGGTAATTTTTGGTGTCCCAGAGGACTGGGTAACTAAAAATGATATTAAGCCAGATAAAAAACCCTTGCTTAAGAAAATCACCACTGAACTTCAGTTACAACCTCAGGGTTTTGTGGTGTTGGAAGAAGCCCTTACTTTTTACTTCAAAAACCAGGAGCCACAGTTTTCCGCACTATTAGCCGGCATAGATAGCAATCAACTTTTACTACGCTTATTCAAGTATGGTACGTTAATGAGCAATCAAGTGGTGGGCCGCTCAGATATGATTGTTTCAGATCTAAAAGAAGGACTGGCTAGACTACAGCACTTAGACCAAATTCGCTCACTCCCCACTAAATTCTATTTGTACTCGATTGTTTTGGAGCCAGAGGAACTCATAGAGCTGCAACAAAAAATGGTGAGTCACGACTGGACCAGTGATGACACTTTTTTCTACCAACCTATTTTTGAGGTAGTGACCCGGGAGATGCTAGCTACTGCCATAGCTGTTCAAGCTCATTTCTCACTCAGCAATGATAACTTGATCACTCCACCACCTGTAGCCGTGACAGCATCAGGATCAGAGCCGGAAATAGCTTTCACGACTGCTCCAGTAGTGCGTGCACATTCTATTACTTCACAGCAATCAACTATCTCGGCAGAACAACCAACTGCCAAAAGTTTTGGCATTCCTATTAGTTTGACAATGCCGCCTCAGACCACCGATTCGGAAGATATGTTGGACGAGATACGGGCGGCAGCATCAAATTCAGAACCAAATGCGAAAAGATCCAAGTTCAAGTCATTTTTTCATAAACACGCAGTGGCCTTAGTGGGAGGATTTATTGCAGGAGTTTTGGCATTGGTCTTACTAGCTTTTATTGCTAGCAGGAGTGTCTCGCAGGCAGAGATTCAAGTTAAGCTCAAAACAGAACTCATTGCACAGTCGGTGGAGTTTACACTCGATCCGTCATTAACCGCTTCAAATCCAGAAAAATTACTCCTAGCGGCCCAAGTAGTAACTAAAGAAGCCACCGGACAGAAAACGGCTGCCACAACAGGCGTTAAGTTAGCTGGCGATAAGGCCAAAGGAAAAATTCAGGTCATCAACAAAACTACTTCAGAGAAAACCTTTGATGCCGGCATAGTAGTTCGAGTCGGCACGGTAAGTTTTACCCTAGATAATCAAGTAAAAGTTGCTTCTGCCAGTGTTTCAGAAAGTAGTGATGGTGAAACAAAAAAGTATGGTAAAACTGATGCGGCTGTAACAGCCAGTGAGATTGGTACAGCGAGTAATATTGCTAAGGACGCTGAGTTTGTTATTTCTAGTTTTGATTCTGGCACATATTCTGGTAGTGCTGCTGAAGCTTTTAGCGGTGGCTCAAGCAGAGAAGTACGAGTGGTCTCTCAAAAGGATCAAGACAATTTGAAAAATGAGCTACTAAAAGATTTAACAGCCCAAACGCAAACGACTTTTACTCAAGATGCAGCAGCTGATATGCGTGTTATTCCTACTGGTGAAGCTCGCATTACTAGTACAGAATTTGACAATAAAGTTGGCGATGAAGCCAATAATCTCAATCTAAAACTCACCGTTACCTTTCAAGCATTGGCCTACGGTATTAGCGATTTAAGACCTTTGGCTCAGGTCGTTCTTTTAGATCAAATCCCACAAGGCTATGAGCTATCTGCTGCAGAGCCAAGTATTCTCTCTCAACCGCCTCAGCAAGCCTCCGGTTCGGGTAAGATCCAGATTCAGGCAGATATATCAGCTCAAGCTCAGCCGCAGGTCAACTATGAAGTCTGGAAACAAGAGCTAGCGGGTAAAAGAATCAGAGATGCCCAAAGGATTTTGGAGCAAAAATCAGAACTTACTCAAGTCAAGATACGACTTGTCCCAGCAATTTTGGGAAGAGTTTTCCCTTGGTTGCCTACTCAACTAGACCGTATTATCTTCACACCAGGGGAGTAGTATGATCAGAACAACTTCTCGATCACCTCTGCAGGCAGACTTAATTAAGATTTATAGGCAGGCACTTCAAAGTGGTGTGGCTTTAGAACAAGTTGAAGAAAAAATTCGCCGTTTTCAAGACCGCATTGAAGTTACCGACAGAATTGAGTCTCAGCAAGTTAAAGACAAAAAAACCACGATCAAAAAACAATTGCCCTTGTTGGTGCGGACACTGTCTGTGGCGGTGCCAGGCGCTTTACTGCTCACGGGAATTTTTCTCATCGGAAGCGCTATTGTTCCTATTAGTGGTTACTACCTCTCCTCAATATCTGAATTTCGCGTCCGCCAACTCCAGAGCCCGATTCCACCTGAGCAAATCATACAGGGTTTTCCGAAGGCAATAGCTCAAACTATTGAAGTTGATGACGCCAGTTATTTTGATCAAGCACCAACCGTCATTACAGATGCTTTGGATTTTACCAATCTTAATAACTGGTTTGTGGGCATGCAAGCTACAGATGCGAGTGAAGAACATGAATATATTTTGGATATTCCCAGCATTAATATTAAAAATGCCAAAGTAACGTTGGGAGGGTCAAATCTCAACACGAGTTTGATTCAGTATCCCGGTACAGCAGATCCTGGCAAACCAGGTGCGCCAGTTATCTTTGGTCACTCGGTATTACGGCAGTTCTACAATCCAGAAGAGGAAAATAAACGACGGTATGTCTCCATTTTTAGTTACATCATGACGCTCAAAAAAGGCGATAAAATTTATGTGAAAGATGGCAGCGTTTCCTTTGTGTATGAGGTGGTAGAGAAGATGGAGGTGAAACCAGAAGACGTGTATATTTTAGCTCAAAATTCTCAGGAAAATTTGCTCAAGCTAGTAACGTGTGTGCCTGAGGGTACTTTCTTGCGGCGAGGGGTAGTGATTGCTCAATTAGTCCAAAGCAATAAATAAGAGGAGTTCAATCCTCATTTTCTTGTATCTTCTTTAATCAACAGAGCTACTTGATTTTTGAACTGATTGCCTCGATCGGCATAATCTTTAAATAGATTGTAGCTAGCAGCGGCAGGGCTCATGAGGACTATGCTTGCTGTGTCGTGATACTTTGCGACCATGGTGAAAGCTTCTGGCATTGATTTAACAATTGCGTGTGGGGGCAATGGCGTTTCCAATTTTTTAAGCTCAGATAAAATCCTCTCACCCGTATCTGGGAAAAGAACCAATGCCACCAGAGAAGAAGTGCTTATTTTTACTGCCAGCTCTGCATAATTCAAGGATCGGTCATAGCCCCCTGCCAGCAAAATAATTTTTTGACCAGCAAAAGCATCCAGAGCTTGAATCGTTGCTTCTGGCGTAGTAGCCAAACTATCATTGAAAAAAGTGGTGCCTTGACTACTAGCTACCAGCTCTAGTCTATGTGGCAAACCCTTAAAACTGAGCAAAGCTTGTTGTATGGCTGGGATTTGTATATTAAGCAAGTCTGCCACTATCACAGCTGGCAGAATGTTTTCTCTATTATGATCACCAGCTAGAGGTAAAGCCGATAAAGCTAGTAGCTCCTCGTTGTTCAACAGCAGTTGTGTATCTGAGCAATGAGCAACAACTTGTTTTTTTTTGAGCGGAGAAAGGCTGGCATATTGATCGGGAGACGCTGTAAATAGATGTTGCTCAGCCCGGCTAAGATTAGCTAATTCTGTTGCCGTAGTGTAGGTTGGATTAAAGATGACTTTGTCTTCAATGCTTTGAAACTTGGTCAGAGCTGACTTTGACTTCAGATATGTTTTAAAATCAGGATAGTAGTCAAGATGCTCTGGTGAAATATTTTGGACTACGGCAATATTGGGACTATGGGTTGCTGTATCCAGCTGATGGCATGAAAGCTCTAGCACAAAATATACGGGTAAAGTAAGATTGAATTCATCCGTACGCACTAGTAGATCGAGTGGTGGTACGCCAATATTTCCCCCAAGCAAGGTTTGTTGCTGAGCTGTCTTGAGTAGGTGATGCAGCATAACTGTAGTAGTGCTTTTGCCTTTGGTACCAGTCACGCCAATTGTGGTGAGATGTTTATAATTTGGAGATGCTTTTTTAAGAAAAGCTATAGCTTCAAAAAAGAGTTGTGTATTTGAAGTGATTTTATTTTGTTTGATTGCGGTAGCCAAACTAGGATAGAGATACTGAGAGACACCAGGGCTTTTGAAAATAATGTCAAAAATTTCTACGTCATCAAGCCAATCTTTACCACATGAGGTATTGATGTATTCATCGCGGTGAAAAATCTCTTGGAATTCTGGACTGAGCTGTGAGCTTATTTTCTGATCAAGTAAGTACAAAGGCAATGTTGGGAAAAAGCGGCGTAAAAAGGTATAAGTACTTAAGCCTTCTTTGCCCAAACCCAAGATGGCAATTTTCTTGTTGCTATATGTATCCAAGAAATGCGAAAGGGCTTCAATGATTGTCATAGTTGCGTAGCTTAATTAAATCGGCGACTGCACGGGGAAGATGCTGCTCATCTACAAATTCATGGAGCAGCGCATTTGCATTAGCCACAAGCTTTTCTAAAGGTTGCAGGTGCGGTTCGAGTTGAGCCAATACTATTGGTAGTGTTAGCTGTTTGTCTTTATAGAGCTTGATGCAGAGAGCAAAAGCCGCTTGAGATTCTGCCTTTGTGCCTACGCAATCCCAAGGTTTCGTGAGATCTGGCTGGATCAAGGATTGAGCTAGAGGTAAGAGTTCAACGTCGTCAAAAAGATTGTGATCAAAGACCTGGTGGGATAATTCATGAGCCTCGATGAATGGAAATAAAATTGTAAAAGCGAATAAGCACTTAGCGCAATGATGGCACCAACTGTCGGACTTCTGACCCACATTGCAGCTGCGAAAATCAGAAAAGTATTCTGAGTATGCGCTCAATTTTTGTGCAATCTGCAGCTCATTGAGTGGCCTGAGAAGTGAGTAGTAACTAGTAGAGGGTGTGAGGAACTTCCGTGAATACTCTCTAAAGGCGGTTTCAAAGGCATAGCTCTTTGAGTATTGGTGATTAATTGGCTTGCCATTCCAAGTAAGATTTTCCTCATTGGCGCTTTGTTCATTTGAAACTGCTGTTTGATCGCTGTCAAAGATCACCGACAGCACCACACTCACAAAAGCTAGGAGAGCAGAAAAAGGAGTGTGGCCATTTAAGTAACCTCGTTGATTCAGTTCTAGTAATTTTGGGTCAAGAGTTCGCTGAACTGCGATAAACGGCAGCTGCGTATTTTTTTCAACGATTCGTAAGGTAGCTGGTATAGGATTGATAGCCCACAGCCAGAGGGTAGTTTCGGTGTGGCGGAGTAACTCTAAGCTCACAATGGAATCCTTGCCACCACCGAGAGGAACTGCGGTTTGAGAAGCCAAAGTAATAGGAGAAACCGGCAAAATTTTGCGAGGACTCACCTCTTCAAACTGGACAATATCTTGAATACGCTGAAAAGTAATTTGGTTGCGGTACCAGAATTCTCCCAAACCGTGCTCAAGTAAGTCAAACCACCAAGCCTCTTGTTCGCTGGAAAGTCTGCCTGCTCGCAACCGAATTATGGGGCTACATGTTGCTTTCCAGTAGCTGACCATTTCTATGAGTCCTACGTGAAAAATAAGATTGTTCTTGAGTGTTTCTGGCAAAGAGTGCCATCGGGCTGGATTAATATCCGGAATAGAAATATGGGGGTGAAACATAATCCCAGGTTCCAGTAAGAAGTGAAAACTAAGCTCGAGCTGGTGGCCCACAACTTCACTGTGGTAATCAACATACTCAAAAACAGGGTGCTGGGAACGAAGTTGGTCAAAGGTCATGCTATTATTGTAGTGCCTAGTGAGAGATGGGCAGACATGATTATGACAGATGAAATCATCTTGGCAATTGACTACGGCACCGTACGGGTGGGGGTGGCTAAATCTGTGCTCACGCTGGCTCAACCATTAGCTATCCTCAAATCAGATGAAAGATTGTTGACAAATCTGGCAAAAATGTGCCAAGAGTACCAGATTACTCAAATTGTGGTTGGCCTTTCAGAAAACGTTATGGCAGAGAAAACCCGCGACTTTGTAGAAGATCTTAAAAAAGTGGTCGATCTTCCTGTAGAGTTTTGGGATGAGACACTTTCTTCTCATGCCGTTCATGCCAAGGTAAGGGAGCTTGGCTGGAACACGGGCAAGCGGCGACAGCCTATAGACCACTTGGCGGCTGCAGAAATCTTGCAAGACTGGTTGGATAGTCAAGATTAGTGAGCGTGTTATACTTGTTTTCATGTCAAAAATTTTGCAATTACTTGGTTTTTTTGGTCTGATTATTTGCATTGCGCTTATTACAGTAGTTGCTGTGGTGACTCTCTCCTTAGGGCCGATTAACTCCGCTCAAACAGAAACACAATCATTTGTTGTTGCCAAAGGGCAAGGTACTATCTCAATAGGCAACAAGCTTTCAGAAGCTGGCCTCATCCGCAACCCTCTCATTTTCAGATTGGTGGTGCGTCAACAAGGTCTCAGCTCACAGTTGCAGTCAGGGACCTTTGAGCTATCTCCAACCATGTCTGTACTGCAGATAGCTCAGGTTTTAACGCAAGGTACTGAAGATCTTTGGATTACGGTTCTTGAAGGATGGAGGACAGAAGAGATAGCTGGAATGTTGTCTCGTCAGGAACTACCACTTTTTGATGAGGTTGAGTTCATGAAGTTGGCCAAACCAAGTGAAGGTTATTTATTTCCAGATACTTACTTAGTGCCAAAACAATCCACTGCGGCACAGCTATATCAATTATTAACTACCACTTTTGATCGCAAGATAGAGAAAGGTTTGGCTGTTCAACTCAACGCCTCTCAACGGTCGATGGCGGATGTTATCACCATGGCTTCTTTGGTTCAGCGCGAAGCCCAATCTGAGGAGGATATGCGTCATGTAGCTGGTATCTTGTGGAACCGATATGACATCAACATGCCTCTGCAGGTTGATGCTACTCTTCAATACGTGGCCATAACAAAGGCAGAATCAGGAAAGTGGTGGACGCCCCCTTCTGCCGCTGACAAAGCCATTGTTTCTCCCTACAACACCTACTTGAATACTGGTTTGCCTCCTTATCCCATTGCCAACCCTGGCCTCACAGCGGTAAAGGCAGCCGCAGAACCCATAGTCACTGAGGATCTTTTTTACATTCATGATAGACAAGGACTCATTCATTATGCTACAACATACGAACAGCATCAGAAGAATATTGATCTTTACTTAAGGTAAGTAACTCTCGGTTTCCCGAGATAGAGTGCGTTGATTTGTCAGTTGCTTTCTGACATAAAGCAAGATATACTAACGGTTACGTTTGAAGCAAACGTGGAAGAGTAAAGGAATAATTTCAGGGCAATTTTCTTTGAAAACAACTAGTTTCTAACGCAAGCACAGATGTAAAAAGGATACTGAACACCAGTAGCCTTTTTTTGCGTTTGTGCACCAACATTACTAAATAATACTGATTTGTAAAGCCATTAAGGAGTCTCCATGCAGACGACATCACGACAATATTGGGGTAAAGAAGCCGTTTCTCTACCCGAACTCAATTTGACTCAACTTCAAATTGATTCATACCAAGATTTCTTGGATTCAGGCATTCGTGTCTCTTTGGAGGAGATAAACAGTGAAAAAGGCATAGAAGATTTTACGGGTAAAAACTGGTCATTAACTTTTGGTGAGTACCGACTCGGTGCTCCAAAATATACACCTCAACAGGCCAAAACCAAGGCTGTTAGTTACGATTTCCCTCTCTACGTAGAAGCAAAACTCCTCAATAAACGCACCGGCGAAGAAAATACACAAGAGGTCTTTTTGGGCGACTTACCCAAAATGACCAATGTTGGTACCTTTATCATAAATGGTATCGAACGGGCTGTGGTGACTCAATTAGTCAGATCTCCTGGTATTTTCTTTTCTGGTGATGAAGATGTAGTCACAAAGAAGTTGCTGTACAAAGCTGAGCTTCGTCCTTTGCGCGGCTCTTGGTTGGAAATGAACATTGGTAAGCGCAACGTTATGACTGTAAAAGTCGATCGCCGCCGCAAGATGCCAGTAACAGTACTGCTTCGCGCTTTGGGTTATAGCTCGAATGAGGAAATTCTAGAGCTATTTAAAGATGAGTCGGCTAAAGACGAATTCAATTTAATTGCTGCTACTTTAGAAAAAGACACAACTGCTTCTCAAGCTGAAGCACTTCTGGAGCTCTACGAGAAGATGCGACCAGGAGAGCCAGCTGTTTTAGACAATGCTAAAACATTTTTACATCAGCTCTTTTTTGATCCACGACGATATGATTTGGGTGAAGTTGGTCGATATAAACTCAATCGTCGCTTGAAGCTCAGTATTGCTGGTGATACCACTGTTTTGACCTCTACGGATGTCGTCTCTGCCATCAAGTACCTCATTAAATTGCAAAACGGTGTAGGTAAGACAGATGATATTGATCACTTAAGTAACCGCAGAGTGAAGCGAATTGGTGAGCTTGTTCAAAGCAATGCTTTTAGAATTGGCTTAGTTCGTTTGGAGCGATCAATCAGAGAGAAAATGTCCTTAACCAAGACAGATGAGTCACTATCTCCAGCTGCTTTAGTGAATGCCCGACCTCTTATTGCCGCTGTTTCAGAATTTTTCCGCAGAAATCGATTATCTACTATTTTGGATCAAACCAATCCATTAGCTGAGATTGATAATTTACGTCGTTTGTCAGTGATGGGCAGTGGTGGTGTAACTAGAGAGCGAGCTTCGTTCTCTATGCGTGATATCAACGCTTCTCAGTACTCTCGTATCGACCCAGTTCGATCTCCCGAAGGTCCAAACATTGGTTTGGTTACGTACTTGGCTTTGTTTGCTCAAGTCAATAAGTTTGGTTTCTTGGAAGCTCCGTATCGAAAAGTAGAGAAAAAAGGCGATCAAATGGTTGTTTCAAGCGAAATTGTCTATTTATCTGCCGACGAAGAAGAAGATCATAAAATCACTCACGCTGGTATCGATATTGATGCCAAAGGAGTAATCCAAGATGTGTGGGTGCCTCTTCGTCACATGAATAACTTCTTGGAAGGTCCAGTAGATGAAGTTGAGTACATCGACGTTGTACCTCGTCAAGTGATTGGCACCTCTGCTTCTTTGATTCCTTTTATCGCTCATGATGAGGCCAACCGCGCTTTGATGGGTACTCACATGCAGTGTCAGGCAGTACCTTTAATCCGTCCAGAAGCTCCAATTGTGGGAACTGGTATGGAAGGTGAAGTGGCGCAAGCAATGGGCAGAACTGTTGTGGCCAAATACGCTGGTACTATTGCCTACAGTGACAGTCAACGCATTGAGCTCGAATTAGATCGCAAAGAAGCTGACAAAGCCAAAAAAGATTTTGCAGAGCGAAAACAAGAAGATGAAACCATCGTTCTTGAAGGCAACAAAATTATCTACAAGCTCGAGAAATTTGTCCGTACTTCTCAAAGTACTTCTTACTCTCAAAAACCAGTGGCTCGTATGGGCGATAAGATCAAGAAGGGCGATGTCCTGATTGATGGTCCAGCCGCCGACAATGGCGAGTTGGCTCTAGGTTCCAACTTAGTGATTGCGTACGCTTCTTTTGAAGGTTTGGGCTATGAAGACGCTATTGTTATTTCAGAGCGACTTGTTCGCGATGACAGCTTAACGTCTATTCACATTAGTGAGCATAGAGCTCAACTTATGGATACAAAGCTTGGGCCTGAGGAGTTAACGAGTGATATTCCTAATGTTTCTGAATTTTACCTCCGCAATTTAACCATTGATGGTATTATCCGAGTTGGAGCTGTGGTTTCCTCTGGTGATATCTTAGTTGGTAAAATCGCACCAAAAGGTGAGACAGAGCTAACTCCAGAAGAGCGCTTGCTCAGAGCTATCTTTGGTGAGAAATCTCGAGAAGTGCGTGATACCTCTCTGCGTTTGCCTCATGGTGAGGGTGGTACAGTTATTGATGTTCGCGTTCTTGATCGTGACCTTGGTGATGAACTCGATCCTGGTGTCAATAAAGAGGTGATCGTCAAAGTCGCTGAGATGCGCAAGATCACTGTGGGTGATAAGCTAGCTGGTCGTCACGGAAATAAAGGTGTTATTTCTAAGATCGTGCCTGTTTGCGACATGCCTCATCTCGAGGATGGTACCGCTGTAGATATTATCATCTCTCCTTTGTCTGTCTTAGCTCGTATGAACTTAGGTCAGTTGCTAGAAGCACATTTGGGTTGGGCTGCACAAAAACTCAACTACAAGGTTGCTATCCCTGCCTTTGAGCAAGCAAGAGAAGAACAAATCTGGAATGAGCTTGAAAAAGCTGGTTTACCACGATCGGGTAAGGTTCGCTTGTACGACGGACGTACTGGAGAACCTTTCAAGGAAGATACTGTAGTTGGCATTGGGTATATTCTCAAGCTTAGCCACATGGTTGAAGATAAGGTGCATGCTCGTTCAACTGGTCCATACTCTCTAGTCACACAACAACCTCTGGGCGGAAAAGCTCAGATGGGTGGACAACGTTTGGGAGAAATGGAAGTTTGGGCTTTGGAAGCACACCGAGCTGCTCACACACTCCAAGAAATGTTGACCATTAAGTCAGATGACGTCCAGGGTCGTGCTAAGGCCTTTGAAGCCATGGTTAAGGGAGAAAAGATACCTGCACCAACAGTTCCTGAATCATTTAAGGTGTTAATGCGCGAGCTTAACTCACTTGGTTTGGAAGTAGTTATGCAAGAAGCGGAGGAAGTTGAGGAAGTAATTGTTGCTCCAAAAGATGACATGATCCTTGATGACCAAGCCATCATCGTTGATGATGTTGCACAAGAAGCAGATAGTGGCATTGCCATTGTCACTGCCGATTCAGACGCCGCAGCGACTGATGATTCTATGAGTGATACCGATAGCGCTGAACCAGACGCTGTAGATATCGCTGAGGGATCTTCGGAAGATGAATTAGAAAAAATAACGGAATAACACACACTCAATACTCGTATGAAAACACCTACTCTTACCCCAGTTCCAACAAAGCACATCGTTGACTTCTCTGCACTGCAAATTCAAATTGCATCTCCAGAGATGATGAAGTCATGGTCTCACGGCGAAGTTCGTAAGCCAGAAACCATCAATTATCGTTCTCTCAAAGCAGAGAAAGATGGTTTGTTCGATGAGAAAATCTTTGGTCCAATGAAGGACTACGAGTGTTACTGTGGCAAGTACAAGCGTATTCGTTACAAAGGTATAGTGTGTGACAAATGTGGAGTAGAAGTAACTCAGTCTCGAGTTCGCCGCGAGCGCATGGGCCATATTGGTCTAGCTGCTCCCGTAGCTCACATTTGGTTTTTCAAAGGTGCCCCTTCCAAATTGTCATTACTGCTAGACATTTCACCTCGTAACTTGTCTGCTATCATTTATTTCTCACAATACCTCGTTTTGGAGGTTGAGGCTGAAGAAAAAGTGGCTGTCATGGAAGAAGTGGACAGTGGTTTGATCATCGCTCAAGACGAGCTCAAAGCGAGTACGGTAGTTGATATTCAGAAGGTTAAGGATCAACTCGATGCCGACATTGCTAGTCTCAAGGAGAAAACCAAGAGCAAGGAGACACTTGAATTGCGTTTGAATGAGCTCCAACTCAAAGCCAAGCAGAAAATTGCCTCTCTCACTGAACAGCTCAATAAGCAACATCACCAATTAGGTGAGGTCTATGAAACCATCAAAGGCATGGTTAAGAAAATCAACAAAGGTACTATCTTAAGTGAAGATGAGTATCTTAAACTCGATGAGTACGATGCTGCTCGCCACCTCCGGGTTGGTATGGGTGCAGAGAGCTTGATGGAGTTGGTTAAGGAGATTGATCTTGATACTTTAGTTGATTTCTTACGTAAAGAGATGGCTGAGTCCAAGGGTGCTCGCAGGGTTAAAGCTATCAAGAGACTTCGCGTGGCCGAAGGCTTCCGTAAGGCTGGTATTAATCCAGCTTGGATGTTCTTATCTGTCTTGCCAGTTATCCCACCAGATCTTCGTCCTATGGTGCAGTTATCCGGTGGTCGCTTTGCTACCTCAGATTTGAATGATTTATACCGACGGGTTATTAACCGTAACAATCGTTTGCGCCATCTTATTGAGCTGGGAGCTCCCGAGATTATCTTGCGAAATGAGAAGCGTATGCTCCAAGAAGCTGTCGATTCTTTGATCGATAGTACGCAAGCTCGCCAATCACGACGTCGATCAAACCGCCGCCCACTGCGCTCTCTCTCAGAGATGCTGCGTGGAAAGCAAGGTCGTTTCCGACAAAACTTGTTGGGTAAGCGTGTCGATTATTCTGGTCGGAGTGTTATCGTTGTTGGACCTGAGCTTAAGCTCCACGAATGTGGTTTACCGAAAGATATGGCTTTGGAAATGTTCAAACCATATGTTTTACGCGAACTCATTGTCCAAGGCATTGCTCCCAACGTCAAGAGTGCTAAGCACGCTCTTGAACGCCGAGACCCAGAGGTCTACGACATGTTGGAGAAGGTAAGTATTAACCATCCAGTTATCATTAACCGTGCGCCTACTTTGCACAAGTTAGGTATGCAAGCTTTCTACCCACAACTTATTGAGGGAGATGCTATTCGTTTGCATCCATGTGTCTGTTCTGGATACAACGCTGACTTTGATGGTGATCAGGTCGCCGTGCACGTTCCTTTGACAGAAGAAGCTCAAGAAGAGTGCCGTACTCTGATGTTGGCTGCTCATAACTTGCTCAAACCTGCCAATGGTGAACCAATCACCGTTCCAAACAAGGAAATGGCTATGGGTTCTTATTACCAAACAACGATCAATGAAGACCTCCCTGTTTTCAACACCATTTTTGCTGATAAAAACGAAGCCTACCATGCTTTCCAAGTAGGTAAGCTCGACTTACAACAAAAAATCAAAGTTCGTTTGGTCATGCCAGAAGGTAAGCAACAAATAATTGAGACCACCATTGGCCGTATTCAATTCAATGATGTCTTACCAGTGGAGTTGCAGTTTATCAATGACGCTATCACTGCCAAGAAAATTAAAGATATCGTTACTAGAGCTATTGAGATGTTCCCCAAGGAGCGTGTCCGTATCTTAATTGACGCTATCAAAGATCTTGGTTTTGAAGCTGCTACCGTATCTGGTTTGTCTGTAGCTGTGACCGACTGTCAAATGATTGAGGAAAAAGATTCTATTATTGAGGGTGCCAACAAACGGGCTGAGGAAGTTCAAGAGAACTTCTTGCAAGGTCTCATCACCAATGATGAGAGGAAGCGTCTTACTTTCGATATCTGGATGAAGACTACGGATGAAGTCGCCGAGAAAACCTGGATTTCCTATGACGAGAAGAATGCTGTCAAGGTTATCATTAATTCTGGAGGTACTCGTGCTTCCAAAGATCAGGTGAAACAGTTGGCCGCCATGCGTGGACTCGTCGTCGACCCACTCGGTAACATCGTGGAAATGCCGACCAAATCTAACTTTAGACAAGGTCTCAGTATTTTCGAGTATGTTACTTCTGCTCGCGGATCTCGTAAGGGTTTGACTGACTCAGCTCTCAAAACTGCTGATGCTGGTTATCTAACTCGGAGATTGGTCGATGTATCTCATGACGTTATCGTCAGAATGCATGACTGTGGAACCACTCAAGGAATTGAGTTTGATGCCAAACATCGTCCAGCTAGTTTTGTCGATCGAATTACTGGTCGTACCGCTCTCAAGATTGTTGAGAAAAAAGGTAAGGTTTATGCCGAAGCTGGTCAGATTATTACCGCTCACTTGGCTCAAGATATCAAAGACGCCGGCATTGAAATAGTCACGGTTCGCTCTCCATTAACGTGTGAAGCTGTCCGCGGTATTTGTCAGCAGTGCTATGGTTGGGACTTCTCAACCCGAGACATTGTTGAGATTGGTGTCCCTGTGGGTGTCATTGCAGCTCAATCTATCGGTGAACCTGGGACTCAGCTCACTATGCGTGTGAAGCACTCTGGTGGTATCGTCGGTCTTGACGTTACCCAAGGTCTACCACGTGTTGAGGAGCTCATGGAAGCCCGAACTCCCAAGAACTCAGCTATTTTATCTGAACTGTCAGGTAAAGTTTCTATTGAGGAAAAAGAGGAAGAGATTGTGGTTAAGATCACCAGTGTGACTCCTCCAACTGAAGAGAAAGTCTATTCATTCCCTGTTGAGAGCAAGCTGATGGTCAAGAACGGTCAACTCATTGAGTTGGGCGCTCCACTGACTCTGGGTGCTATCAATCCTCACGATCTCTTGCAGGTCAAGGGTTTGAGAGAGTCACAACTCTACTTGGTTGATCAAGTCCAGGCTGTGTACGAATCACAAGGAATTCCAATCAACGATAAGCACTTTGAAGTAATTACCCGTAAAATGGGTGATAAGGTTCAAATCGAGGCACCGGGAGACACTGACTTCTTAACAGGAGAGGTGATCGAGCGTAGTCGCTTTGTTGAAGCAAATGATGGTGCTATTGCAGCCGGTGGAGAACCAGCTAGTGCTAAAGTCATGTTGTTGGGTATTACCCGCTCATCACTCTTTACCAGCTCATGGTTGTCATCTGCTTCATTCCAACACACCAAGAATGTCTTGACCGATGCAGCCGCAGCCGGCGCCATAGACTACTTAGAGGGTTTGAAAGAGAACGTCATCATTGGGCGCCTCATTCCAACTAGTGTTGAGCGAGCATTAATAGCTGATCCAATAATATAAAATTTATGAGCTGCAGCAGCTTGTAGCTTATGGTACAATCAACAACCTAAAGAAAATTGTAGTTAGTATGCCGACAATCAATCAACTTATCAGAAAAGGTGGACGTAAAAGTCAACCTCAAAAAATTAAAGCTACTGCATTGCGTCGTAGTTTTAACTCCTTAGATAATCAACCAGTCAAAACCACAAACCCACAAAAACGTGGTGTCTGTACTATTGTCAAAACTATGACACCAAGGAAGCCAAACTCAGCTTTGAGAAAAGTCGCTCGTGTGCGCTTGTCCAACAAAGTTGAAGTGACCGCCTATATTCCTGGAGAAGGCCATAACTTGGCTGAGCACAGTATGGTTTTGGTTCGCGGTGGAAGAGTGAAAGATTTACCTGGCGTGAAGTATCACATCATAAGAGGCAAGTTTGACTGTGCTGGTGTGACTAATCGCAAGACTAGTCGCAGTAAGTATGGTGTCAAAAAATCATAAGATTTACTATATAATAATTTATTCGTGCTATAACAAGCACATATGAGTAATTTTCGCCTGGTGCGAAAGTGAAGGAACATATGCGAGCTAAAAAAACTCCCTTACGTCAAATTGAACCAGATTTGAAGTACAAATCTCTTAAAGTTGCAAAACTGATCAATCGTGCTATGCGCGATGGCAAGAAATCTGTGGCTCAAAAGCAGGTCTACGATGCTCTCGATTTAGTTTCTCAGCAGACTAAACAAAAAGCTTTGGATGTTTTTGATGAAGTGTTGCGATCAGTGTCTCCTCAAATGGAAGTCCGTTCTCGCCGAGTTGGTGGGGCTGCCTATCAAGTGCCAGTACCTGTTGAGCCACGTCGAGGCTTTACTTTGGCAGTCCGCTGGTTGATTATGGAAGCAAATAAACGAGCAAATAAGCAATATCATAGTTTTGGTGAGAAATTAGCAGCTGAGATGCTTGACGCTCTTGAAGGTCAAGGCGGCGCAGTTCAACGCAAATTAACCTTACACCGTATGGCAGATGCCAATAAGGCATTCGCCCACTTTAGATGGTAATCACAAGGAATTTTTCTATATGGCAGGACAACAAGTAATTAGAACCACTGATCGCAATTTACCTCTCAATCGCATTCGCAATATCGGTATTATTGCTCATATTGATGCTGGTAAAACCACCACCACTGAGCGCATCTTGTATTACACCGGTAAGTCATACAAAATTGGTGAAGTACACGAAGGTGCTACTCAAATGGATTGGATGGATCAAGAGCGAGAGCGCGGTATCACTATAGTTTCTGCTGCCACGACCACCTTCTGGACTCCCGTTTTTGAGACCAACTTAGAGCGAGCTGACTATCGTATTAATATTATTGATACCCCAGGTCACGTTGACTTTACGGCAGAAGTAGAGCGTTCTTTGCGAGTTCTTGATGGCGGCGTTACCGTCCTTGATGCTGAAGAAGGCGTGCAATCACAGTCTGAAACTGTTTGGCGTCAGGCAGATAAATACAAAGTGCCTCGTATCTGTTTTGTCAATAAAATGGATAAATTAGGTGCAAATTTCGAAAACACAGTTCAAGATATCCGTAATAAATTTGGGGTTAAACCAGCCGTTATGGTTCTGCCAATCGGTGTAGAAAATAACTTCAAAGGTGTTGTCCAGTTGCTTGAGCGAAAGGCTTGGATCTGGGAAAAAGAACACTTGGGCGCAGAGTACGCTGAAGTTGCTATTCCAGATGATATGAAAGAAGCAGTAGAAATAGCTCGTGCAGCTCTGGTTGAGCAAATTGCCGAGACAGATGACGTCTTACTTGAGAAATTCCTCAATGCTGAAGAACTAGAAGTCAACGAACTCAAAGCAGCTCTCCGCTTAGCCACTATTGCGTACAAATTAGTGCCTATCTTCTGTGGTTCGTCACTGCGTAACACCGGTGTTCAGATTTTGTTGGACGGTGTTGTTGAGTACCTCCCTTCACCGCAAGATATCAATATTGTTACGGGCGTTAAACCAAAAACAGAAGAAGAAGTGATTCGTCATCTTACCCCAGAAGAGCCTTTTGCGGCCTTGGCTTTCAAAATTCAAACAGATCCACACGTAGGTCGTCTCACGTATGTTCGAATTTACTCAGGTAAATTGGCGTCTGGCTCCTATACCTACAACTCTACCAAGGGCATTAAAGAACGCGTAGGTCGATTGCTCCTCATGCATGCCAATCAACGTGAGGAAATCACCGAGGCGTTTGCTGGAGAAATCGTGGCCATAGTCGGTTTGAAAGATACAAAAACCGGCGACACTGTCTGTGACTTAGACAATCCAATTCTATTGGAGGGTATTTCTTTCTCTGATCCAGTTATTTCATTGGCTATTGAACCAAAAACCAAAGCTGACCAAGAGAAAATGGGTGTGGCTTTGGGCAAGTTGGCAGAAGAAGATCCTACGTTTACTATTAAATCAAATCCAGAAACCGGTCAGACAATTATCTCTGGAATGGGCGAGCTGCACTTGGAAATTTTGGTAGACCGTATGAAGCGCGAGTTCAAGGTAGAAGCCAACGTAGGCAAACCACAAGTGGCTTACCGCGAAACTATTACACTCGCCGCTGAGGGTGAAGGTAAATACATTAAGCAAAGTGGTGGCCGTGGTCAATATGGACATGTCCAGATTCGCATTGAGCCCAAAGATCAAGGAACAGGCTACGAATTTGTCAATGATACCAAGGGTGGATCAGTGCCAAAAGAGTATATTGGACCTACTGACCAAGGTATTAAAGAATCTCTTGAGCGTGGTTTCTTAGCTGGTTATCCAATGTCTGACGTCAAAGTCAGTCTCTATGACGGTTCATTCCATGAGGTTGACTCAAGTGAGCTTTCATTTAAAATGGCTGGTTCTTTGGCCATGCGTGACGCTGTTTCCAGGGCTGGAATGGTCATCCTTGAGCCAATTATGAAAGTAGAAGTGACAAGCCCAGAAGAGTATATGGGAGATGTCATTGGGGACTTGAACTCTCGCAGAGCTCAAATTCAATCTACCAAAAATAGGGGTAAAGCTGTTATCATTACAGCTCTGGTTCCTCTCTCAGAAATGCAAGGATATGTTACAATTTTGAGAGGCATGACTAAGGGTCGCGCCACCTCAGTGATGTTGCCTAGTCACTACGCAGCAGTACCATCGGTGGTATCTCAAAAAATCATTGAAGAACGCAAAGGCGTTAATGTCCGATCACTATAAAGTACAACAACATAAGTAATAAGGAGCATATATGGCAGAAGCTACAAAATTTATCCGCAATAAACCCCACGTTAACGTTGGTACTATTGGTCACGTTGACCATGGTAAAACTACCTTAACCGCGGCAATTACTACCACACTCGCATCTCGAGTGCCATCGAGTATCAACAAGGCTATGGGCTATGCTGATATTGATAACGCTCCAGAAGAAGCAGCTCGTGGTGTTACCATCAACATTTCTCACTTGGAGTACGAGACAACCAAGCGTCACTACGCTCACATCGACGCTCCTGGACATGCTGACTACATCAAGAATATGATCACTGGTGCCGCTCAGATGGACGGTGCTATCTTGGTCGTAGCTGCAACTGACGGTCCTATGCCTCAAACTCGAGAGCACATCTTATTGGCCAAGCAAGTAGCTGTGCCAAAAATCATCGTGGCTTTGAACAAATGCGACATGGTCGATGATGCTGAGTTGCTGGACTTGGTTGAGATGGAAGTCCGTGAGTTACTGACAAAATACGGTTTCCCCGGAGACGAGACTCCAATTATCCGCGTCTCAGCTCTTAAAGCGTTGGAAGGTGATAAAGAGGCTCAAGATCAAATCATGACGCTCATGGACACGGTTGATGAGTACATCCCTGTGCCAATTCGTGACTTAGATAAATCTTTCTTAATGCCTGTTGAAGATGTCTTCTCAATCAAGGGTCGTGGCACTGTTGTCACTGGTCGTATTGAGAGTGGTGTCATCAAGGTCGGTGAAGAAATCGAGGTTGTCGGCATTCGTCCTACAGTCAAGAGTACTGTCACTGGTGTTGAGATGTTCCGTAAGCAGCTCGATCAAGGTCAAGCTGGCGATAACGTTGGTATTTTGCTCAGAGGCATCGAAAAAGACGATATCGAGCGTGGTCAAGTTTTGTCCAAGCCAGGAACAGCTGCTCCCCATACTGAATATGAGGCAGAAGTGTATATCTTAACCAAAGAAGAAGGTGGACGACACAAGCCATTCTTTACTGGCTACAGACCACAATTCTACATCCGAACTACAGATGTAACCGGTGAGATTTCACTTCCAGAAGGTGTCGAGATGGTCATGCCTGGAGATAATGCTAAGATGCAGGTCAAGTTAATAGTGCCGGTAGCTATCCACGAAGGTTTGCGCTTTGCTATCCGAGAAGGTGGCCACACCATCGGTGCAGGTGCTATTACCAAAGTGACTAAGTAAGTGTTACTCAAGTTAATAATGAGGAAGAACCCCCGAAAGGGGGTTTTTCTATGATCTGACTGCTCTATAACAGGGCTTGCTTTACTTCATCTCTCAGATTACAATATTTATTCTTGCAAGAACTACTAGCAGTAGAACTTTCAAAAACCAGGTAAAACACTAGTTTACATCTGGATGTGGGGATTGTATAATCCCCTTCTGTGTTTAATAGTAAGGTATAAAGAATACTCATGGCAAAAGCTGATTCAAAACAAGCTGCTCTAAAAATCAGGGTCCGATTAAAGTCCTATGATTATCGGGTTATTGATGAAGCAGCTCGTAAAATTCTAGAAACTGCAATTGCCACTGGCGCTCAGGTTGTTGGTCCTGTGCCTTTACCAACCAATAAAAAGTGGTTCACCGTCTTAACTTCACCTCATAGTGATAAAAATGCTCAAGAGCACTTTATAATCCGTACTCACAAGCGTGTCATAGATATTATTAATCCGACTGGTAAAACTATTGATTCACTAATGCACCTAGAATTACCAGCAGGTGTAGGTATTCAGATTAAAATGTAGTTATCCTCAACATTTTGAGCTCAAGGCTCAAGATATTAAGAATAATGATATTTAAAGTCAATCATAACCATGCTATCGACAGTATTCGCTACCAAACGCTCGATGACACAGGCTTGGACCAAACAGGGCAAGCGAATGGCTGTGACGCGTGTCGTAGTTAAGCCAAACGTCATCGTTTCCGAACAAGTCCAGCCAAGTCTCAAAGCCAAGATGTTTGAAATTGGTTATGGCGACAAAAAACTCAAAAACATGACTAAACCAC
>Ga0163147_10002852_pt1 | contig 23948 bp, 19 predicted proteins | sample OliLakLV19MP6G1_FD_148597 | JGI IMG/M metagenome (GOLD analysis project Ga0163147, IMG submission 148597) | Freshwater microbial mat bacterial communities from Lake Vanda, McMurdo Dry Valleys, Antarctica- Oligotrophic Lake LV.19.MP6.G1 | ecosystem: Environmental > Aquatic > Freshwater > Lake >...
CAGGGATTCAGTGCGCCGGACGCGAGTTGGTTTCGCGGGGAAAGCATCGAGTACATTAACGACCTGCTGAGAAGCCCACGCGCTCGCATCTACGATTATTTGCAGATGCCGTATGTGACTAGCAAATTGGATGAACATACGGCGGGGCAAAAGAATAACCGCCTATTCATCTGGTCGCTGCTAAGTTTTGAGTGGTGGTTGCGGAAATTCATTTAGTGGGTGCTATCACAGGGAGAAACTATGCTTGATGATTTATTGATATGCCCCGTTTGTCATGTCAAGCTGCCACTTGCTGAACTTCGCCTGAACAACGTAAGCACCTGCTCGAATTGTAAATATGAATATCATTACAGCGACGGTGCGTTTGACTTAATTCCACGCCCTTTTCCAAGTGATGATATTCAACGAAAGGCTGATTTATGGGAAAAGCTGCAAGAAAACGGTCTCATTTCTTACACTATAGAGCCAGAAAATAATCTTTCGGTAGGCGCACGTAAAGATTCTCGCGTTTTTGGAGCGTTCTGCGAATTGGATGGCGTCGTTTTAGATGTTGGTTGTGGACCTCAGGTATTTCCCACGTATGCAGAGGGTTTCAAGGGGCGATTTGTTGGAATAGACCCCATTCGCGGGGAAGCAAAACGCAATTTCGATTTTGCAGTGGCGGTAGGAGAATACTTACCCTTTCAGGATCAAACGTTCAATCAGGTTATTTTTGCTGGCTCGTTAGATCATGTTCTCAATCAAGAACAAGTTTTTGAAGAAGTAAAACGGGTCTTAAAGCCCGGTGGAATAATCAATATTTGGTTTGGTGTTCCTGAAACACAAGGAACAATCGCAAAATTAACTCGAAAAGCTATCCACGTTGGGCGGTATCTTCTGCGAGGCGATTTTCAGGGTCTTGCCAAACGCGCACAGCAGGAAGTAAACCCCGAACCAGCGCCAAGTGTACCTGACTGGTTTGCTGCTTTACCTGTGCCTGAGGGTGCAGTAGATACTTACCACCTCACACATTTAGACAAAACCAGCATTGCCGAGGGAATTACTCAGGCAGGACTCAAAGTGACGAAATCTGTTCACCATCCTGAGTTCTACAGTCATTTTCTCAAAGCAGTCATACGTTAATCGGGAAGCTCATGTATGTTAAATACAACTTTGCTCACCCTCGATATTGACTGGGTGCCAGATTTCATCATTGATATGGTGTCTGAACTTTTGGTTTCCAAGCGGGTGAAGGCGACATGGTTTGTCACGCACGCTAGTCCCGCGGTTGATCGCTTGCGACAACAACGTGAGCTGTTTGAACTGGGTATACACCCGAATTTCCTACCCCATTCAACACACGGATCATCAGCCGACGCCGTGCTGCGCCACTGCATGACTCTTGTTCCAGAAGCGGTCAGTATGCGGACGCACAGCCTTATGCAGTCTACGCCGCTGCTGGCGCAGACTCTTCAACAAACACCGATCACGATTGATTCTTCGATGGTTCTCCAATACGCCTCCCACCTTCAGCCCGTCGAGTTTTATTTTGAGGGTCGAAAGATGACTCGTGTGCCGTTTTTCTGGGAGGATGATCTCGAAATGGAACGCCCGACCCCTGCCTGGAGTCTTTCGCCCTTGCTTCACATTGAGGGATTGAAGGTGTTCAATTTTCACCCGATTCATGTCTATTTGAATTCATCAGACATGTCTGCTTATCGCCAAGTGAAAGCCGATACCCCGCACTTACTTGATGCGACTCCGGTTGTCACAGATGCGCGGATTATGCCCATGTCTGGGGGAGGTTCGCGTTATCTATTCGAGCAGGTTGTAGCTCACCTAGCGTCGGTTGAAACCTCGATGACTCTTTCCGAACTTGTTTCGCAGTACGATTGATGGAAGGTTTATATGCGACTGAGTGACCTAAAAGCTTTCTCGTCAGACACACTGGACGTAGGCAATGATGTGGAGTTCGAGTCAGTAGGCACTTTGAAGCATCAAGCCCCGCACATGCTAAGTTTCATCGAAGGTGAAAAATACATTCCCACGCTGAAAAAGAATGGGAATATTCGGGCGGTGATCACTTCAAGGCAACTTGCCCCCCTGCTTGAAAATGATTGCGCAGTCTTGATCGCGGACAATCCGCGCCGAGCGTTTTTTCTGTTACATAATGCTCTGGCTGAAAAGTCCGATTTTTACTGGCAGGATTTCCCTAGTGAAATATCTTCTGAGGCACAGATACACCCAACGGCTTACATTGCGCCGCGAAATGTGCGGATTGGTCGAGGCACTGTCGTTGAGCCGCATGTGACCATCCTTGAGCGAACGGTTATTGGCGAAGATGTGATTCTTCGGGCAGGTTGTACGGTTGGTTCACAAGGGTTTGAATTCAAGCGGATTGACGGAAATGTTTTGAATGTTGCCCATGCAGGCGGAGTTCGGCTTGGAGATCGGGTCGAAATTCAGGCGAACTGCGCCCTGTCCCGTTCGATTTATGGGCGCTTTACTCAACTAGGGAATGACACGAAACTCGATAACCTTGTCCATATCGCCCATCATGATGAGATAGGCGAACGGTGTTTTATCGCGGCGTCTGCGATGATTGCGGGAAGTGTCACTATTGGGAATGATGTTTGGATCGGTCCCGGCGCATGTATCTCTAATGAAATCACCATTGGCGACAATGCCTCTATTACTATTGGTGCAGTTGTGACCAGAGATGTTCAACCCGGTGACAAAGTGTCCGGTAATTTTGCGATAGACCACGACAAGTTTATTGCCTTCATTCGCTCGATTCGCTAGTGCAGGCATAGGCATATACGTGTGATCCGGAAATTTATAGGCGACTTCGCAACCTATGGGGTTGGCGATGTGATCATTAAGGCAAGCGGGTTTATCACCTTGCCGGTGTATTCGCGTATTCTCACAAGTGAAGATTACGGCGAGTGGAATATTCTTCTGACGGGTGTCGGCTTCTTGAGTGCGTTTCTTGTGCTGGGTGGCGATGCTGCGTATGCACGGTTGTTTTTCACAACCCAGAGCCATGAAGAACAACAGACCATCACTTCGACATGGTTTGCGTTTCTGGCTTTGTGGAGCAGTTCGCTCGTTTTGATCTGTGTGTTGTTTAGCAGACCGATTGCGGCGTGGGCGCTTGATAAACCTGAACATGCCTCGCTGGTAATACTGAGTCTGCTGGCAGCACCTTTCGGCTTAATTAACAGCATGTGCGCTCAAGCGCTGCGTAACCGCTTTCAAGCGCGGCAATTTGTGTTCTGGAATGTGACATCAGCGGTATTGAGTATTGGTTTCAGCGTGTTTGCCGCTGGCGTTCTACAGTGGGGCATCGGCGGGATACTGGCGGGTGCGCTGCTGGCGAACGTCCTGATGCTGCCGATTCGGTTGTGGACAATACGAGAATTGCTCCGTCTTCGCTTTTCGTTCGACATTCTAAAGCAACTGCTCAAGTTTGGCGTGCCGCTCGTTCCGACTTCGCTGGCATACTGGATTTTTGCCAGTTCAGACCGGATTCTGCTCGGTCAGCTTGCCGATTTAAGCCAGGTCGGGCTGTACGCCGTCGCTAACCAGATCACCAGCGCATTGGGATTTCTCTACGGGGCAATGGGGCAAGCATGGTCACCGCGTGCTGTCGCGCTGTATGAGGTGGACGCGGCGCAAGCATCACAGGTGTTCGGGCAAATGCTCACGTATTTTTTGATTTTCTTCGGGGTTCTTTGCGTGGGAGTCAGTGCTTTTGGCTACGAAATGATCAAGGTGCTGTCTACACCCGAATATTATCCAGCGGCGGCGGCAGTTGGACCGCTTGCGTTGGGTTTTGTCGCCTATGCCAGCACGCAGGTGACGGGAATAGCGATTTCATTAAAGAATAGAACGTATTATTTCGCAGCGTTTTCGTGGGTAGCTGCGATCCTCAATGTGATTCTGAATATCCTGTTCATTCCGCAGTTTGGCTTGATGGCGACAGCGTGGAGTACAGCCGCATCGTATATTTTCTTGACGGTAGGTTATGCGTTTGTCTCGCAGCGATTATGGGCGATCACCTATGAAATGCGCCGTGTGCTGCTGGTCGTCGGCTTAACGCTGGCATTCACTATTGCCGCGCCGCTGCTGCCACAAACTGATCTTCTAATGGGTATTCTCATAAAAAGCGCGTACTGCCTTCTCTTTGTGGGGATGCTGGTGCTACTAGGGGTTGTCAATCGGCGTGAGTGGAATGCTATCGCGGGGATTTTACAGCCGCTTAGGGCAAGAGTGACTTCATGAGAGTATTGATCACAGGGGCAGCGGGATTCATAGGCAGTCATCTTGTCGAGCGATTGGCGCTCGATCATGAAGTAGTGGCGCTGGCACGTCACCCGCTCACTACGGCAAATGTGCAGTGGATTGCCCACGATTTGACGCAACCTCTCCCCTATGCCGATCTGCCTGCGACTATAGACGCCGTGATACATCTGGCACAGTCACAGCATTACCGGGATTTTCCAGAGCGGGCGCAAGATATTTACGATGTCAATATTCACAGCACCTTTGCGTTGTTGGAATACGCACGCAAAGCGGGCGCCCAACGCTTTATTTTCACCTCTACAGGGAGCGTGTATCAAGCTAAAGACCGTAAGGATGAGTCCATTGCCGAAAACGACCCATTAAACCTTTCCAATTTTTACGCAGCATCGAAGTATGCGGCGGAACAACTCATCGTGGGCTATCGCAGTGTCTTTCACACGAGCATTTGCCGTTTGTTTTTCGTGTATGGCGCGAGACAGAACGCAAGTATGCTCATTCCCCGTCTGGTGAGGTCGGTTTATAAAGGCGACCCTATTACTTTGCAAGGGGAGGACGGCATCTCGATCACGCCTACGCATGTGGATGATGTCGTTCAGGCGATCAATGCGATGCTCACCCTTGAGGGTCATCATGTGATCAATGTGGCGGGTGGGGAAGTGCTAACGCTGCGTGAGGTGGGAGCGCAAATCGGCGCGTATTTCGGGCGCGTTCCCGTTTTTGTCGCGGATACAAAATCTAAGCCAAGCCACCTGATCGCAGACATCTCGAAGATGCGGGCGCTTCTGGGCGAACCGCTTGTGCCATTTGCAAGCGGCGTGATTTCGGTTTGCCGCGATGCTGCGCTTTAAGTAAGGACAACCCGTGACTCGCCTTCGCGTCCTCCACTGCCCGCACGGTATCGCGGGAAATCCTCAACAAATTGCGCGTGCTGAACGTGACCTAGGTCTCGACAGCCGCTCGATTATGTTTACGGCACATGCATTCGGGTATCCTGCCGACGAGACGTTGATGCAACCGGGACAATCGAAGTTTGCGCTGGAACGTCACCGCTGGCGGCTGCTATGGCGTGCGATTCGGGATTTCGATGTGATCCATTTCAATTTCGGCACGACTATCATGCCCACACCGAACGATCATATCCCGCCGGGTTATCCAGCCCCAATCCGTGCTGTCTATAACAGTTACGCTCGTCTGCTGCATTTGCGCGATCTGCCCCTGTTGAAACGGTTGGGCAAGGTGATCGCTATCACTTATCAGGGGGATGATGCACGACAAGGCGATTACTGCCTGTCGCATTTCGAGATCACCTACGCCCCTGAAGTCGAAGAAGGCTATTATTCCCCTGCTTCGGACGCTCAAAAACGGCGGGATATTGCCTACGTCGCGCAGTATGCGGATCGTATTTATGCGCTCAACCCCGATTTGCTGCATATGTTGACCCCGAACGCCGAATTTTTACCTTATGCGAGTGTGGATCCGCGCGAATGGCAGCCCATCGAAACGACAAAAGGGGCAGATCAACCGCTGACAGTTTTGCACGCGCCCTCACATCGGGGCGTTAAAGGGACAGCGTATATTCTTGCGGCGGTAGAACGTTTACAGGCGGAAGGGATTCCTGTTGAACTGCTGCTGATCGAAAATATGCAGCACGCCGAAGCCCGGAAAGCCTATGAACGTGCCGATGTATTGATCGATCAACTCTTGGGCGGGTGGTATGGGGGGCTTGCCGTCGAATTGATGGCGCTTGCGAAACCCGTTATTTGTTATTTACGTGAGGGCGATCTCGGTTTTTTGCCCGCTGATATGCGGGCTGATCTGCCGATCATCAACGCCACGCCCAACACGATCTATGAGGTTCTCAAACTGTGGGTGACGACGCGACGCGGCGAACTGCCTGAGCTAGGGCATAAAAGCCGTGCCTATGTTGAACGGTGGCACGATCCGCTAAAGATCGCCGCACGTTTGAAAGCCGATTACGAAATGTGTCTACGGACGAGCCATAAGACGCGCTAAGGCTTCTACAGCGCGATTTTCCGCTGGTGCAGTATCCACGAGGGTGCGGTACACGTTGATCGCCGCGTCGATTTGCCCGTTCGCCTCGTAATCAGCCGCGAGATCGTACCAGGGTTGTAAGGCTAACGTTCCGATACCGGGTCGGCGCATGAATGTAAAAACCTCAAAAGATGCGACTCGTCCCTGAAACAAAACACCCTCGAAATTTTGATCGATGGTGCGAACTGGCACAGCCGCCGCCCGAAGTCGTCGTATTTCCTCTGGCGTGTTTGCCAGCGCGATTCGCACAGCGTTCGGGTATTCGTTAAACGTGTACAACATGCCTGCGATGTCGAGATCGCGCTGTGCTGCCGCCGCATCAAATGTCAGTTCGGCACGCGCACGCGACACATAGTAATCGCCCGAAACTGAGTCGAGCTGAATTGCTTCCGTAAAAGCGTTCGCTGCGCGTTGTGCATCCCCTTCGATGCTTAAGGTATGTTCACCTAGCACCCACCATTCCGCCGCTGTGATCGGCGTTTCGGTCACGAGCGAGGCGGCATATTGAGGGTCGCGGAGGGCGGCAACACGATAGCGCCATTCAAGCGGAAGTGTTTCGTCGCGCATATATTGTGCTAACGCCTCACGGCGGCGTTCTGTCTCGACCCAATAGTCGGAGAGGGGAAGCTGCTGTGTCATGGCGGAGTGATAATTTAGCACAATGTCTGCATCGGGCGCGGCATCGTGTGCGTCCGCAATTCGCGCCCAGTTGAGCGCCCCTAGATTTTCGTAACGAATGTTGATCGCGTGCGTGAGGTAGTCTAGCGCGGCGTCAATATCGCCCTGCTGTTCGGCGACTGCCGCAAGATTGATCCAGCCTGTTTCCCATGTCGGCTCAAGCGCCAGCGCCTGTTCATAGGTAACCACATCACTTTGGAGATAAGCGATTTGAAGTTGGTAGAGGTTCAGATAGGGATCAAGGTCGTGGGCGGCTTGTGCAGCTTCGAGATCATTGTTACGGACGCTGTGATTGAATAGGGCATGGGCGCGGTCAAACTGGAAGAACGCCACCCCATAGGCAATAAACATCAAGGTGAGTGCGACGGCGGCAAACTGACGCCAGCGTGAAGACCGTAACGACTTCACCGCAAGCAGCGATCCCGGTTCGATGGTGCAGTAAGCGATCAAGACTAGACTGACCAAGACCAGCGGCGTAAACAAGAAGGTATCGAAGATGCTTTGCAGACCCAACGCGATTAGACCTGCCATCGCCCCTTCTAAACAACGCTGACGGCTATGGGTGTTTGCCCGCCGCCACAGCGCCCACCAGCGTCTAACAATCACAAAAGCCAAGCCGCTCATCACCAGCAAGCCGGGGAGTCCCGTTTCGGCGGTGTTGTTCAAGTAGGCGTTATGGGCGGTTGAAAGCCGATCATCAACGTTGCCGGGTGAACGGATTTCACGATATGCCCGCGCAAATAAGCCTGAACCCACGCCTGTTAGAGGATCGCCCGCGATGATGGATGCCGCGCCGCGCCATAACCCGAAGCGGAGATCGTCGCCCGATGATCGGGCTTCTGCACGCCCAATCCATAGGATCAATGCGACAACAGCAGCGATCAACGCGGCGGCAGGGATCAGCAAGGCGACTTGCGAACGCTTAGGGGCGACAACCTGATCCGGCAGAAATGAGCGCAGCACGCGCAAGCCGATCAAAGTGGTGACGCCAGCGGCAGCGGCGACAAAGCCTCCCCGTGAGAACGTGCCGATCAACACAAGCATCAGCGCACCCGCTAAACCGAAAAAGACGAGGCGGTAACTTCGCCGCGTTGAACTGAACGCCCAACCGAGCGCGACGATCAGCGTAGGCGCGGCAAAACCCGCTAACCATGTACTCACGCCGAGCGGAAGGTACAACATCGCGGCTTCGGGTGGGATGATGATGCCGACGTTCAACCAGCCGACCCCCGCTTCTGGCATGAGGTCAATTCCGGTGTACCACGCGAAGAACTGTGCTAGTGCGAACATGCCTACTATTGCGGTGATGAGGAAAAACGTTTCTATAACCAGTAATTCGCGTCCCCGCCCGATCAAGTCTGCGATGATGAGGAACAGTACCAGATGGGTGAGCGGAAACCAGAGATTTTCAAATGCCGAACGCGGGTCAAGACTGAACACCCCCGCCAGTATCCACACGCCGACCAGCGCGGCGAGCAAGGGATTGAGCGGTGTAGAGGGAATCCCCGTCCCCTTACGCAAACGATTCAACAACCACACAATCGGGAGAACGGTCATCACCGCGTGATGGAGAACACGGATCGGGAATACCTGATAGTAATAGACGCTGCCCCCGATCAAGGCGAGGTAAGCGGCGGCGAAGATGAACGCGAGGCGACTGAGACGGAAACGCATCAGGTTAACGAGTATTCGGTAAGGAAAGCGTCAAATTGGAAGCGCATTAACGATGGTCGCAGATGTACGCGGCGGGATCAACGCCTTCGGGGAGGCGTTCGCCGCACTTGCATACGTAGCCGATCAAATGAGCGGGACTGCCCACGACTAAACCGTAATCGGGAACATCTTTTGTGACGACTGACCCCGCGCCCACCAGCGCCCATTTGCCGATGGTCACGCCGCAGACAATGGTGCAGTTCGCGCCGAGTCCCGCGCCTTCGCGTACCAGCGTGTGCGAAATTTTCCAATCGGTTGGGCTTTTGAGCGTGCCATCAGGGTTGACGGCACGCGGAATTTTGTCGTTGGTGAAAACAGCGTTCGGTCCGACAAAGACGCCATTTTCAATGGTGACTCCCTCATAGACCGACACGTAATTCTGAATTTTGACGCGATCTCCGATGCTGACATGGGCGTCGATGTAGACGCCGCGCCCAAATACACATTCACTCCCGATTTTCGCGCCGGGACGAATTTGTACCAGATGCCACACTTTCGTATCTTCCCCGATCACTGCATCAGCGGCGACATCGGCGGAAGGGTGAATATAAGTTGCCATGCGATTTCCTAGCGTCTGTTGACGACATAGAGCAATTGGCTTAGTATACCCGCACTTCATCAATTTTCCGCGTAAACCTGTGACCGCATATGAACTCAGAACGCTATGATGTGATCGTCGTTGGTGGTGGAATCGTGGGGCTGGCAACCGCCCGCGAACTGCTTCAACGCTATCCCCATTATCGATTAACCCTGCTGGAAAAAGAACCGCAGTTAGCATCGCATCAAACCGGACACAACAGCGGCGTCCTTCACACTGGAATTTATTACAAGCCGGGATCGCTCAAAGCGAAAGCATGTGTCGCCGGACATCGTGCGATGATCACTTTTTGTGAAGAACGCGGCATCCCGTTTGAGCGGTGCGGCAAAGTGATCGTGGCGCTGGATGAGAGCGAACTCCCGCGTTTACACGATCTCTATCAACGCGGAATCACGAACGGTGTTGAAGGGCTTGAGCTGATTGACGCGGGGCGATTGCGCGAGATTGAACCGTATGCGGCAGGAATCAAGGCGATTTACTCCCCGAACACGGGCATCATCGACTTTAAAGCGGTTGCGTTGGCATATGAAGCCGATATTCGCGCCGCTGGTGGCGAAATTTTCACCCATACGAAGGTGATGTCGATCAGGAAGCAAGGCGAATACCGTATTGTCACCACATCGCAGGGAGAGATTGAAGCGAAGGCGGTGATCACCTGTGCGGGGTTGTACAGCGATCAGATCAGCGGGGCGGGAAAGACTCTACGGATCATTCCGTTTCGGGGCAGCTACTACGATTTGCGTCCTGAAAAACGGGATCGCGTGCGGGCGCTGATCTATCCTGTGCCAGACCCCAGTTTCCCGTTTTTAGGCGTACATTTTACGCGGCTGCTCAACGGGGAAGTGTGGGTGGGTCCTAATGCGGTGCTGGCGTTTGCACGCGAGGGATATGATCGCTGGCACATCAACCCCGCTGAACTCATGCAAACGCTGGTTTACGGCGGGTTCTGGAAACTTGCCCGACGCTTCTGGAAAACAGGTTTGACGGAGATGTACCGCGATTTTGTCAAATCGGCTTATGTGCAAACCGCGCAGCGCTACATCCCCGATTTGCAACCCGACGATTTTGTGCGCGGAAAAAGTGGAGTACGCGCACAGGCGCTCGATGCGACGGGCAATCTCCTCGATGATTTTCAGCTTAAGCAGGGAGAGAATGTGATTCATGTGCAGAATGCGCCGTCCCCCGCTGCTACATCCTCGTTGGTGATTGCCCGGATGATTGTAGATAAGGCAGTCTCTGCGTTTGCGCTAGACGAACTGCGCGGCTGAGACATCACGCCGCCGCCTCAACTTGACTCAGCCATTGTTCCGCCGTGATCATCGAATAGATGACCTGATTGTAATTCCGCAGTTCGCGGATGTGTAAATCCCACATGCGCTCGATGCGCGGACGGTCAACCCAAGCCCGTTTGACCACTTTATCGAACAGATACTGCTTTACATCGCTTTGCATCCGTTTATCGGTTCGCAGCCATTGACCAAAGGGCGTCGGGTAGCCCAGTTTGTCGCGGCGGTCTACCACTGCATCGGGCAGTACACCGCGAAGCGCACGGCGCATAAACAGCTTGGTGACGGGTCCTTTGACCTTAAGATCGCCGTGAACGCCGAGCGCAAATTCTGCCAGACGGTGATCAAGGAACGGCACGCGGGCTTCAATGCCGTATGCCATGCTGTTGCGATCTTCATAGTGCAAAAGCTGCGGGATGCTGTCACGTACCAGTTGTAAATACAGGTGTTGATTAAGATCATCTGCGCCTTTGAGGATGCGCTTCGTCTTCATGCTTTCCCGTTCGTGCGCTTTTTGCTGATACTCCGGTTTTAGCACATGCGCGGGCTGTTTTCCGATGGTCGCATACTGGTACAGGCGATAGGCGAATTCGCGTGGGTTGAAGTGAGTGAAGAAACGCGGATAGGCTTCTACCATGAATGCCGCTTCTTCACCAACCCAGCGAATCGGGTCACGCTGGCGCAAAGTCTTGAGGTGGAACATGACCGCGCTCAAATAGCCGGCAACCAGTTCGTCTGCGCCCTGACCGTCCAGCAGCACCGTGACGTTGCCCTGCGCCAACTTCATGACGAAATTCTGCGTGTAAACGCCAGTCGCAACGGTGGGAATATCTTGATGCCACGTAATACGTTCCATCCGTGACAGATAGTCCTCTGACGAGGGCGTAGTCACATGACGAATGGTGTTATAGCGTTCTGCGACAATATCAACGTAGCGCCTTTCATCGAAGCCGCGCACAGGGTAGACCGACGAAAAGCTGTTCATTCGTCCGCCGTTCAACTGTTCGGTTGCCAGCGCGACAATCGTGCTGGAATCCAGCCCGCCGCTCAAGCATGTCCCGACGGGGACATCACTGCGGAGACGCAGCTTGACCGACTCGCGCATGAGTCGCATAAACTCGCCTTCAGGGTCGTTGTAGTTGTAGGTAGCGCGGGCGCGTTCCAAACTGACATCCCACCACTGCACCGGGTCACGCACGACACCGTTTTCGACCAACATATAATGCCCGCCGGGAAGTTCGCGCACGCCCTGAAAGAACGTCATGGGCGCGTTATGAATGCCGCCGTAGTGCAAGAACCAGAATAACTGATCCATGTCGGGCGTGTAGGCAACCGGATCGATGGGACGGAGCGCCTTGATCTCGCTGGCGAACGCGAATAGATTAGGATTCGCCACGTAATAGAATGGCTTGATGCCGAAGCGATCTCGCGCACAGAACATGCGCCCGCGCCGCTGATCCCAGATGGCAAATGCGAACATGCCGATGAAGCGATCTAAGCAATCGACGCCCCACGCATCGTAGGCTTGCAGCAGGACTTCGGCGTCGCTTTCGGTGTGGAAGGTGTAGCCTTTGGCTTTCAATTCTTCGCGCAGTTCGAGATAGTTGTAGATTTCACCGTTGAACGTGAGCCATAGATGTTCACCGGGGACGGTCATGGGTTCGTGTCCCCCCGGCGATAAGTCGATGATCGCCAAGCGCCGATGTGCCAGCACGAGGTCGGGGGTGAACGGCACATCTTCCTGTACCATCGGGTGCGTGATGTTCGTGGGGGTATCTGCCCCATTACGCAAGCTGTTGCTGCCGCTGGCGGTGTTCAGCAGTAGATAACCTTCGCCATCGGGTCCCCGGTGACGCATGAGTGTGGTCGCTTGCACAATGCAGTTGGGGTCAACCGCGCTACCATCGAGTCGATAAATTCCGGCAATTCCACACATCAGTTATCCTCCAAGCAATTGATCGAACAGGGTGAGCATTTTTGCCATTTCGGTATCGGCATTCAGCGTGTGAGCAGCTTCACGGGCGTTAGCACGCATGACATTAATTTGTTCCACAGTGAGCGTGTTCAATAGTTGTGCCACAGCTTTCGGTTCAAAGGAAGATGCCACACAGCCCAATTTATACTGCTGGATAATCTGCACGGTTGGTGGTGTGGGTCCTGTGACGACCCCTAAACCTGCCATGATGTAGTCAAACAGTTTCAAAGGCAGGGTAATTGCATTATTGTAATTCGTGGGGGGGAGAAGGAAAAAGCCGAGATCGTATTCGGCAATTCGGCTGATAACTTCTTGTGCTGGAATACTCGGATGAAAAAATACTCGTCCCGGTGCAAGCTCATCGCCCAACTGTTTCAGACCTTTGAGATTTTCCTCGCTGCCTACGAGGAAAAAATGAAGTTCAAAGCGACGGTCAGTCAAAGCCAAGACGCGGATCATATCATCCTGGTGGCGATAAGTTTGGAATGTGCCTTGATAGATTAAGCGGATACGGTGTGGGTCAACCGCATGATCTGGGGCGCTACTGTATTTCGGCGCGTTCATGATCACCAGCGGTTGCAGACCAAATTCCTGTGCCAACCGCTCTGCAATGGGAGTGCAGACGGTCAAACTGGCATTTGCCCGTTTTGCGTATTTACGCAGCAAATAGAGGCGATTTGGCGTTTCTAGTCGTCTGAATTTCGGCGTTTCCTGTTCTAATGGCGAAAACTCATGCGCGTCAAAGACGAGTTTTGCGCCTGTGCGCCGTGCGAGATGCGCCGCAACGGGCAGCGCCGATAAATCGTCTGCCAGCACAGCATGAGTGCCGGGAGCAACTGCTCGTAAGGTTTTCCAATAGCGCTCTTGGCTGATTTCAAGGAGATCATAAGCGGCGGGTATAACGCGCCCCATGATTTGCAAACTATTGCGAACCAGTTTTGTGACAAGGGAGTCATGGTAGGGGGAAAGATGCCATTTCACCCCCGCAATATTAGGTTGATCGCCATAGCCGACTGCCGTTACATCATAGCGAGACGCCAAATACTCGATCTGGCGCAGCACACGCGGGTCGTGTTTGATGGAGGAATACGAGATGATGCAAATTCGTTTACGTGTCACGAGATGAATCCTTCGCTAACAAACTGAAGAATAGATTCACCATCTTCGCCATTTCGATTTCTGCGTTCAGAACTTGGGCAGCTTCATGAGCGTACTTTCGTGCCAGCTCGATCTGCTCTATGGTTAACATATTCAAGGTTTTCGCCAGCGCGTTCGCACTGAAATCATCCGTGATCCAGCCGATTCTGTATTGGTTTATGACTTCGACCATCGCGGGAGAAGGTCCCGCAATCACGGGCTGCCCTGCTACTACCGACTCGAACAGTTTGTTGGGCAGCGCCACATGATAGGTGAAGGTCGCAGGCGGGATCACGCTGATGCCAATATCATACTTGGCAATCGTCTGCACGATCTCCATCGGGTAAACGGGCGGATAAAAGAATACCCGTCCCGGCGCGGCTTCTTCTGCGAGATGCTTCAAACTGAGCAAATAGGGGTCATCCTGTGCGCCTGTCAGCATGAGGTGAAGGGTATAACGCTTATTTGCCTGTGTCATCGCTTCGATCAGGGTTTCCAAACGGCGATTTGGAACAGGGCTACCCTGATGAATCAAGCGGATATGATTGGGATCGATCTTACGCTCTGGCACAACTTCAAATTTAGGCGCGTTGTATACAAGTATCGGATCAAGTTTGAATTCCTCGCGGTAACGATCTGCCAACGGCTTCGAAACGGTGCTAGATGCAGTCACCTGCTTCATGTACTTGTGCATGATGTGAGTGATGAGCGGCGAGAAAAACAGTTTCCATGTACGATCACTTTCCACCTCACCGGGCCAATATTCGTCCGCATCAAACACGATGGGCTGGTTTTGCTCTGCTGCCCGCGCTGCAATCGGGATAGCCGCCCAATCACCCGCGAGAAAGGCATCGGCGCGGCTGGCACGGGCATATTGGATCGCCTGTTTGTAACGTGGGCGCTGCCAGTACCACACATTGTAGAGCGCGGGAATCAGCCTACCCGCAAGAATCAAGCCGCGTTCGATGATCTGCTGGATGCGGCTTTGCGTCCGGTCAATGGGCTGCCACGAGTCGATATGCTGCTGGACACGCTCAGGATTGCCGTAACCAATCACCGTCAAATCGTAGTGAGGTGCAAGATACTCGATCTGCTTGATCAAGCGAATATCAATCTCAATCGGCAGCGCCAGCGAAATAATGCAAATGCGTTTGCGGCTCATAGCGCGTGTTTATCCTGTGATTGTAGAAGCGAGACAATTTGCTCACTGGCTTTGCCATCGCCGTAGATTTGTGGGTGTTCGGCGGGTAGGGCGCTTAATGCCGCTTCGACTCCTGCTCGAATGGCGTCTGTGTCTGCGCCGACGATGCGATTCCAGCCTGAGTCAATAGTTTCCGTCCATTCGGTTTCTGTACGCATCGTCACGCAAGGGACGCCTAACACATAGGCTTCTTTCTGCAAGCCGCCGCTGTCGGTGAGGATCACCCGTGCGGACTGGCTAAGGCTCAACATATCCAGATAACCGACGGGAGGAATCAACTGCACGTTGGCAGGGATTGAAATGGCGAAACGTTCCAGCGATTTTCGCAGTCGGGGATGCGCGGGCAATACGACAGGGAAATCGAGTGTGGCGAACGCGGCGAAAATGCCTGTGAGCGGCGCGGCAGAGTCGGTATTTGCGGGACGGTGTACCGTCGCTAAGAAGTAATTCCCCGCAGTGACGCCAATGTCGTTGAGCATTCTGTTCGTTGTGCGCCCCCGATTTTGCATCAACGCATCGATCATCACATCCCCGACAATATGCACACCCTCGATGATGCCTTCGCGTGCCAGATTATTCACCGCAACCGGCGTGGGGCAAAACAACAGGGTGCTGATGTGGTCGGCAAGCACGCGGTTGTTTTCTTCGGGCATGGCGCGGTTGTAACTGCGTAAACCTGCCTCAACGTGGGCAACCGGGACATTGAGCGCCCGTCCCACAAACGCCCCTGCCAGTGTCGAATTGGTATCGCCGTAGATCAAGAGGTAGTCCGGCTGTGTGTTGAGGACAATGGGCTGCAAGGCGAGGATCATTTGTGCAACCTGTTCCAGATTGGTCAATGCGCCCACGCCTAAATTGATGTCGGGCTTGGGGATGTCTAATTCCTGAAAGAAAATGTCTGACATATCGGGATCGTAGTGCTGTCCCGTGTGGATCAAAACTTCGGTGTGCTGTTGTCGCAGTACTCGACTGACGGGCGCCGCTTTGATGAACTGTGGGCGTGCGCCTACGATGGTGATGACACGCATTGATGTGTCCTCTAATGAGAAAGTCTAACAAATTCTACCGTATTTTCTGTGCCTCAATGATATAGTTAACGTGAGTTTTTGATAGCTTCGACCCCACCCCGAATTCAGGGAGGGGAGAATAAGCTATCCAAAACAGAGGTTAGCTATGTACTCTTTGCAGATTATCAAGGAATGTTTAGGTCATGATTTCTATTTCGAGTCCGCAGTTCGGTGAAGAAGAACTTGCTTACATCCGCGAAGTGCTGGAGAGCGGTATTGTTGCACAAGGACCTAAAGTCGCACAGCTTGAACAAGAATTCGCCGCGCTCGTCGGGACTCAGTTCGCTGTAGCGGTTGCTAATGGGACGGCGGCGCTGCATCTCGCGTTACTTGCCAATGGAATTGGCGAGGGGGACGAGGTGATCACCAGCCCGTTCACGTTTATTGCCTCTGCGAATAGTGTGCTGTATACGGGAGCGCGTCCCGTGTTCGTAGACATCAAGGCGGATACGTTCAACATTGATCCCGCGCTCATTGAGGCGGCGATCACGCCCCGCACGAAAGCGATCATGCCGATTCATCTGTATGGCTTGATGGCGGACATGGACGCCATTATGGAGATTGCTCAACGGCACAATCTCGTTGTGATCGAAGATGCGGCACAGGCTCACGGCGCAACCTATAAAGGGCGCGGCGCGGGCAGTTTTGGGACAGGCTGTTTCTCGCTGTACGCTACCAAGAATATGACGACTGCCGAAGGTGGCATGGTGACGACGAACGATCCCGACGTGGCGGATCGGGTCAAACTGCTGCGGGCGCATGGCATGAAGGTACGTTACTACCACGATGTACTCGGTTTCAATTTTCGGTTAACCGATATTCACGCCGCGCTTGGCTTGGCGCAAATTCGCAAGCTGCCCGCTTTCAACGAGCGCCGCCGCCATAACGCTGAGTTTTTGAACCAACACCTGACCCATGTGATCACCCCACACGCGCCCGAAGGCTACGGTCATGTATGGCATCAGTACACGATTCGTCTGAAAGAGGGAGATCGGGATGCTGCGGTCAAGAAGCTGGCTGACGCGGGCGTTGGGAGTGGTATTTTCTACCCTGTGCCGGTGTATCGCCAGAAAGTTTACACTGATCTCGGCTATAACCAATCGCTTCCGGTGACGGAAATGGTCACAAAACAGGTGATCAGTTTACCTGTGCATCCCAGATTGTCGTCGGCTGACTTGGAGACGATCATTGCAGCGGTGGAGGGGTTGTAGAAGCTGAAAAGAAGCCTCACCCCCGACCCCTCTGTAAAAGATTAGCCTCACCCCCCAACCCCCTCTCCGAAAAAAGGAGAGGGGGAGAAAATAGGACAAAGGGAGACCCAATGGAGTCTCCCCTACATTTGAAAAAGGAGAGGGGGGAGGCAAGGGGTTAGTTCAAGTTCTCGAAGATGCCCGCCGCGCCCATGCCGCCACCAATGCACATGGTCACCATGCCGTATTTGCTATCACGCCGCTTCATTTCGTTGATGAGCGAGACGGTCAGTTTGGAGCCTGTGCAGCCCAACGGATGACCCAACGCAATCGCGCCGCCGTTGACATTCACCTTTTCAGGATTCATCTCCAGATGGCGAATGACCGCGAGCGACTGTGACGCGAACGCTTCATTGAGTTCGAATAGGTCAATATCATCGAGCGACATGCCCGTGCGTTTGAGCAGTTTGGGGATCGCCGCAATGGGTCCCACGCCCATGATTTCGGGACGCACGCCCGCCACATTGAAACCAACGAATCGCGCCAGCGGCTTCAAACCCAACTGTGCCGCCTTACTCGCTTCCATGATGATCACCGCTGCTGCGCCGTCGCTTAAGGGGCTGCTGTTGCCCGCCGTGACGCGCCCGTTACTGGTACGAAACACGGGCTTGAGCTTGCCCAAGCCTTCGACGGTGGTTTCGCGGCGCAAGTGTTCGTCTTCGGTGAGCATTCGCGTGATGGTCACGAGTTCGCCGTTTTCATCAACGTAGGTTTCTTCGACCTCAAACGGGACGATCTCGCTGCTAAAGCGTCCGCTATCCACCGCGGCGGCGGCTTTCATGTGACTTTCGTAGGCGAAACGATCCATATCTTCGCGGGTGATGTTAAATTCGTCCGCAACATGCTCGGCTGTGTGACCCATGCTCATGTAGACTTCGGGTTCATTTTCCGCCATGTAGGGGTTCGGGCTGATCTTGAAGCCGCTCATGGGGACGAGCGACATGGTTTCTGCGCCGCCCGCGATGATCACATCTGCGCCGTTGGCGATGATGCGTTCGGCAGAACTGGCGATAGTCTGCAAACCGCTGGCACAGAAGCGGTTGATGGTCTGTCCGGCGATCTCAACAGGCAAACCCGCACGCAAGGCGATCACACGGGCGAAGTTCAAACCCTGCGATCCTTCGGGCATGGCACAGCCGATAGCCACATCGTCAATTTCGGCGGGGTCGAGCTTGCCTTCAGTTTGCGCCATGACCGCTTTGATCACCTCGGCAGCCATATCATCGGAGCGGACGCTCCGGGTAACGCCTTTTTTTGCTTTGCCGACAGCGGTACGCGCCATCGCTACGATTACTGCTTCACGCATGGTTTAAGTCCTCACAAAAGCTGTTAGCGATTAGCCATTAGCAAAAAACGATAGATTATTCAAGTGGGTCGCGGAATACATCTGCGACAGGTAGGGTGAAACCGGGTAGTAGATCGCCGCCTGTGAGCGTATCCGTTTCGGTCAAGATGTCATGCTCATCCGATGAGTAGGTGTTGATTAGCCTTTGCTTTGGGAACACCAACCACACCATTTTTGAGCCGTCCTCTAGGTAGAACCGCGCTGACTCGTGCATATCTTTGATTGTTTGATAACTCTCATGTACGATAACTACGAGATCGGGCAGTTCGGGAGTATTACTCTCTTGCGTGGACAGTGTTTTATGACTATAGAATGTGGTGCTAGGTACGATTACACTGCCATCACGTGGCAGAGAACTGCCGCGGAACAGAACATGGACTTCCCCTAAGCTATGCAGTTCATTGAAGTTCAACAACTCACGAAACAGATTGTTAGAAACGATATCTTCATATGTCAGCATTTTCAATAACTCCCTCTAACGGTCTAACGCTATGCGATCCCAACCTGCGAGATCGGCGGCGGCGTCATAGGTGGAGTCGAGAAAATCCAACAGCGCCACGTCCGGTTGATCGGCGCGGCGCACATCGTCGTACATCAAGAGAAACTCACCGAAGGGCTTGCTGTAGAACGCCTGCGACGGCTTCATGATGCGATCTGCGAAGCCGGAGGGTTCAGGGGCGGCGTAAACATAGAACGCCGCACCATCGAGAACATTACCGTTCCAACTTGTGCCGCCCGCCCAAAATCCCGCGCTGATCACCTCATGCGAGTAGGCTTCATGGGTGATGCGATCTATGCCGGGACGTTCGGGCGCACGTCGCCCCGAAAAGCGCGTCAGGGCAAGGTCAAAGCTGCCCCAGAAGAAATGGACGGGACTCGTTTTGCCGATGAAGCGCCCGCTGAACTGCTTGAGTACGCTGTCTGACCAGAGCAAGATGCGCCACAAGCGATTAACGTATTCGGGATCGTAGGCGGCGTGATTGTGATCGCGCTCAAACGGGATCGGGTTGACGATTTCGACGGGAGTCGTCCAGATTTGCACCTCAATGTTGATGCCGCGCAGAGTCACCATGAGTTCGGCGTAAAAATCTGCGACTGAACGGGGTCTGAGCGGCAGCGTTTTGATTGTGCCGTCGCTGACAGAAATGATCAGCGTGTGGTCGATGAAATCAAAGTCGATCTCAAAGAAGCGATCCCCATAAGGCATGGGCGAGGTTGTCATGCCGCGTGATGTGAGGTAGAAGGGAACCTGCCACCAGTGATTCGCGTAGGGACTGAGCGCCAGTCGAATTTTGCCGACGATCTGCATCCACATATGGAGCGTGGTATAGGTGTCTTGCCATGCGTTTAATGGGAGTTCGGGTAAATTCATTAGAGATTAGTTCCTCAAGTACGTTAGCCTCACCCCCGACCCCTCTCCCAAAAGCAGGAGAGGGAGAAGGGAAAAACAGCCTCACCCCCGACCCCTCTCCCAAAAGCAGGAGAGGGGAGAAGGGAAAAACAGCCTCACCCCCGACCCCTCTCCCAAAAGCAGGAGAGGGGAGAAGGGAAAAACAGCCTCACCCCCGACCCCTCTCCCAAAAGCAGGAGAGGGGAGAAAGCAAAAGCACTGTTAGTTACGTAACGGTTTGTTGGTCTGGAGCATGTGCGAGATGCGTTCCATCGTTTTTTCGGTTTGCACCAGTTCGATGAAGGCTTTACGTTCCAAATCCAAGAAAACCTGCTCATCGACCCAACCGGGTTCGGTGATTGCGCCGCCTGTGAGGACGAACGCGAGTTTGCGGGCGATCAGCGCGTCGTGGTCGCTGGCGAGTCCCTGTTCCTTGAAGCCTTCGATCCCGATCAACAGGGCGGCGTAGGCGTCACGTCCGGCGGCGTAGATTTTGCCGGGTCGGTTGGGCTGGTAGCCGTCTGTCATATGTAACACTTCGCGTTTGGCTTCGCCCAACAGGTGATCGCGGTTGAGAACAATGCGATCAGACGGCGCAAGAATGCCCATGTCCCGCGCTTGTTTGGCGCTCTCGCTGACCTTCGCCAGCATGATCGTCTCAAACACTTTTTGCAGATGCGGTAGGGCGTCTGCGTTGGGGTGGGATGCCATAACAGGATTGATGATGCGGCGAATCAGTTCCTTACATCCACCGCTTGCGGGGATTAAGCCGACGCCAACTTCGACCAGTCCTGCATAGAGTTCGCCATGCGCGACGACTCGCGCCCCCGCCATGATGAATTCTGCGCCGCCGCCTAACGCCATGTTGTGCGGTGCGACGACCACCGGTTTCGAGGCATTGCGTAGGGCTTGCATCACGTCTTGCGACTGCTTGATCATAGGATTAAGCTGATCGACTTGACCAGATTGCACCGCCATTGCCACCATGAACACATTCGCGCCAATGCAGAAGCGTTCGCCATCATGCCCGATCACTAAACCTTCATAGCTGCCGTTTTCCAACAGTTCGACGGCTTTCCACGTCATTTCGATCACATCAGCGTCGATGGCGCTGGCGGGGCTGTGAAATTCGAGCAGCGCCACACCGTCACCCATATCAAGGATGCTTGCGCCGCCGTTGCGGAGAACTTCTTTGCCCGTCTGCCGCAGATGTTCGGCTTTGTACTCGCGCTTATCCGGCACGAGCGGGACATAAGAGGCGGTTTGCGGGCTGTAGTAGCCGATCACGACGCCGTTTGAATCACGCTGATAGAAGCTCGTGTACCCCGCTTCTAGCATGGTCTTGACCCAATCGGCAACCGGATAGCTCGCTGCCTCGAAACCCGGCACAGAGTCGGCTACCCCGATGGCGTCCCAGATTTCAAAGGGACCCATTTCGTGACTGAAGCCCCATTTTTGCGCGTTGTCGATGTTCAACAGCGACTCGGTGATTTCGGGGACGCGGTGCGAAGCATACGCCAGATAAAAGGCGTGGTGATGCCACAGGAACTGCGCGGCGCGATCTCCCTCGTGGATGAGGAGTTTGATTCGTTCGCCCGTGTTTTCGACTTTGCGATGCTTGCCCACACTGTCAAAGCGCACTTTTTGAGGTGGTTCATATTCAAAGGTGTTCAGATTAAGCGACCAGAATTCTTTTTCGCCACCCGCGCCCTTGACCATCTTGTAGAAGCCCTGATTCGATTTGTTGCCCAGCCAACCATTGCCGATGATTTTATCGAACAGGGCTGTCGTACCGGGATGTTCGAGGATTGGGCGTTCGGGGTCGTCGGGGATGCTAGGGTATAAGTTGCGGGCGACATGCACGGCAATATCAATGCCAACGAGATCATTGAGGCGGAAGGTCGCGGTTTTCGGACGCCCGATGAGGGGTCCCGTGATGGTGTCGATTTCCTCAACGGTGAATCCACCATCCAACGCCGCATTGATGGTTTGCATCCCCATCATGGTCATGAAGCGGTTGCCAATAAAGTTGGGTTCATCTTTGCAGATTACCACGCCTTTACCGAGCATTTGCGTGCCAAAGTCGGTGATGAACTGGATGACTTCGGGGTCGGTGTCGGCGTGCGGAATGACTTCGAGTAAATGCAAGTAGCGCGGCGGGTTGAAAAAGTGGGTGCCTAAAAAGCGCCGCGTAAATTCTCGACCCATACCCTCGGCAATAGAGGCAATCGGTAAGCCAGAGGTGTTGGTCGAAATAATGGTGTTGGGGGAGACGACTTCGGCAAGTTTCGCCATGAGGTTACGCTTGATGTCCAGGCGTTCGACCACAACTTCGATGACCCAATCTGCATCGGCAAGCTGATCTAGGTTGTCGTCAATGTTGCCGATATGGATGAGGTCGAGGTCTGGGGTATTGAATACCTGAGCGGGGCGCATACTTTGGAGGCGTTTTAGCCCCTCTGCGGCGACTGCATTGCGTTTAGCGGGTGGATCGCCGGGCTGCGTCCCTTTCGCGGGGATGTCGAGCAAGAGGGTTTCGACCCCAACACCCGACAACAATGCGGCGATGCCGCCGCCCATTGTTCCAGAGCCGATCACCGCTGCTTTGCGAATTTTGTACGCCATACACTACCTTTCTCTAGGGTTCTGGTTTGAGTTCCTTTTTGATGATCGTCATTGCCTCATCAAGGGTTGCTGCGGTCTTATATTGTTCGTCAAAAGAACGATTCAAGCGGCGCAGCATGTCGATCACGATGCGGGCGAATGAACCTGCCCCTACAATGACGGCAAACGCGCCTTTTGGCACTTCTACCGTGAGGCGCTGACCGTGAAAAAACACGTCTTTGGGCAGCATCTGACTGGCGGTCAGGTTGTGAATGACGGGAACAATGCGAGTTTTACCGTCGGTCATGTTTTCAACCGCTTTGACCGCATTGTAAAGTTCGTCCCACGTCCAACCGCCCTGATATTCTAAAATGACAATCGTTTGTTCAGCGTCTGCCCAATGTGCATTGATCGGCATGATGTGTGTCCTTATGGCGTTACAATGATGTGGATTATTTCATTATAAACCTACGAACTTCATCCATTCATGCAGATTGTTGGAAAACCGTATGTTTTAGGAGCATCGATTGTTAAAATGTCTAAACAACTTTACCCCAACTCTTTGCTTGTGTAACCGAGTATGCGTCGAGCGACGATCAACGTATTAATTTGGTCTGTGCCTTCATAGATCGAATTAATACGACTATCGCGCATCCACTTTTCGACAAGCCATTCTCGACTGTAGCCCATTGTCCCCAACAGTTCGACGCACTTCTGGCAAATGGTGGAAATGACCTTTCCCGCCTTCGCTTTCGCCATAGAGGATTCCAGATTGTTAGGCACTTTGGCGTCCAACAGGGCGATTGATCGCAAGGTGAGCAGGTAGGTAGCTTTCATCTGCATTTCCATGTCGATCACATCGCGCTGAATGGCACTCAGTTTGTGATAGGGCTGTCCGTAGGTGATTTCGACCCCGTTTTCCGACAACTTTTCTCGCGTAAATTCGAGCGCCGCACGTCCAATCCCTAACGCGCTGGCGGCAACCAGTGGACGAGTCGCGTCAAAGGTCGCCATTGCCCCTTTAAACCCCTTTCCTCCTTCTGTGTGAAGTTCACTACTGCCGAGAATGGCATCTTTCGGGACACGGGCGTTTTCCAGCACAATGGCGGCGGTATCGCTGGCGCGAATGCCGTGCTTGATCTCCTGCTTGGTCACGGTGACACCGGGAGTCCCCGCTTGCACGATGAACGGACGCATCCCCGCACGCCCCGCCGAACGATCTAGGGTTGCCCACACGACCACCAAGCCGTTCGACTCGTTGAGGGCGAGTGTGCCGTTGGTGCAGAAAATTTTCTCGCCGTTGATCACCCATTCTTCGGTGTCAGCATCATAGGTGGCAGTCGTCTGGATTGATCCCGTGTCTGACCC
>Ga0163147_10002855_pt1 | contig 23942 bp, 17 predicted proteins | sample OliLakLV19MP6G1_FD_148597 | JGI IMG/M metagenome (GOLD analysis project Ga0163147, IMG submission 148597) | Freshwater microbial mat bacterial communities from Lake Vanda, McMurdo Dry Valleys, Antarctica- Oligotrophic Lake LV.19.MP6.G1 | ecosystem: Environmental > Aquatic > Freshwater > Lake >...
CTCCCCCCCTCTCAATTCTCCTCCCCTGTATCGAGCTTCATCCCGCCCCGCTGCTCTTCCTTCTTTTTGATCCCAAAATTGTAGCGAACGTTCACGCCGAAGCGTTGGTTGTCGCCATAGCGGCTGCCTTCAGTGCTGATGCTGCCCTGGTTGAGGCTGAACCGGGTGTCCATGGTGCGCAGGACATCGTTGGCATTAAGGGTGATACTGAGCTTTCGTTCCATAAAGGTCTGGGTAAGGCCGAAATTCAGTTGGCCAAAAGTCTCTAATTCGTAGAAATTCTGTTGGCCTTTGAGCATCATGAAGCCATTCATGGTCAGCTTGGTGGTTTTGGTGAGCGAGAGCGAGTGGAAGGTAAAAAAGCGCCAGCTTCCCCGGCTGAACGTGAGGGGTTCGCCTTCGTACAATCCCTCGTAGTCGTTAAGGTTGTATTGTGCGCCGGCCACGAAAAAGTACTTGCCGCCGGGGGGCAGCGCGCCAACGATGCGAAAATAGGTCTCTCTGTTTTTACCCACATTGTCGAATGTCCGCACCGCCACGCTCTCAAAGTCGGGATCCTGGTACACCACAGCAGAAAAAATATTGGTGGTGTAGTTGCGACCAATAGCAAAAATGGGCATGTCATCAAAGCTGATGTTGACCTCGTAGTTGTCGGTAAACTGAGGCTGCAAGGCGGGGTTGCCCACTTCGTAGAGGTACTGGTCTATGTATTTGATGTACGGATTGAGGCTCTGATAGTCGGGCCGGTTGATGGTACGGCGGTAAATGGCATAGGCGCGCATCTGGTAGCTGGCAATGGTGAACAGCGAGCGGCTGAGGTAGACATAAGGAAACCAATCGGCGCGGTTGATGACAAAACTCGTATCGCCGGGCACGGTCTGGGTGCCTTGCATATTGGTATGCTCTATCCGCACCCCGGCCTTGAGCAGGAATTCGCCTGGCAGTGGTTTTGAGGCTTGCAAATAGGCAGCATTGATGTTTTCGCGGTAATTGAAGGCATTCGTGCGCAGGTCGTCATTGACGAGCATCCCATTTACCCGGAAGTAATAATCGGCGTGGCTTTCGTGCCGCTGCCAGGTACTCTTCACGCCCGTTTCGAGCTTGATTTTGTATGGAAAATGGTAGGTCAGATCCGACTGAACAAGAAAAAAATGCCGGTTTTGCAAGTTGTCGCCTTCGCCGATGATGTTTACATTAAAGGGGCGCAAAAACACCGAGCTGTAATCCTGTGCGTTGTTGTTGTCGTTGAAGCTGTACCCGAATTTGGTATCCCACTCCGAACCGATGGTATCTATTTTATAGACTGCGCCGAGGTCTTGTTGCAGGCTAAAAAAGCGCGTGTCGTTGTCTATGGTATTGTCGTTTTCGGAAACGATCAAGTCTTCTGTTGTGGTGATGAGGTTGGTGTTCCGGCCCTCAGACCTGCGCAAACTCCCATTGATGCGGCCATCGTAGCTGAAGGTGAGTTTTTCGGTCGCATCGTAGCTTGCGCCAAACCCTGCATACCCCTGATCGCTGGGCGATACGGTTCGGGATACTTGCTCAAGGGTGGAGTCAAGCGCAAGAATGCGGGTGGCGCTGAGGTCATCCAGCTGGTTGCGGTAGTTGTAGTTGATGTTGAAGTAATAAGTTGCTTTGTCGCCGCTGTCGTTCAGGTTGATGCCGGCAAAATGGTTGCCGTATACGCCCTGGTTCATGCCTAGACTAATCGAGCCGGTGCGGCCTATTTTTACGCCTTTTTTCAGAATCACATTCACGATGCCCCCCGAGCTGGCCGCGTCGTATTTGGTTGAAGGGGTGCGCAGTACTTCAATGCGTTGCACATTGCCCGGCGGCAAACTTTGGAGGATGGTGGCGATGTCCTGCGTACTCATGCGCTGCTCGCGGCCATTGATTAAAATCTGGGCAGGCGTGCTGCTGTTGAGGTAAATGCCACCCTCCTGGTCCACAAAAAGGCCGGGGGTTTTCTCTAAGACCTCCAGCGTGCTGGTACTGATGCTGGCGAGGGGTTCGGGGTCAATGATCATTTTGTCATCTTCCTGGCGGATGAGGGGCCGGCGCGCGGTCACGGTCACTTCGCCGAGGGTAAGTGCGTCTTCGCGGAGGGTGAATTCGAAGCGGTTGTTGCCTCCCACTTTCACCGTGATGGCTTTCTCCAAAGCCTGAAAACCAATGTAGCTGATGCTGACCCCGTAAAGCCCTGCCGGTACCTTTTCAAATTGAGCCACGCCCGCTTCGTCGGTGACGCTAAAAAGCCGGGTGGAGTCGGGCAGTTGGGTCAGTTGCACCGTAGCGCCGGTAAGGGGTGCCTTTTTGGTGTCTTTAATGGTGATTTGGAGCGGCTGTGCAATACACAGCGTGGTGGTAAGCAGGGTAATGCCCATGATCAGGAGTCCGCGCATAAGAATTAAGATTTTAGCGCGCGAAGGTAATTGCGCGATTGTGGATGGCATTACTTTTTCGACTAAAGACGGCGATTGGAGGGGTTCGGTTGCAGGATGTTCAAGGCAATGGGTGGTTCGCACGGCGTTTTTTGGTTTCATACAACGGCACAACGAACACAACGGGCGGCTTTCAGCGCTTCGTTTTTCCGTAGTGATCGTTGTGCCGTTGCGGGAAATCAGGGCGTATTGATTTAGAGCTTGTTGGTGTCTCCAATACCCTCTTAGACCTTGTTCAGGATCAGGGTTTTACCTTTTAATTTTGCTTCGGCAGCGAAAATCAATTGATAAAAAGCCAGGATGGCGCTTACTACTAACCACCGATCAGGAGATCAGCGGTACGAAACCAATACCCCAAACAGCGTTCGGCGCTACCGCACCAAATCCGCCACCGCCTTCACCCACCGCGGGTCGTCGTTCAAACTCGGCACCAAATCTACCGTTTCTCCGCCCATTTTTTCAAATTCTTCCTGGTATTCGTCGCTGATTTCAACGAGGGTTTCTAAACAATCGGCTACGAAAGCGGGGCTGAAAACGAGCAGGCGTTTGGCACCTTTATGGGCTTGTTCTTCGAGGATCGTAGTGGTGTAGGGCTGCACCCAGGGATCGCGGCCGAGGCGGCTCTGGAAGGACGTCGTGTAGCTGCCGGGCTTCAGGTTGAGTTTGGCGACGAGGGCGCGCGTGGTGGCGTGGCATTGCGCCGAATAGCAAAACTGGTTCACCGGACCGATGCTTTGGCAGCAATTTTCTTGTTGCAGGCAATGGTTAAAATCATCTGCTTTGCGCATTTGGCGCTGCGGCAGCCCGTGGTAGCTGAACAGGATATGGTCGTAGTTAGAGAGGTCGAATTTGCGGGCGTTGTCTGCAAAAATTTCGATCATCGGTTCGTAGTCGTAGAACGAATTGATGAACCGGACGGGCGGAATGGCGTTCCTTTCGGCCAGGATGCGCATCACTTCTTCGTAAACCGAGCCGGTGGAAGCCGAAGCGTATTGCGGGAACATCGGCAACACCACGATTTCCGACACTTGTTGTTGCAGCAATTTTTCAATTGCGGAAGCGATGGAAGGACTTTGGTAGCGCATCGCCAATTCTACCACGTAGCCCTCACCCAACTGGGTTTTCAGACCCTCAGCCACGCGAAAGCCGTAGTATTTCAGCGGCGACCCGTTTTCTGTCCACAACTTTTGGTACAGTTTGGCCGATTTACCGGAACGAAACGGTACGATGATGCCGCGCACCAGCAATTGGCGGCCAAGCCAGGAAATATCAATCACCCGCCGGTCGAGCAGGAATTGTTTCAGGTAGCGGTAGACTGCGCTGCGGGTCGGCGCGTCCGGTGTTCCGAGGTTGACGAGTAGGATGCCTTTTTTGCCGTGTTGGGTCATTGCTTGCGTTTCGATGATTCAAGTCTGGGAAACAGTTCAAAAGCCGTAGTTGTTCAGCTTTGAGCATTTTTCCCCTCGAAGGTTCTGTTTTTCAAGGTTAAAGGGAAAAGGTTAAAGGAAAAAGGAAAAAGGGTAAAACGTAATTTGATCGTGTTACATAATCCCTACCTCCTACCTTCTACTTTCTACCTTCTACCATCAACCCTCCTTCAAATCAATCCTTCACCACCTTCTCCCGAACCACCACCCCACCCACGCGAATTTCCACCACATAAAGCCCGGCTGGCAGGTCTTTCATACCAATCGTAACCGGATTGTTTTGTGGCGAAACGGTTTGCAGCAACTTGCCTTGTGCGTCGTATAAAACAACGACGTCCGGCAACCGATTCCAGTCAAAGGTGATGTTCAGATCGTCCTGAACCGGATTCGGAAAAATGCGCAGTGATTGGCGCAATAAGTCGGCTTCTTCGGTGGAAACGACCACTTCAGTTACGGTATTATTAGCTGACAAAATCCACAAATCGGGGTCAAAAACGGCGGTTTCCACCTGAAAAGGCAGGGCCACAGAAAATGGCTGCCCGGAAAATACATGGTCGAAAACAAGCGTCGTATCCCCCGCTGGTCCGGTGAATCGAATGGGTACCGGCATTTCATAAAAATCAACCGAAGAATGGGACGTCGTTTGTCCGATTGTGACCTGCACCACACCGCCGCTGCCCTGTCCCCACTGGATCTGGTAGGATGGGTAGCCTTGTCCGTAAAACCAATCCTCTAAAAATTCGGTCAGCGACAATCCGCTTTGCGCTTCGAGGTGTGCTTTCAAATCCTGGGTGCGGGCATAATCATAAGCCTGATCGGGGTGGTTGAGGTAATTGCGGACGCCCTGGAAGAAGTCTTCGTCACCCAATTTCCAGCGCAACATGTGCAACAACATGGCACCTTTAGAATAGGTCAGCCGGCTGTTGAAAATGCGGTTGACGCTGGTAGTATCGTTCACCCAGACGGAGCCGTCAGCAACATTGGTGATTTGTGTAAAGGTATTTTGCAGCCAGGTGCTCCAATTTTGCGTGCCTAAGCCGTTCTCATACGTCAGTCCGGTGAGGTAAGTGGCAAAACCTTCGTTGAGCCAGATGTCTTCCCAACTCCCGCAGGTAACTTTGTCGCCAAACCACTGGTGCGCCAGCTCGTGCGCCTGCAACCCAAACGAAAAACCGCCCATAAAGCTCATGGTTTGATGCTCCATACCGCCGCCCCAGCCGAATTGCGCATGGCCGTATTTTTCGTTGGCAAACGGGTAAAGCCCAAACAATTCATTGTACAATTGCATTACCTGAACGGTTGCAGGCGTAGCGCTCTGGGCAGTCGTCTGGTATTCCGGATAGACATAGTTAAGGACTTCGATGGGTTCGCCATTGGGAACCGGCACAAAATCAGAATAGACGGCGTAGTTGGTCACCGCAATCGCGATCAGGTACGCCGGAATGGGATAGCGGTGTTTCCAGTGGTATATTTTTTCAACGCCAACAGTTGTTTCGCTTTTTAACAAGCCGTTGCTCGCCACGCGGTAAGCCGAAGGCGTCCGCACCAGCACGTCAATCGAGTCAATTTTATCGCTCAGGTCTTGTTTACAGGGCCACCAGTCGCGGGCACCGTAAGGTTCCGACAAAGTCCAAAGAATGGGCACTCCGGCGTGGGTCGCTTTATTGAACGAACCGAATCCCGTTTGTGGCGGCGCCCCGGCATAAATCACCGTTACCGAATCTAATTGCCCGGCTGACAAAGCTGCGGGCAGGAATATCTGGAGGCGGTCGTCGTCGTGGTGGATAAACGTCAGTAGTTGCCCCTGATGCCGCACTGCTGAAACGGTCAGTTCTTTCACCAGGTCAAAATTGATTTCCTGAAAACCGGCTGTTTTTGCTTCAAAATAAGAAGTCACCGCACCGCTGATGTAAATTTGTGCAGGGTCTACCGTCCACTCCAACCGATGGTATTTCAAATCGTAATCATCCGTGAACGGAGAAGAGCGAAAATTGATAATATTGGTATGGTTGCGGCGCTCGGCGTCGGCAACTTCGTGCAGGTCTTTGTGAAAAAGGTCGTCCGATTGCGCGCTGGAACCGAGGATGGTTGCGAAAATGGCACAATTGATGAATAAGAATCTTTTCAACATTCTTCTTAAAATTTATGCCTCAAAGCTAAGGCGATTTGAATCGTGTAAGGCAATGATGTTTGTAAGGTGGGAGTCAATTTGATGGAAATGAGGTTTTGGGGATTTTGAGTTTAGTGAGGGTTTGATTTGAAATCAATCCCTGACTTGAAAGTGACGGCATAACTGTCTATTTATTAACATGGAAAGCCGCTTTAAGTTCTGATATAGTGAGGGTTTCCAATCTCAATTATTTGCTACTTTTACCTTTCAACATTTTAGTTCTTATAACGATGTCAAAACCGCAAAAATTTTCAAATCAGCTCAGCTTCAAATCACACTCATGGCCCTCATTAAAAACGTAAGAGGATTTACACCCGCTTTCGGCAGCAACTGCTATTTAGCGGAAAATGCGACCATCATTGGCGACGTGGTCATCGGCGACGATTGCAGCGTCTGGTTTCAGGCGGTGGTGCGCGGCGATGTCAACAGCATCCGCATTGGCAACAAAGTCAACATTCAGGACGGCGCCATCCTGCACGGCACCTACCTGCGCGCCTCCACCACCATCGGCAACAACGTTTCCATCGGCCATCGCGCACTCGTACACGGCTGTACGCTCATGGACAATGTGCTGGTTGGCATGGGTGCCATCATCATGGATCATGCCGTAGTGGAGGAAAACTGCCTCATCGCAGCCGGCGCAGTGGTACTGGAAAACAGCCGCCTCGAATCGGGGTTTATCTACGCGGGCATTCCGGCTAAAAAAGTAAAAGCCATCAGCCCAGAGCAGTTTAAGGATACCATTGGGCGCATTGCGGATGCGTATTTGATGTACGCGGGGTGGTTTAAGGAAGGGGAATAGGGTTGTGTGTGACATGACGAACTGAATGAACCTGCAAACTTTTTCCTATCTTGGCGCTGCACAAACCACTACCGCCGATGCCACCACAGCGCACCCTTTTGTTTTTGGATACGGAGTTTACGGGCCTGGAGCGGAAAGGGGAGTTAATTTCACTGGCTGTTGTTGCGGGGGAAAACCACTGGTTTTATGCGCAGGGTTACGATTGGAATGCTATTTTTTAAACATTTTGATCTTAGTATATACTTTTTTTGTCCTTGTGAGCGATATATGACAATACTCAATAGCTATGGCAAATTCCAACATTGATAGTAATAGTAAATGTTATAGTTACCATGTTTTTATTTTTCCATTCAGATGGCGTTTAGCAAATACAGGTAACAAGAGAAACATTTCTTTTCAGCAAAAAGTCCAATTAGATGCTATCAGGGCTGCGATAAGCAGTACTGGGGATAGTTGGAGTGCTGTTAAATTTGACATAAAGCCCACGGCTCCTTTTTTTAACTCCTACAATGAATATTCGTATTTCCATGACTATGTTAGAGATGCATTAGGCGTCAATTACAAAGCCATTCCTGGGGAGTCTTCAATGGTGATGGAACAATACGAATACCGAATAAAAGGAGTAAATCCACAGTACCAAATAGAAATTAGGCAAAATGATCAGGTTTTGACCTTTGCACTTTCAATAAAGTCCATTACTTTACATTGTTATGAAAGCGGAGTTGGAGCGTTATCTTTCCATCTTGAAAACCGGACTTATAGTGACTTTAATCAAATATTGAAAATAAACGACTTCGGGCGGAGAATTTACCCTCAATTTATTGGCGGCAACTATGACGAAAGTAATATTGACGAGAAAGGAAATCCTAAGGTGTCCTCTTTACTTCATGGGTCACAGAATGTCTTTCTGCCACTGAAAATTGTATTAGCTAATGTTGGCTCCGCTACTGTCGAAGAAGATTTTAAACATTACGCCCAAAAGGATTCTGTCGCGCAAGCACCTTTTGTTTTGCCTGCTCATATTAATACCTTGCTTGGCAATAAATTTATTACAAGGTTTCAGCCCCAAAGCAAAGGAGATATTGTTATTACACCGGCACTTGATGACCGGATGTTTTTAATGTGTCTTACCTTCAACTCTGATTTGTTAGAAAACCTCGGCCTTTATCAAGAAATTGAACAAAGGTATAAATGGGATAATTCTGATGACTGGTATAGGTATATATTTGTTGATGGGGATAAAAATCCTACCATTGCCAATCGTTTTATGAAGCAAGGTTTATTGAAATCAGCAACATACGACCGATGGGTAGAACTTTATGATCAGGATCAAAAATATGCCGGTCAGTTGTATGGAATTTCCCGATATTCTTTTGTTGGTTTAGTAGCTGATAATTGGTTTAACGAAAATATAATTTATCACCACTTTTCCAATCATTATTTTCAACTGTCTTTACTCGCACTAATGCAGCGTGCGTCGGTGCTGAGTTTTTCTGCAGAAGCAGCCTGGATATCAGATCATTTGCCAAAAGCAAGGAGCCTGAGAGCAACTACTATTGACAATATTGCCGATCTCTATCTGGCTTATATGAAGTTTGTTCAAAAAATGTACTTCCGGGAAGTGACTCCTCAAGAACAAGGCTTGGAACTTTATAATCTTTTACAAGCTCAATTAAATATTAAGGAAAATGTAGAGGATATCGAGCGGGAAATGGGGGAATTGAATCGATTTGTTGAAGCGCAACAGCAAAGAAGTATTTCTATTATTACTTACTGGTTCTTTCCTGCAACCATAATGTTGTCTTTTTTTGGTATAGGTTATTTCAGCAAAGACGGCATTCATTTCGACCCTTCCGGAAAATTTCATTGGGGGATAAATGAAAACTCTGTGCTGATTATTATAGTTATGACCATCTTGCTAACTATAATATTTCGATTGTTAGCAATTCGAAAATAATTTTTCGATTTAATTTCTTGAAATTCATTAAATTAAATTCAAATCAATGAAAAATCTCAATAAATACTATAGCACGCTTTTTCAGGAAGCCAAATGGTGGAACATGATTAATCAGATCATAGAGATTTTGTTTTTTATATTACTCATTGATTCATTTCTATTATCGCAATGGCAACTTTACTTATCACCAATTTTCTGCCTCACACTTCCAATATTATTCTGGTGTCTTAAAAAGCAGTGTGACTTTTATGGAAGTCTGGCGCATAAAATTCAGGAGTATGCCATGTTATATGATGTTTTTAAAAAAGACACATTTAATTTTGATCTTTCGCAAATAAAAGGAGCTATTGGCCTTTCGATACACAAAAAGGTAAAGTCTTTGCCGAGCGATCCACCGGGTTCTGTTTACACTGCGGATGGAGACTCTAAAAACCAACTTCTTCTAATGATGCAAGAAAACTGTTTTTTTAACCATCATCTTTATCAGGCGGTGTACAAGTCTGTATTGGTAAAGATTTTTCTTCTATTCATATTTTTGGCAGTAGCATTTTTGTTTTCACAAATTGCCTGGAATGTTGACGAAAATTTGTTTGTTTCACGTATAATCCTTACTTTTTTTACGGCAGTCTTACTTTACAATGAACTTGATAAAGTTTGGACATGGCGATTCGCTTCAAAAGCAATGCTGATGCTTGACAATGCTATTTCTCGTCAAAAAAATTACGAAGAAGACTTCATGCTGCTCATTTTTGCCCGCTATAATCTGATAAAATCTACGACTCCAATTATCAGTAATAGATTTTATTATCGGAGAAAGGATAAATTAAATGAAGCTTGGGCCACGCGTAGTGGCATTATTTCTGGCACTCTATCCTGACTGGCGTTGGAAAAACAGCATAACACTTTGAAAAATAGCTTCCTTGGTGCACTCCTCATCGTGGTAAAGCATGCAGATAGTATAATTGATCCCTGGGCTTTGACAGGAAGTATGAATCATTGGCTTCAAGGCGTCAACGTTAAGCCAAATGATATAGACTTGATTTCAACAAAAACAGGAGCTATGAATTTAACAAAGGAATTGAATTCTTATATCGTTAAACCAGTGACTTACCATGAAGAAAAAACAATTCGATCTTGGTATGGAGCTTTAAGAATTGGGGAAATTGACATAGGGTTAATGGGGGAAATTGAAAATTTTAGCCCCCTGAAAAATTGTTGGCTAACTCATGAAAATTGGCAAGAAAATATAATATTCATCAAGACCAACGACTTTAGAATACCATGCTTATCTTTAAGGTACGAGCATTATGTTTATGAAAAATTAGGCTTTCTCGAACGCGCTGCATTGATTAAAAAAATTATCTGAAATCTAAATATTTAACTCCCCCTGCCGCTTCCGGCAGTGGCAGATACTTCTAAAACCACAACAAAATGAGTAATCCATTTCAATTAACCATTCCGCTGAAACAGCACACGCCGCTCATTCATTTTCAGCATGAGCAAGCAGGGGCGACGCTTAGGGCGACGGAGGTGAAGCCGAAATTAGACAAGTATTTGATCGAACATGCTTTCGACTCCGATGCCTCAAAATACGCCCGTTTTTTAGTGGGTGGCAAAAATGCTGAGCACAAAGCCCTTGATTATAAGCTTAGTGTAAAAAGTGCGGTACATCCCCCTGAAGCCATCAAAAGAGGCTATCGGAAAATGCCAATGTTTTTTGCAAACATGGGGAACGACTATCAGGAAAGAGGATTAATTTGGAATGATGATATCAGTTTATGTATTCACTGCTTGCATTTGGAGTTGCGTGATTTAATTGCCAATTGCGTGGGTGAGTTTTTAGCAGCTACTAACTTCGGAATGCGCAGTACTAAGGGTTTTGGGAGCTTTACCTTAGCGACAAACGCTCCTGCTCCGGCAAATGCTTATCGCTTTACGGTTGATTCAAATGATTGGAAGGTTGTATTCAGAACGATTGACTTATTTTACAAGAGTATCAGAGGGGGGATAAATGGCGCTATTAAACCTCAGGATGGGCGATATGTAAAAGGTTTTTACATGAAACCCATGATTTTTCAATATGCACATGAGAACCAGATTAAATGGGAGAAAAAAATAATCAAGGAACAAAATATTTTCAACGGTGAAGTATCCCGCCAAAAAAATGACCATGAAGATAAAGTAGAAGACCCCGATAACTGGCCACTTTGGACAAATAAACCAAATGGAAGAATTGTAAGAGACTTGCTTGGACTTTCTACTGAACAAACCTGGAAAGGTTATCCTGGAGATCAAAATGGAGCTACCATTACAAAAGAAGATATTAGTATTGACGCAAAAATTGATCGTTTTGCCTCTCCGATCATATTCAAACCGATACAAGTAGGGCCTCGTTTTACAGTTTACTTCTGGGCGTTACCAATTCCTGCTGCATACTTGAATGCGACTTTCAAGATTGGGGTCAATAATTGGGAAATCGGTGAATTTCCAATCTGGGATGGGTTCAATATCAACCATTTCTTAAGTGAATATCTAACCAAGGAAAAACTAGAAAAAGCCATGCAATACGATCATCTGGATAGGCGGCAAAGTGGAATTGCAAATCTATTGCTCAATATTTACTCCAAATTGAAAATAACAACGTAATATGAGTACGAAAAATCCTTCTAACCACTACCTCGCCCTCACCATTGGCCCCGTCGTCAAAACGCTCCTCGAAGCGCGCAAAACCCGCGAGCTTTGGGCGGCCAGCTATCTGCTCTCCACCCTGATGAAGCATTTGGTGCAAAACCTTGACCCGGACGGCAAACACCTGCTCATTCCAAAAATCCCCGACGAGGTACAACATGCTACGCTCTACGGCGCAGGCATCTATCCTGATCGGCTGTTCATGGAGGCAGCTGTGCTGACCGAAGCACAAATTGAAAAAGCGATCAATGACAGTCTCAAAAGCCTGGCTAAAGATTGTCTGTTAAAGGAGGAGGCTGGAGAAGTGGATAATGCTGTTATTTTCTGGAAACAATTCTTCCGCATCCGGTATGTGTTGATTCCACTTGAAGACATCAAAGAAGGCAAGCTGAGCACAGTCCTAAGCCCTTTTTTAGATACACTGGAGTTGGAAGATACCTGCATGGATTACAAACTCCAATCGAACTATCTGCTCCAACTTTTTGATAAAAAACGGTTGTTTCGATGCAAATTAGTGGATGCGCTGCAAGACGATAACAGGGGAGCCTACAGCGAAATTTTAGAACATTTTGCGCTCTTTCCCGCCACCCACGAATTTGCCTCCTTTGAGTTATTCGAACGAGAACCTGCGAATTACCTTCAGTTAAGCGAGCAGACTGATGAAGAGAAAAACGAGGTCTTTTACCAGGAAATAGAAACCAACGACGCCTATAAGCAGCTCAAAAAGCACTTCAAGCCCCGCCACAAATACTTCTGCATCGTGCAAGCCGACGGCGATAGCATTGGCGAAGCCATTAAAAAATTAAATACCGTGGAAGAATACCGACAGTTTTCTGAAACCCTGGCCCGCTATGGCCAAACCGCTGCCAGCATCATCAACGAATACGGTGGCAAACCAATTTACATCGGCGGCGACGACTTGCTTTTTCTTGCGCCGTTGAGCACGAAGGAAGCGTCAATATTCGATTTGCTTGACAAATTAGATAAGGCTTTTCCGAAAGCTCAATTGCACCCGGAAGCTTCTCTATCTTTCGGTTTGAACATCGTGTATTATAAATTCCCGCTGTTTGAAGCCATTGGCGATGCTTACGGTATCCTGAAAAAAGCCAAAGATTATCCGGGCAAAAACGCCGTCAGTTTTCAGTTTACCAAACACAGCGGCAGCGCTTTTTCGGCAGTTTTTTCCAAGGGCTTTCTGGAAGGGGTTTTTGCTGCTATTGAGGTTTTTGAAACCCATGCGCCGAAAGGCCGAGCCAGTATCGTAAGTTCCCTGATCTTCAAATTGTTGGCATTGAAACAATTGCTGACTGACCTGGCAAAGCGGGTCGAAGCAACTACGGATGCTGCCAAAATAAACGCGGCGCTTGAATCCCGCTTAGACAGCACCCTGGAACAGTTTTATGGAGAATGGAACCACGAACCCGGATTTGAAGCGCAAAAAAAAGCGGTCAAAACACTTTTGATGAAAGCTTACCTCGAATCTAAAGGGCCGGAAAACTGGATCATGCTTTTTTATGCCGTGATGCGCCTCATTCAATTCACTATTTCACCATCAGAAACTAACCAATATGATACTGAAAATATCGCTGCAACCGCTGGGTAAATTTTTCTTCGGGGGAGAAAACAGCTTTAATGAAGGTGATGAAAAAAATCGCCGTGCTACCTACGTCCTCCATTCGCGCTACTACCCGCAGCAAACCGGGGTTTTAGGGCTGATTCGCAACCAATTGCTACTCCAAAATGGCCTGCTGTGGGACAACAGCCGCAAGGTCTCCGACAAAGCCGCTGCTAAAATCCTTATTGGCGAGCATGGTTTTAAGGTTGGCTACACAGGCAATTATGGGGTCATTCAAAAAATCAGTCCGGTGTTTTTAGCCAATGCCGATGGGCAGGTGCTCCCGCAGGCCCCGCGCGACGATGTTCAAATGGCCAAAGATAAGGAAACATGGCCGATGACCTTCAATCGGAAATATGGCCAGCACTTGCTGGAAAAATACAGCGAAAAATCCGGCCTGTACGATAGTATCTACCTACCTGAGGAGACGGATAATCTGTGTTTGGACAAAGCATTTGCCACCGCACAGCAGGTAGGCATTACCAAAGCGGCCAAACCCGATGGCAATGAAGTGTCTGACAAAGACGACGAAGCAGGCTACTACTACCAGACTTTTCTGACGCTCGCCAAAGAATCGTCAGTCCGCGGCTTTGTATTTTATGTAGAGATGACGGAAACCACGCCCTACATCTTGAACGACACTGTTGCAGAATTTGGCGGTGAACGCAGCTCTTTTCGCATGAAAGTTGAGGAGACCAAATTGACTGAGTTTCCCGGCCCTGCCCTTGCTTACAAGCATACCAAAATTGCACCGGAGATGCAGGCAAAACCTTTGGTTTGCCTTAGCCCTGCGTATGTGAAAGATATGGACAAACTCCGTAGCGAGTCGTTGCTGATCGTTTCCCAATCGCTCACTTTCCGCTTTTTAAAATCCGAGGTGGAAAACACAACACATCATCAGGCGCTCAACCGCAATGGAAATGCGCATGGCGGGCTCGAAGAAAGCGGTCTCTACCAACTCTTAGATCGCGGCTCTGTCATCTACTTCGATCCAAATATAGAAACAACGATCAGCAACCTTTTCGAAAGCACAGATTTTCAAAACATTGGTTACAATCAATTTACCATCTTATGAAAGCAGTTAATGTATATCTCATCCGCGCCATCAGCAACCTGCACGTCGGCAGCGGCGAAGGCGATTTTAGCATCGTAGATAAACAAGTACAACGCGACCCGGTTACCGGATTGCCCATTATTCATGCCTCCGGTATCAAAGGCGCTCTGCGCGAAGCAATAGAATATGGGAAGAATGATGCTCAAAAAGCTGCAATTATTGACATTTTTGGCGCCGACCCCAAGCGCAAAGGCGGCAAAATCCAGCAGGGACTCAACAACTTCTTCGACGGCAAGCTCCTCGGCCTGCCCATTCGCAGCAGCCACCATTTTTTTTATGTGGCGACTTGTCGGAGCTTGCTTCGTGCCTTTGCAGATGATCTTGAATGCTTTAGCGCTGATCATGCTTTGATTCAGCCGCTAAGAACCCTGTCAGACATCGATGCACCAAAGAGAGCGCCCCTTTATTTTGGTAAAGCAGCGCCAGCGCCAGGCAGTATTTCGCTGGAAGACTGGAGCGCGTCGCACGACGCCGCATCCGTAGCAGACCTGACAGCACATTTCGGCGACCGCATCGCCCTCTTGCACGACGACGACTTTGCTACCTTAGCCAAAGATCTCCCCATCATCGCCCGCAATTATTTGGTCAATGGCATCAGTAGCAACCTTTGGTACGAAGAAGTCGTTACCCGCGAAGCCCGCTTCTACACGATCATCACCCGCCATGCAGAGAAAGATGATTTGAACGATTTTTTGAAAACCAAGAACAACTTAGTCCAGCTTGGCGCTAATGCCACTGTGGGCTATGGATTGTGCAAATTTAAAACCATCTAACCATGCTCCGAAAAATAGAATACCTTATTCCGGCGGCACTGGAAGCCATTGATGCAACCTTTAGGACTGATATACAAGGCAATGGCATCCCCTCCGGCTACCAAAGCGCAGCATCGGGTTTTGGCACTACCCTGCTGCAAATGGGATTATTGCCAACCTTAGCCGTTTATGTGGACGAGGGTAGCGACGCAGATATTGATCGCAAAAAGTTGCTGGCGACACTACAAGCCATCCTGGCGCACCCGGATAGCCGCTTTGGCCAAAAGGGGCTATTGGGGCGGCAAAATTCCTTGTTAAAGGACGTCTTACAACCCGGATTTCCACAAGCTGACTTCAAAGAACACCTCCTCCAGGCTTCCTTAGCCTTCAAATTGGCCATTCGAACCTATAAACTCAAAAAGTCATGAGCGGATACAACAACAGTTTGCTATATTTCAAGCATTATTATGCGGATGAAGCAATCAATTGGCATCCTGAATCAGATCCGGAAAAGCAGAGAAATGAAGACATTTTTAAACGTAAGAACGAGCAGCTTTTCGGCGCAGTCTTTCCTGGAGAAAGTATCTTTTCCTATCAGTCGGCCTTTAATGCCATTGAACTCAAAACCACTTATCCCGGCTTGCTGCTCGGCAGTGGCATCGCGCACGGCTCCGGCCTTTTGGGCGAAATGAAGCTTGGCTTTTTCTTAGATTACACCACAGGATTGCCCGTCATTCCCGGCTCTTCGGTCAAAGGCGTACTGCGCAGTGCTTTCTCGCAAGGGTACCTCAAAGCGACCAAAGATAAAGGCATCACAGAAAATGCAAAAGCGATTCTGGAAGCAAAAGCAGCGCAGACCATCGTTTACCTTCAACATTACCTAGAGAAGATCACAAGCAAAGTGTGGGAAAAGGACGAAATAGGTGCTTTGGAAACCTTCCTTTTCGGAAGTTACGAAACCGGAAAATCAGCATCTCCCATGTCGGGTCGCACAGTTTTTCACGATGCCATCCCACTAAACGCCGACCGGGTGACGATCAATGGCCGCCAAACAGGAACTTACCTTGGCGATGACTACATTACGCCGCATAATAAAGCCTTAAAAAATAGCAGAGGCGAAACAATTGTCCCAGCCGCTTTGAGAAATCCGATTCCCATCGCCTTCCTCAAAGTGCTTCCTGGAGTTGTATTCCGCTTCCAGTTTGTACTCTTTGAGTTCAAATCAGAACCAGGCGGGTACGAACTTCTGAGCAAAGAGCAAATCGAAAAACTCTTCCGCTACATCTTACTCGACTTTGGCATTGGTGCCAAAACCAATGTCGGCTACGGGCGGCTGGAGGAACCCGGCGAAACTCCACCACCCTCCCAAAGGATAAGCGATGAGTACGTTGAGAAATCGCTCCCAATCGCGCCAACTGCGCCTAAAACACCGCCACCACCACCGCCACCGCAGGTGCTCCCCGAATCCACCATCCCCCCAAAATACCACTACAAAAAGCCCCTGCGTGTTGGCCAGGATTTGGTCGGCAAAGTGGTCAAAAACAAAAAAGACAAGAACGTACTGTTGATTGTTCTGAATGGAATCGCTAAAAAATACCCATGTAATGGAATCGAAGATTTTGAATTGAATGCATTCGTAAAAGTCAAAAACATCCCTTCCAAGTTAGGGGATATTACCGAGCCACTCACCGATCCGCAACGACTTGAAAATCCTGACTCAATACACTAATTCCTCCTTGTGTTTTCCAGCTACGTTTACTAAACTTTGGAAGTTTAGTAAACGTAACATCATCAAAAAATCCATCACCATGCACCTCACCACCCTCACCCTCGACCTCCGCCTCCACCCCGGCGACTTGCCCGGATTCCGGGCTTGTATGTCTGACTTCGCCGGACGCGAGCACGAGCAATTCCACAACCACGACAACAGCGACCCGGAAGCCGCCGATCGCTACCATTGGGCTTACCCGCTCGTACAATATGCCGTGCGGCGCGGATTGGCCACCGTTATTGGCATTGGTCCGGGCGCTACGGCGCTCGAACAACACCTCTTGCCCAAGTTCCTGCTGTGCGCACCGGACGAACTTGTTTTTGCCGGCTGCGCCCATCCGCTGAACGGGTACAAGCTCGAACGCAGCCGCTGGCAACCCGAACTCTTAGCCGAACCCCGCGAATACGAACTCGCCGGCTGGTTAGCCCTCAATAAGGAAAACTATACCGCCTGGAAAGCCGCTTCGGGCGAAGGCATGCGCCGCGCCCTGCTCGACAGCGCCCTCACCGGCCACCTGCGCTGCATGGCCGAAGCGCTGGAATTGCACGACCTGAAACCCTTCATCTCCGCGCAAATACAGGCCGTCACCAATCAGAAACGCGTGCAGTGGCACGGGGTGCAATTGGTACGCTTCGATGTGCGTTTTGCGACCCGCCTGCTCCTGCCTCCGGGCATTGGCATTGGGCGCTGCGCAGCTTTCGGCTTCGGCGAATTGCGGGAAGTCAAAACGGCTGTTACCCGCCGCCGCATGGTCGTCGAAAGTATGCCGCAAATGGAAAACTGAGGCTTTCCCGAGCAGTTTCTTACCCCGGTGTTTTTTCACCAAAGTTCCTTGACATTTAGGGTAGAATTAAGTGAGATCGGGCACTATCAACCTGAAAACGAATGCTTTTGAATGCACGGACAGCTTCTTGGTGCCCCTTTGCGTCTAAAATTTCCCGCACACCTTGTCCCGTGCAACCGCCGAGCTTAGGCTGTGCATAACACATCATCGGTTGTCACTCCCGTCAGGGAGTCTGCAACAGAAGCAAGGCTGTACGCGCTTTTGCAGACTCCCTGACGGGAGTGACAAAGCCAGGTAGGTCGTGAAAATAGGGATAACAGTCAGTAACGCAAATGCGCAGACAAAATATGCATAGCCGAGGCTCGGCGGTATAACGGGAGGTGGCAGCTTTGGAAACGTTCCGGCTGGCACGGCGGTAATTTGTTATTCCTTTGCGGGAAACAATCTTTCGGCAAGGGATAACAATGCCAATGTGGTCTAAAAAGAGCGGAACAGCTATGTGACCTATTGTGAAAACACCTATTGTGAACTATCCCGTTGCACGGGACAAGTTGTGGTAAAAAACACTGAAAATGAATAAAAAACCCACTCGCCGCGCCCTTGCGCGCCGCCACGAAGCACTGCTCGCCTGCCGCAGCCTCGACGACATCGCCCGACTGCTGGGCGTAGCCGTTGAGCGCCTGTTGACGATGGCGACCAACCCGCAATACCGCGAATTTACCGTACCGAAAAAAGACGGCAGCCCCCGCTACATCGAAGACCCCGTGCCCCCGCTCAAACGCACGCAGGATTATTTAGCCGATTTCCTGCAAGCAGTTTATTACACGCACCGCACCCCGGTCGCGCATGGCTTCGTCATACGCCCACTCGACGACCCCGAACCACGCCACGTACTGAGCAACGCAAAAGCCCATTTAGGCCGGGCATGGCTGCTGAATGTAGACCTCGAAGACTTTTTTCACTTCATTCCCACTGTGCGGGTACAGGAGGTTTTCGCCGCACCGCTCTTTGGGTTTCCAGATGATGTTTGCGAACTGCTGACGGGCCTATGCGTCCACAAAGGCCGCCTGCCGATGGGTGCCCCTACCAGTCCGGTACTCAGCAATTTGGTCTCCATTCCGCTTGACGAGGATCTGATGGCCCTGGCAAAACAGGAAAACTGGACCTACACCCGCTACGCCGACGACCTGAGTTTTTCTTCCGACGCGCCCATCGAAGCGCACCACCATGACCGCATCGAAGCCATCGCCCAGCAATGGGGACACGAACTCAACCCACTGAAAACGAGGTTCTACGCCCCCGGCGACCAAAAAAAGGAAGTAACCGGTCTGATCGTAAGCGGCGACGCTGTGACCCTGCCCGACGACTACCTGCCCACGCTGGAATCCGCCATTGACCACCTGAGCAAAGTGGTGAGCGCACAACAGCAAATACCCAGCGGGCGCGCCCAGCCCTCGCCCTGGGTAGAAGACCTCCGCATGGGCGTTCACGGCAAACTCGAATTTGCCCGCCACATCCTCGGTGAAAACCACCACTGGGTCAGCCGCCTGACGGGGAGTTTCCACGACGCCGTGAGGCCCCCGGAAGATTATGGCGCTTTGTCGTGGTTAGAGTTTGGCGGCTATGAATGGGATTTTTAGAGTGGTAGAAGGTGGAGGGTAGACAGCAGAAAGTAGAAGGAACCCCACCCATCATCATACCCCGAACAAGCTCTTAACGAACAACGCTCAACGATCTTCAAATACTCAAATCTTCAAATCACCAAATCCTCAACCTTATGCAACTCGTCCTCCACACCCCCGGCCTCACCCTGCGCGTTCGCGGCGGTGCCTTCGAGGTACTCGCCGGCGAAGAACAACGCATCATTGGCCCGAAGCAACTTTCCAGCATTGCCGTAACCGCAGGCTGCCTCATCAGTTCGGCCGCGGTGGAATTAGCCGTGAAAGAAGACATCCCGATCTATTTCTTTGATGAAATCGGTGATGCTGTGGGCTGTCTGCGCAGTTCCTATTTTGAAAGCATTGCTACCTTACGACGAAAACAGGTCTATTTTGGCGACAGCCCCGAAGGCGGCACTTGGGTCGTGGAGCAATTCCGGCTCAAAACCGAAGGCCAAATATCGGTATTGGCCTTTTTGGAGAACCGTCGTCCTGCCTTAGCCGCTGAACTAAAAGCCGCTTCCGGTTTGATCCTGTCTGAATTAGCAGATTTGAAGCAATTTGACGGGCAACTGACGGCTCAGTTTGGGCCTCAATTGATGGGATGGGAAGGCCAACAAGCGCGCATTTATTGGCAGGCAGTAGGCAAAGCAGTGCCCGAACCATTTACTTTCCAAACCCGGAGTCGCCGGCCTGCGCAAGACCCCTATAATGCGGTGACCAACTACCTGTACGGTATGCTTTACACCGTTGTAGAGCAGGCCCTGTTTGCGGGGGGTCTTGATCCACACCTTGGGATGTTGCACGCCGATGAATACGACCAGCCGGCCTTAGCTTTCGATCTGATTGAGGCTTTTCGCCCCTGGGTAGATTTGTTGCTGCTCCAGCAATTTTGCAAACCGGGCGTGGTGCAACTTACTTTTTTCGATGCCCGCTCCGGCGGAATATTTCTGAATTCGCAAGGCAAAAAGCTATTTATCCCTTTGTTCAACGAATGGTTGGACGCCAACAAGCGCTGGCAAAACCGACAACTCAGCCATCGGCTGCATATTTTTAAAGCTGCTGCGGAATTCGCAAAAACAATCAATGTCTGGAAAAAACCTTAAATTTATGATCCTGATCAGTTATGATATAGAAGACGACCGGCTGCGGCTGAAAATCTCGAAAAGACTCCATTTTTATGGCCTCCACCGCATACAATATTCCGTATTTATGGGTACCTTGGCCAATAAAGATGTGCCAAAGCTCAAAACAGACTTAATGGCCTTTTCACAACAAAAAGCTTGGGCACCACAGGATACCATTCTCATCCTGCCCGTACACGACCGAATGAAAAATGCGATAGAAATATTAGGCCAAACGCCCCCAACCTGGCCCGAAATTGCCGGCGAACTACACACCCTAATGCTCTGATTTTATCAAATTCATAATTGAGTAATATATGGAATGCCGAGATTTCAACAGCAAAATGATAGTCAGCAGAATGATTATCAAGACATTAATTAAGCGACAGGGTAGGAGTCATGTGTGCTGACGAAGGGCACTACGACATTATTCCCAGGTGATAAGCTAATAAAAAAGCACTGTAGGAGTCATGTGTGCTGACGAAGGGCACTACGACACTTGCCAGTTGTACTAGCATGGAAACGCCGGCAAAGTAGGAGTCATGTGTGCTGACGAAGGGCACTACGACTTCACGCAACTCCTGCGTGAACGCGACGTAATTCGCGGAGGTAGGAGTCATGTGTGCTGACGAAGGGCACTACGACTGAAAAATTTCGAGCATTTGTGGCTCGGTTTCAGGTAGGAGTCATGTGTGCTGACGAAGGGCACTACGACACAGGTCGGAAAACATTGCTATTACGGTGGCAAACCCTGTAGGAGTCATGTGTGCTGACGAAGGGCACTACGACAAAAAAATGTTAAAAAATGTTAGAAACTGTTAGGTAGGAGTCATGTGTGCTGACGAAGGGCACTACGACAGATGCCGATGGCTGCACAAAGTGCTACCATCATGTAGGAGTCATGTGTGCTGACGAAGGGCACTACGACACCTTCTCGATGAGGCGGTAGAGTTCGTCGGCAGTTTTGGGTAGGAGTCATGTGTGCTGACGAAGGGCACTACGACATACTGTCATGATTTTGTTGTTTTAGAAAATTTTGTAGGAGTCATGTGTGCTGACGAAGGGCACTACGACATATAGTTGGCAGTATTCCACTGCAAGAATTGGAAGTAGGAGTCATGTGTGCTGACGAAGGGCACTACGACATCATGTTTTCCAGCCCGCCTACGGCGGCTATGTAGGAGTCATGTGTGCTGACGAAGGGCACTACGACATGTACTTCCAGTCCGGGTCATTCGACGTAATGGTAGGAGTCATGTGTGCTGACGAAGGGCACTACGACAAGTCCATTTTTACCAGGTGCGGCGCTTCCGCATTCAGTAGGAGTCATGTGTGCTGACGAAGGGCACTACGACAAGCCGTTCTCAAACCCCGGAGGGCAGAGGTAGGGTAGGAGTCATGTGTGCTGACGAAGGGCACTACGACAAAAAGCACCCCGGTTCTCTCGATTAGGGGTTGGTAGGAGTCATGTGTGCTGACGAAGGGCACTACGACAGCTAAGTTGGGTGGACTGGTAGTATACCAATCCCACAGAGTAGGAGTCATGTGTGCTGACGAAGGGCACTACGACAGGAGCTCGCCAACAACAGATTGATCTGTTTTTGTAGGAGTCATGTGTGCTGACGAAGGGCACTACGACATCAAGTGTCTCCTGCTTTAGGTGATGGTGACAGGCGGTAGGAGTCATGTGTGCTGACGAAGGGCACTACGACACATGGTGTGCCATGGGTCATCTGGTGTGATGGTAGGAGTCATGTGTGCTGACGAAGGGCACTACGACAGAGGAAAAAGTGCTGCCGGCGGGCACCCATACGGGTAGGAGTCATGTGTGCTGACGAAGGGCACTACGACAAAATTAAAAAATATTAAGAAAAATTGGTTAATGTAGGAGTCATGTGTGCTGACGAAGGGCACTACGACATCAACATTCTGCCGTGTTATCACGGTAGTTGTGGTAGGAGTCATGTGTGCTGACGCAGGGTACTACGACAGCTAAGTTGGGTGGACTGGTAGTATACCAATCCCACAGAGTAGGAGTCATGTGTGCTGACGAAGGGCACTACGACTTTTAAATTTTTAAGAAAAATTAAGAAAATTAGTAGGAGTCATGTGTGCTGACGAAGGGCACTACGACATGTTGGTATTTTGAAGAACTGTCCACCAAACCAAAGTAGGAGTCATGTGTGCTGACGAAGGGCACTACGACACTAGCGCCACTGTGCCGACGCTAGCGACACAAAGTAGGAGTCATGTGTGCTGACGAAGGGCACTACGACAGACCGTAATAGCGGTAGTGGTTTCACCTGTACTGTAGGAGTCATGTGTGCTGACGAAGGGCACTACGACACTTGGTAGCCGTTCTGCGCGGCATTGTATACCGTAGGAGTCATGTGTGCTGACGAAGGGCACTACGACACCTTTCGTTCAGGTGGAGGAGGACCATGCAAGGTAGGAGTCATGTGTGCTGACGAAGGGCACTACGACATCTGATGCGCCCTTTCTAGGGCTCCGTAAGGCGTAGGAGTCATGTGTGCTGACGAAGGGCACTACGACATAGTTTCTGCCCCGACCGCTTCTATCAGCGCATTGGTAGGAGTCATGTGTGCTGACGAAGGGCACTACGACATTGGGTGCAGGAACCTGTTCATGCTCGTCGGAGGCAGTAGGAGTCATGTGTGCTGACGAAGGGCACTACGACATCCCGATGCAGGCCAATACCATTGCAAAAAAAAGTAGGAGTCATGTGTGCTGACGAAGGGCACTACGACAATGAGTTCAACCTTTCCGAGGCCTCCGAAAGCGTAGGAGTCATGTGTGCTGACGAAGGGCACTACGACCCTCCGGCATCCACGTTTATGATGGTGCCGTTATGTAGGAGTCATGTGTGCTGACGAAGGGCACTACGACATCGCTGGGCGATCCTTCTGACTTCCACCAGGTCCTTTCAGGTAGGAGTCATGTGTGCTGACGAAGGGCACTACGACAGTAAGCTTGCACAAGTAACAACGGGGCAATTGTGTAGGAGTCATGTGTGCTGACGAAGGGCACTACGACACAACAACTGTTGCTGATATTGCTATCAGAGTAAAACGTAGGAGTCATGTGTGCTGACGAAGGGCACTACGACAGACCGCCAACTGCTGTAATCAGCTGCTCCAGGAAAAGTAGGAGTCATGTGTGCTGACGAAGGGCACTACGACACAGGGCTCTGGTTACTAAGTCGTTTCCGCCTAAGGTAGGAGTCATGTGTGCTGACGAAGGGCACTACGACATTGTAGTTTATGGCTCCGTAAAACAACGCAAGTAGGAGTCATGTGTGCTGACGAAGGGCACTACGACACCGCCACCGCCACCGCCACGATAGATGACGGGTAGGAGTCATGTGTGCTGACGAAGGGCACTACGACCTATGCACTCTTGGCAGTCTCCGAAGCCGGAGATTGTAGGAGTCATGTGTGCTGACGAAGGGCACTACGACCGCCGTGTGGGGGACACAGTAACTTTAACAAACAGTAGGAGTCATGTGTGCTGACGAAGGGCACTACGACAACGGCAACAATCAACATCTTTGTGTCGAACTTAAGTAGGAGTCATGTGTGCTGACGAAGGGCACTACGACACGGTAATTTCGTGCTGATA
>Ga0163147_10002863_pt1 | contig 23874 bp, 23 predicted proteins | sample OliLakLV19MP6G1_FD_148597 | JGI IMG/M metagenome (GOLD analysis project Ga0163147, IMG submission 148597) | Freshwater microbial mat bacterial communities from Lake Vanda, McMurdo Dry Valleys, Antarctica- Oligotrophic Lake LV.19.MP6.G1 | ecosystem: Environmental > Aquatic > Freshwater > Lake >...
GATCAACGCCTCGAAGCCGCTGGCAGCGCAGCGCTCTGCGAAACGCTCCGGCCCGTACTGGAGCATTGCATTGAGGTAGCCCATCCACACCAGCGGAATGCGCAACCGCGGGCGCACCTCCGCCACTTGGTCAAAGAGCAGGTCGAGCGTCATGCCGGCGGCCAGGGCTTGCGCACCGCTTTGCTGAATCACGGGACCATCGGCGAGAGGATCCGAATAGGGCATGCCCACCTCAACCAAATCCGCTCCTGCTTCCTGCACTGCTTCTATCAAGGAACCGGTTAAATGCAAGGCTGGATAACCAGCGGTCAGGTAGATGCTCAACAGGTGGTCGCGACCAGTCTGAAACAGGGTTTGGAGCCGATCGCTTGCTTTGGACACTGGAAGTTCTTTGGATAACATTTTATCTATTATGCACAATATAAATTATGTTATGGTGTCGCGCTGATCTGGCTGTCCAGGAAAGCGGTGTACGTATCCATGTCTTTGTCGCCGCGACCACTAAGACTGACCACCACCGTGGCACCCTTCGGCAGGTCCAGCCGGTCCAGGGCGGCAAGTGCGTGCGCGGTTTCCAACGCGGGAATAATGCCTTCGGTTTGAGCCAGTGATTGTGCGGCGATCAGCGCTTGGTCATCGGTCACGGCCAGCGCTTTGGCCCGCCCGCTGCGAATCAGGTGAGCGTGCAGCGGGCCAATGCCCGGATAGTCCAGGCCCGCAGAAATGGACCAGGGCTCCGTAATTTGCCCATCAGCATCCTGCATCAACAAGGTAAGGCTGCCGTGCAGCACACCGCTTCGGCCCACAAAACTCGTGGCTGCGGTGTGCCCGGATTCCAAGCCCTTTCCGGCGGCCTCTACAGCAATCAACTGCACGTCCGGCAGGTCCATGAAATGGTAAAAAGCCCCGGCCGCATTGCTGCCACCACCCACACAAGCCACGATGGCATCCGGCGTGGAACGGCCGGTCTGCCGCTCCAGCTGAGCAAGCATTTCCTCCGATATAACAGATTGGAAGCGCGCCACCAGGTCCGGATACGGATGGGGACCCACCACCGAACCGATGAGGTAATAGGTGTCTTCCGGGTGCTCAATCCAGTCGCGCAGGGCTTCATTGGTAGCATCTTTCAAAGTGCCGTTGCCGCTGGTGGCGGGCACCACCGTGGCCCCCAGCAAACGCATGCGGGCCACGTTGGGGGCCTGTCGCGCGATGTCAGTATGGCCCATGTACACCACGCATTGCAGGCCCATCAGCGCGCAAACGGTGGCTGTCGCCACGCCGTGTTGTCCTGCGCCGGTTTCGGCAATGATGCGGCGTTTGCCCATTTCGCGCGCCAGCAGAATCTGGCCAATGGTGTTGTTGATTTTGTGCGCGCCGGTATGGCAAAGGTCTTCGCGCTTGAGAAACACGCGGAAACCGCAGCGCAGGCTCAGTCGCTGCGCTTCATACAAAGGGGTAGGCCGCCCGGCGAAGTCGCGAAGCAGCTCGCGGAATTCGCGCTGAAAGGTGGGGTGGTCGCTGATGCGGCGGTAGTTGTCGCGGAGTGCTTCCACATTGGCCATCAGCATTTCGGGTACATAAGCACCCCCGAAAGCACCGTAGTATCCTGCATTGGAAACCTGAAAATTCATGACGTTTGGGTTGTGGATGGAAAAGCGCTGCGAGAGGCATTCCACGTTTGAAGAAAGTGTTCAATCTGCTTCAGATCCTTGAGCCCAGGGCGGATTTCAAAGCCGGAATTCAGATCTATGCCCGCCCATTGCGGGTGTCGAAATTCGCAGAGCCTGGACCCGTCATCGGGGCCGATTCCGCCAGCGAGCAGGAAGGGTGTAGCGCCAGTGTATCCGGCCAGCAGGTTCCAATCAAAGGGTTGTCCATTGCCTCCTGGCTGCGGCCCGGCCGCGTCAAAAAGAAAGTGCGAACAGGAATCCTTGTAGGCGTCCAGAAGGCGCCAATCCATCCCGGAACCGATGCGAAAAGCCTTCATCAGCGGCCATTCGCCGCTCAGTTCGCGGCAATACGCCGGCGATTCCGAGCCGTGCATTTGCAGTCGGTGCAAACCAAAATTTCGCGCAGTGGCCCGCACAGCTTGCAGTGGCTGGTCCACAAAAACGCCGACCCGCTTTAGCGGCGTGTCCTGGAGCGCAGCAGGCAACTGAGCGCGATTGAACCAGCGCGGCGAAGCCGCATGAAAAATCATGCCCATCCAGTGCACACCCGAAAGGCGCTGCAAGCCCGCCATATTCTCCGGGTTCCGCATGCCGCACACTTTGACGATCACGAATTGAACATTTGTTCAGTTATGGGAGATGGATTAACCGCGCAGGCATTTAAAAACTCCGCCAAGGCTGCAGCGGGATCGGGTTGGCGCATGAACAACGAGCCGATCAACAGCGCATCAAATCCCGCTTGGAGCAACAGGCGCGCATCCGCTGCGCTGTTGATGCCACTTTCTGCCACAAAAAGCGCTTTAGGACAGGCTTTCCGCAACGCAGGCAGACGCTCCGGTCCGCGCTGCAGGTGTACCGAAAAATCGCGCAAATCGCGGTGATTGATGCCCACCAGCGCCAGGTCAGCGGGCAGCTTGGTCAGGGAGGCAACGTCGTGTACTTCAACCAAAACTTCCAGGTGCAAGGCCAGTGCTTGTTCATGCAGATCGGCCAATTCGCTCGCGCTGAGGCATTCGGCGATGAGCAAAACAGCGTCGGCTCCCCAAAGTTTAGCCTCCAACAGTTGGTAAGGCTCCAGGATGAAATCTTTTCGCAACAGGGGAAGGGCCACCGCTTCCCGAGCGGCCATCAGGTCAGCCGCCGAGCCGCCGAAGAAGGCCTCATCGGTCAGGATGGATAACCCGGCCGCCCCGGCGGCTGCGTATCCGCGGGTTACCTGCGCCACCTGCCGAGTTGGATCAGCAGCAGCGGTGTTCGTCAGCGAACCTGCTGAAGGTGAACGCCGCTTGAACTCCGCGATAACGGCCGGGTGTTTCCCTGCGCGCGACACCTCCTGCAACGAGTGCCGAAGAGAACGGGTCGCGGATTCCGAAGCGGTGTTTCCAGCAGGAGCCAATGCCGCCGCCGAAGCCTGCTGCGCGATCGCTTCGCGCAGCAATCCGGACGGGCGCTCGCATTGCCGCATGGCTACTTCGGCGCGTTTATGGTCCAGGATTCGTTGCAGGCGGTTCATGCGGGTGTGGTTGCAGGGGTTTGCAAAGGGAGGTCCGTTTTGGATAAGGCCAGCAGTCGCTCCAGCGCGGCGGAGCCCTTTCCCCCGTAAAGCGAAGCGCGGGCCTCCTCTAAATTGCGCGCAAACGAACGGCCCGGATGGTAACAACCAATGGCCAGCGCGGCATTGGCGAGTACCACCTGATGGCGCTTTTCAGGCCCTTGCCCAGCCAGCACCTCGCGAAAAATAACCGCGGCCTCTGCGATGCCGCCCTCCGCACTCAGGTCTTCGGGAAGCAGGCGCGGCAGGCCCAAATCCGCGGGCTCAATCATTTGGGGACCCTCTGGTCGAATAATGCGGGCCGGCCCTGTGAGCGACAGCTCGTCGTAGCCGTCAAGGCTGTGAACGATGCAGAAGGAACTGCCAGCTTCTTCTAACAAGTATTGGTACAGGCGCGCGAGTTCCAGGCTGAAAACGCCCACCAACTGCCGGCGTGGGCGCGCGGGATTGACGAGTGGACCCAGCATGTTAAAAAATGTCTTGACCCCGAGTTGGCGGCGCACCGGGGCAACACGGCCCAGCGCGGGGTGGAAGAGCGGCGCGTGCAAAAAGCAGATGCCCGCCTGGCGCAAATGTTGGCGAAGTGCGGCTTCCTCCCGGGTGAACGTGTACCCGAGTGCCTCCAACACATTGGACGAACCGCAAAGGGACGAAACGCCGTAGTTGCCATGCTTCACCACCGGATAACCCGCACCAGCCACCACAAAAGCTGCCAATGTGGATACATTAAACGTGTGTTTGCCATCACCGCCGGTGCCGCACAAGTCAATTGTGTCTACGTCGCCGAGATCCAGCGGGATGCAGCAAGCCAAAAGCGCGTCGCGGAAACCCTGCAACTCGGCCAGCGCAATCGGCCGCATCAGGTAAACCGTTAAAAACGCCGCGATTTCCGCGTCGTTGTATGCGCCGTCGGCCAGCGAGCGCAACACTTCCTCCGCTCGGGAGCGGTCCAGGCGGTGGTGCGCAAATAGGTCGTGAAGCAGAGCTTTCATAGGAATGTCTATGGATCGGGTACGCTTGGGGTTTCTAAACTCAGGCGGCGAGCAGGCGTTGCGCTTGGCGCACAAAATTTTGGATGAGCCTTGCTCCTTGCGGAGTCAATACAGATTCGGGATGAAATTGCACGCCGAAAACCGGATCGCGAAGGTGGCGCAGCGCCATGATGTGACCAGTTTCGTCAATGGCGGTTACCCGAAGTTCCGGGGGAAGGGTGTTTGGGTCCGCGACCCAACTGTGGTAGCGACCCGCCTCGAAGATCTCCGGCATCCCGGCAAAGAGTGGATCTTCAGGATCAACAATTTGCATGGATGTAGCGACGCCGTGATAAACATTGGATAAGTTATGCAAGCTGCCACCGTAGTATTCAGCGATAGCCTGCAACCCCAGGCACACGCCTAGAACAGGCATACGCCCGGCAGCCTGGCCCAAGATACCCATGAGGTCACCGGCTTCAGCGGGCAGGCCAGGACCCGGCGAAAGCACCAGGGCATCGGCGTCTTCCAGGTCCTGGCTGGACGCCGCATCGTTGCGCCGCACGGTCACTGCAGCCCCTGGAATTTGGCGCAACAGCGCCACCAGGTTGTAGGTAAAGGAGTCGTAGTTGTCGATGACAAGAATATTGGTCATGGTTAGCTGGGTGACTGTTTAATAAGTTATATTATGTTATGCTCCTGCCCTTTCCTCTGCCAGCGCAATGGCTTTGCGCAGCGCCGCCAGCTTGTTTTGCACTTCCTGGAGTTCCGACTCGGGTTGGGAATGCACCACGATCCCCGCTCCCGCCTGAAAATGCAATTCCCCATCGCGCGCCAGAAAGGAGCGGATGGCAATGGCGTGGTTCACGGATCCGTCCAAGCCAAAAATGCCAATGGCCCCACCGTAAAAGCCCCGGGCATGAGGCTCGTACTGATCAATAAGTTCCAACGCGCGGTACTTGGGTGCGCCACTTAGCGTGCCGGCTGGAAACGTATCCCCGAAGACTTGCAGCGGATTCGTGTCGTCTTCCAACTGCCCTTCGACCCGGGAAACCAAATGGATGACATGGCTGAAAAACTGGAGCTCGCGGTAAGCAGCCACCCGCACGGAATGCCCATGGCGGCTCAGGTCATTGCGGGCCAGGTCTACGAGCATAACATGTTCTGCGTTTTCCTTGGGATCTTCGGCCAATTGACGCGCTGCTTCTGCGTCAGCGCGGTCGTCGCCGGAACGTCGGTAAGTGCCTGCAATGGGATGAATCTGCGCGATGCGGTCGCGGACCAGCAATTGCGCTTCGGGACTGGAGCCGAAAAGCCGGTAGTCGCCAAAATCAAAGAAGAACAAGTAGGGCGAAGGGTTGACGGAGCGCAATTGCCTGTACACAGCAAACTCATCACCCTGGTACGCTTGCCGAAATCGGCGCGACAACACCAGTTGGAACACGTCACCGCGGCGGCAATGCGCCTTGGCCTTTTCCACCAGGTCCAGAAATTCGTCGTCGCTGGTGCTGCACTGTTCTTCGCCGCGGGTCCGGAATGGAAACTCCGCATACACAGGACGGCGCAACGCATCGCTGAGCTCCTCCAGTTGCGACAGTTGACCTTCCGGCGCGTGCTCGACGACAGTGAGTGTGTCCCGGAAATGATCGAAAGCCAGCACAAAACGGTAAAAGCGGTAGTTCATATCAGGCACTTCGCCCGTTTGCTTGTCCGGGTCCAGCGCCAGGTTTTCAAAATGCTGCACCGCCTCAAAGGCGGTATGGCCAAAAAATCCGGAGAAGCGGCGAATCTCGTCGGGTGCATCCACCTGGAAGGCACGGCAGAAATCGCCGAGCTGTTCCACCAGCGGGCGGGTCCAGCCGGCAGCTTCTGAGCATTCTGCGAAGGGTGTCCGCACCTGGAGCAAGCCCTGCTCTACGCGAAACGATGCGATGGGATCAAGCGCCAGCAGCGAAAAGCTGTTGTCGTGGGCATGAAAATCCGTGCATTCCAACAGGACCGAGCCCGGGTATCGATCGCGGAGCAACAGGTACAAACTAACGGGGGTGACGGTATCGGCCGCAAGGGTCATGAAGCGCGTCTTCAAGGGCACCTTTAGTTCGCGCAGCCTGGAGGCTTCGGGAGGGATGGAGGTGGAGGTGTCACCAGGCACGGCGGTAAGCTTTTCGGAAAGCATATTGGAGCGGTTGGAGGGATTCTTTCGGATCGTCAAAGGGTGCGTTTGCGAGGCCGGGGCACAAAAACAAAGCGGCCCGCCGGAGGTCCGGCGAGCCGCTTTGCACAAGGTCTTTGATCAACTGTTGATTAAGTCATGGCATGGCTAGTCCTTTCCCCGAATTTGGAGTTTTGTGGACCACCACCAATACGCAACAGAAGATGACTGCATGTTCACAACGGGGTAAACATACGCCCAAACAATTCGAAAGTCAATACCCGATCTGCAAAAAAATCCAGGTAAGTTTCCTTCAACCCAGGCAGGAAAAGCTCAGGGAACCTGTTCCAAATCGGCAAAATCGGCTGCCAGCCACTCTAGTTGGCCAGTTTCATGGTGCCAAAAATGCAGGGCAGGGCCAAATTGATCGCCATTGCGAAGCATGACCAACTGATCACCCAAACCGTTGTCGCCCAGTGCGACAGCACCTTCCGGGAAACCAGGCCAGGTGCGGCGTTCCAGCGTCTCGTGCACCAGATCCCCACTGGGTTGGTGCGCTTTTCCGGCAGCTCCCGGACCAGGCAATGGATAAAGTTCCCACAAATCCATTTCCGTGGGAATTTCGCCACCGTTGTGCTGGTCCATCGAGGCTTTGTAAGATGCTGGGAAAGTAGCGCCGAGCTCGCGCTCGGCTTCGGCGATAGGTTGAAGGGTCTTTTCCACGAGTCAAAAAGTTTTGCGCCGAATAATTCGGCTGTTAACAGAAAACAAGGCAGTGAAATTAAAGGCCCCTGGCAAGGTTCGTCATCTAAATTACCCACATTGGTCGGGAATCATTGTCCCGAGATCTGCGCAATGCCTTTCTGTCTTATGAATGCCCTATGAATTGGGAAAGCCTATTGCTCATAAGCGTTTCCGTACAATTCCAGGCTGTTTCCATCCGGATCCCGAATAACGGCATGCCATTCATCCATTCGAGAAACTGGCTCTTGCAGAATGCTGCCGCCGTATTTCAGCGCCAGTGCCAACACGGCATCCAAATCTTCTACTTCAAATCCAAGCTGATGCACCGGGAATTCGTCGGCGTCCTGCTCACTTGCCAGCGGAACAAGTTTGATCATCAAATCGCCGAGAAAACCGAGTTGGACTTCGAGATCACCGACGCGCTTAGGTTCAAAACTTACCCCAAAAGCCTCTTGGTAGAAATCCACCATAGCTTCCATTCGGTACACGCGAATGGCAACAGTCAACAACCGGGCATAAGGCGTGTCCTCGCCAGCGGCGGCATCCCCATTGCTCATGGCGGAAAGGTACGCATGCTGCGTCTATGCAGCCGGTACCTATCGGTGGAAATTGGGTGGCCGCCGTGCACAACGTTAGCGCCGACGTGCGCCCTGTCCGCTGCCAGAACCAGCACCAGAACGCTGCCCGCCAGACTGACCGTCAGCGCGCTGACCGCCGGAATATCCGGTAGAGGCGCGTTGTCCGCTTCGCTGACCGGAGCCTTCGTTGCTGCTGCGTCTGGAGGCAAACTGACCGCCGCCGCCTGATGCAGGACGGCGTCCGCGCTGCATGGGTCGTGCGGGTTCTTCCTCTTTGGGAGGTGCCGGGGCCTTGTAGTCAAAGCCGTCCATGTAGGCGCGCTCCAATTTGCTGCCCATAATCTTTTCCAGGATGCGAATCATCTCGCCATCTTCGGCACTAACCAGAGTATAGGCATCGCCCGTGCGTTCCGCGCGGCCTGTGCGGCCGATCCGGTGAATGTAGGCGTCTGCCGTGTCCGGCATGTCAAAATTGATGACGTGGCTAATGGTGGAAACGTCAATCCCTCGAGCGGCGATATCGGTGGCGACCATGATGTCGTACTTGCCCTCCTTGAAACCGCCGAGCGCTTCCTGCCGTTGGTTCTGCGAGCGGTTGCCGTGCAGCGAAGTGACTTTGTAGCCTTCGCGTTCCAGTTTCTGCGCCAGTTTCTTGGCGCGGTGCTTGGTGCGCGTAAAAATGAGCACCGAATTTGCGTCGGTTTTGCGAAGCAATTCCAACAACAAACCCGCTTTTAGGTGAGGCTCTACTGGGTAAAGCGCATGCGCAACGGTATGCGCCGGCTTGCTGATGCCCACCTTAACCCGCTCAGGGTTGTGCAGCAGGCCGGAGGCGAGATCTTCCACCTCTTTGGGGAATGTGGCGGAAAACAACAAATTCTGGCGCTTGGCCGGCAAAAAGCGAATGATGCGCTTGACTTCCGGCAAGAAGCCCATGTCGAACATTCGGTCCGCTTCGTCAAGCACAAAAAAGCCGAGCGAGGAAAAGTCCACTTCGCCCTGCTGCTGCAGGTCAAGCAAACGACCTGGGCAGGCCACGATGATGTCGGTGCCGCGGCGCAGGGCCTGGATTTGGGGATTGGCGCCGACGCCGCCAAAAACGGTGGCTGCGCGCAAACCTGTGCCAGTGGCCAGTATTTCGATGGTCTCCACTATTTGGAGCGCTAATTCGCGGGTTGGGGTCAGGATGAGCGCGCGGGTGCTGCGGCCGTTTCCGGGGTTGCTCAGCATTTGGTGCAACATCGGCAGCACGAAAGCCGCTGTTTTGCCCGTGCCGGTTTGAGCGGTGGCAATCAGGTCGCGACCACCAATGACTGCGGGAATGCCCGATACCTGGATAGGGGTAGGGGTGGTATAACCTGCTTTGCGGATGCCCGCCGCAAGGCGTGCATCGAGGTTAAAATCAGTAAAAAGCACAAAGGAAATTTGGGTCCGGCCGGGGCGGAAGCCTGTCTGTTAACTAAGACAATGCGTCAGGCGAATCAAACGGATAAGCGGGCCGGAATGAATAAAAACGTTTTCCGGAAACCTGCTCGCCTTTACTAAAGGGAACTCTCCGGCGCTGCGAAGATACGTCTTTTCAGCCAGCCGCGCCACCCGGGTCCAAAACAAGGGCTTGGCCAGGGGGTGGCCAACAGCCTTCAGGTGCCGGTTTATCCAGCCCGGTGGCCAGTAAATCCTGGAATTCCCTCCGGGGAATGTCCACGGCTCCGAGGCGATAAAGGTGCGGATTGCCGACCTGTCCGTCAAGAACAGCAAACCCGGCTGCGTGCAGGTGTGCTGCCAATCGAATAAGCGCGGCCTTGCTGGCGTTTGGCGCTGTGCTGAACATTGACTCTCCGAAAAATAGACTGCCCAGTGAGACACCGTAAATTCCCCCGACCAAAACGCCATTCTGCCAGGCCTCTGCGCTGTGCGCAAAACCAGCCTGGTGCAGGGCAACGTAAGCCTTAAGCATGCCGGGAGTGATCCAGGTACCGACCTGACCGGGGCGGGAAACACGGCCGCATTGCTTCACAACCTGTTCAAAAGCAGCATTTAATGTAACACTAAAATGGCCTTTTTTAAAAACCTTGAGCATGCTCCGCGAGCAATGAACCTGGTCGGTGAAAAGCACGCATCGCGGGTCCGGCGACCACCAAAGAATGGGCTCACCCTGGCTGTACCAAGGGAATATTCCGGCGCGATAAGCAGCTAAAAGGCGCTCCTGCGACAGATCGCCGCCCAAAGCGAGCAGGCCATCCGGTTCAGCGAGTTGTACGTCGGGGAAAACCGGCTTAGCGGGGAGCCGGAATACAGGCATAGATTGAATAAAAGCTTTTGGACAGGGTCTTATTCCAATGTCGCGTTGATGCCGCGATCTACCAAACCCCGTCGCATTGGGTTTAAATCGCGTGCAATGCCTTGTCTAACAGCGTATTTGCCGTGATAGTGAATGATGTAGGCGCTCTGCTCCGCCTGCTCCATCGTGTGGCTGCAAATTTTAATCAGCGATTCAATAACCCAGTCAAACGTGTTGAAATCGTCGTTGTGGACCACCAGACGAACCCCGGTATCATCGAGGACGTCTACGTCGGATTCTAGGTCTTCAAGGATGCCAGGTGCTTCCTGCATCGGTCAAAAGGTTAATGGATGGAAAAAAAGGACAATTAGATTGCTAAAGTTACCCAAAGCAAGGGAATTCGCAAGCGCGATCCCGTTTCCTGTTGCAGAATGTTAAATAAACTCTTGCGTCTTACCTTTAACGGATGGCTAGTTCTGTTGCAGTAAACCCGGTGGAGGAAAGCGCGAAAACCCTTTCACCCGAACGCGAAAAGGCCGTTCAGCAGGCCATCGAAACGATGAACAGCTCCTGGAAATTTCAGGGCTACCTGATCAGCAGATTGCCCATTGCGTGGCTCGCGGGAATGCGGCTGGCCAAACTGGATCGCGGACAATGCACCGCGATCATGCCCTACCGCTGGCTTTCGCAGAATCCGTTCCAGTCCATCTATTTTGCCACCCAGGCCATGTCTGCGGAGTTGAGCACGGGCGCGTTGGCCATCCTGGCCATAGCGGGCTGCAAACCTGGTGTATCCATGCTGATCGTGCACATGGAGGCTACTTATGGCAAAAAAGCTGATTCAAAAGTGTCGTACACTTGCACCGAAGGCCAAAAACTTTTTGATGCCGTCGAACGCGCCATCCTGACCGGCGAAGGGCAACGAGCCGTGGTGGAAACCGTCGGGCGGCTGAAGGACGGCACCGAAGTGAGCCGATTCAAATTTACCTGGTCGTTTAAACAGCGCAAATCTTGATCGGGGGAAAGGTGCGCTGGGCATGGCAAATGTTATGCTTCATGGCGATGACTTTAGCCGCTTCCTGCAACGCCGGAAAATCAGATGAAGCGGGTGCAGGCGATAGCGCTGCTGAAACCATAGAAGAAGATACGTTGGCAAAACCACCGCCCAACCGCTACGACGACGAGGCTTCTGGCGCACCTGACGCCCAGTGCAGCATTTTGCGATTGCTTAGCCTGGATGGGGGCGAACGGCGCTATTATGTGTTGAACATTTGTCCGGAAGATGTTTCTGAAAACCACAAGGCCATCAATATTTCCCCGCCTGGCGAGCCTTCGGTCACCACGTACTTCGATACCATCTGCTCATTTGAAACGGAGGCTGCGGCGCGGTCCTATGCCGGGAAAAACGGCATTTTCGATCTGTACTTTGAACAGGAGTCCTGACCGCGCACCGATTTGCACGGCAAAATGTGATTATTCAAGCGCTTTGTTGCCTTACATCCCCAACATATCCGTTGGATTGCTACACAGCATTGCCCGATTGCCTTTGACAACAATGGGCGCAATGAGCAATTCCGGATTTCGAATGAGCACATTCAGCCAGCCCTCTTCGTCAAAATCCCTGCCCTTGACGTTCATCTGGTAATAGGGATGCGCTTTGTTCATCAGGTTTTTGGGCTTCATGTCCAGCATTTCCAGCAACTGCTTCCACATGGTCGGGGTAAACGGTGTTTTGTCCACCTCGACTTCATGAACGTGCCGGGTAATGGTGCGGGCATACGCCAAAACCTTCTTTGCCTGGTCCGAATTCCGGTCGTAATACACCCGAATTTCGTTTTCTTGGGTCTTCAAATGGCCTGGTTTTAATAGATAAGTGGGATAAACCTCTTGTTAAAATAAGCAACTAATTCAACAAAAAAGATAGCACAGTGGATTTGAGCTTTCAAAGGACCTGAAAATGAGCCATGCGCAAATTTTAACCCCGGAGTTTACTTCTGTAAATGAGGGTGTTAAAATTTGCGCGAAACGAAGTAGCTGCGGCTTGCAGGATCCGGGAAATAAAAAAAGGGCGGCCGAATAGGCTGCCCTCTGTTCCAAAGAGAAAGATCGCGAAATCAGACGAACTCGGCTAATTCTTTGCCGGCCTTGAACTTCACAATCTTCTTGGCTTTAATCTTAATGGCCTCACCAGTTTGTGGGTTGCGGCCCGTGCGCGCTGCACGCTTGGTAATGGAGAACGTACCAAAACCAACCAAGGTCACCTTGTCGCCTTTCTTCAGGGTCTTGCGAATGGAGGTCAGGAAGCTGTTCAGGGCTTCGGTAGCCTGGGTCTTGCTCACGCCGGAATCGGATGCCATCTGGTCAATCAAATCACCTTTGTTCATGGTTGTTTTTTTTCGTTTGTGAATCGAGTGCATGAACGCTCGAACCCCTAAACTACAGGGTTTCCGCGTTCTCCAACGTTGCCGCTCGCCTGAAACCCGCGCAAACACTAGAACTTATGAACATTTAGAATGAAATACATCTGTAAATCCCTGTTTATCAAATTACTAAGGACACGGATCTTTATTTATCCAGTTGAAAAAAGAAATGCTGGAATTCCGCGCAAACCCTTGCAGGACGGGCATTTCAGCCGACCTGCTTACCGGAAAAGACCCCTTATGCCCTTGTTTTTAAGGCTTGCAGCGGCTTATAAGGGTAACTAAGGCTGCGCTAAACCGTATCTTTCCACTAGGATGAAACGCGTTATTTTCTTTTTTTTGGTCGCCAGTTTAATGCTCCACCCAAGCTGCCAGCGCCAAAGCTGCCCGGCTTACGACGGCCTTTCGTCCGAAATGAACGGTACGAAACAGGCTAAAACCAAAGCCCCCAAGACGCAGAGCGGGCTTTACGGCAAAAAAGGGCCGAGGTAAGTTTTCGCTACCCCATTAGACCTAGGCCTTCTCAGCGGTACCTTGCTGGTAGCGATCAGCGTTACCCGGCTTGCCCATCATCTGTATAAGCTTAAATGCCTGAACAAGCATGAGTGGAAGAAGGCTCGCGGTCAAGGCTAGCGCCCAGACCCTCCATGCAAGCTGCTCCAACCCAAGAACAAGGCGCAATTGGGGTACCTCAAAAACAACGACGATCAAGGCCGCACAAAGTAAAATAGCCATCCAAACGTACTTGTTGCGGGTGATCTCGTTGACCAGGATGTTTGAATGAGGAGAGGACAAATTGAAAACGTGAAAAAGCTGGGCGAATGCCAGCGTAACAAAGGCTGCGTTGTTTACGACAATTGGATCAACCGTTAGAAACTGCCGGCAATAAAAAACAGTAACCAATACAGAACAAGTTATCAGGGCTGCGTAAATCCCAATCTCCAGCCATTTTTTATTGGATATGATAAGGCTCTTGGGATCCTTGGGCGGTCTGTCCATTACGGTCTTATCGCCAGTACCCAAACCGAGCGCTAACGCAGGAAAAACATCGGTAACCATGTTTAAGAACAGAATTTGCAAAGGGAGCAAAATGGACGCAGGCGCTAAAAAACCAAAAGAGGTTACAATCAGAATTTCGCTCAAGTTGCAGGAGACCAGGTAAACCACAAACTTTTGGATGTTCTGGAAGATTTCCCGACCATGCGCTACCGCGTGCGCAATGGACGTAAACGAATCATCCTTCAAAACTATGTTGGCTGTTTCCTTAGCCACCTGAGTACCGCGCGTCCCCATAGCAATTCCAATGTCCGCTTTTTTAAGTGCAGGAGCGTCATTAACACCGTCGCCGGTCATAGCAACGATGTTTCCTGCGTCCTGGTAGATGCTTACAATATCCAGTTTCTGGGTCGGTGTCGTCCTTGCAAAAACTGAAGTTGACAAAATGCGTTTCTGCCAGTCTTCAGACATCCCTTCCTGAGAAGGAATTTCGCTACCGGAAACGACTGCCTGCTCGCCTCCGTCAACCAAACCCACTTTCTGCGCGATATTCAGGGCAGTCAACGGGTGATCGCCAGTAATCATGACTACCTGAATGCCAGCGTTGCGGCAAGATAGAATTGCCTCCTTGATGTCATGACGCGGAGGATCCAAAAACCCAACCATTCCGGTAAAAACGAGATTTTCGAGGTCATCGGGGATTGCTGAGGGGGCATCCGGCGCGTAAGCGAATCCCAAGACGCGAAGTCCCAGGGCCGACAATTCATCAGCATGCGTTAACAATTCCTGGCGTTGCACGTCAGTAATCCCAGAGACTCCTTCAGGCAATTGGATGCTGCTGCACCTCATCAGCAAGTCCTCCACAGAGCCTTTTGCTGCACCAAAAAAACCATCGCCATGTTTGTGCAGCGTGCCCATGATTTTCGTCTCAGAGCTAAACGGCAACTCGTCCACCCGCTCATACTCCGAACGAAGCGATTGTGCCGTTATGCCTGTTGAATCTGCCCAAAGCAGCAGAGCAACTTCCACCGGGTCTCCTTTGGGTTTGCTTGCCTGGTCACTGTCTGGGCGTGTAACATTATTGCAAAGGGCTCCAATCAAGCGCAACATCCGGAAACTGTCCGCATACTCGCCTCCTTCCAGACTTTTCCAACCGCCTGCCTGGCTTTTGTCATCTAAGTGAACATCCTTTCCCGGAAACGAAAGCGCAACCACTGAAATGCTGTTTTCCGTTAAGGTTCCAGTCTTATCTGTTAGGATAATGTTTGTACTGCCGAGTGTCTCTACAGCGTTTAAGTCCTTGACAATGACATTCCGCTTTGCCATAAGCAGCATACCGTAGGCCAATGCCACGGTAGCCACAATGGGCAAACCCTCCGGAAAAGCAGCAACAGCCAATGCAATGGAAGTTTCAAGAATCAAAAACCAATGCTTCCCTTGCAAAAACCCCGTTAGCGCAAAAATGGATATCATAACTAATGTTATCCAAATCAGCTTCCGGGTCAAAACCGCTATTTTTCGCTCTAAAGGGGTCTTCCTGGAAGGCGATTCATCCACCAGCGAGGTGATGGTACCCAATTCCGTATGGCCACCAATGGCTGTTATCACAGCTTGGCCATTGCCGTTAAGCACAGAAGTACCCTTAAAAACCATGTTCTTGCGATCGCCCAGGGCAGTGCCCTCTGGCAAGGGATCCAATGACTTTTCTGTTGCAAGCGACTCGCCCGTCAACGAAGATTCATCGCACTGCAACTGATTGCTGACCACCAGGCGCCCATCACCAGTAATCACATCCCCTGCCTCAAGCAGAATTAAATCTCCCGGAACAATTGTTTCAGAAGGGATCTCCAACGTTTGGCCAGCCCTGCGAACTCTGGAAAGATGAACTTCCATTGACTTCAGCGCCTGCATGGATCGCCGAGCCTGAACCTCCATGAAAAAACCTATTCCCGCATTAAGAATAATAACAATTATTATTGATATTGTTTCAATGTAATCCTGAAGAAACAAAGTGACCGCTGCCGCAACAACTAACAAAAGGACGATAGGACTTTTAAACTGCTGCAAAAAGAGCAACAACAGGCTTTGCTGCCGAATGGTCTGGTAGGCATTAGGCCCAAACTGTTGCGCCCGCGACTCTGCCTCGCTTTGTGGCAGCCCATCCTTCTCATCGGTCTCCAACAGCGTCAAAATTTCCTGCACAGTGGCCGATTGCGGCTCTTCAAGTGGGTACTTCATGGTTTGAGCATAGATACCCCCTTTTGGCCATTGCGCATCAGCTGATCCTACTCCAGTCGCCCTTGAGCCGCTTTTCGCGCACCAGATAATTCGCGAGCGGAGCATGCACTCCCAGTCGCAACTGCGGATCCTTCTCTACCAGCGCCAGTGCCGCGCTGCGAGCCTCTTCCAGAATTTCCCGATCGTGAACCAAATCGGCAATTTTAAGGTCCTCAAGGCCGCTCTGACGCGTTCCCGCTAAATCGCCCGGGCCGCGCAGCCGCATGTCCACTTCCGAGATTTTGAAGCCATCCGTAGTCTCGCACATGGTGCGAATGCGGATTCGCGCATCGTTGCTGAGTTTGTCGCCCGTCATGAGCACGCAAAAACTCTGCTCAGCTCCGCGGCCAACGCGCCCGCGCAATTGATGCAACTGCGCCAAGCCAAAACGCTCGGCACTTTCAATGACCATGACCGAAGCATTGGGCACATTCACCCCAACTTCAATGACGGTAGTTGCCACCATGAGGCGTGTTTTTCCACTGACAAATTGCCGCATCTCGTGGTCCTTGTCTGCCGCTTTTTGCCGACCGTGCACAATGCTAATCCGGTAATCAGGAAACGAGCGGACCACACTTTCGTACCCATCCATCAGGTCTTTGTAGTCCATAGTTTCGGACTCCTCTATCAACGGGTAAACGATGTAAACCTGGCGACCTTCCTCGAGTTGCTTGCGCAAAAACCCGAAAACGGACAGCCGCTCAGGATCCTTGCGGTGCGCGGTTTGAATGGGCTTGCGACCGGGTGGGAGTTCATCAATAACCGAAGTATCCAGGTCGCCGTAAAGCGTCATGGCCAATGTCCGGGGAATGGGGGTCGCGGTCATCACGAGCACGTGGGGAGGTTGCGTGTTCTTTGCCCAGAGCCGCGCGCGCTGCGCCACCCCAAAGCGGTGCTGCTCATCAATGACCACCAGGCCCAGGTTGTTAAACACCACCTTGTCTTCGATGAGCGCATGGGTACCGATCAGCAGGTTCACGTAACCCGCCTCCAACGCCGATAACAAATCCTTTCGCGGCTTGCCCTTGACCGATCCGGTGAGCAACCCGGGCAGCACTGGCAAGCCTTGCACAAGTTCTGTTATGGATAACATATGTTGTTGCGCAAGAATTTCTGTCGGCGCCATAATGGCTGCCTGAAAACCGTTATCCACCGCCATGAGCATGGCCATCAGCGCTACAATAGTTTTGCCGCTGCCCACATCGCCTTGCAGCAGGCGGTTCATTTGCATCCCCGTTCGCGTATCTTTTCTTATCTCGCGTAACACGCGCTTTTGTGCCCCGGTTAATTCAAAGCCGAGGTGCTCGCGATAGAACTTTTCAAAGACCCCATCGATCCGCTCAAAAATATAGCCGCGCACCTGCCGGTCAAGCGCGGACTTATTTAGCAACAAACTCAACTGAATGAGCAAAAACTCTTCGAACTTCAGGCGGCGGCGGGCACCTTGCAACGCATGCTCATCGGGTGGAAAATGGATGTCGCGCAAGGCGCGCTCGCGTCCGATTAACTTGAACTGAACGCGCATTTCGCCGGGCAGAATTTCGGGGAGGTCTGCCGGGCCAAGCTCCGCGAGCAACTGCTGCACCAGGCGTTCCAACCCCTTGCTGTCCAAACCGCGGGCTTTCAGTTTTTCGGTAGAAGGGTAAACCGGCTGCATCCGCCGTGCATCGTTCGAGGGCCCTTCGCCCAATTCCATTTCCGGATGAGGCAGCGAATACTTGCCCCGGTACACGTTGGGTTTGCCGAAAACCGTGTAGGTGGCGTCGCGCTTGAGGTAGCGCTCCATGTACGACGCGCCCTTGAACCAGATCAGCTCGATGGTGCCGGTGTCGTCCTCCAATTGCGCCACCAAGCGCCGGCTGCGAGGCGGGCCCACCATAGAAAACCCTTTGATGCGGCCCCGCAACTGCACGGTTTGCATGTCTTCCTGCACGTCGCGCACCTGCTGGATTTGCGTGCGGTCCACATAGCGAAAAGGCATGAAGGTGAGCAGATCGCCGTAGCGGAACAGCCCCAATTCGCCCGACAACAACTCAGCCTTGGCCGGCCCTACCCCTTTAAGGTAAACCAGCGAAGTATGCAGTTTGTCCGTGAGGGTTGGCATGGGGAACGGCTCCGGCGCGCGCGGCCAGGGCCCTCAAAAATAACGGACTTGGCGTTCATGCGCAGCAGGTGCGCGGAGGGCAGTTTCGCAGCGGGTTCGAGGTCAGTCTCGCAGCGGGTTCCAGGGCAGTCTCGCAGCGGGCGGAAGGCATGCGCGCGGCAGGCCGGCTATTACCCTCCCCACCCCCGGTCCCAGTCTTTCCAAACCGGCTGGTAGCCCGCCTTGCGGATTACGGCGGCCACTTCCGCCGGGGAGCGCTCGTCGCTGATTTCGAACTGCTCCAAAGACTCCTGTTCACAGGCATAACCGCCTGGATTGGTCTTGGATCCAGCGCTGAACGTCGTCACCCCCAGCGGGATCGCGTTGTCGCGGAAACGCTCGGTCTCGCGCGTGGACAGGCTCAATTCCACATCCGGGTCCAGCAGGCGGTAAGCAGTGATCAATTGCACCAGCTCGCGGTCGCTCATGACCATCTTGGGTTGCAGCCCGCCGGCGTGCGGTCGCAAACGGGGGAAGGAGATGCTGTACTTGGTGCGCCAGTAGGTCCGCGATAAATAGCGCAGGTGCATGGCCGTAAAAAAGCTGTCGCTGCGCCAGTCTTCCAGGCCGATGAGTACGCCTAAGCCAATTTTATGCACACCAGCCCTTCCCAGACGGTCCGGCGTATCCAAACGGTAATAGAAGTTGGATTTTCGCCCTTTGGGATGATGAACTTTATACGTTTCCTTGCGGTAGGTCTCCTGATATACCAAGACGCTGTGCAGACCCAACTCGGTGAGCCGGCGGTAATCGGCTTCTTCAAGCGGCTGCACTTCCAGGCTGAGCTGGCTGAAATGAGGGCGCAACAAATTGAACGCTTGTTCAAAATAGGCCATGCCGACAGTTCGGCTAGCCTCACCGGTAACCAGCAGAACATGCTCGTAGCCCATGGCTTTGAGCACTTCGGTTTCGCGCAGGATCTCTGCGGGGTTGAGGGTCTTGCGCTCCAGCGCGTTGTCCATGCTGAACCCGCAGTACGTGCAGATGTTCTGGCACTCGTTGCTCAGGTAGAGGGGGGCGTAAAGTTGGATCACCCGCCCGAATCGGCGCAGGGTGGCTTGGTTGGCCAGCGCCGCCATGCGCTCCAGATAAGGTGCCGCAGCGGGAGAAATCAATGCCGCAAAATCGCGCAGATCCCGCGTCGGGCTTTGAAGCGCCCGCTCTACATCCGCTGCCGTCCGGGAGTGGATGAGGGACGTCGCGTCCTCCCAGGACCAGTCATTGAACGTTTGTTCAAAGCTTGCAGCAGCAGATTGGGTCCGGGGAAGGGCGGTAGTGGGCATGGCGGGATTGGTCAGGAGCTTGTGCGGGTGCTTTGGTTGGGTCTGCGATAGGGGTTGTTCGGTTCAATTGGTTCTACACGTCTAAAAATGCCGTCAACGGACTGGAGGCTTCGGCATATAGGCGCTCTGCGGGTACGCCAGCCTCATACGCCAGCCTCCCTGCCATAACAGCCAGTCGGAATGCGTCGGCCATGCGAACCGGGTCAGGTGCCACGGCGATGGCCGTATTGACCAGCACGGCATCCGCGCCCATTTCCAGGGCCAGCGCTGCGTCAGACGGGCGGCCGATTCCGGCATCCACGATGACGGGCACATTGGCCTGCTCGATGATAATTTCAAGAAAGGCGCGGGTTTGCAAGCCCCGGTTGCTGCCGATGGGCGAACCCAGCGGCATTACCGCAGCACAGCCCACTTCTTCTAACTGCTTGCAAAGCACAGGATCGGCGTGCACATAGGGCAATACCACGAAGCCTTCGCGCACGAGTTCCCGCGCAGCGTTGAGTGTTTCGACCGCATCGGGCATCAGGTAGCGCGGATCGGGATGGATCTCCAGCTTGAGCCAGTTGGTTCCGAGAGCCTCGCGGGCAAGGTGTGCGGCGTAGATGGCTTCGCGGGCATTTCGAACCCCGGAAGTGTTGGGCAACAGGTTGAACGAAGGGTGGCGCAGGTGGCGCAGCATGTCATCTTCATGGCCGGCTATTGCACCATCTACATCCACGCGGCGCAGGGCCACCGTGACCAGCTCCGTGCCGGACGCCAGAAGCGCCGCTTCCATCACGCTGTTGGACGAGAACTTTCCCGTACCGGTAAAGAGCCTGGACTCAAAGGTCTTTTCGGCGATCCTGAGCAGTTCCATAGCGGAAGGATTTGGAAAATTCGTTCATCATTTGGTGAATGTCCATGACCAGTTGATTCTTGCGCGGGCTGCGGCTGATCATGTTGGAAATGGCCACGCCATGCAAACCCGTGTGGAGCAAATCGCGGATGTCGGTCATCAGGATACCGCCAATAGCAAGTATCGGAATGCGCTCCAGCCCTTTGAGTTTGCATTGGATCAGGATGCGGCGGTAGCCCTCCAGGCCGAGCACCGGGTCTAAACCCTTTTTGGTTTCGGTGAAGCGGAACGGACCCAGCCCGATGTAATCCACCCCTTCGGCATACAAACGTTCAATATCCTGAATGGTATTGGCGCTGCCCCCGACCAGGTAGCCTTCGCCGAGCAGATCTCTAGCCTGGGCAGTGGTCATGTCCTTGCGGCCAAGGTGTACACCGTCGGCATCCACCGCAAGCGCAACGTGTGGAAAATCGTTGATGATAAGCCTCGCACCGGAATCGCAGCAGATTTTGCGCGCTTTGACGGCCATGTCCATGACCTCGTTTTCAGGCCGATTCTTAACGCGCAATTGCACCCAGTCGCAGCCCGCGTCGACCGCCTCTTTGAGCAGTTCCAGGTGGCCTTTGCGCTCCAGGTCCTGCGTGATGTATTGCAGCCGGGCAATGAGCGGCGGTTGCTGGGGGAAATGCGATGGTTCCAAGAGCGAGAGGGGTTAAGCAGGCAGGTGAAATCCTATCAACGACGAACTGCTGGCCATGAAGTTCTCCGTAAAAACCTTGGCGGTGCGGCAGGCGGCTGCCATGGTCATGCCCGCGGCAAGGCTGGCGGCTGCCGCGCTGGAAAACACACAACCCGTGCCGTGTTTGGGAGCGAGATCGCGGCGTCCAGGCCGAAACTCCTGCACCTGGTTTCGGTAAAAGAGCCTGTCCATGCCGTGCGCCACCGGATCGTGACCGCCTTTAAGCAGGACGGCAGCCCCGGATTCGGCGGCGACCTCCCTAGCGGCCTCAATGGGGTCCTGGCTGGGACAAAGCCGCTCCATTTCCGGCCAGTTGGGCGTAAACAGGGCCACGCGGTGTAGCAGTTGGCGCCAACCTGGCAAGTTTTCGGGGTGGAATTCCCCCCCCGCCGACGGTGCCAACACTGGATCCCAAACCACCGGAGCGGATGGGCTTTGGCTTGAAATCAAGGTCAGCAAACGGTCCAATGTGCCGGTGTCGCGGACCATGCCCACCTTGATCGCATCGGGCGCGTTGCTGGCAAGCAGGCTCAAAAGTTGCTTCTCCAACCAGGGCCATTCGACCCATTGATGGTCTTGAAAACTACTGGCGGACTGAGCCGTCAGCGCAGTAACACAACCTATGGTATGCACACTTAGAGCCTCGGATGTGCGCACGTCAGCCATCATACCGGCACCTCCGCTGGGGTCAAATCCGGAGAGGATCAGGAGGGTTGGGCGATCTGCTGGCATGCTTCGCGAATGCGGATGAAATTGCTGAGCGGGTCATTTTTTCCGTGCCAAACCGCTCCCAGAACAGCCACCCCGTCCAATCCATACTCCGCAACTTTTGCGATGTTTTCAGGTTGTACACCACCCAAAGCGTAGATTTTGCAGGGACGCTGGGCCGGGAAGTTCCAATCCTGAATGCTGCCTGACAAATCTGGCTTAGACGCTGAGCTAAACGCCTGCGACAGAAAAACATACAACATTTTATCGCTGATACTCAATGCCGCCTGGGGCGAATGAACGGAAGCGGAGACGCGAAGTCCTTCTGTTTCAGCCCGGTCAATGATCGTTTCCAGGTCTTCGTTAGAGAACCCCGCGCGGTCGGACTCGCGAAGGTGCATACCCCCCACCCCCAGCTCCAGCGCCGTGGTTAAGGGCGCGTGCAGCGTGATGCGGCGGCGGTATTCCTCCGGAATTTTCTGCACCCAAGCCTGCATGTCGCCGACATTCAATCCTGGCTTGCGCAGATGGTAATACGGCAATCCGGCGTCCAGCAGGCGGATGACGTTTTCGTGTTCTCCGGGCACGTGGCCCAGCGGGGCAATTACGGCTATGTTCATCACAGGTAAATTTCGGTTCCCTTTTCAACAAATTCGCGGGCTTTTTCTTCCATGCCCTCTGCCAGCGCCGCTTCTTCTTCCAGCCCTTGCGCTGCAGCGTAGTCGCGCACGTCCTGCGTAATTTTCATGGAGCAGAAATGCGGGCCGCACATGGAGCAAAAATGGGCCACCTTGGCGCCGTCGGCCGGAAGTGTTTCGTCGTGAAATTCGCGGGCCGTATCCGGGTCAAGCGACAAGTTAAACTGATCCTGCCAGCGGAATTCAAAGCGCGCTTTGCTGAGCGCATTGTCCCGCACATAGGCGCCTGGATGACCCTTGGCAAGATCGGCAGCATGCGCCGCAATTTTATACGTAATAACGCCGTCCTTGACGTCCTTTTTGTTGGGCAGCCCCAGGTGCTCCTTGGGTGTGACGTAGCCATAACATGGCTGTGCCGAACCAGCCGATCATAGCTGCACCAATGCCGGAGGTGATGTGGTCATAGCCCGGCGCGATGTCGGTGGTTAGCGGGCCCAGCGTGTAGAACGGCGCCTCGCCGCAGGTTTCAAGCTGCTTGTCCATGTTCTCCTTAATGAGCTGCATGGGCACGTGACCCGGACCTTCGATCATGGTTTGGACATCGTGTCGCCAGGCGATCTTGGTCAGTTCCCCCAGGGTCTCCAGCTCGGCGAACTGTGCGCGGTCGTTGGCATCTGACAGCGAGCCGGGCCTGAGACCATCGCCCAGGCTGAACGATACGTCGTAGGCCTTCATGATCTCACAGATTTCCTCGAAATGCGTGTATAAGAAATTCTCCTTGTGGTGCGCCAGGCACCATTTGGCCAAAATGGAACCCCCTCGGCTCACAATACCCGTGACGCGGCTGGCGGTCAGCGGAATGTAGCGCAGCAGCACGCCCGCGTGAATGGTGAAATAGTCCACCCCCTGCTCGGCTTGCTCAATAAGCGTGTCGCGGTACATGGCCCAGGTCAACTCTTCGGCCTTGCCGTTGACTTTTTCGAGCGCCTGGTAAATAGGCACGGTGCCGATCGGCACGGGGCTGTTGCGGATGATCCACTCCCGCGTTTCGTGTATGTTTTTTCCGGTGGAAAGGTCCATGATGGTGTCAGCGCCCCAGTGGCAGGCCCAAACCGCCTTTTCGACCTCTTCTTCTATGCTCGAGGTGACCGCGGAGTTGCCGATGTTGGCGTTGATCTTGACCAAGAAGTTACGCCCAATGATCATAGGTTCCGCCTCCGGGTGGTTGATGTTGGCCGGAATAATGGCACGGCCTGCCGCCACCTCGCTGCGCACAAACTCCGGCGTGATCAGCCCTTTGGGCGTATTGGCCCCAAAACTTTGCCCGGGGTGCTGTTTGCCGGGCTCTTGCACGCGGTCCAGGCACTGGTTCTCCCGAATGGCTATGTACTCCATCTCCGGCGTGATCATGCCCTTGCGCGCATAGTGCAATTGCGTGACATTGGCCCCGTCCTTGGCGCGGCGCGGCTGCCGGAAGTGCTGGAAACGAAGGCTATTCAGGACCGGGTCGTAAAGGCGCTCCCGACCATAAGCCGAGCTGATTTCTCCGAGTTGCTCCGTGTCTTCGCGCCGCTCGATCCACGGCGTGCGAAGGGATGGAAGGCCCTGGCGCACGTCGAGTTTGGCGTCAGGATCGGTGTAAGGTCCGCTGGTGTCGTACACCGTTAACGGCTCGTTAGGCAGCCATTGCTCCGTTCCGTGCACGTGTGTATCGCTCAGCGAAATTTCGCGCATTGCCACCTGAACGTCAGGGCTTGAACCCTGCACGTGAATCTTTTTAGAAGCGGGAAAAGGCTCGCGGGTGATGCTCAGTTCAGTGGGCAGTTTTTCGGTTCTATTTGCCATAATTCTCAAAAAATCGTTGCGCTTTTCTTGCCGGGGGAAGGG